>Ga0187864_10000123_pt1 | contig 87090 bp, 72 predicted proteins | sample June2016WEW_11_4_FD_132985 | JGI IMG/M metagenome (GOLD analysis project Ga0187864, IMG submission 132985) | Peatland microbial communities from SPRUCE experiment site at the Marcell Experimental Forest, Minnesota, USA - June2016WEW_11_40 | ecosystem: Environmental > Terrestrial > Soil >... | reverse complement strand
TGGGACGGATCCGCTTGCTGTTTTCCTCGTAAACAATCCGATAGACTTCGCTCCACAGTTCGCCTTCCATGGCTCGCTCCTTCCTTGCACATGGAGAGCGAGTTTGAGGCGAACTGCTTTTTGTGACAAGGGCTTACCGCGCAGATCAAAAAAGTTGGGTAATCCGGGGGAGGGGAATAAACTTTTCCCGCCTAAAGTGTTACGCACCCGTTGGCGGCGATTCGGGTGACCGACGCTGGACGCTGCGCTTCGCGAGCTTTAATCTTGCGGCATGGCCAAACGCTTCCTGGTCACCGGCGGGGCGGGATTCATCGGCTCGCATCTTGCCGAACTGCTCGTTGCCCGTGGAAATGCCGTGACGATCCTGGACGATCTGTCCACGGGGCGGTTGGAAAACCTGTCGGAACTCCGCGATCGCCCCGGCGTGCAGATCGTGCGGGATTCGGTCGAAAACGAACGCGTCGTCAATATCGCCATGGCTTCCTGCGACGCCGTTTTCCATCTCGCCGCGGCCGTGGGCGTGCAGCTCATCGTCGATCAGCCGGTGCGAACCATTCGTAGCATTATCCACGGAACAGAGGTCGTCCTGGAATCGGCCCAGCGCTATGGCCGGCCGGTGCTGATTACCAGCTCGTCGGAGGTTTACGGCAAAGGCGCCCGCTTGCCGTTCAGTGAAGACGACGACGTGGTTGTCGGTCCGACGCGCTCCAGCCGGTGGTGTTACGCCTACAGCAAGGGGATCGATGAGTTTCTCGGCTTGGCGTATCACAAGCAGGATGGGCTGCCGGTTGTGATCGTGCGGCTATTTAACACCGTGGGACCCCGGCAGGTCGGGATGTATGGCATGGTATTGCCCCGCTTTGTCGCCGCCGCGCTGAAAAACGAGCCTCTCAAGGTCTATGGCGACGGCAAGCAGACGCGCTGTTTCTGTCACGTCAGCGACGTGATCGACGCCTTGGCGCTGCTCATGGATAAAGCGGAGGCGGTGGGGCAGGTGTTCAATATCGGCAGCGACGAGGAGATCACGATCGCGGACCTGGCCCGGCGAGTCATCGCGGTTTGCAAATCCTCCAGTTCGCTCGAGTATGTCAGCTACGACCGCGCCTATGGACAGGGCTTCGATGACACGCCGCGCAGGGTACCCAAATTGGACAAGATTCGGTCCATGATTGGTTTCCGGCCCCGGTACAATCTCGATCAGATGATTCAATCGGTGAAGGAATTCTTAAGCGGCCCTTAAAGCTGGCGCTGCTTGGGTGGAGTTGTTTTTGCGTGGGTTGCCCATGGATGCGCCAGGGCGATAATGCCCTGCGGAAACTGCGAGTTCGGAAAGATCAGCAATGTTCACTTCCACGACGGGTAGCACCAGCATGCCGACGCTTGTATGGGACACGGTGCTTGCGCCGCATATCTACGTGTTTTACGCGGCCTGGCTGGTGGCCTTCATCTTCACCCCGATCATGCGGGCCATCGCCAACTACTACGGCATCATCGACCAGCCCGATCACAGGCGCAAGCTGCATTCAGCGCCGGTGGCGTATCTGGGCGGCGTGGCGGTTTTCATGGGATGGCTGGCGGGGCTGGCGATGAGTCAGCTCCATATTCCCGAGGCTGAAATCGGCTCGCCCCACCTCCAGGTGAAGCTGAACATCGTCTTCGGCGCCCTCATCATCGTTGCTCTGGGCCTGTGGGACGACGTGAAGCGAATCCCGCCCCGAAATAAAATACTCGGCCAGGTCATCGTCGCGTTTATCCTTCTAAAAGGCGGAGTCGGAACGCACTGCCTGGATCCGGTCTTTGACCCGATTAACATCCGTCTGCAAAAGATCTTGGGTCCGCAATTCTTGATACCGGAAATGGCGACGGCGATCCTGAGCTGGAGCTTCGTCATCGCCATGGTCGTGGGGTGCTGTAACGCCACCAATTTGCTCGACGGCCTGGACGGATTGTGCGGCGGAGTCACCGCCGTTATCGGCGCGGGATTTTTATTCCTGGCCGTGCAGCTCGCCATGCTTGGCTTGGAGCCGGATTGGGACGCGGTCCGAATCGTCCTGTCCCTGGCATTGCTCGGCGCCATCCTTGGCTTCGTGCCGTACAACTTCAATCCCGCCTCTATTTTTATGGGCGACGCGGGCAGCATGTTTATCGGTTTCTCATGCGCTACCCTCATCGTGCTTCTGGCTCAGGAGCAACCCAAGTGGCTCCTGGCGGCAATGGTCATGTTCGCATTGCCCATCCTGGACACGGCATTGGCGTTTGCACGTCGATGGGTCAATCGCCGGCCCCTCTTTGGCGCCGACAGGCACCATTTCCATCACCAACTTGTGGAAAGAGGATTTTCCATTCGCCAAACGGTCCTGGTCCTCTACGCGCTGGCATTCGGTTTTTGTCTGTTGGGGATGATGATCGCGTACATGCGGGCGCGCTACGCCGCGGCGTTTTATTTAGTCATCTTTGGATCCATTATGGTGGCGGCGTACAAGATGGGGCTGGTGCACGAAAAGCGGCCAGATGCCGGCCCCGACGACGCAGAATTTTTCGACCAAACCCCGCCGCAGGCGTCGGAGCCATCCGACGAGGTTTGAGCGCTCGTCGTCCCATAACCCGCTGATTCTGCGGCATTTACCGTCCGAGGTGCGCGAAAAATTCGCCGCCGAATCCGGCAAGATGCATCCGCATCTGTCCGATTTGATGTTACATTGGAACGCGAATCGTATCATGGTATATCGGTAAGCGACTCCTCAGCCGTTTCGTGAGGTGAAGATCAATGGATGCAACAATTATTGGATGTGGATATGTCGGCTTGGTCACCGGGACCTGTCTTGCCAGCATTGGTCACATGGTCCGCGGCGTGGAAAAGGATGCCAAGAAGCTGAAAACTCTTCTCGATGGGCTTTGCCCCATCTTCGAGCCGGGCTTGCACGAACTGATGCAGGAACATTACGCCTCGGGTCAACTGCAATTCACGGATAATGTGAAGACCGCCGTGAAAGATGCGGAGGTGGTTTTCCTCTGCGTCGGCACGCCATCCAAACCGGATGGAACCGTGGAGATGGGTGATCTCGAAGCGGCCGGCAAGGAAGTGTGCGATGCGCTGGCGGAATCCAACAACGACTACCTGGTAACCATTGTCGTCAAATCGACCGTCCCGGTCGGCACGAATCGCAGGCTCTACAGTTTTCTCAAGGAGCAGACGCGCGCACACGTGCAGGTGGTGAGCAATCCCGAATTCCTGCGCGAGGGCAGCGCGGTGAAAGACTGTCTCGAGCCCGATCGCATCGTCGTCGGCGGCGAGTCGCCGGAGGCCTTCCGCATCATGCGGCGGTTGTACGACCCGCTCGTCAAACGCGAAGAGAATTTCATGACGATGAACTGGGAATCGGCGGAGTTGACCAAATACTCCGCCAACGCGATGCTCGCCGCCAGAATCTCGTTCATGAACGAGATGACCATCCTGTGCGAAGCTTACGGCGCGGATATCGAGGACGTGCGCAAGGGCATCGGCTCCGACACCCGAATCGGCCCGGCGTTTTTGCGGGCGGGCTGCGGCTTCGGCGGAAGCTGCTTCCCCAAGGACGTGGCTGCCCTCGAGCATATCTCCCGTGCCATCGGTCACGAAAACCTCTTTGTGAACACGATTCAAGCGATCAACAAAAACCAGAAACGGCGTTTTGTCGAAAAGATGGAGCAGAAGCTCGGCCGTCCGCTCGCCGGGGCGAAAATCGCCGTCTGGGGCCTGGCATTCAAAGCGGACACCGACGACATTCGCGAATCCCCGGCCCTGGATGTGATCCGCCATCTCCTGGACAAGGGTGCCCAGGTCAAGGCGACCGACCCCAAGGCCATGGAGAACATGAAGCAGATCTTCAAGGACGAGGTGGAATGGAGCCAGGACCCCGTCTCCTGTGCCGCCGGCGCCGATGCCGTGGCCCTGCTGACCGATTGGCCGCAATACACCACGCTGCCGTTCCGGAAGATCGCGGCGACGATGAGCACTCCGATTATCTTCGACGGCCGCAATTGCCTGCATCGCGAGGTGATGCGCGAGACGGGATTCCAGTATTACCCCATCGGCCGCCCGGCCGTGGAGAATACCTTGCGGTTGAAACACCGGGTGTAAAGTAGCGTTCGATGCCCGCTCAGGGTTGCGTTGTCGGCGCCGCGCGCGTGAACACGGCCGCCTCGCCATCGTACATCTTCTCGTTGTCCAAGTTGGCTTCGATCACTTTTTCCAGCGCCTCCGATGAACTGACGTCCTTGTCCTTGAAGAAATCATCCTTCAGGTTCCGTATCGAAAGCTTCGCATGATCCGGCGATAACGACACGCGCATGACCATGAATTTGTCGTCGATGGAGCCGTCGTCCTTCAGCCCGCGCAAGTTGGCAAAGGTCACCCCGTTCACGTCGGCCGTGTATCCAACCATCCGCAGCGGTTCCTTGGCGTTCCGCGGTTCCTTGCCGTCTTGCCCGCTCTCGGAGTATTCCACAAAGTATTGTTTGTCGTCCAGGTTGAGAATGACGACGGAATCCGTTTTGTCCTTATCCGGCATCGTAAAATCGCCGACGAACGCGCGATCGACCGTGGCGCTGGCCGCGGAGCCAAAAGGGGTTTTTGTCTCGTAACAGCCTAAACCAAGCGTCAGGAGAAGCAGCGAGGCGGCAAGGGCGGCGGTCCGGCGGGGGAACATGGCTACCTCCATGTAAATAAGTCCGCGGTGGATTCTACATCTCTTTGCCGACCGCTGGCAACAAGCCGCGCAGGACCGAATGGAGAATCGATCCGAAATCGCTAAAATCCGCGGCGGTCATTGAATTGAAAGGCAACAGACATGAGTTTGGCGCAAAGCGACCCCCCAATCGCCGAATTGATCCGCCTCGAGCGGCAGCGGCAGGAATCCACGCTTGAGTTGATCGCCAGCGAGAACCACGTTTCGCCCGCGGTGTTGGAAGCCGCCGGCACCGTGCTGACCAACAAATACGCCGAGGGATATCCCGGCGCGCGCTACTACGGCGGATGCGGTTTCTATGACAAAATCGAAACCCTCGCGATTGAGCGGGCCAGGCAATTGTTCGGCTGCGCCTTCGCCAACGTCCAGCCCCACAGCGGCGCCAACGCCAACCTCGCCGCCTTCATGGCCATCATGCAGCCGGGAGATCGCTATATCTCGCTCAACCTGGCCAGCGGCGGACATCTCAGCCATGGGATGAAGCTCAATGCCTCGGCGATCTTTTACAAGCCGGACCACTATGAGCTTGACCCCAAGACCGAGCAGATCGATTTCAACAACGTCCGCGCCAAGGCCAGGGAACTGAAGCCGAAGATGATTCTTTGCGGATACAGCGCCTACGCGCGGACGATCGATTTCGCTAGATTCCGCGAGATCGCCGACGAGGTGGGGGCGATGCTTTTGGCGGACATCGCCCACATCGCCGGGCTGGTAGCGACCGGCACGCATCCCTCGCCATTTCCCCACGCGCATATCGTGACGACCACAACGCACAAAACCCTGCGCGGCCCCCGCGGCGGATTGATCCTGACCAATGACCCCGAACTGGCCAAGGCGATCAATCGCAGCGTTTTTCCCGGCAGCCAGGGCGGGCCGCTCATGCACATCATCGCCGCCAAGGCCGTCGCCTTCGGCGAAGCCCTGCGCCCGGAGTTCAAAACCTATTGCGGCCAGATCATCAAGAATGCCAAGGCGCTGGCCGCGGCCCTGCAACAGCGCGGATATCGACTGGTCAGCGGCGGAACCGACAATCATCTGATGCTGATCGATCTGCGGGCGCGAAACGAAGCCCTCACCGGCGCCGATGCCGAGAAGGCCCTGGAAGCCGCCGGCATCATCACCAACAAAAATGGAGTTCCCAACGACCCGCGTCCTCCAAAAGTCACCAGCGGCCTGCGCCTGGGCACGCCCGCGGTGACGACGCGCGGATTGAAGGAGCCGGAAATGGCCAAGGTCGCCGATTTTCTGGACGCCGCCCTGGTCGGCAAATCCGATCCGGCGGCGTTGGAAAAGATTCGGAAGCAGGTCGCCGAGTTCTGTAAGATGTTCCCGATGCCGCATTAGGAATTCGTGGTACAATGCCCAGCGAGGATTCCCATGACGATCAAGCTATCGAAGGCAAATGAGCGATATATTCGGGAAAAGCTGGCGAGCGGCAGATATTCCTCGACGGACGAAGTAATCGCCCATGCATTGGCGGTTTTTCGCAAAGTCGAGCGCATTCTGCCAGCCGCCCAGGAAGACCTTCGGCGAGAAATCGACATAGGACTCCGTGACATCGAGCAAGGACGACTGATCGACTGGGACGCGGAATCACTAAAGCGCGAACTGCTGCAGAAGACAAGAAAGGTTTCATGAGCCGCGCGGAAGCGCGAGTCCTCCGCCGGGTTCGCACGACAGTCCACGCCGACGCTGACATTCGAAGTATTGCCCAATGGATCGCCCGTGATAGCGCCCACGCGGCAGCGAAGTGGATTGACGACCTCGAGCGTGAATTTTCGAAGATCGCTCAAACACCCGGCATCGGAACCGACCGAAATGATCTGCGTCCACAATTGCGCAGCGTGGCGTTCGGAAATTACCTCATATTCTTCAAATCCATGCATAACGGCGTGATCGTCGTGCGAGTCATTCACGGAGCGCGCGATTACGCCGCGATCTTTAGGAGAAGATAGCTTTCCATATCTTCCCGGGAATCAAAACGTGAACCCAAGAGCCGCGCATTCGCTAAAGCCTTCGGGCCACCGTCGCACGCTTCCGGCGCTTCGGTTTCTTCCATCTCGAAATCTCCGAGCCGCATAGTACGATACCCGTCCCATGGCCAAAAACATCAAAGCCCGCAGTGCAGATTACTCCCAGTGGTATCTCGACGTGATCAAGGCCGCTCAACTGGCGGATTACGCGCCGGTCAAGGGATGCATGGTCATCCGCCCCGAGGGCTACGCCATCTGGGAGGCGATTCAGCGCGATCTGGATCGCCGATTCAAGGAGACCGGGCACGTCAACGCGTACTTCCCCCTGCTGATTCCGCAGAGCTTTCTCGCCAAGGAGGCCGAGCACGTCGAAGGATTCGCCATGGAATGCGCCGTCGTGACCCATTCCAAGCTGGAGAAAGGCGAGAAGGGTTTGCAGCCCGGCGGCAAGTTGGAGGAGCCGCTGATTATCCGGCCGACCAGCGAAACGATGATCGGCTACATGTACTCGCAATGGGTGCAGAGCTACCGCGATTTGCCGCTGCTCATCAATCAATGGTGCAACGTGATGCGATGGGAATTGCGCACGCGGCTGTTTTTGCGGACGGCGGAATTCCTCTGGCAGGAAGGCCACACCGCGCACGAGACCGAACGGGAAGCGCGGGAAGAAACCTTGCGCATGCTGGATGTCTACGCCCATTTCGCCGAAGAATTCCTGGCGATTCCCGTCATCAAGGGCCGAAAGACCGATGCCGAAAAATTCCCCGGCGCCGACGCCACCTACGCCATCGAAGCCCTGATGCAGGACGGCAAGGCCCTGCAGTGCGGCACCAGCCATTTCATGGCCCAGAACTTTGCCAGGGCGTTTGACATCAAATTCCTCGGCCGCGACCAGAAGACCGAATTTGCCTATACCACCAGTTGGGGCGTGAGCACGCGGTTGATTGGGGCGATGATCATGGCCCATAGTGACGACGAGGGATTGGTCCTCCCGCCCGCCGCCGCGCCGACCGTTGTCGCCATCGTGCCGATTTTCAAGACCGACGACGAACGGATAGCGGTCGCCGATTTCGCGGACAAGGTTGTCGCCGCCCTGGCCGGAGCGGAGGAAGTTTCCGCCGCGGCGAGCAGGCCGTCGCCCGATGGGATCAGGAGCTGTTTTTTCGACAAGTCCACGGGCCAGAAGATCGTGGTGGATTGGCGCGACGCCCGGCCCGGGGACAAGCAATATCACTGGGAGCAGCGCGGCGTGCCGCTGCGCATCGAAATCGGCCCGCGCGACGTGGCCGCCGGAACGGTTGTCCTCAAGCGACGCCTCGATCGGGAGAAATTATCCGTGCCCATCGCGGAGATGTCCGGGCCTTGGCTCCGGCAAAAAATGGATCAAATTCAGGCGGCCATGTTCCAAAAGGCCAGGGAATTCCGCGACCAGAACACGCGAGAGGCCGGCAGTTTTGACGAGATGAAAAAAATTCTCGCCGAGCGGGGGGGATTCGTGCGAGCCTGGTTCAAGCCCGATCGCGCCAATGAAGCCAGGATCAAGGAGCAAACCAAGGCGACGGTTCGCTGCATTCTCAGCGAAGACCCCAGCCAAGTTGGCAAGTGCATCTACAGCGGCGAGCCGACGGGTTCGCTGGTGCTGTTTGCGCAGGCGTATTGAACCACGGGCGAACTACTGCGACGGCTGCCGGCGCGAACGCGGACAATGAGGGTCATTTCACCAGGGCAATCACGTTGATTCGCTTATCTCCCTCATCCCGGTACTCCGGAGATATTTTTCACGATCATCGTAATCCCATGGTTCATCACGCTTTTCAATCCAATGTTTAACCGCGGAGCACGCGGAGATCGCTGAGAAGAACTGAGAACAAATTCGCTTTTGCGCTTCATCTCCGCGTCTGTCTCCGCGACCTCAGCGCACTCTGCGGTTCAATTGTCCTTTGGAATTAAGGAGCTTGCGCGATTGGTGAAAGAAGTTGCGGATCGCCGGGGAAGGGGATCAAAGAATCGACACGCGATTGCCCCGGTCATTTCACTTCGATGAACGTCTCGACGCTGCGGAGATCGCGAATGTTCTGCGGCGTGGTTGTCATCGTGGCCGATGCGCCTTTTTCCAACCCCGGATGAACCTTATTGGGCCGCTTGGTCCAGATGCAGCCGCCGCGGCGTTTGGGAAGTTCCTTGAAGTTCCGGCTTCGCTCGGCGATCGGACCGCTGATGGTCTTGTCGCGCATGAACAGACGTTCCAGCGTTTTCCTCGCCGATTCGCGGGTGATGGTTTTGCTGATGGTGACGCGCACCGATTTGCCGGGTTCAAGAGTCAAAGGCATTGAAGATAACTCCCATCAATGAAAGTGCGAGAATATAGCAGGTTTCCGCGTTGCGGCAAGGAGCAAGAAGACGGGTCATTTGTGAAGTGTGCGTGACGCCATCGGCGGGAATGAGCGCAAATCAATCAAGAAGAGGCAAGAAGATGATCGGTTGAATTCTCCGTGACGATCGGCGGCGCTCACTCGAATAGGATAAGGCGCTGCCGCTGCGGATGCCGCTGGCTGGCCTGGCAATGTTCCCGCAGGCCTTTTCGAGGCGGACGTGTGGGATCGCCGCCTTTGGCGGCCAATGCTACGGAGTTTCGCGCCTGAGCGCGAAACTCCTCAGCACTTGCCGCCGGAGGCGGCTCTATGCTTTCGCTTCGCAATGGCCTGTTGGAACATTGACAGGCCAGCCAGAGGCGTCGGCAGCGGCGACGCCTGTTACATTCGAGCTGCCGACTTCGGCCGTCACGAAGAATTCAACCGATCATCATCATCTTCGCTTATTCGCCCTTGTCCCCGCCGATTCGGTCACGCACCCATTTGTCACTTGTCACTGGTCATCGGTGAATGCCTCGGGAGAGTGCGCGCGTTCCACTCAGCCAATGACAAATGACCAATGACGATCTATGCAAACAAATGCCGGCCGCGGTTTTCGCGGCCGGCATCGCCAGAAAGTGGGAAGGAAGCATCGCATCAGGCCCGTCAAGTCGGCCCGTTCAGGCTCGACTCGCCGTTGCGTGCGCCTGACAGACATGATGTACAATTCAGTTGGGCATAATACAAATCGGTCGGACCGAATTCTTTGGTGTCCAATAAAATGCGGCGTTGTCACTTGTCATTGGTCACTTGTCATTTGGAGGGGCAGGCTCACAAATGACCAATGACAAGGGACAAATGACAATTCCTACGTCTTGATCTGCGCCATCAAAAAGATCGACAGCGGCCCAAAAATGAAGATCGGCATCCACGCCATCAGCGCCGGCCAGAGATTCACCAGTTCGGGTGTAGGCGGACTGGCGGCCATCTGGTAGGTCACGAATACGCTGCCCATGCACATCCCCGTCAGCAGCAGGCAGCGGAAGGCCGACGATTTCAGCTTGCCCGGCTCGCGCGTCAAAACCGTCGAAATCGCCAGCAGCAGCAAAAATACGTTCAGCAGCCATTCCGCCACGCGAAGATGCTTGGCCCGCAGCAGATCGATCGTTCCGTAACGCTTCAGGCCCAGCAATTGATTGATCTTCTGAAGCGACAGAAGCTGAATGTAATCCTTCCCCAGATTCAGCGCAATTTCGTCGGGGGTCATCGTCGTTCGGTATGTGGAAACCGGCATGGCGTGGGCGAGAGCCACCTGATCCTTCGGCGGAGCCATGGGGACGCTGAATCCGTTGGTCAAGTTCCATTGTTTCAACCGGTCGTCCCAGACCGCCTGGTCAGCGTACAAATGCGACACCGGGCGCAATTTGGCGTCACGCTCGATGACGTCCAGATACTGGATTTTGGCCGGCGAATCGGCCTTGGGCGGCGAATACATCGCCGCGTTGAACAGGCCGCCGTGGGTGTCTTCCATCATGCGGACGGGAAACGTCTTGATCGTCGCCTCATGAACGTCGCCGTGATCCCGCATCAGCTTGGGAATCATTTTGGGGATAATGAATTCCTGATCGATGGGCAGCAAAATCACGTTCAGCACAACCCCGGCGAGGATCACCGGCATGACGATGCGATACAGCGGCGTCCCCGCGGCCAGCAACGCCGTCATCTCGTTGAACCGGCTCAGGCGCACCACCGTGAACGCCGCCGCCACCACCGCGATCATCCCGGATAAGTGCACGAAAAAGAAAAATGCCTTGTAGAAATAGAAATCCGCGATGTCGTAAACGATTTGGCCGAGCGTTATGTTCACCGTCCACGGCAACGTCTGCGTCAGGTTCGCGAAGTTGAACACCATGTCCAATGCGACGTACATCCCGATCAGCACCATGAAGCTGATCAGGTAGTTCCTGACGAACAGGCCCAGGACGTAGCGGTCAATGATTTTCATGGTCTCGTGCGCACGGCAACTTCGATCAGGCTGCGGCGGATCTGCCGCCCATAACGATATTCGCTCGGGTCCCGGAGGTTGGAAATGCTGAAATCCGACCCCAGCGCGGGCCACGACAGCGGCGGATCGTATCCCTTGGGCAGCCGCCGAACCAACACCACCCGCGCAAACGACCGCGGCGCCGCATCGTCGCCGAAAAAATCAAAAGCCGTGGACCGCGCCGCATCGGCCAGCGGGCGAACCTCCGGCTCATTTGGAAGATAAAAGGACAGTTCAGCGGCATATTCGTAATCGGCGGTGAAGACCGGCGAATCAAGCCGCAACGGCTCGACTTCCCTCGTCGCCAGATCGCGCCAGCCGAACATGTTGTCCCATTGCGGGCTTCCGATCTTCGGCGAGATCTTCCAAGCCAGTTCGGGGAAGTGGATGGCGACCGTGGCGACAGACGCAATGATTATGGCAAGCTCGGCCCAGAACACGCGCCGCCGGCCCCAATCCTCGGCCAAATATCGCGCAAAGAGAATGAGCGCGGGAAAATAAGCGAACAGCGGCCAGTTCGCCTCAACGCGGCGATGCGTTGCCGACCAGCCGAAAAATAGCAGCGGCGCCGTCGCGGAAAACAGCAGGATGCGAATCGGCATTGGGTTGTTTTTCCGCGGCCAGTAAATCGCCAGCGCCGCCACGCAAACTCCCAGCAGGACGGGAGTGCAGATGGCGATTTGCCCGCCGGCATAATCCAGCAGGTTCCGCCAGATCGCCGAATCTCCCGAGGTGATGCCGTGTCGAAACTGGAAGCGAAAGGATGCCCAATGATGTTGCGCATTCCAGGCGACGACCGGGCTGAAGACCGCGGCCGCGAGGATTGCAGCCAGCCACGGCCAGGGCGTCAGAAAATGCCGGCGGCCCTCGGCACAGGAAAGCATCGCCAGAACCACCGCGACGCCGAGCAGAGCGCTGGTGTATTTCGAATCCAGCGCCAAACCCATGAGGATTCCAAACGCCAGCCATCGCCATCCGCCCCGGCCCTCGCCGGGATTGGCTGCGAAGATTCCAAGCGCGCTGGCCAGCGCGGCGCTTTGAAAGAAGCATGCAGGCGTATCGGGCGTGGCGACCGAGCCGACCACCGCGATCATCGGGCTGAGCAGCAATGCGATCGGAACAAAGCTGGCCGCTCGAGCGCTGCCGACGACGCGGCGCGCCGCCAGAGTGAGAATCAGCACGGTTCCCGCCGTCATCACCGCCGTCAGGCAGCGCACGCCCAACTCCGTGTTGCCCAGCAGGATTGTTCCCAGGCGGATCAGGTAGGCGATGACCGGCGGATGATCGAGATAGGACGCCGCGAGATGCCGGGACCAGACCCAATAATATGCCTCGTCGGGGACCAGTTCGCGCAGGGCGTCAAACGCCCAGCGGCTCAGGAGCCAGATGAGGAACAGCGCCGCCACGCCGCGGGGGGACAGCCGAAGCAGCCAGTCGCGGCGAGCGGCCGGGCTCGAAGGCGTGGGTGCGTGAAGGGGCGTACCGAGGCTCATCGTCGTTGAAGCCTGACCGTCAGGTAAATCGCGGCAAGCAGAACGGCCGCGTTCCCGATCCAGATAAACAGCAGCGCCATGGGCAGCGGATCTTTGAACGCCGCCCCCATCGTGTACGGCACGTGCGTCGCCGATTGCTGGCCGCTGATGATCAGCGTGATGCACAGCAGGGCCGGTACGAAACTGGCGGCGAAGGCATTGAGAAAATTCCCGCTGCGAAACATCACGCCCAGGGCGCAGCCCACCATCACCAGGCTCAGGCAACTCAGCGCGAAGCTGGCGCGGCCGTGAAGCTCGCTGCGCGCCGCGTTGTTGGCGCGGACTTGCTCGTGGTGAAGGATAAACAGGTCCGGCCAATGCAGCCGCCACAACCGCTTCCCCGTCGCGGCATCGCCCTCATCAGACACCGGATCGCGCAGAAAATCCGCCAGCGACTTTTTGCCGATCGCTCGGATCGGAGCCGGCATCGGCACGGAAATGGTCCGTGAAAAGCTGCCCCGCGGGGTTTGCACCCCGCTGGGGGTCTCCAGCATGACATTGAAAAGCTCGAGGTTTACGTTCATCCGATCCGCCGGCGGACCCAGCGCGGATTGCGCATTCGAATTCGGTTGAACGCGAATATGGATTTCCTTCGCGTGGACGAACAGCGTCTGCTGTGAGCCATGGCTCTGGATCATCCACGCGGTTCGGGCATCGGCGCCGCCGGGCGCGGTCAGCACCAGATCGGCCCCTTCCCATCTGCACGTCATGTCCTGGGCGCCGATTTGAAACGTATCACCCTCCGCTGTGTCGTTGGCGAAAAGATATGTTGACGTGCCATCCGCGGCGTGGTGGTCGATCGCCGCCGCCACCTGGTTCAAGTATTCCTGGACCTGCTCGCGGCGAATGAAGGTCCGCACAATGGTCTGAACATTTTCGCTCTGGCCCGGGTCCTCGGCAAGCTGGGCCAGCCGCGCAATGTTGAGGAACTTGACGTTTTCACCGATGAGCGAGGGGATTTCAAACGGCCCGAACCCGCTGCTGCCCACCCCGACCTGAACGTTCCCGAAAAACTCCCTGGGAAACTTGATGCCGTCCACGAGGGAGATCGTCACCATCGATGGCTGGGACGGGGAGACGCGGTCGATGGAAACCAATGCGCTGCGCGCCATCCAGAAATCCTTGGGAATGACCATCCACACATCGGTCAGCACGCGCTGGGAAGTCATCCACGCCGGGCCAAAAAGCTCCACGCGCTGCCGCGAGGGATGCATCGGGTCCGCGGGGACCAGCAGGGCGTCGTCGGCGTAGACGTTGAACGACGTTTCGTCGGCGCTTTGAAATTCCAGCGAGTGCGTCCGCTGGATCCGGTTGGCGATCACCCGCGCGATGTTGGAGTAGATCACCTCCTCCACCTTCAGCGAATAAACCGGCACGATGAAGCAGAGCATCACCAGGCTGATCACCGCGACCACCAGCCCCAGCACCAGCGCCGGCAGCGCGATCGAAAACCGCCGCGCGGAAAAATAGCTGATCCCCGATGCCCGCATGGCGGTCAGCTCGTTGTCGGCGGAAAACCGGCCGTAAATCATCGTCGTCGCGAACAGCGCCGAGACCGGCAACGAATAGGCGCACACCGCCGGCATCGAATAGAGCAACAGCCGGTTCACCTGCCCGAAATCCAGACCGTTTTCCGTCAGCGGTCGCAGCAATACCGCGAAGCTCATGATTCCCGCCAGCGCGCCGGTCGTCATGAGGAAAACGCGCAGGAGGTTGCCGAAGATGTACCAGAAGAGCGTTTTGCTCATGCGGGTGAATTCAAGCGGGCATCCAGGGCGCGGCCGGGCCGATCGAGGATAGCGGCGACGGCCTGGGCGATGCGCTCGATCCCGGGATCGATCTGATTGGGGGCGACCTGGCCGAAGCTCAGACGCAAGTGATTATGCGGCGTCCATCCGTTTTCGTCGCTCTGGAAGCAATAATCGCCCGGCACGTAAAGAACGCCGTTTTCGACGCACCGCTGAAACAGCGCCGAGCCGCGCGATGAGTCCGTTCCCGCCGGCAGCGTGACCCAGATGTAAAGCCCGCCGGAAGGATGCGTCCACGAAACGCCCGCCGCGGCGGGGACATGCCTGCGCAATGAATCCAGCATCGCATCGCGCTTGGCGCGATAGCTGTCGCACAGCCGGCGCACGTGCCGGTCGTACAAGCCGCTGGTCATCGCCTCCACCGCGATGTGCTGGGTGAGGCTTGACGAGCCGAAATCGTGATTGCCCTTTTGATGCAGCACGGCCTCCATCAAATCCGCGGGCATGGCGGTGTATCCGGTCTTCAAGCCCGGCGCGAACGGCTTGCTGAACGTCTGCGCCAGGACCGTGTAGCGATTGTCGCGGTCGAGTGATTTGATCGACGGCAAAGCCGGGCCGTCATAACGCAGTTCGCGATAAGCCGCGTCTTCGAGGATGACAATCCGCTGCCGCCGGCTGAATCGCTTGGCGATTTCCAGCAGCCGGGGCCGAGCGGCGGCGCCCAGCGTCAAGCCCGTCGGATTCTGATAATAGCTCGTGGTGTAGATCAACTTGACCCGGTCCAGCCGGTTCTCGCGCTCCAGCCGGGCAAGAAGTTTTTCGATCGCCTCCACGTCGATCCCGTCCTCGGTCATTGCAACGGCCAAGACCGTCGCCCCCAGCGACGCCAGCGTGCCGGTGTAGACGAAATAGCACGGATTGGCGGTGATGACGATGTCGCCGGGATCGATCAGCACGTCGCCGATCAGGTAAAGCGCCTGCTGCGATCCGCTGGTGATGACGATCTCGCGCTCGCTCAGCCCGAAATCCCCGGCCGATTTTCCTTCGAGCTTCTCCAGGTGAGCCAGCGCGGCATGTCGCAGGGAGGCCAGACCCTGCGTGGTGTCGTATTGCAGCGCCGCACGGGCGCGACGATCGTCGGCGAAAATCTTCTTGACGATCTGCCTCGTCGCTTCCACCGGAAGCGTGAGCGGATCGACCAGCCCGGCCGCAAAATTGATCAGATTCGGGTCGGCCTGGACGGCGGCCATGAGATAGCTGATCGGCTGCTCGCCGGTGCGGCGAGCCTTGGCCGAAAGCCCAAGCGCGGAGTGACTGCTGGACATAGGGGCGGTTTATGCTATCGGCGCATGGGCGGGGGGGCAATGCAGGGGAATGCCAAATGCCGAATGCCAAATGCCGAATGTGGCAGGAAATGCCGAATGCCGAATGCCAAATGCCGAATGTGGTAGGAAATGCCGAATGCCGAATGCCAAATGCCGAATGTGGTAGGAAATGCCGAATGCCGAATGCCAAATGCCGAATGAAAGGTCAGTTTGGCTTTACATTCGGCATTTGGCAATCGGCATTCGGCATTCTCTTCTCACACTGCCTGAAAATCCCGCCGCCTGGGGTCCGCCACCGCCAGCACCAGGACGTTGATCGTCGCCGGAGCGGCTTGCGCCATCGCTCGCGCCGCCGCTTTCAGCGTGGAACCCGTCGTGACGACATCATCAACCAGCGTGATGCGCTTGTGACGGATAGATTTTGAATCAACCAGCCCGAAGGCGTGGCTCAGGTTGGCATCGCGGTCGGCAATGGAGCGGACCATCGTTTGCGACGCGGTGTTTTTCAAGCGGACGATGGGATAACCAACGCGCAGTGAACCCCGATGATGCGCCAGCCGGCGCGCCAGGCAATCCGCCTGGTTGTAGCCGCGCCAAATCTGCCGCGACCAGTGCAGCGGAATCGGAACCAGCACCTCCGTTTCGTCCAGAACTTGCCCAATCCGCTCCTGGGCCAACATTTGATCGGCCAGGATTTCGGCGACGGACCAGCGGTAATGGTACTTCATCCCGTGGATTATTTTGCGCAGCGGATCGCGGAAAGGCCCCAGGGCGACGATTTTGCCGAAGGGATGGATGCCCGCGCCCGCGCAGCGAGGACAGGCGCTGCCCAACGGAAGCGGCGCCCCGCAGCGATCGCACGCGGGCGCCGCCGCCAGCTCCGAAAGTGCTTCTCCGCATTTGCAGCAAAACGCCGAGTCGTTTGTCGCCGAGCGACAACAGACGCAGCACGGCGGATAGATGAAGTTCGCCACGTCCTGGAAAAGGCGGACCAGCATGGCCGCATTGTAACCGGCGAGTTTGGGATCGTGATGCAGGATCAGCTATCATTGGCGTAGCGGAGGCTCGAAATGTCCAAGATGATTTTCTGCGTCGTCCTGATGGCCTGGGCCTGCGGGCGCGCATCGGCGGAGGCGGTGCAAATGAAAGCGCAGCCATTTGATTTAAGCGAGGTGCGCCTGCTGGATGGGCCGTTCAAGATCGCCCAGGACGCGGACGCGAAATACCTGCTTTCGCTGGATTTGGACCGCCTGCTGCACAACTTCCGCGTGAACGCCGCCTTGCCGTCGAACGCCCGGCCGCTGGGCGGCTGGGAGTCGCCCGCCTGCGAACTTCGCGGCCATTTTGTCGGGCATTACCTCAGCGCCTGTTCCCTTATGTACAAGAGCACCGGCGACGAGCAATGGAAGAAACGCGTCGATTATCTGGTCGCGGAATTGGCCAAATGCCAGAAGTCGCTCGGCAATGGATATTTGTCCGCCTTTCCCGCGTCATATTTCGACCGCCTTGAAACCGGCCGGCGTGTCTGGGCGCCCTATTACACGATCCACAAGATCATGGCCGGCTTGCTCGATGCGGATCAACTCTGCGGCAATGCCCAGGCCCTGGAGATGGACCAAAAGATGGCCCGCTATTTCGCCGGCCGCCTGGCCAAACTCCCCGACGATCAGATCGAGCGGATTTTCCACACCAGCGGGAACGGCCCCGGCACAGAATTCGGCGGAATGTCTGAAGTCCTCCACGATCTCTACGCCATCACCGGTGATCCCGCCCATCTCAAGCTCGCCAACGTCTTTGACCGTGATTGGCTGGCCGTGCCCCTGGCGGCCGGCGAGGATCCACTCTTGGGATTGCACGCCAATACGCACATCCCCCAAGTGGACGGCTTCGCCCGGCATTACCAGGTGACCGGCGACACAAAGTACCGCGATGCCGCTGAGCATTTCTGGGAGATCGTCACCGGCCGGCATTCGTTCGTCACCGGGTCCAACAGCTTTTCCGAGCATTTCGCCAGCCCTGGCGTCGAGGCCAGTCAGCTCGCTCCCAACACCGCTGAGACCTGCAACACGTACAACATGCTCAAACTGACCCGGCATTTGTTCGAGTGGGATCCCAAGCCGCAGTATGCCGACTATTACGAGCGGGCCCTGTACAACCACATCCTGGGCTCCATCGATCCGCAAACCGGAATGACGATGTACTACCTGTCCCTCGTCCCCGGCCACTTCAAGGTGTACGGCACGCCGACGGAATCGTTCTGGTGCTGCACCGGAACCGGCGTGGAAAACCACGCCAAATACGGCGACAGTATTTATTTCCATGATGATTCGGCCCTGTGGGTGAATCTCTTTATCGCATCCGAATTGAACTGGCGGGAAAAGGGGATCACGATTCGCCAGGAAACGAGATTCCCCGAAGAGGAGGGCACGACGCTGATCTTCAAAACCGCGCAGCCGGTGCGCCTGGCCGTCAATCTGCGCGTGCCGTATTGGGCGACCCACGGCGTTTGGGTCAAGGTCAACGGCCAACCGCACAAGGCTGACGTTCCGCCGGAGAGTTATCTGACGATTGATCGCCAGTGGACGGATGGGGACCGCTTGGAGATATCGATGCCGATGAGCCTGCACCTGCATCACGCCACCGATCTGAAGAATCACGTCGCGATCATGTACGGCCCGATCGTGCTCGCCGGCGAAATGGGTCGCGAAAACATGCCCCCGACGCAGGAGGCGCGCGATCAGAATCATTTCAACAGGGTCCCGCGTCCCTCAGCGCCCTTTTTGGCCACGGACGACGAGAACGTGGCCGACTGGCTCAAGCCCGTGCCGGCCAAGCCGCTGACATTCCAAACGATCGGCGTCGGCAATCCCGCGGAGGTAACGATGATTCCGCTCTACGCGGTGCAGCACGAGAGGTACGCGGTGTATTGGAAGATGGGAACACAATAGATCAGGGCCGTTGCGGATTGGGTGGATTCCACGAATGAGCCGGGGCGTCCTCGCCCCGCTTGTTGCGGATTGCTTGCTGGGCGGGATTGGATAGACTCCGATCGCATCAGGGGGATTTTGATCGGCATACAAATACGGGGAGGCACGAGGCGGTCCGCCGCGCCTCCCCCGAGATGGCCGCGTGGTGAATACACCGGCGGGATTTGACCGGCAAGGGCGAAAGAATATTCCAGTTTGCACGTGCATTCGCAAATTAAGTAAGTATAATATTCAGGCGTGGGATACGAATTTCGCTGGAGCCGTTGGAATGTCGAGCATATTGCCGCGCATGGCATCCGGCCGCACGAAGCGGAATTCGTAGTGTGCCGCGCTCGCCGCCCTTTCCCTCAAGCTCAGGGGCGGGGGAAATTCCTGGTCGCGGGTCAGACCGCGGCGGGGAGCTATATTCAGGTGATTTACATTTTTTCTCCACGGGACGTGGTTTTCGTGATCCACGCCAGGCCGCTCAACGATGCGGAGAAACGGAGATTACGCAGGAGATTCCGATGAAAAAAATGAAGAAGCCCTATCCGGAAATGAACGCGCAAGAGCTGGCCGAGGCGACAAAGGCATTCGACGAGCCATTCGTCATGGACCGCGGGCGCCCGCTGAACGCCGCGGAACGTGAGCGGCATCGCCGCGCCGCCAAACGCGGCCGCGGCCGGCCACGGGTCGGAAAAGGGTCCGAGCGGATCAACATCACGATCGAGCGTGGCCTACTGGCGGAGGCTGATGCCCTGGGCCGCCGAGAGAAGATCGGTCGCTCAGAGCTGATCGCCCGAAGCCTGCGTCTATTGGTCCGAAAGGCGGGATGACGCGACAACCAAAGGATATTGATTTTTCAAACACGGATAAGAGGTCAGGGGATTTTACAATAAACCTTCCTGACCCCCGACGTTTCCCGGCGTCCTGGCTGGAGGGTGTCCCGGAACCCAAATCTGCCGATCAAGATCAGCCCAACGGTCAAGCCAAGCGCGTAGGGTGAGCGGGGGCTCGTAGGAGCCCCCTTCGTGGAGCATCCGCAACCGAGCGGCGCAGCCGCTCGGTTGCGGATTGCTTGCAGGTCGGGATTGGATAGACTCGCGGTCGCTTACTACGCATCGGCCGCGCAGTTGCGGATTGCTTGCAGGTCGGGATTGGATAGACTCCGCCGGAGGAATTGGCGCAATGGCGGGCGGGTTGCGGATTGCTTGCAGGTCGGGATTGGATAGACTCGAGCGCGATTCGTCGGCGGCGCATGGATTAGTTGCGGATTGCTTGCAGGTCGGGATTGGATAGACTCCGGCAGTGACCAACAAAAGCTCACTCCTGCGTTGCGGATTGCTTGCAGGTCGGGATTGGATAGACTCCCTTGCCTGGGCCTACCGAATAGCGGAGCGTTGCGGATTGCTTGCAGGTCGGGATTGGATAGACTCCCTGAACAGAGCGGGTAGGCGCGCCGACGGTTGCGGATTGCTTGCAGGTCGGGATTGGATAGACTCCTATGCGATTCGCGACCAAGGCCGTTCACAGTTGCGGATTGCTTGCAGGTCGGGATTGGATAGACTCGCGGCTGCATGTTGATGACGAGCGGCTGACGTTGCGGATTGCTTGCAGGTCGGGATTGGATAGACTCAAGTCCGGCGGCGAGTGCTGGCGTCCGGCGTTGCGGATTGCTTGCAGGTCGGGATTGGATAGACTCTGGGGCCGGGGTGTTCCCCTATTGCGCCCCGTTGCGGATTGCTTGCAGGTCGGGATTGGATAGACTCAAGCGTGCGGCCGACGCTCTCGGACCTGCGGTTGCGGATTGCTTGCAGGTCGGGATTGGATAGACTCTCGGGGACATGAACATCGCGGTCGATCCGAGTTGCGGATTGCTTGCAGGTCGGGATTGGATAGACTCTTCTCCCCTGCAATGCCGCCCCTGTAAGGCACTTATAGAAGGCCGGGTCAAAAAAATTCGAGTTGTTTCGGCGCTTTCTGGGGTTGCTTGCGCAGTTTTCCCCAGAAAACCTGTTGCCGCTCGAATTGCTTGTCGGTGATGCATATCAGTCGGACCTCGCCGTCGTCCGGGACGCGCCCTTCCACGCGCCGGCTGTGGACGTGCATGTTTTCTTCGCTGGCGCACACCCGCGCATAGACGCTGTATTGTACCTGGGTGAATCCATCTTTCAGCAGGAATTTTCGGAACTGCGCGTACGCCCGCCGCGCCGCCTTGGTGTCCACAGGAAGATCGAACATCACGAACAGCCACATAATCCGGTAGGCGCTCAAGTCCACGCAATGGATTTTCGACTCGGGTAGAGCGGGGGTCGAGCCTATTCCGGGATGGAGGCGTCGGAATCGTCTGCGGGCTGTGAATTTGCGCCCGACTTTTCCGTGAATTCCGGCATCAATAGCTTCTGGCTTTCCCCCTCATAGCATCGCAGCAACGACGCGGCGAAGCGGTGCAGTTGGACCATCAGGGGTCCGGACTGCTCCCCAAGCGTCACTTCCTCAGCCAGGATGCCGAGCAATTTCTCCTTTGATTCGCGGTCGATGAGCCCGGCGCCTTGCTTTACAAGCTCCAGCGCGGCTCGGTCCACCCGCGGACGCAGCACCTCCAGCAGATCATCGGCCAGCGCGAAAGCGTTGTTGCGATGCGAGTGCTGCAGCGAAAAGACCGGATGAAGCCCCGCCGCCACCAGCGCCCGCGCCAAAGCCGAGCGGAGCACCGTGTAACCATAGTTCAGGAGATTGTTGGGCGGCAGTCCCTCGGGATCGCGGCGAAATTCCTTCCCGAAAAGCGCCGGCCAATAAAACCGCGCCGCTTGCCCCTCGACGTTGGAAGCGTCCCCGCTCTTGACTTCCGCCGCCATCGCCAGCAGCCGATTCCGCATCGGACTCTCCGCCGGAAGGTTCATGGCCTGGAGCGTCACCTTTTGCCGGACGATCTGTTTCCAAAGCCGTTTCCGCAGCGGCAGCGGGGCGGACGCCTGCAATCGCATTCGCCTGGCCGTCAATTCATTCGATTCCATCGGCATCACCATTCCCACCGGCAAGTGGTTTGGCCCGCAGAGCACGATAGCCGCTCCAAAATTCACAAGCCGCGTGAAGACCGAATGGGTGTATGTCGTGGCGACGTGGTCCACGAGCAAGACGCCGATGTCCTCGCACGGCACCTGCCCGATCCGTTGCTTTTCGCGCGTGATGACAAGCTGGTCGTTCTCGATCGAAAGAAACGTTGGACCCTGCGAGATGTCGATCGTGCGCTTAATCATTTGAGAGCGGCGTCACTTCACCGAGCGGGCTGACCCGAACCTTGATTGGAGGCTTGGTGGGCTCCGGGCCACAATGTTTCAAGTCCGCTGGCGTTACGTCCCATCGGTCCTGCTCGCTACCTTCAATAACTTTGCCATCATCTCCCTTTGTGCCGCCGGACTTTCTCGCATCCCAGTGCGGTGCGAAGTGAATGCGAGCCTTGTCGAGTTTGCATACGACGAAATAATCGGCCGGCCCTACCGCCTGTTTTTTTGATGGATCCCACCGACGAGCATAGATCATCTCACCCTCGGCAAGGGACATGACGAACTGGCCTTCGACGCCGCTGCTCTGGTCGATGATCGGAAACCGACGGCAGACATCGGCAACAATTGGCTTAAAGCATTCCCGGTCCTTCTTCGGCAAGCGCCGTAGTTTCTTGGACGGGGGAACCCCTGCCTCTCTCAATGCCTTAAGGCGAGCGCACAGTCGCCGGGCTGCATCGAAGCCGGAAACTACTTGTCCGCCTCGTGAACTCCATCGGCCCTTGTTATCCGAGACTATCTCGACATGATGGTTATTGCCGCCGATGTACACTCGTTTGGTTCGCGGGTTCGGCTCACTTAGATTCGTTGGGTCCATGTCTGGAACCATTTTGCCGCTTTCCAAATCAAGTTTCTTACGCGGAATGATGACCGGGTCGCTGTTGCTTCGCAGCAGGACAACGCTCTTGATTGGCACTCCGCTGGCCATTGTGAGCTTGCCATCCTTGGCGATTCGCTGGATTTCCGCGACGGTGAAGCGGTCAGGATCAATCGATTCTCTCAGCAGGCACTTTCTAATTCGATCACGAACAGTGCGGTCGCGGACGATGCCCCCTTTTCCGGCAGGTGGATCCACAATCGCAGACAACTTTCGGCAGATCGCCCTCTTCTCGATTCGGGAAAGCCCCTCTTTTTCAAGTTGTGCGCTTACCTGATCCCACGCACCAGACACCCGCAAATGTCCAGGTTTAAGTCGCTTCTCCCTATGCATGAAAATGGGCATCCGCAACGAGAAGACCTTCGCGCGAGGCTCCGGTCGATGGGACGGCATTTGTCCGATGACGGGACCGTAGGCATCCTGTTCATGGAAAGCCCCAATAAGACGCCGTTTGACTGGTCGATGCGAGATGATCACTAAATTATTATTCGGGCGGCGCGAGTTCCCATCGGCGTCGTCGAACTGACCATAGACCTTCGAGAGCACCGTGCGACGGAAGCTCCGTACATCATTCCAAGGCTGTGGGGGAGGAACCGGCGTTCTCCGCGGCCATCTTCCGTGTTTTTCTTTGTATTCCGCCGCCTGGGTCGCCCAATTGGCCAGCGAGTTCTTGATCCGTGGATCGGTCAGCGCAATAGTTGCGGCATCCAGCGCGTGCTGCCGATGGTCACCGCGATTCTTCTCCGCGAGCTGGACTTCTTCTGCGGCGGATAGCTCATCCCCTTTTAATGTCTCGAACAACTGCCAGTCCTTGCGGAGCATGCTCGTGATGCGGCCAGTGGTGAAGAATATCGCTTGCTTGGCCTCCCCGTCGCCGCGTTCGGGTAGTCCGCGTCCATCAAAGAGCGCATCGGCCAAGTAACCCGCCACCTGCCGCGCCGCGTAGGCGGTATCGGTCAACTGGGAGTTTTTCCACTCATCCGCCTCGTGTAACTCCCGGTTGAAGTTCTCCCACTTCCGCGCGAAATCTCGTTTCGTGAAGTATTCACCCTTGGCCGGCTCCCTTCCCTTGAACGATTCCTCGGCGAATCGCACGCGATTCGCGAAGTCAGTTCCCCACCATTCCCTGGGAGTCCTATTTCCTTTGCCCTGATTGCACGTCTTGTGGACCAGCACTCGGTTATTCAGCCCATTATCCCCACATCGGCTGTAAGGAACGATGTGATCGATTTCCAGCCCGTCACCACGTGCAGCTACCGGGTCGCCGAGTCCGTCTTGTCCACAGTACGGACAACGGAAATTCTGCTGTCGTGCCAGGACAACGCGGTCAACCGCGGCCCTCTGCTGGTTCAGCGAGAGTCGTTGTGCGATCTGGGCTCCAAATGCGACGGGAAGAATCTCGTTGATTATTGCCTTTTTTTCCTTGTCTCGGTTCCGATTTCGCGCCAGCGCGAGATTGCGTTGCTTTTCGGATTGCTTCGTGATTCGAGCCATCTCGATCACAACTCGGTCCGGCTTTCGTCCGAATTTTCTAAGATAAGCCAAGAGGTGCCGGCGAACCTCGTAAATCGCCTTGCGGACAACGGGGTTGGAAAGCATCGGAGCGGGTGGGAGCTCCGGAATTCCCCGTGAAATCTGGTGTTTGCCAAGACGCATGTATCGCCTGTCTGCGGCCGTCAGACCCGCCGCGCCTGTCTCGTATCTCCGGCGCGCATGCCCCTGGGGCAGTGTCTTGGCATAAGCCTTGCGCGCCTCCTGCTGTGTGGGCCAGCGATTGCTGGCCTCATCGAATCGCTCCATATACGGTAGAAAGTTCAAAATCGCGCGCCGGGACAGATTGAGCCGCTTTTCCAGTTTTGGCCGGCGTTTCCACGCGTCGATCAGCTTGCCCGCTGATGTCGCATCCAAGCCCCACCAGCTTTTTGATCCCTCGAGCAGCCGCGCGGCATCATCAGCCTGATCGGGATCGAAACGCAGGATTGCACGGTTTACCGCCTCCCGTGCCCGCTCGGTCAGAGCTTCCCATTTGGCCGTTCCAAAGGCTCCGTGCACAATTTCACGGTGAAACCAATCCGTATTTATCTCTCGGTCCTCATCGGCTTCGATGTTGAGCCTAACGCCTTTCGGCAACGTCCGTTTGATATCCGTCACACTGACGGACGCCTTCGGCTGGCCAGCGTATTTGCCTTTCTTGTAAACTCCGAGCGGCCCTCGTAGGAGTTCAATAATCTTCTCGCGCTCATCCCTTGTCAGCGGTCGCTTGGGATGTCCGCGTTCCTCCATTTGAATGTTGTTGACCGTCTCAAGAACACGAAAATAGCTCGCGTGTCGATCGGCAATTGGCACGCACCTTTCCGTCGGCTCCAAATCACATCGTCCCAGGGTGCCGGTATCCCAATATGTGCGCCGTTGTCCGAACAACAACCCGCGATGACGCCAGGCATCCGTTTGCGTCGCGTCGTCAAGCTGGCGCACCAGATCGTCCGTGAGCATTGCCGCCAACTCAGATTCCTTCGACCGCTGCACCGCAATGATTTTGTGAAACTCCTCTTGAATCAAATTTCTGCCCGCGAACAGCATCTGGTCCTCTGGCATGCGATACTGGCGATTACGAATTGGTTCATTCCACTTGATGCCCTTGTGTTCGCGCACCCTTTGTTCGAAGCAACCGGCCATGAATTCGCCGACGGTCGATGCCCCAGTCCCTTTCATCAGCGTTTCCAGCCGCTCCATTCCTTCCTTGACCTTACCCTCCTCCGGTTCTTCCGGATCAATTACAACGCCGACCGCCCCACGACGTTGGCCGAGGTGGACCAGAATTCGCCCAAAATCCCAGGAGGTGAGAGGTTCTCCGTCTTTTTTGATGGCCTTTCGGCGAAGCGTCCAAGGATTCTTGTCGAAGGCCTTTTGCAACTCCCCTGGGTCTTTCGGAAGAAGCCCCCGTTCCATGAGGAACCGAATCAACTGGCGCTTGCGGAGCGCCCGACGCGCAATATTGCGGCGTTGCGAGCGTGCGTCTCGCCGAGCCTGATTCTTGGGCGCTCCCCGCTTGTCTTCTTGCTCGTCCACGCCAGCGGGAAACACGCTGGCGGCCAGATGAATCTCCCGCGAATCCAAATTAACCCAGGCGCTTCCGACCGAATTGCTCCCAATATCCAGCCCCAGCGTGATCATGCCCGTCCTCCCAAATCAGAATTGCCCTTGACGCCAAGCACAAGATGCTAATAATATCCGCAAGTCTGTCCAATCCTGTCCTGCGGTATTCGCAACAAGAAATATTCGCAGGCACCGCCGAAAGGCGACCACCGCAGCTCGCACAAACGACCTGCGGTCTTTTTTTACCTTGAACTGCCCCAGCCGCGTGAATTTGGCTTCGGACAGACCGAACAGTATCCTGAAACAGGCCGGATTGAAGTGATTCTGTATGGCAAAAGTGACTTACGCTGTCGTGATCGAGCGGGCCTCAGGCAACTTCAGCGCCTACGTCCCTGATTTGCCCGGGTGCGTCGCAACCGGAGCGACCGAAGAGGAAGTCCTCAAGGAAATGGCCAAGGCGATTCGGTTTCATATTGAGGGATTGATTGAAGATGGCGAGCCGATTCCGCCGTCGCAATCGATCAGCCGGACAGTTGAAACTGAATTGGCAGTTGCGTAATCGGCATAAATGCCGGTATGATTCGGTGAGTCTATCCAATCCCGTCCTGCGAGACTTTTCGCAACAAGACGAAAGATTCGCAGGCACTGCTCCACGGAGCATCCGAATGCCTCCATCGACAGATGAGGGCATTCTTTTTGCGCCCTTTACGAAAATTTCCCGTCACCCAATGAAAAAACACGCGACCGGCCGCTAACTTGCTCCATGAAATAACCTTAGCCCTAACCATGAGAAGTTAGCATACACTAATAAAAACGCGAAAAGTGTTCAGTTCTGTTCAGTTCTGTTCAGTCCTCCCATTTCTTGACACGCACCCATCTCCCATCGTATCCTCGCTCCGCAGTTCTGAGTTGACCTGAATCTGTTGTCCGAAGGATCGACTTTGGCTGCGATTTGCGTTATTCCCGCACGGTTCTCTTCCACTCGTTTCCCAGGCAAAGTCGTCGTCTCCGATACCGGCAAGCCGTTGGTGCAGCATGTGGTTGAACGCGCCAGAGCGGCTCGGCAAATCAGCGATATTCTCGTGGCCGCCGACGATTCCCGCATCGTCGATGCCCTCGCGCCCTACGGGACGCGATGCGTGATGACCTCGCCCAAGCATCTCAGCGGGACGGATCGGGTGGCCGAGGTGGCCCGGTCGCTTACCGAGTCGATCATCGTCAACGTGCAGGGCGACGAGCCGGAGATTGAGCCGCAGACGATTGACGCCCTGGTGGAGCGGCTGGAGAAAGGCGAGGGGGACATGGCGACGGCGGCCACGCCGTTTGCCGCCGGCGACGATCCGGCCGATGCCAATCTCGTGAAAGTGGTCATCGGCCTCGATGGCAAGGCCTTGTATTTTTCGAGGTCGAAGATTCCTTTTGTGCGCGATCCGGCCGGGGCTTCGCGGCAGGCATATTATTTACATCAGGGAATTTACGCTTATCGGCGTGAATTTCTTCTGGAATTGGCATCTTGGCCGCCCACGCCGCTGGAGCAGAGCGAAAAACTGGAGCAGCTTCGGGTGCTGGAACACGGGCGGTCGATCGACGTGATCTTGACGCGGCGGGCGGTGCATGGCATCGACACGCCCCAGCAGTACGAGGAATTTGTCAAACGACACCAACGAGGAGCGGCCGCGCAAGCGACGCGATGAAACCATGAGCAATGAAGAACTGCTTTTTCGCATCGGGCAATCAACCGAAGAGACGGAGTTTTACACTCCCATGCCCGAAGGTTACCGACGCGGCCATCACAAGTACGTCGTGGTCGTCGGCACGGTCATGAGCGGGCTGGGCAAAGGGATTTTCTCGTCGTCGCTGGCCAAGCTGTTGCAGGATAAAGGCCTGCGTGTCGCGCCCATCAAGATGGAAGGTTACTACAACATCGACAGCGGCACGCTGAATCCGTACCGCCACGGAGAGGTGTTCGTCCTCGACGACGGGATGGAAACCGACATGGATCTGGGGACATACGAACGGATGCTCGATCAGGACCTGACCGCGGCCAACTTCACGACCAACGGCCAGATTCTCTCAGCGGTGCTGAAAAAGGAGCGTGAAGGGGGCTATCTCGGCCGCGATGTGCAGTTCATCCCGCACGTCACCGGCGAGGTGAAATTGCGTCTGCGCGAATTGGCGGCCAAGACCAACGCGGACGTGGTTTTCGTGGAAGTCGGCGGAACCGTCGGAGATTTTGAAAACCAGGCCTATCTGGAAGCGTGTCGTCAGCTTGCTTACGAAGAAGGCGAAAATTCGGTCACGTTTGTTGTCCTGACGTACGTCATGGAGCCGGGCGCTTTGGGCGAACAGAAATCAAAGGCGGCGCAATTGGGGATCAAGCGGCTGATGGAGGCGGGGATCATGCCGCACATCATCGCTTGCCGCGCCGCCAACCCCGTTAAGGAAAAAGTCCGCGAGAAGATATCGATGTACACGAACGTGCCGATGCGGCGCGTGATTTCGATGCACGACGTGGAGAGCATCTACACGATCCCCGACGCGCTGAGGACCGCGGGAATCGACCGGGAAGTGCGGACGCTCTTGAACCTGCACGACCGCGTGGACCAGGCCAAGGACGATCAGGCCCGGATGAAATGGCGATCTTTCGTGGACCGCATCGACAAGCCGCGCAAGGACGTGACCGTCGCGGTCACCGGCAAATACACCGCTCTGCGCGATGCGTATGCGTCGATCATCAAGGCGTCGGAGCATTGCGGCGTTCATCTCGGCGTGAACGTCAATTTCAAGTGGATCGACACCACCTTGATCGACGCCTCGAACGTGGCCAAGCGATTGGCCGATTGCCACGGCATCATCGTTCCCGGCGGCTTCGGAGTGCGCGGCACCGAAGGCAAGATCGAATGCATCCGGTACGCCCGCGAAAACAAGGTTCCGTATCTCGGCCTGTGCCTCGGGTTCCAAATGGCCGTGATTGAATTCGCCAGGAACGTCTGCGGCATCGAAGGGGCCAACAGCACTGAATTCGAGAAAAATTGCCGAAATCCCGTCATCGATATCCTGCCGGAACAGAAGAAAATCGAAGGCCTGGGCGGCAACATGCGCCTGGGCGGCAAAGACGTGGAGCTCAAGCCCGGAACCCTCGCGTTCCAACTCTTCGACGGCGCTCGCACCATCCGCCTTCGATTCCGCCACCGATATGAAGTCGATCCCCAGTACGTCAAAACGCTTGAAGACCACGGCCTGATCTTCAGCGGCAAGCATCCCACCCAGCCGATCATGCAAATCCTGGAGTTGCCGCTGGAAGTGCATCCCTATTTCGTCGGCACGCAGTCGCATCCGGAATTGACAAGCCGGCCGCTGCGCCCGCAGCCGCTGTTTTTGGGTTTCTGCCGGGCGGCGCTGGCGTTTTCGCAGGACAAATCCCGGCAAGTGCAGGCGGTGTGAGAAGAGATTGCCGAATGCCGAGTGCCAAATGCCGAATGAAGAAGGCACGGAGGCACGAAGGCACATAGGCACGAAGGGAAAGGCATGCCCCCATCCCTTCGTGCCTCTTTCATTCGGCACTCGGCATTTGGCATTCGGCATTCCCTCGTCATTCCCTTGTCCCAAGGGCAATTGCTGCGATAATCCGCTCCGGGGTGTTTTAGCGTTTTTACTCGCTCGTGCCGGCAGCGGAAATCACACAACTTCTGGCCAATCTCAAGAGCGGCGACCGCACCGCTGTGGCGGCCAAGCTCATGCCGCTGGTTTACGATGAATTCAAGGCCCTGGCGGCGCGGCAACTCCGACGCGAGCGGGCCAACCATACTCTCCAGCCGACCGCCCTGGTGCATGAGGCGTATTTGCGCCTGATCGATCAGACCCGCGTCGATTGGCAGGGCCGGACACACTTTTTCGCGGTCGGGGCGCAGGCGATCCGCCGGATCCTGGTGGATCACGCCCGGCAGAGGAAACGGCAGAAGCGCGGCGGCGGCGCCGGGCGCGTGGAACTCGACGAATCGGTTGCATTGGCCCCCCAGCGCAGCGAGGAAATTCTCGCCCTCGACGAGGCCATGGAAAAGCTCGCCAAGCTTGATTCCCGTCAAGCCGAGATCGTGGAGATGCGATTTTTCGCCGGCATGAATGTCGAAGAAGTGGCGCAAGCCCTTGGCGTTTCCAAACGCACCGTCGAGGGGGATTGGACCATGGCCCGCGCCTGGTTGATGCGGGAACTGAGCCGGTAGACTATAGCGGTGAGCATGACTTCCGAGCGATACAAGAAAGTCAAAGAAGTCTTTCTGGCCGTGTGCGAGCATCCCGACGAGGAGCACGACCGGATCGCCGAGCGTCTTTGCGGCGACGACGCGGAACTCAAAGCGGAGGTGCAGTCCCTGCTGGAATCCCATCGGAATGCCGCCCGAGGCGGGAGCACCGTCTTTCTTAGCCAGACCGCCGAGCCGAAGAGCGCCACCACCGAGCCGGATCCACCCGCAGGCAGTGACGACATCCAATCGTCCCAGCCCCAGGGTCGAAGCGATGCAAAGGCATCGGCCAAAAAGCCGGCTTCGGATACGTCCCACCGATCACGCGGCTCGCACGCCGGCGGCACGGTCCATGGCGACACCGCCAATTTCACGGGCAGGGGGCGCTTTGAATCCGGCACGATTTTGGCCGAGCGGTATCGCATCGTGAGCCTCCTGGGGCTGGGCGGGATGGGCGAGGTCTATCGCGCCGATGACATCACCCTCGATCAGCCGGTGGCCCTGAAGTTCCTGCCGCCGTCGTATGAATCGAACCCCGCCTGGCTGGAGCGGTTTCATAACGAAGTGCGGCTCTCACGCCAGGTGACGCATCCCAATGTCTGCCGCGTGTTTGACTTGGGCCAGGTGGAAGGCGAGCAGTTCATCTCGATGGAATTCGTGGATGGGGAGGACCTGGCATCACTGCTGCGGCGGATCGGGCGCCTGCCGCGGGACAAGGCCGTCCAGATCGCCCGGCAACTCTGCGCCGGCATCGCCGCCGCCCACGACAAGGGCGTCCTGCACCGCGATTTGAAACCGGCCAACGTCATGCTCGACGGGCGGGGGCAGGTGCGCATCACCGATTTCGGAATTTCCGGCCGCGTGGACAGCGGGCACGACGCCACTGCCGGAACGCCCGCATACATGGCCCCCGAACAGTTCACCCAGGGCGACGCCACCGTCCGCAGCGACATCTATTCCCTGGGTCTGGTGCTGTACGAGATTTTCACGGGGCGCCCGGCGTTTTCGGCTCATTCGATGCCGGAGTATTCCCGCCTCCATCGCAGCACCCCGCCAACGCATCCCTCCACGTTTGTCGAGGACATGGACCCGCTGGCCGAGCGGGTGATCATGCGTTGCCTGGAGAAAGATCCGAGCAAACGTCCCGGCAGCGCGCTAGCGGTGGCGGCGGCGCTGCCGGGCGGCGATCCCCTGGCCGCGGCGCTGGCGGCGGGTGAAACGCCCAGCCCCGAGATGGTCGCCGCCGCCGGCGATACCGCCGGCATCAGCACGCTCCGCGCGGGCGTCCTGCTGGGGCTGGCGCTGCTGGGACTGACGATCGTGGTCGCGCTGGCCGGCCGGGGTTTCCTGCTGCCGCAGGTGCCGGCCAATGTGCCGCCGGAGGTCTTGGCCGATCGGGCCCGCAGCGTCCTGGTTGCCGCGGGCTATTCGGATTCCATGAGCAATCGCGCCCAGGGCTTTGCGCTGGACGAGCAATATATCGGTTGGGTCCAGGCCACCGATCACTCGGCGGCGCGCTGGGGCCGTCTTGCCGGGCCTCGGCCGGGAGCGGTCCTGTTCTGGTATCGCGAAAGCCCGCAGTACATGATCTCCAAGGACGACATCGGCATGGTCACGCTGGATGAGCCTGCCCGCAGCGTCCCGGGGATGCGCACCGTCGTCGTGGATGTGACCGGCAACCTCAAGGGCCTGGAGATTCTTCCTCGCAACGCCGAATTCCGCCCAGCCACAAGCGGCAACGCCACAGGCCCCAACGCCAGCGGTCCGCCGGCAAAGGCCGATTTTTCGCCGCTGTTTAAGCTGGCGGATTTGCACCCGGAAGACTTCGTTCCCATCGAATCAACCGCCACGCCGCCCATGTTCGCCGATACCCGCCTGGCTTGGCGCGGGCATTATCCCGAGCGGCCCAAGGATGAGGTGGACATCGCCGCGGCGTCGTTCCAGGGGCGACCCGTCTTCTTTCAGATCGTCGAGTCATGGCAGGCCCAGGCGGCCAAAATGGGCATCGAGCCGTCCTCGGACATCCCCATCGGCCGCAACATCATTTTGCAGGCAACGTTGATCCTGGTTGTGACCGGCAGTGCGGTGGTGCTGGCCTGGCGGAACATTCGCGCCGGGCGCGGCGATTCCCCCGGCGCCCAAAAACTCGCCGGATTGTTCCTGATCCTCGGGATTCTCATCTGGCTGCTCGGCGCCAACCATATCCCCGAACTGTTCTTGGAGATGCGACTCTTCTTCCGCGTGTTCGGCTTCATCCTCGTCCCGGCGGGGATTGTCTGGATGTTTTACCTGGCGCTGGAGCCGCACGTGCGACGCATCTGGCCCGAAACGGTGATCTCCTGGAGCCGGCTGCTGACCGGCCGGCTGAATGATCCGCTGGTGGCGTCGCACGTGCTGGTGGGTTTGGTTGTCGCCGCAGCCGTCACGGTCATTGGCGAACTCGCCAATATCGTGCCGATGCACTTCGGCCATGCCGCGCCGGTGACCAACATTTCACTGCTGGTTCGCTTCATGGCCAAGGAAAATCCCGCCGCCATGTCGCTACGGGCCTTGCTCGAAGCGCTCTACATGGGATTGCTTTACCTGCTGTCGCTCGTGCTGTTCCAATTGGTGATCGGCCGACGGTGGATCGCTTCCCTCACCTTTGTTCTTCTCGCCTCGGCGAGCATCGTGTTGCAACAATGGCAGGATGTCGGCTGGGCGCCGTGCGTGCAATCGCTGCTGGTGACCGGGCTGATTTTGCTGCTGCTGGTGCGGTTCGGACTGGTCGCGACGCTGGCGGCCCTTTGGGCCATTTATCTGCTCCGCGACGTTCCCGTGACCGGCGACATGATGGCTTGGTACGCCCGGCAAACGCGCTTCGCCGTGGGTCTGCTATCGGCGGTGGCGTTGGCGGCGGCGATCGTGGCGACGCGCTCTTCGCGGCACAAAGCCGCGCCGGCCTCCACTCCCCGGCCATCCGGCGCTGGCGTCCGGGTATAATCCCCCCATGCCCCGCTTCATCGCGGCCATTGACCAGGGCACCACCAGCACGCGCTGCATGATCCTCGACCGCGACGGCCCGGTTGCCTGCGCTCAGAAGGAACACCGCCAGATTTTTCCCGCACCCGGCCGGGTCGAGCACGATCCCCAGGAAATCCTGAATAGAACCGAGCAGACCATCGGCGAAGCGGTGGCCATGGCGGGGGCCAAGCGCGGCGACATCGCCGCCGTCGGAATCGCCAATCAACGCGAAACAACCGTCGTCTGGGACCGCAATACCGGCAAGCCGCTCTGCAACGCCATCGTCTGGCAGGACACGCGCACCAAAGCGATCTGCGACGAACTGGCCGCGGGCGGCGGCGGCGATCGCTTTCGCGCGGTAACGGGTTTGCCGCTGGCAACCTACTTTTCCGGACCGAAATTGCGGTGGGTCCTGGAAAATGACGCATCCATTCGCCGAGCCGCCAAACGCGGCGACGCCCTCTTCGGCACCATCGATTCGTGGCTGATCTGGCATCTTACCGGCGGCGTGCGCGGCGGCCGGCACGTCACCGACGTGACCAACGCCAGCCGAACCATGCTGATGAACCTGACAACCCTGCGCTGGGATGACTCCATGATCGAGCATTTCCGCGTCGAAGAGAAAATGTTGCCGCGGATCACCCCTTCGATCGACCCCGAGGGATGGGGATGCACCAGCCCCGGCGGAAGCTTCGGCAATTCGATCCCGGTTTGCGGAAATCTCGGCGATCAGCAGGCCGCCCTGTTCGGCCAATGCTGTTTTGAACCGGGTGAATCGAAGAACACTTACGGCACCGGCTGTTTCCTGCTCCTGAACACGGGCACAACGCCGGTGACATCCAGCCGCGGGCTGATCACGACCGTTGCCTGCCAGCGCGCCGGCGAAGAAGCGCGATACGCGCTGGAAGGATCGGTCGCCGTGGCCGGCTCGCTGGTCCAATGGCTGCGCGACAACCTGAAAATGATCCAGAACTCATCGGAAATCGAATCGCTTGCCGCCGATGTCCCCGACAGCGGCGGCGTCTACATCGTCCCGGCGTTTTCCGGACTCTTCGCGCCCTATTGGCGCAGCGATGCCCGCGGCATCATTGCGGGTCTGACCGGCTTTTCCAATCGCCATCACCTCGCCCGCGCCGTGCTGGAAGCGGTCGCCTTTCAAACCCGCGACGTCGTCGAGGCGATGATCGTCGATTCAAACAAGCGGCTGACGCGCATGAAAGTTGACGGCGGCATGACCGCCAACGCGATTCTCATGCAATTCCAGGCCGACTTGCTTGGCGTGCCGGTCATTCGCAGCAAGGTGCGCGAAACGACGGCTCTGGGCGCGGCTTACGCGGCCGGATTGGCCGTGGGATTCTGGCGCGATCTCGACGATTTGCGATCCCAATGGCGTGCCGATCGAACCTGGGAACCCAGCATGTCGCCGGCCGACCGCGATCGCCGCATGGCCGGCTGGCACAAGGCCGTCGAGCGCGCCATGGGCTGGGAGTAAGCGGCAGGGTGTGAGCCCCGGCGCACCCGATACGCATCGGGTATGGGGTGTAACGCTCGTTCTTGGCTCGGGGAACGATTGCCTATTGCCTATTGCCTATTGAATTACACTGTGTCGGTCTTTCAATAGGCAATTGGCAATTGGAATTGCGGCAACCGGAGCCAAGAACAAGCGTCATGCCCCTGCTATCCCCGTCGGCATCCTTTTTGTTGAATTTCATCCGAAACGGACTTACACTTCCGAGCCATGGGCCTTGATCGGTTGAGCACGTTCACCACCACGACGACGGGGGCCGCCGGGTGGTGAATCGCGCCTCTTTCCGTTGCGATTGACGCCGCCTGGTTGATTGCCAGGCGGTTTTCCTTTTAATCTGGCGAACTATGTCAGTCATCAAACTACCCGACGGCAGCCGAAAGGAAATCCCCGACGGCAGCACCGCCATGCAATTGGCCGAGTCTATCGGAAAGGGATTGGCCAAAGCGGCCGTCGCCGCCAAGGTGGACGCCAAGCTGGTTGATCTGTCCTCCACGCTCAGCGGCGAGCATGAGGTGAGCATCGTCACCGAAAGAGACGCCGACGCCCTGTACGTCATGCGGCACAGCGCCGCGCACGTCCTGGCGCAGGCCCTGCGACACCTCTATGGCGAATCGGTTCAATACACCATCGGGCCGGTGATCGAAAACGGGTTCTTCTATGACTTCGAATTACCGCCCGGGTTTTCGGCGGATGATTTGCCCAAGGTCGAGCAAGAGATGCAGAAGTTGATCGATGCCAATCTGCCGTTTTCGCGCGAGGAGGTTGACCCGCCCAAGGCCAAGCAGATTCTTCACACCCAAAACCAACGATTCAAGGACGAGATTATCGACGAACTGGCGCGGGCGGGTGAGAAGACGGTGTCGATCTATCGACAGGGGGATTTCACCGATCTGTGCAGGGGGCCGCATGTGCCGGCCACGGGAAAGATCAAGGCGTTCAAGCTGATGAGCGTTGCCGGGGCCTATTGGCGCGGCGATAGCAATCGCGAGCAGCTCACCCGCGTTTATGGGACAGCCTTTTTCGACAAGAAGGAGTTGGAGAATCATCTGAAGCTGCTGGAAGAAGCCAAGAAGCGCGATCATCGCACGCTGGGCAAGCAATTGAGTTTGTTCACGATTGACCCGCTGGTGGGCAGCGGCCTGATCCTGTGGATGCCCAAAGGCGCGGTGCTGCGTTATCAGCTTGAATGTTTTATTCGAGAAGAGCTGACCCGCCGGGGATACCAGCAGGTCTATACGCCGCACGTGGGAAACATCGAGCTTTACAAAAAAAGCGGGCACTATCCCTATTACCGCGAAAGCCAATTCCCCCCGATTCACATGGCCGAGCGCACCGCGCCGGTCGCCGGAGCGGGGCAGCCTGCCGAGTTAAGCCGGCAGGTCCCCCCCGATACCGAGGAATATCTCCTCAAGCCGATGAACTGTCCGCATCACATTCAAATCTTCGCCGCCGAGCCCAAAAGCTACCGCGACCTTCCCGTTCGCCTCGCGGAATTCGGCACGGTCTATCGATATGAAGACAGCGGGGAATTGAACGGCCTAACGCGCGTCCGCGGCTTTACGCAGGATGATGCCCACCTGTTCTGCACGCCCGAGCAGGTCGAGCAGGAGTTCCGCAGCACGCTCGATCTGGTCCAATTCGTCTTCCGGTCGCTGGAGTTTCGCGATGTGGAAGTGCGGCTCAGCCTGCGCGATCCCGCCAGCTCCAAATTCGCCGGCGAGGGGAAACTGTGGGATTTGGCCGAGGCGCAATTGGCCAAGGTGCTGACCGAGATGAAACTGAACTATGTGACGGCCAAGGGCGAAGCGGCGTTCTACGGCCCCAAGGTCGATTTTATCGTCCGGGACGTCCTGGGCCGCAAATGGCAACTCGGCACCGTGCAGCTCGATTACGTCCTGCCGGAACGCTTCGGCCTGGAATACGTCGGCCCCGATGGCCGGAAGCACCGGCCGGTGATGATTCACCGCGCCCCATTCGGATCCATGGAACGGTTCACGGGGATCCTCATCGAACATTTTGGCGGTGCGTTCCCCCTATGGCTGGCGCCCGTGCAGGTGGCGGTCCTGACCATCAGCGAGAGGTTTAACGCCTATGCCGATGAAGTGGTGCAGTCCCTGAAAGAGGCGGGATTGCGAGTGGAAGCGGACCTTGGCGCGGACAAAATCGGAGCCAAGATTCGCCAGGCCACTCTCCAAAAGCTGCCGTACATGCTGATCCTCGGCGAGAAGGAGGTGCAGGGGAAACAGGTGGCTGTACGCACGCGCGCGGGGGCGGACCTTGGCCAGATGCCGCTTACCGAGTTCATCGAACGCTGCCAGCAGGAAATTGCTTTGCGCGGGGCGGCCAAGGCGGGGGGCTGAAACTCCCGGGCAATCGCATCTTCCCCCTCGCCCCGGTACGCCGGGGAGAGGGTTGGGGTGAGGGGATTGGAAGTCAACATGCGATCGCCCTGGCTGAAATTCCCGGATTCTCCTTGAAAAAACAAACGGGATTGCCGATAATTACGCGTTGGATGCCCTAATTTGGCATCCAGGAAGACCGAAACGGCATAGTATTGATGTGGAGTGACACCACGGATAAGCACCGAATGATGCGCCTGACGCCGAGCCTTTGACGGGTTTGTGCGGGCGCAATTCGGTCGGGTCTGTGGTTTGTTTTTTTGCAAGGATACAACAGCCGAGATCCGGGGCAGGTGTCCCGGCGGCCGAAGTGGTTTTTTGGAGGATCGTTATTTCTACGAATTTTCGCCACAACGAGCAGATCCGCATTTCGCCGATTTTTTTGATCGATGATAAAGACGAAAAGGTCGGCAGCACTTCCACCTCTGAAGCTTTGCGAATGGCCCGCGAAGCCGGGCTCGATTTGGTGGAAGTTGCCCCCACCGCACGCCCGCCGGTCTGTAAGATCATGGACTACGGCAAGTGGCGCTACCAACAACAAAAGAAAGTAGACAAATCCCGCGCCAGCGTTCGCGGCGGACAGCTCAAGGAGCTGAAGCTCAAGACCGTCAAGATCGGCGATCACGATCTGATGATCAAGATCAACCACGCCCGCGAGTTTCTCAAAGAGGGAAACAAGGTTCAGTTCACGCTTCAGTTCAAGGGTCGCGAAATGGCCCATCAGGAATTGGGGCGGGACATCTTCACCCGCATCAAAACCGAACTGTTCATGGTTAGCAAGATCGAACGCGACAGCAAGATGGAGGGCCGGCGAATGACCCTGGTCTTGCAGCCCGACCACAAGCAGCCCGGCGCCAAGCCGCCCACGGCCTCGGCCGGCCACCAAAGCGGACCATTCTCAGCCGGAAGCGGCTTGAACATTCCCCGTCCCCCGGCGGCTGCACAACCCCCCGCGGCGCCCGCATCGCCCGCGACCGTGGCAGCGCCCGCGGCAAACGCCGCCCAAACCGTCGGACGGTAGGGGGATTGCCAATAGCCTATTGCCTATTGCTGCAATCCGGTAATCTTCAATAGGCAATAGATCTTCTCCCGTTGGACAGCGCCGCGGCAGTCTGCTATATTTCCCGCCCCTCTTGCCGGAGGTTTTTTTGAAGGGATCTCATGGCTTACAAATTCAAGCCAAATAAGAGCGTCGCCAAGCGCCTGCGGCTGACCCGGACGGGAAAGCTGAAGCGAAATCATTCCTTCCACACGCACCTGATGAGTTCCCGGCCTGCCTCCAAGCGCCGGAAATTGCGCCGCCCCGCGATCCTGTTTGAAGGGCACGCAAGGAACATGCGAAAGCTCATGGGCGTATCGGGAATCCATCCCAACAAAATCCGGCACGAGCGCGAGTTGGCCGCCAAGACCGAAGCCGCCAAGACCGCAGCCGCCGAGACCGGCGCCGCCGAGAAAGGGAAATAAGTCATGCCACGTTCAACCGGCGGCGCGACGCACAGCCGCAAACGCAAACGAGTCTTGAAAGCCGCCCGCGGATTCCGCGCCGCTTCCGGAACGCTGTATCGTCCGGCCATCGAATTCACCCGCAAGGCGGGCGTTTACGCCTACCGCGACCGCCGCCAGCGCAAACGCCATTTCCGAACCCTGTGGATCACGCGTCTGGGCGCGGCCCTGCGCGCCCGCGGCATCCACTACAACCGTTTCATCCCCGCACTCGTCCTGGCCGGCATCGAATTGAATCGCAAGATGCTTAGCGAACTGGCCATCGTCGATCCCGCGGCCTTCGACGCCATCGTTGAAAAAGTCCGCCCGCATCTGGTTCAGCCGACGGCCAAGGCGACGGCCTGATCGCGCGACGAGGCTCCCTATCGCTTCAGCACCAGACCCTGACCCGTCGGCAGTTCGAGAACGGCGTGATTGCGCTTACGCATGAACTCCAGTTCCGCCACGGTCTGATCGCGATTGCAAACCCATCCGAAATCGTCGAGCACAATCAAACCGCCCGGACTGACGCGGTCAAACAGGCGCTCCAGCGCCAATATCTCGGCCCGCGCCGAATTCATGTCGATGTGGAGATACGCGATGGCCCGGGGCGACTCCCGCTCCAAGGATGCCGGCACAATTCCTGGAATGATTTTCACGTTGGGATATTGGGCGAACGTCCGTCTCACCTCCGCGAGCCACGTCGAGGGATCTTCCGTATACGCGGGGTTCCACAGCCTCCGCTCTTTTTCCGTGGAGGTTTCCTCGGGGAGGCCGGCAAACGTATCGTACAGATAGAAGGCCTTGCCAACTTTTGCGAAGTCGAGGTATTTGCAAAGAACGGCCGACGAAAGGCCTTGAAATACGCCGCATTCGACGAAATCGCCCGGAATTTTCAGCGCATGATTCGCGGCCCAGGCCAGCACGTGCAGCCGCCACACCAGGCTCTTGTCATGCTCGGTGATCGCGGTCGAATTGAAACTTTCCGTGAATTGCCGGTCGTCCAGGAAGCTCAGGTTCCTGCCCATCGCCATGAGCATGTCGTTGGCGAAAAAGCAGCCCGGGTAAAGCTCCGCGATGTCTTTCAGCGCCTGGTTGAACGTTTGGAGCTTGTCGGGTGGAATCCAATAGAACATCCGGCTCCCTGCGGGCAATTGTTGGCCAATACAAGCTGACGCGTCATTCTACCGCGGGCTACTACTTCAAGCGGAGGTCCACGCCTTCCTCTTCCCACTGCTCGACCAGGCGTTTGAGATCCGTCACCGTTGCATCGAGTTCGCGTGCGCTGTCCACCAGCGCCTGGTACAGTTTCGGGTCGTTTACGAGCAGGCCCGCGGTGCCCTGAGCCTTGTCGATCTTCCGGGCAATGCTCTGGACGCTGGACAGCAAGCTCGCAATCTGGGTGAGGCGGTCGCCCACCTGTTTGCTCAAGTCGTCAATGCGCAATTGCGCGTCCTTGAATGTGGCCGACGCGGCGCTGGTCGTGCTTTGAAGGTTGTCGGCCAGATGATTCAGCTTCTCCGTGGTGCTGTGGATATTGGCGATGGCGGCCTTCAAGTCGCCGCGCGTCTTCGGGTCGCCCAGCACGGACTGAAGCGAATCGAACACCTGTCCCACTTTCTCGGCCTGCGTGGCGATCGTCTTGATCGTCTTATCCAGGTCTTCGATGGCGCCGGATTCCCGAAGCTGCTTGGCGGTCTTGCGAATCTCCTCGCTCATTCCCGTGATTTCGGTGGCCGTCTGTGACACCGAGGGGGGGAGCAGATTGAGCCCCACGTATTGCGCGCTGATGATTTCGTTCGCCGCCAGCACTCCACGCGCGTGATCGCCGACAAAGTCAAGGCTGATAATGGAGGCCTCTCCGAGCGCGCTGGTCTGCATTATCTCCGCCCGCAGGTTAGCCGGAAGCGGAGGCTCCCGATCCACCAGGGCATCGACCGTCACGCCCATGCCGTCGGGATTTCGGCTCAACGAGGTCACCCGCCCCACGCTCACGCCCAGATATTCCACGGCCGATCCCTGCGACAGCCCGTCGGCGCGCGCTGTCAAGAAATGCAGCGGGAGCTGCGGGGGAGAGAACAGCTCCGCCGTTCTGCTGCTGAATTTCAGCGCCATCCAACCGAACACAAGAAGGGCGCCCAAAACCGTCACCCCAACGAGAATGTTGCGCTGATAGGTGGCCATCCTCTATTTCCTTATTCAACAATGGATCAATTTTTATCCGAGGGTCCAAGCGTCTGCAATTCCTGCAGGCTCGCTTCGCCGAGAACGAACCGCTTGACCGTTTCGTTATCCGTATTGCGAACTTCCTCGGAAGTTCCGTCGAAGATCAGTTTCCCATCAAAGAGCATGACGATTCGGTCGGCGACCTTGAACGCGCTGTTCATGTCGTGCGTGACGACGATGCTGGTGACGTGCAACTCGTGCTGCAGCTTGAGAATCAGCTCGTTGATCACGTCGGCTCGGATCGGATCCAGTCCCGTCGTGGGCTCGTCGTAGAGAATCACTTCCGGATCCAGCGCGATCGCCCGCGCCAGAGCCACCCGTTTGCGCTGGCCGCCCGACAGCTCCGCCGGCATTTTTTTGGCGGCATCCTGCAGGCCCACCATCCGCAGCTTTTGTTTGACAATTTCCGCAATCTCCTCCGGCTTCCTATTGGTGTGCTCGACGAGCGGGAACGCCACGTTCTGGGCGACATTATTGGAATCGAACAGGGCGCCCTGCTGAAAGAGGAACCCGAACCTCTGGCGCACCTTCATCAGCGCGCGTTCCGGCAGGTTGTCGATGCGCTGGCCGGAAAACCAGACCTCGCCCCAGTCCGGCTTGAGCAGACCGACTATGTTTTTCAGGATCACGGTTTTCCCGCTGCCGCTGACGCCGATGATCACCAGGCATTTCCCCTTCTCGATCTGGAGGCTGACGTCGTTGAGCACCTCCAGCCGGCCGAATCGTTTGAAAATGTGCCGCAGTTCAATCAGGGCCATAAGCATCCGTGCTTCAACTCCCGAAGACGCTTCGGGATCCGTACAGGGCGACGTACCAGTCATGCGCAATTTGCGCGAAGAAGAAATTCATGATGATGATGGACATGAAGCTGGCAACGAACGATTCGGTGCAGGCGCGTCCCACTCCGTTAGCGCCCGCGCCGCAGTTGAAGCCTTTGAAGCAACTGATCAGAGCGATCGCCCCTCCGAAAAAGATCGACTTGGTAATCCCTTCGTTGATCTGCCACAGCTCCACGCCGCGCTGGGCATAATGCCAGAACGATCCCGACGGCACCCCCATGATCCTTACGCTAATGAACCATCCGCCGATGATTCCCGTGATATCGCTGTAAATCGTCAAAATCGGCGTAAGCAACAGGCAGGCGAGAAACCGAGGCACGACCAGGAAGCGGATGGGATCGGTTCCCATGACCCGCAGCGCGTCGAGCTGCTCCGTGACGTTCATCGTTCCCAGTTCCGCCGTCAACGCCCCGCCCACCCGCCCGGCGAGCATCACCGACGCCAGCACCGGACCGATCTGCTTCACCACCGACAGAATGATGACGCTACCCATGCGATCTTCCTGGCCGACGGCTTTGAACTGGCTGTAGGTCTCAACGGCCATGACCATGCCGATGAACGCCCCCGTGATGCCAACAACCGGCAGCGTCCGGACGCCGATCTCGTACATCTGGGGCAGCAGCAGCCGCAGGTTCCTCCATCTCCCACCGCCCATACAGAGCCACAACAACGTGCGGCCGGCGAAGTCACAGAATTCGCCAAACGCCGCCAGAGCGTTGTTCGCCGTCTGTCCAACTCTTTCGATGAACTTCGTTGCCATGGCGGGAAATCATACGACCGGCGCGCGCCGCTGGCCAGTGTGGGCACTAACCAGAATTCAAAAATCCAAATCCCGGGTCCAAATTCGAATCCGTAGAATCCTCCCCCGGCAGCGCCGTCAGCTTGGAATATCGGACGTGGCAGGTCCGTCCGATCGGCGGCTATCGATTTCCCGCCCGAGCGCTTCAGCCACGCTGGCGATAACCCCGCTCCAATCATCCGCGCGATTCCGGCGAAACAATTGCATCGTGGGATACCACGGACTGTCCGAGCGCTCCAGCAGCCATCTCCAATCCGGCGGCGTGGACAACAGCAGCCATGTTCGCTTTCCGATGGCCCCGGCAAGATGGGCAACGGCCGTGTCCACGGTGATCACCAAATCCAAATTCGCCATCAGCCCGGCCGTATCGGCAAAATCATCCAACTGGTCTGTCCAGTCAATCAAGCGGCCGGCGAAGGCGCCGTCGGCAATTTGTGCGCGAGGCGGGCCTTTTTGAAGGCTATAAAAGGACGCGCCGGCGATATCCTTCAAACCGGCCAATTGATTTAGCCGCATCGAACGGTTGCGGTCGTTGATGTGCATCCTTCGGCCGGCCCAAACCAGCCCCACGCGCAGCGATCGCCCGCCATCGTTAAACCGCCGGCCCCACAGACGCACCAACTCCGCAGGCGCCGCGAGATACGGCGTTGGCGCGGGAATCGCTGCCAGCGTTGTCCCCAGGGCCAGCGGAAGGCTCAGAATCGGAAAATGGACATCAAATGACGGCAGCGGCTGGCCGGCAATTGCAACCTTCACCCCTTGCACCGAATGCTGAAAGAGGCGAACCAGCGGCATAAAGACTTCTAAAACAACTTTCGCTCCCCGCTCCAAAACCCGTGGAACATAACGAACGAACTGGATGACATCCCCCAGCCCCTGTTCGCCCCAGAGCAAAATGGTCTTCCCACCCAAATCCCCGCCATCCCACCTCGCCGCGGAGAATTCCCGCGCCGCAATCGGCGATTTCAGGCGGGTTCGCCATTCGTATTCTTTCCATCCGCGTTCAAAATCCCCATGAAGCAACAACTGGATCGCTAGGTTGTAGTGGGCCTCGGCATAGTCCGGCCGAATTTCCAACGTCCGCGCCATCGCCGCGGCGGCCTCGCCCTGACGTCCGGCGTCAATCAACGCGCTGGCGAGGTTCAGGTACGCCTCCGCGTAATCCGCTTCCAGTTCGATCGCCCGCCGGGCTTCGGCAATCGCCTCGTCGGTCTTTCCCAATCGGCGGCAGGCGGCGGCAAGGTTCTTGTGATACTCGGCAAAGTCCCCGTTCAAGCGCACCGCACGCCGGAACAATTCCTCCGCCTCCTCCATCCGATCGCTCTTGGCACAAATCGAACCCAGCAGATTCGGCACATCCGGCTGCTGGGGCGCTTCGATCAACAGACGGCGATAGATCTTCTCCGCCTCGGCAACTCGCCCCGCGAGTTCGTGCTCGATCCCAACCCGCAACAAGCTCTTGGTCTCAGCTTCCGACATCGATTATTTTGTCCGCGCCGCACGGATGGTCTCGACGAACGCCCTGGCGTTAGCCGTCACGCTCGTCCAGTCATTCCGGGCCAGCGCATCCTTGCTGATCAGCGACGATCCCGCGCCAACGAAAACCGCGCCCGCTCTGATCCAGTCGCCGGCGTTTTTCACGTCCACACCGCCCGTCGGCGTCAGCCGCAGTTGCGGAAGGGGCGCCAGAAGGTCCTTGAAATACTGTGGCCCCAGCCCCGTGGAGGGGAATACCTTCACCACGTCCGCCCCGGCCCGCCAGGCGCGCAGAATTTCCGTCGGCGTGAACGCGCCGGGAATCACGATCTTGCCGCATTGCTGCGCCGCCGACACGATCTTCTCGTCAAACATGGGCGAAACGACGAACTGCGCCCCGGCCGCGATCGCATCCCGCGCCGTCGCCGCGTCCAGGACCGTTCCCACGCCCAGGACCGCCCTGTCCCCAAAGCGATTTGCCAGCATCTCAATTCCCTCAATCGCATTGGGCGTGCTCAGGGTCACTTCGATCGCCGGCACTCCCCCGGCCAAAAGCGATTCAGTGATGCCGACGAGTTGATCCTTGGAATGGGCCCGGATGACCGCCACAACCCCCGCGTCGGCGATCTGCTTCAGAAATTGATCCTTGGTTTTGCTCACGAAGTTGTTGCAGCAAAGCACCCGGCCGGAAAAAGTCGCCGGGTGTTCCCGATCACTCCCACCCGCCGCCCAGCGCCTTATAGAGCGCCACCAGATCGGCCGAGACCTGCTGCTCGCTCTGCGCCAGCGCATCTTGCGTCGCGAAAAGGCTGCGCTGGGCGTCCAGAACGCTGAGAAAATCGGCGCTGCCCTTTTGGAACAGTTCCATCGACAGATCAAGCGCCCGCTGATTGGCGTCCACCGCCTCCTGCACCGACTGCAATCTCACTTGTTCCCGGTTGTAGGCCACCAGCGCGTCCTCCACGTCTTCCATGCTTTGCAGCACCGCCTTGCGATACGCCTGAAGCGCTTCCGCCTGCCGCGCGGTCTGCACGTCGATGTTCGAACTCACTTTCCCGGCATTGAAGATGTCCCAGGTAACCCCCGGCACGATCTGGTAAGTTCGGCTGGTGTAGTCAAACAACCGCTTCAAAGATTGCGATTCCACTCCCAGCGCTCCGGTGATGGAGAATTTCGGGTACAAATCAGCCGTCGCCACGCCGATCTGCGCTGTTGCCGCCGCCAGCTGCCGCTCGGCGCGGCGGACGTCCGGCCGACGCCGCAGCAATTCGCCCGGCAAACCCGGCGGCACGCTCGCGGGGCCGACGGGAATCGCCGCCGTGACGCTCAATTCATCCGACAGAGAGCCGGGGTCCTGTCCCAGCAAAATCCCCAGATGATGGATCGTCTGGCGAACCTGCGCTTGCAGCGTCGGAATCGCCGACGCCGTCGTCGCCACTTGCGCCTCCTGCTGCGCCACGTCCAGATAGGGGATCAGCCCTCCCTCGGCCTTGCGGCGAGTCAAATCCAGGGTCTGCTGCTGGCTCTGAAGATTCCCCTGAGCGATCTCCAGCTCGCGTTGCGCTCCCCGCAGTTCGACGTAATTGACCGCCACTTCTGCCAGCAGCGACACCAGCACGTCCCGCCGATCCCATTGGGCCGCCTGAACGCTGTAGTTTGCCGATTCGATGGCCCGGCGCGTCCCGCCGAATACATCGATTTCCCAAGTCGCATCAAACCCCGCCTGCCACAAATCGGATTCAATTCCCGGAAAGGCGCCGCCGCCTGACGAGGCAAAGGCCGCCACTCCAGGCAGATTCTGACTTTCACGTTCGTGCGTATAGCTCCCTTGGGCGCCGACATCGGGAAACAGCCCCGAGGCCTGTATGCCCCGATTGGCCCGCGCCTCGCGAATCCGCGCTTCCGCCGCAAGCACGTCCGGGTTGTTCTTCACCGCCCGATCAATCAATCCGTTCAGCGTCGGATCGTTCAGCGTTGTCCACCAGCGCAGATAGTCCGGCTGGATCACGCCCTGCGTGGCGCCGCGCGTCGTCGGCTGCGTCGCCGAGGCGATCTCCTCATACTGCCCCGGAGTCTTCATCTCCGGCTGCTTGTAATCCGGCCCGACCGCGCAGCCCCACAATGCCAGCAGGACCGCCGGAAGGATTGCGAAGCGTTGTTTCGCTCCGGCCAATGGCGTCTTCAGGGAAAAAATCATGTTAAACCTTCACTCATCCAACGATTTCAACCAAACGTCTCCGTGCGGCAGCGCAATTCACGGGGCGCATTCGATAAAGACGTCCATCTGCTGCCCGACATAGATCGGCTTTTTGCCGGCGTCAAACGTATAAAGCACCTGAAGGACGCGCGTATCGACTCGCTCCGTGCTGTCGCCCGTCAGCGATTTCTTGGGAACGACAAACGGTTCAATTCGATAGAATTTCAGTTCACAGCCGATTTCCCGGTTGCCGCGAAGATACGCCACCGCACGGGTGTCCCCGTCCCGAGGCACCCGCCAGGCGTCGTTCTCATCCACGTCCGTGCGAACCACCAGCTTTCTCACATCGCCGATCAGCATCAGCGGCGTTTCCAATTCGCCTGCGGCCGCATATTCTCCAACGTGCAACTTCACTTGCAATACCTCCCCGTCCACCGGGGCCGTCACCGTCAGCCGATCCATCAGAACCCGATCGCTCTCCACCTGCGTTTGGGCCGATTGTAATTGCGCTCGCGCGGTTTGTATGTCGGCGGCGGCCACTTTCAGGTCCTGATCCCATGACCCGGCCCTGAGCAGCGCGAGGTTCGCCTGCGATTCGGCCAGGTGGGCCTGGGCCACATCCACCGCGTGACGGCGGCGATCGAGATCGTCCTGGCTGATGGCCCGGGCATCGGACACGCTTTGGAGCAATCGCAGTTGATCGCGAGCATCCTCCAGACTATGCAGATCGGCGTCGGCGCGAGCCTGGGCCGGGGGAATTTCCTCCGGCCGCGGCATCTGCTTCAGGCGGTCGTACCTGGCCTGCGCCGCCGCAAGCAGGGCCTCCTGGGCCGTCACCGCCGCCCGCTTGGTCGCCAGGTCCGCCTGAAGTTCCCGGTCGTCGATCTGCCACAATGGCTGGCCCTTGGCGACCGTGTCGCCGACTTTCACGAATACCTGCTTGACGACTCCGGGAACGACCGCGCCGACTTGGATGTTCTCACTGAACGCCTCCACGATGCCGGCGCCCGAAACCGAATTGGCGAACGGCGCCCGGCTCGGCTCGGGCGTTAGCGCAGCCAGCGCCGCCGGGTGGCTTCCATTGACCACCATGTGGATCATGAAAATCACCCCGGCGACCGCCACAAGGGGAAGAAATATTTTTCGAATCATGGCAACTCCGTGCTACGCGTCAGTTTCTTGTCAGGTCCGGCGAATTCGTGATCTTATGAATAACTCCGTCATCCATCTGCGCAATGCGATCGGCGAACTCGAAAATACGCGCGTCGTGAGTCACGATCACCAGAGTTCTGCCGTGGTGCATTCCCACGGATCGCAGCATCTCCATCACCTGATGGCCGGTTTCATGATCCAGCGCGCTGGTCGGTTCGTCGCAAACGATGATCCTGGGATCGTGAATCAATGCCCGGGCGATGGCGACGCGCTGTTGCTGCCCGCCGGATAGGTCCCTGGGCAGCGATGTGTGCCGCTCTCCGAGTCCCACCTGTGCGAGGATTTCCCTGGCCTTGCTGATCGCCGCGGCCCGCCCGACGCCGTTGATGAGCAGCGGAACCGCCACATTTTCCGCCGCCGTCAGCGTCGGCAGCAGATTGAAGGCCTGAAAAACAAAGCCCACCGTCTGCCCGCGCCATCGCGTCTTTTCTCGCCCCGGCATCGACTTGAAATCCTGTCCGAAAACGCTGCACTTCCCGGCGTCGTGATCGAGAATCCCGGCGATGCAACTGATCAGCGTCGTCTTGCCGCAGCCGGATGGACCGACCAGCATGAGCAATTCGCCGGTCTTCACATCCAGATCGATCCCGCGCAGTGCGGTGACCGCCCCTGCCCCGGTTCCGTAGGACTTGGTCAAGCCTTGGCAATGCACCGCCAACTCCGCCGAACGCGGAATGACGGGTGGGTATTCAGCAACGACGGCACTCATCTTCGACTCATTCGTTCATCCCTTGAAGACGATCGCCGGATCCAGCCGCAGCACGCGAATGAGACTGAACACGGCCGCTGTCAGGCAACAGCAGAGGATGGCCGCCGCGCCGATCAGCGGAATCTGCCACGGCATCTCGAACGCCAGCCCGATTTTCGAGAAGGCGATGCCCGTGAGCGCCGCCGCCCCAACGCCGATGCCATAACCGATCCCGCCCGCCCATATCGCCTGGAGGCAGACCATCCGGATGATCGTCGGATTGCTCGCCCCCATCGCCTTCAGGGCCGCGAAGTGCTTCATGTTGTCGAGCATGAACGTGAAGAGCGTTTGCCCGCTGACCAGGACGCCGATCAAAAAGCCCAGCCCGATGGTCAGGCCAAAGTTCACCAGGATGCCCGTCTTCTTCAGCACGTAATCCATGGTGAGGTCGGAAAACTGCTGGTTGGTCAGGGCCTTCAGGCCCGGGAGTTGGCCGATTCGCCCGGCCACTTCCGCGATTCGGGCGCCGGGCCTCACCTTGACCAGGATGAAGCTGGTTGTCCGCCGCTCCGCAGGGGCAATCGTCAGCGCCCGGCTGAAGGTGGTGTAAAGGACCGGCTCCCAAAAGAATTCGGGCGTGGCGCGATACGCGCCCGTGACGATCGCTTCGTTATCATTGATCGCGAGGCTGTCACCGACGCGCAGCGGCCGCGGCGGATCGGCCCGCTTGAGCAGCAGCCCGTCGCCCGCCTGATCGACGTTGATGAACACCGCCCGATCGCGCCGCAAGTCCTCGATCCGCCCCTCGGTCATCTGCCCCGGCGCGCCCGTCAGGGTCGCATCGTCCACGCCGATCAGCCGAACCGTCGTCTGCGTCCCATCCGGCAGCCGGCATTTCAAATACCCGCGATACATCGGCACCGCCCACAGCACGCCGCTGATTCCCCGGACTCGATCCAGCGCGGTGTCGAGGATCGGCTTGTTCGCCTCGACAAAATCCACTTGATCGTTCATCACCCACAGATCGCAGCACCGTTCGTCGCGAAACCACGAGCCGGTTCGCAATGCATATCCGCAGAAGATCGACGCCTGCTGCGTGACCAACAGCGCCGCGAACGCCAGCCCGGCGACAAGACTCAGGTATTTGAGCCGATCCCCCATGAGCATTTTCATCGCCAGAAAATTCATCGGTCCGCCGCCCGCTTCTCCGGTCGCGCCATGCCCCGATGTAAGTTCTCGATCATCACTTGAATCCGCCGCTCAAACGGCCGCCATTCCAACCACGGATCATTTCCCTTGACAATCTCCAGCGACACCAATCCGTGCACGGCCGCCCAGACCACTTGTGAAATCAGATCCGGGTCGGTCATTTCCTCCCGATACCGGCCGGCCGCAATCGCCTCGGATACCGTCTGCCTGAGAAAAGCGTAGCCGTCCTCATCGGGGTTGCCCTTGTGGGAAAGGTCGTCCTCGGTCAGTTTCTCGATGTGGCAGGGCGTCATGAACATCAGGCGATAGTGGTTGGGATGCTCCAACCCAAACCGCGCATACGCCAGGCCGATCTGTTCGATGCGCTCGATTGGGTCGGCGACATGCGAAATCTGATTGAATGTCCCCGCCATTGCCCCGAAGTCCTCCGTGCAAAGTTCGCGAAGCAATGATTCCTTGTCCGCGAAATGCTGGTAAATGATGGTGGGGGAGTATTCGACGGCATCGGCGATCTTCCGCATCGACACCGCCTCAACCCCTTGCGTGGCAAAGAGTTCTCTGGCCGCGTTCATGACTTTGACCCGCACCTCGCCGCGCTCTCGTTGGCGTCTTTCTTTCGAGCTCATAACTGCGTAATATAATATTACAGTGTTATATTTTTCAACGTTGTTTTCAGATTTAAAATCCGTGATTTGTAAATTATTATACAGTAATTACTTACGATACCGTGCCGCGATGGCAAGAATCCCAGCCAGCGAAAATCGCGTTACATGATCGGCCAACTCTTCGATGTGCTTCTCAAGATCTCCATAAACCGGGCTGACCAGCCTCAGAACCGGCCTGGCGAAATGGTAGTGCAGCATCTGGCCCACGACGCTGGCGGTGCACTTGGCAATCACCCGCGGCGGCACGTCGCCGGCCAATTCCCATATAATCCCCTGTAAAACCTCATATCGCGGACGAATCTCCTCCCGAACAAGCCCCTCAAGCGCCTCGGTCGGCTGGCTCATTTCCCTCGCCAGCAGCCGGCCGTGCCACGATGGCCGACCGGCATCGAGCAACCGCCGTAGAAACTGCCGAGCAAACTCCCTCAACCGGTCCTCCGGCGATTCATCTGTCGCTGTAGAGAGCGGAAGCCGCTCATCCGCCCACACCTGCGAATAGCCGATCACGGCCGCGTACAGCTCCCGCTTATTTCCAAAATGATAGTTTACCGCCGCGATATTTGCTCCGGCCTTGCGGCAGATCTCCCGAACCGTCGTCTGCTCAAACCCCTTGTCGGCAAAGACCTCGCCCGCGGCGTCCAATAATCGTCGCCGCGTATCACTATCAATGGCATTGTCATCGACATCCATACGGCTCAATCAATTGTTTGAAACGATCGTTTGAATAATAGTCAAACTGAGAATCCAACCATGGTTTCCTATTGCTCATTATTGAGGTTGAGGGTTTTCAGCGTAGCCGATTCGATATTGTCCTTCAAGAATCGCCCCCGCTCCCACAGCCAGGGTGGGCGCCAGCACGTCACCCTTGATTTCAGCGTCTGGGCCGACCAGGACCGGCCCTCGGCTGGTAATCGTCGCTTTCACCTTACCTCGAATGACCATGCCCCCGCACAGCACACGATCGGCAACGATCTGCCCCTTCTTCTCCACCGTCACCACGCCGCAGGTTTCCACGCTTCGACGGGCCTGGTAGTCCTTGATCGGTAAATCTTCAAGACGCAAAGATTTATGGCAGTATTTGCAAACTACGTTCAGTGCCTTGCGAGCCACTGGCTGGCTCTGACTGCAATACAGGCAAATGATCGTCGTTCGCTCATCGCCGGCGGGAGAATTCGGAATCGGCTCTAGCGGGATCGCCATGAAGTCTCAATCGACAAGCCAATCACTTGAGTTCTCCCAAATAACGAGCGAGCCTCGCCCTCACCCGACGCGAGCCGGCTGCGCCGGCGGTGTGGCCTGTCCCGACGCCTGCCTGGGTGGCCGCGGCGCCCCGGCTTTTACCGCTTCCGGGCCCACGCTCACATGGCCCGAAAAAACAGCGCCTTCTTCCACGATCAATTTGTTGGCTCGCAAATCCCCTTCGTAATGCGCGGAATTCTTCAGCTCGATCCGTTCGCCGGCCGTCAGATTCCCGTGTACCTCCCCCTCGATCAACACCGAACCGGCGTCCAAGTCCGCCTGGAGCTTCGCCTCCTTGGCAACATGGATACGCCCCGGCGTCGTGATCTTTCCTTCAAAACGTCCATGAATTCGCATGCCCTTTTCAAACGTCAACTCGCCTTTGAAGCTGGCATCCGGCCCGATGATCGTCGGATATTCTTGCGGCGATGAATCCGCCATTGGAATCCTCCAAAATGTTGTGGCTCCGGCGATCCTCGCCGGCTAATCAAGCGCGATTATATCGTGAGGATTCCCAGTCACCAGTGCAATGCAACGACAAAATGCCGAATGCCGAATGCCAAATGCCGAATGAAAGGCGCCTCTTTTCATTCGGCAATTGGCATTCGGCATTATCCAGGACTGACTATTTCTCCGAATCACCCTTGAGGAACAAAAATCGCGATCCCTCGCGGGTCACTATATACAGCGGCACGCCTTTGGTCGGATCCAACTTGTTTAACGTGTCGGCCGCCTCCTGGGCATTGTGAATCGGCATCCGTCCGATCTCAGTGATCACAAAACCCTTTCGCAGGCCCGCCTCGGCAGCGGCGGAACCGCTGGCCACGGCCGTGATCACCACGCCCGACTTCACGTCGCCGATGCCCAGGCTCGCCGCCGTATCCGCATCCAGCGTCTTGAAAGTCATTCCGAACGCTTCGGGGGATTGCGTCGATTCGTCCTCCGATGAACTCCCGGCCCCGCCATTACCATGGCCAAGCATCGCCATCACATCTTCCGGCTGCTCGGCAAGGGTAATCCGCACGTCCTGTTCCTTCTGGTCGTGAAAAACGCGCAGCGTCACCGCAGCGTTCGGCTCTGTTTCCGCAACGCGATTGCGCAATTGCGAGACATCCGTGACGTTTTGGCCGTTAAACCCAACGATCACATCGCCCTTGTGGAGCTTTCCGCTGGCTGGAGTGTTGGGGAACGTCTCCACGACCATTACGCCCGTGTCCCCCTGATAACCGAAATATTTCGCCGTGTCCGGCTCGTCGGCGACGTTGGCAATGCTGATCCCGAGCCAACCGCGCACCACCTTGCCGTGTTCCCTCAAGGCGGCATAAACCGGTTTGGCCTCGTTGGAGGGAATGGCAAAACCAATCCCCTGAAAACCGCCGCTCACGGTCGCGATTGCCGTATTGATCCCGATGACTTCGCCGTGCATGTTGACCAGCGGCCCACCGCTGTTGCCGGGATTGATCGGCGCATCGACTTGAATGAAATCCTCGTAGTCCTGTTTGTCGGGAATCACCTGATTGCGGTTGAGCGCGCTGACAATTCCGTGCGTCATTGAACCGACGTAGCCAAACGGACTGCCGAACGCCATCACCCAGTCCCCTTTTTCCAGCTCATCGCTGTCGCCCCATTTTGCCGGCATGAGCCGGTCCGCCTTGATACTCACCACCGCCAGGTCTCTCTTGGAATCGGACCCCATGAGCTTGACATCATGCCCGGAAATCCTTCTGCCATCCGACAGCGTGACCTCCATCTCGCTGGCGTTGCCGGCGACATGGTTGTTGGTCAGGATGTAGCCGTAGCCGCCCTCGGCATCCATGATGACGCCGCTGCCCGTCCCGATCTCTTCCAGGTCCTGCTCGCCATTGTCGTCATTGAAATCGAACGGCATATCGCCGCCATGCTGTTGGAAGAATCGACGAAGCTGTTCCTCCGGAAGACGCGAACGGCTTTCCTTGATCGTCTTGCGAACCCTGATGTTGACCACCGAAGGCTCCACCACCTTGCCAACATGGCGGAACACCGTTGAAAGGTCCTCCACCGTGGACAATTGCTGCCGCGTGGCATCCACATCCGCTTCAGCGCGGGCGAATTCCACGTGTTCCAGCAGCGGCCTGCCGCCGTAATATCCCGCCGCCAGCGCCGAAAGGCTCAACATCGCCACGCCAAAGCCCGACCGCATCAATCTCATAATAGAATCTCCTCTTGATATCGATTCTTATCCTCGCCAAAGTGGATTTGGCAACGTCAAAATTATCGCACTATTTTTCCGCCGCCTTCTCAGCATAGTTGTGCTCCGCAGCCGGATATTTCCCGCTGCTTACCAGGCGCACGTATCCTTGAAAAGCCTCGATCATCGGCGTGGCCAGGTCCCCGAGACTCGGCACAAATCTCGGCCGCCGCGGCGTTAAGCCCAGGGCGTCGTGGGTCACAAATACATACCCATGGCACGCCGGCCCCGCCCCGCACCCAATCACGGGCACGGAAACGGCCTCAACCACGGCCGTTGCGACTGACGGCGGCACGGCCTCAAGTAAAATCCCTGCCGCCCCGGCGCGGACCAGCCGCGTCGCCAACTGCACAATCTGCCTGGCGTCAACGGCGCTGCGACCCTGGACTTTGTATTCCCCAATCAATCCGATGGATTGAGGCCGCAAACCCAGATGCGCGATTACCGCTATTGCGGCCTCCGCCAGCCTTCGGACAAGCCGAACCTGGCCGCTGGCCGCTTCTATTTTCACACAGTCACATCCGGAAAGTTGCATCATCCGTATCGCGTTTTTGACGCCCTGGGTCGTGGAAGCCTGATAAGACCCGAACGGCATGTCCGCTATCAGCAGGCACTTGGGCGCCCCGCGGCGCACGGCGGCGGCTATGTCGATCATGAAATCGAGGGAAATCGGAACCGTGGTTGGATGCCCGAGGATCACGTTGGCGGCGCTGTCGCCAATGAGCAGCGCCGGCACGCCGGCCTCCTGCATCAGCCGGGCGGTTGTGTAGTCGTAACAGGTAAGAATCGGCACCTTCGCCCCGGAAACTCGGGCCGCGCGAAGATCGTCCATCGTAAACTTGCGGGAGGGATCGGCAGGCATAGCGCTTCATTATATCGGTTGCAGCACAGGCGTCTCGCCGTGGGCAATTTCCCGCGCCCCTTTGCTACAATCCACACGGGAGTTTCTGAAAGGATCAGCGTGGCCTGGCAGGATCGCGATTACAATCGAGGCGGCGGGGCGGGGGATTACCTCAGCAATCCCGCCGCACTCCTCAGTCTCTCCGTGCCTTTCGGCGCTTGGTTCGGCGTGCGCGTCCGGCTCCATTTCTGGCTCCTCCTCACCGTTGCCTTCCTTCTGGCCGACCTCTTCAATCGGGCCCCGCCGCTCGTCGTGGGAATTCAAATTGTCCTTCTCCTGGCCGCTCTCTTGGTTCACGACTTCGGCCATCGCATCTTTGCGCAATCCGTCGGCGGCCAACTCGATGAGTTTATGCTCTGGCCCATGGGAGGAATGATCTTCCCAACCGTGCCTCCGGGACCTTGGGCAATGTTCGTCGGCCACATCGGCGGCATCATCGCCAACCTCCTCCTGGCCGCCGGCAGCATCATCCTTTTGCGCGTTCGTGAAGAATTCTGGTTCATTCCGCCTCTGAATCCGCTGTCCATTCTCGACGGCTCCATGTTCCACGGCATGTACCTCGGCCACGACCTGCTTTCCGTCGGCCTCCTCAGCTTCGCCGCGATCAATTCCGCCCTGGCGCTGGGCAATTTTCTACCCTATTTCTGGTTCGACGGGGGGTGTCTTCTCCAGTCCATTCTCTGGCCCTTCCTCGGCGGCATGGCGGCGCTCAATGTGACCTGCATCATCGGAATGATCCTGGCCGTGCCGATGTTCGCTTTATCCTTGGCCCAGCGGAATATCATGGGCTTGGTTTTCTGGGCGTTTCTCTTCGCAAGTTCTTACAGCGCGCGCCAGACGATGCAGGTCCCCGAAGCCCCCGAGGCCGCGACGGGCTGGCGATCTCGCCGCTGGGCCAAATCCTCCAGCCGCGCCCTCGCCAAGCGGCGCCGCGTCGAGCGGAAGATCGACGCCATCCTCGCCAAGGTCAGTGCACAAGGCATGCACTCCCTCACCTGGTGGGAAAAGCGCACGCTCCGAAGCGGATCGAAAAAATTGCGCTGACCTTCGCCCCGCTCGTTTTCACTTGGGTCCCAAGCTCACGATGGTCATCGGATCAAACGGGAAATCCCGCATGAGCCGGCGAAGCGCATCGGCATCGATCGCCAGCAGCGTCTGCATGTCCTGTTCGAGCGAACGATAATCCTTGTTATAGAGCCATTGCCCGGCGATGGCGCGCAGGCGGCCCATCGGCACTTCCCCCTCCAGCACGATTCCGCTGGCGATTTTATTCTTCGCCCGCTCGACTTCCGCGTCCGTCAAATCCGTCTTCACCCGCTGAAGTTCCTGCCGGGCAATCTTCAGCGCCCGCTTGGCGCGTTTGGGATCGGAAGAAAGCGACAGGTAGAAGCTCCCGCAGCCGTCGTGCGGATAAAAGCCGAAATCCGCGTCGTCGGCGATGGCGTTGTCCACCAGCGCCCAATAAAAACGGCTGCCCTCCTCGTCGCCGATCACGTCCGCCAGAACCCGCGCCGCGAATCGCCGCTCATCCTGCGCGCTCGGTCCCGGCGTCATCGCCATCGTGTATTGCCGCTTCAGCTTCTCATCCACCAGCGCCTTGGTGCGGGATTGGTACATGATCGCCGGCTGCTGGCGCGTCGCCGAACCCGGTTCCCAATCGCCGCAGTATTTCTTCGCGATCGCCACGATCTCGTCGAAATCCAGCTTCCCCGTCGCCGCCAGCACCGAATTGCCCGGACCGTATCGCCGCCGGAAATATTCCACCATCTTCTCCCGCTCCAGCGCCTGGATTGCCTCGGCCGAGCCCAGGACGCTCCGGCCCAGCGGATGCCCCGCGAAGTGCGTCTCCATCAGCGCTTCGTAAACCCGATGGCCCGGATCGTCCAGATACATCGCGATCTCTTCCAGGATCACCTTCTTTTCGGTATCAAAATCCTCCTGCCGAATTGCCGGACGAAGCAGATACGACAAATGCTCAATCGCCCGCTCCGTGAACTCCGGCAGGACGTTCGCGAAATAAGCCGTGTTTTCCTGGCTCGTGTAGGCGTTATAGTTCGCCCCCATTTCGTCGAAGATGCGGTTGACATCTTCCCACGTGTATTTGCTCGACCCTTTGAACATCATGTGCTCAAGGAAATGCGAGACGCCGTTGATCTCCGCCGATTCATCCCGGCTTCCCGTGTTGACGTAAAGTCCCGCGGCAAACGAGTGCGCATCGGGGTTCGCTTCGGCGATAATTTGGAGACCGTTGGGAAGTCGATGATGCTTAAAGGCCAGCGCCATTATTCGGTCCTCAACTTCTTCGGACCCACCGTGACAATCGTAAACGGCCCCGGTGGGTGCGAGCCGAGGTATTGATTCACCTGATCGACGGTTAACCGATCGATTTCCTGCTTGATTTCGTCCAGCGTCCGGATCCTTCCGCGCATGAAATAATCGTGCGCGATCGTCCCCGCGCGCGCCGACGTCGATTCCCCCTGCATGATCGTCCCGGCCTTCAGGCCTGTCTTGGCTCGGTCCAATTCCGCCTGCGTGATTCCCTCGGCAAGCCGATGAATCTCCCCAATAATGCAATCGAGCGTCGCCTGAGCGCGGTCATTGCTCGAGCCGGCATAGCTCAGGATCGCCCCCATCGATTTCATGGAGGTGTACCCCGCCCACACGCTGTAGCACAGCGCCCGCCTTTCGCGGACTTCCGTGAACAGCCGCCCGCTCATGCCGCCGCCGAAAACCTCCATCGCCGCCCGAACGGCGTAATAATCCGGATCGGTCTCCGGCACGGATGGATAAGCGATTCCAATATGCGTCTGCTCGCTCTTTTGCCTTTCATGGTGATACGGCCCCGGCGACGGCGTCAGCTCCATCGGCCTCTCTGCCATCCCCGGCAGGTCCCCAAAATGCCTGGCCGCTTCATCCCTGATCTTCTCAAATTCAATGTTTCCCGCCAGCGCCAATATTGCGCCGCCGGCGTGATAGCGCTGCTTCCAATCCTCCCGGGAAAATTCCAGCGTCAGCTTCTTCAAATGCTCGATCTTTCCCATCGGGTTGTTCCCCAGCGGCGCAGGCAAAAACCATTCGCGAAGTTTCACGAGCAGCTTCTGTCGCGGATCGTCGTCCAATCCCTCCAAACTTTGCAGCGCCAGATCGCGTGCCGACTCGAATCCCGCCAGCGGCAACTGCGGCCGGCGCACGATGTCCGCATACGCCGCCAAAGATTCCACCACCCGATCCGCCACCGCCGCACAACTGAATCGCGTGTGATGCACCCCGACGCTGCTGGATCGCTGCAAGCCCAGGCTGTCCAGATAGTCTGTCAATTGCCGGCTGTCCCTCGGCCCCGCCCCGCGTAAAACCAGGTCGGAGAGCACCGCGGCCGACCCGGATCGATTCATCGGATCCGTCGCCGATCCCGCCGGCAGCAGCAGCGTCATCGCCGCCGATTGCACCGCCGGCATCTTTTCGCCCAGCAATGTCAGTCCGTTTGCAAACTTGTGCAGAAAATAACGTTCGTCCAAAAGCGACTCCGTTTCCCTCCAAGCGGCGGGATTATAGGGGTCTTGCCGAAACGCGGAAAGGTGCAAGCCTGCGGGGCATTCAAGCATTCAAGCAGGCGAATTCATTGCCGCCAGAGCGATTCGCAGAATTTCACGGATGTCGCGCCGCTCAAAAGCCGCCTTCCCCCGGCTCCGCAGTTCCCGTCGAGCGGCATCATTCTTGAGCAAGTTCTGGCAGGTCTCCAGAATCCCCTCCAGCGGCGAAAATGCCACCGCTTCCTTAAGATCAGGCTCGATATACGAGTCGGGATGGACATCCGAAACGACCGCTTTTTCGTTGGCCAGCAGATACGAGACGCGCACCACTTCAAAAATCCGGCTCTGCTCGTACCGGTTGATGTTCAGGACAATTTTGGCCCTTGCGATCAGCTCATCTCTCTCCTTGCCATATAAGCCGCAGGCAAACACGCATTTCACCCAGGCTTGGCAAAGGCTGTTGAAAGCCACCAAGCGGGCATTGGACGGCAATCCATAAAACAGGACGTCGATGTCCTCGTTTTCACGTTTGGGGATTCGCCTGAGAATCGGCGACCACCCGACCGGAACCAGCGTCGGACTCCATTTCGGTTGAAATTGTCGCCAAACCTCCATGTTCCGCTGACTGTATTCCCAGACGCGAAACTGGCCGGCGATATTGCGCCACACCGGCCAGAGTCTTTCCGGGGAAATCTCCGCCAATTGCTCGAGGTTATAAAAGACCGTGTCCGCCGGGAATTGCCTGAACTCCGTCTCGCCCAACATCTGTCCGCCGAGCACGATGTTCGTCTTGCCGCGCCCAATTGAATTGATCGCCGCCGACGTTTCATGTCCCAACTCGCTCAATCCCCATCGCAGAACGTCGATCACTTCACTGTAGCCGTACAGACCGTGCAGCCGCGGATTAGGAACAATGTGGACGATGTGAAATCGCATCTTCTATTTCACGACCCGATGCCCACGTCTCAATACAGCGGATTCATCACCATTCCCGTCGCCAATTTCGGAACGAAGAACGTGCTCTTCGGCGGCATCACTTCGTTGGTCTTGCCAAGCTCTTCCAGGGCATGCAGCGGAGTTGCCTTGAGCAGCAGGGCGATCTGATATTTCTTCCCATCCGTCATCGCCGAGACTTCCTTGCTGTAGGCCGTATATCCGCGCCCCGGCTCGACGCCGCCGGCGAATTTCGGCTTCAGCACTTCATCCAGCAGATATCGCTGCACGATCGCCACATCCAATTGCCGCCACGCGGGCGAATGATCCGGTTCCACGCTCTTGAGCACGTCCGGATCGATGAAGGTGATCTGATGCGTCCTTCGCGTCCGCCCGTCGAACAAGCCAAACGTCGCCGCCGGCTGCTTGGGCAGAATGTTGTCGATGTAATGCGGCAATTGATCCTCGGCGACGTTCACGTCCGTCACGTTCGCAACCGGCGCCAGCGCTTGCCTCAACGCCTCGACGTCGAACGTCTTCAATCCCGAAATCAATCGATGCGTTGGCAGGATGAGCAGGCCGTCATCCTGCATTCCCACCAGCACGAACATGCAGAAATTGGCCGGATGCGTCGGCGGCAGGGGGCCGCCGTGCGCTTTGGCAACCTCCGCTTGATACCGCAGCGCCATCGTATAGCGATGGTGCCCATCGGCGATATAAATCGGCCGCGCCCCCATGAGATCGATCACCGCGTTCTCCGTTTTGCTGTCGAATACCGTCCACAAATCGTTGCGAACTCCGTTCAGCGTCGCCGACATTTCCGGCTTGCCCTGGTTCTCGTACAGCATTCCCGTGACCTGCGACTTCGGATCCGAAAACAGGCCGAATATCGGCGAAAGCTGCATCCGCGTCGCTCGCGTCAGTTTCAGGCGGTCCTCAATCGCCTCGGGATACGTCTTTTCATGCGGAACGACCTGCCCTTCGCCGAACGGGCTGAGCTTCACCCGCACGATCATGCCGCGCCGATGGAAGGTCCGCTGCCCATGCGAATACGTTTGGGAATAGGGATAGATCGCCGGCTTCTGATCGCGGGTCAGAATTCCGCGGGCCAACCAATCCTCCAACGTATCGTCGGCCGCCGCATACGCCGCATCCGGACCCACCGTCTTGGCCGGCAGATGAGGCAAATCGACGGTGACGATGTTATGTTTTTGCTTCGCCTGCAGCGATCGTTTGCCCTGCTCGTCCAGGACGTCGTAGGGCGGCGCGATCAGATCGGAGAGATCCAACCCATTGTTCCGTGAATATCGCACTCCCGCAAACGGCAGAATCTGTGCCACGAAAACTCTCCTCGTGAAAGCGCTCGAACATAAGGGTATACGCTAAAACTTCAAGAATCGTGCTAGTCGAATCATCTTCGCCCACTGGCATCGTCATTTGTCACTTGTCATTGGTCATTTGTCACTGGCGACAAAGTGGCGAAAATGAGACAAGGACAACTGGCAAATGACAAATGGAAAAGATGTCCCTTGCCCCCTTTGGCAATCGGCACCGGGCATTCCCCCCAACCCCTTCCAATCAGAACAATTGTTCCAAAATCCTCTCCACCGGCATCTGAACGCAAGTGAAGATCGGCGTGTCGCGCAGCGTGTATTTGCTGCTTTCCGTCCCCCGCAGCTCCATCACCAGATCGAGGAAATCCTTCGGTTCGTCGGTCTCGAAGGCGACCACGAATTCCTGATCGTCCAAGCCAAAGCTATAGGTCGTGTTCAGCTTCACGCTCGGGTATTTGTTGCCGATTCTGATGTGCCCATCCATCACCGCCTGCCGCTCCTCCAGCGGCAAGAGATACCACGCCCGCGTCTTCACGAACGGATAAATGAACAGGTACTTCCGCTTGCCCGGAACGATGTGCGTTCGGCTCTCGGCGGTATGAAACGGATCGACCTTGTCGATGTACATGCTCCGCTTGGTCATCGAGACCAGCGAATGCGGCGTGGTCAGATATCCCCCCAGCCGCGCCCGGTTGATCGCCTGTGTTTGCGCTTGGAATTCATCGGTTCCCGCCGAAATCCGCCAGAGCACAAAATCCGTGTCCGGCCGCAACCCCACGGTGCTGTAGGAGAGGCACATCAATCCTTGTCTCGGCTCGGCGAGGAGGGCGTTGAATTGGGCGCGGGCGTGCTCCTTGTCCAAATCCGGCAGGCGCCGGAAGGCCGGGTCCAGCTTGAAAAACGCGAAGTTCACGAACTGCCGGGTGACGGGCCGCGGGACCGCCTGCTGAGCCTGGGCCGTTGATGTTTGACTCATCTTGATCTCCTTCAGAGCCAAGGATTTTAGCCGTTTGCCCATCTATGGTACAAAGTCGGGACGATGAATCGCAATGTAATCCCAAAGGCATCTGATTCTCCGCGGCCTGTGCGTCTGGGCGGAGGAAGGTCCCGATTACATCGGGGCTGTATTTGTTTCGCATTCCTAACCCTCCTCGCCGGATGCGCGACAAGGGTCATCGCGCCGCAGGGCCCCAACACCGTGATCGTTGTCCCGGGCCTCGGCGGCGACGGCGATGTCTACGCCCAGGTGGTCCGTTCGCTTTACGATCACGGCAGCGACGATTGCCTTCGCGTCTTCGGCTGGGGATACTCCTGGCCCCTGTTCTGGTTCACCATTTCCTCCAGCACATTGCACGATTTCACCGAGCGGCAATTGGCCGATCAAATCGCGCAATGGCGGATGGATCACCCTCATTCGCATATCGTCCTGATCGCCCACAGCGCCGGGGCGGGCGTGGCGGTGGGGGCCCTGTCGCGACTTTCGGGGCCGATCGAAGTCGGCCCGGTCATCCTGCTCGCCCCGTCGCTGTCGCCGGATTTCGATTTACGCCCCGCTCTGAAACACGCGGACATCATTCACGTATTTTATAGTCCCAATGACGATTTCTGGCAGGGATGGGGGCCGATCATTTTCGGAACTTATGACGGCGCCCACCGCGACGCCGCCGGCCGAACGGGATTCTCCCTCGCCAACCTCAGCCCCTCGGAAAAGGCCAGGGTCATCCAACATCCCTACCAAAGCGAATGGAACGACCTGGAGAATCACGGCGGGCATTTCGATTGGATGGCCGAGCCATTCGTCGGCGCCGTCCTCAAGCCCCTGATCGACCCGCCGCTACGGGAGGGCAGCACTATCGCCGCCGACACAGGGCAATCATCCGCGGCGAATCAGCATTGAGCTCGCTCCGGTCGTAATCGCCGTAGCATTTTTCGATCGCCAGTCCGTTTCGCTCCAGCAGCAACTGCAATTCCCGCGGAAAGACGAACGTCAGCGCGAACGCCACCCGCTGGCGATGCTCCGTGCCCCGCTGGTCGAACCATCGGTAGTGAAACGTCACCTTCTGAATCTGCGTCGCCGGATCGCGCTGGACGCGGGTCTCTCGGAAAACCGTGCGATTCAACTCCGGCACGTGGAACAGGACCGGGTCCAGGTTTTTCGACTTCGGCTGGGCGATCAGTTGCAGATTCGGCTGAAAGATGTCGAGCCAGAATCTCCCGCGCGGCTTCAGATGCCGCACAACCGCTTGCAGCAGGGCATCCTGATCCTCCAGCGTTTGAAACGCCAGAAACGTATTGAACAGCAGAACGACCCAATCGAATTTCCGGCGCAGGCGCAGTCGCAGCACATCGGCGCAGACAAAGGAAAGATCGCGTCGGGAGATTCCCAAGGCGTCGCGTTTGCGGCCAGCGATCTCCAGCATGTCCCGCGCATAATCCACGCCGACGACGCGATGCCCCGCCTGCGCCAGCGGGATCGCCGCCCGGCCCGTGCCGACGGCCAATTCCAGCACGCTCTGCCGCCGCCGCGGCAAATGTCCCAGCAGGAACGGAACGTCCCGCCGAAGCATCTCATGATGCGCGCACTCGGCGTCGTAATACTCGGCGATGGCGCGGTATTTCTTCATCGAAGCGCGATTAGCGGCGGTGCGACCTTTTCCGAGCTTGTCGAGGAGAGCACCGCGGGTTCCCCGATCCCCGTCTCCCATTCAGCGATTCCCATCCGGCCAATACCCGACGATGCTGATCTTATACCGCTGGGCCAATTCCAAAACCTTCGGCTTTTCCAGCATGATCGTCTTGCCCGGCTCCAGGACCAGCACCGCGGCGCGATTGGCGTGAAGCTTCTCGATGGTCGTCGTCCCGACCGTCGGAACGTCCAGTCGCATATCGTGATTCACATTGGAAACCTTGATCAGCGTCCACCCGCCGACTTTGCAAAGTTGCCCCGCCCGGTCGATCATCGCGTTGGTTCCCTCCACCGCTTCCACTGCGATCACGTTCTTGTCCACCACCGCGATCGATTGGCCGATATCCAGCCGGCTGATGGTCTGACACAAATCCCAGCCGAAGCGAATGTCTTCCCACTGCTTTTCGGTGGGGGCGGTTCGCGTCATTACGCCGGGCGTCGCCATGTGCTCCATAGAATATGTGGTTTGGTCGATCAAATGAATGCCCTCCGAAGCCAGTTCACGGTCGATCGCGCCCAGCACGGCCTGATCGCGCTTGTCTTGGCGAATGGTTCGGAACCATACGCCGGCGGTTCTGAGGTCCGGAATATACTGGAACCACCGCCAGCGGTTGTAGAGTTTCCCCTTATCGACGCGTCCGACAAGGATCGCCTCTTTGCATCCCTGGGCGCGGAGGACGCGAATCCACTGTCCCCAGCGTAGGATCCCAACCCATTTGAAGACATCGACTTCCTGGCGGAGTTCCGGCCAGGCGCTGCCGCCGAACGCCGCCGCCACCACCTTCCGCCCGGCCGCCCTGGCTCCGCGGGCAACCAGCAGCGGAAAAATCCCCTCCCCCGCGATCAGACCCAGCGGCGAGTCCGATCCCGGCGATTTAAGCGAATCTGGCCCGGTCGTCATGGCAAAACATTTTAGACGCGATTTGACCTACGCCAAGAGGGCGCGATTCAGTTGCCATAAGCGGACTTTTCAACATCGCTTCGTCGTCGGTCAGCCCGCAGTGATTCGCGCCTCGGAACATGATCCGCAACCCGCGATCTCTGGGCAGCCGATCGGAGATGGAGCGGGTGTTCGCCATGACACTTGCTGTGCAAGCCGGCGACTAGGCGGAAAGCGAATGAGCCTTTTGTGATCGCCAAATGAGATACGGCGGCACCGCGAGCGAGAGAATCACCAACGCATGCAATAGGCCGTTGGAAATACCCTGAGCGGAAGATCCAAAGTTGAAACCCATACTGATATATCTGACTCCGCCGGGGACGGCCGTGCGACCGGCGTGAACTTGGGCCGTACCGCCCATCAATGCGATCAGGACCAAACCGACAGTGGGCCAAAAGGCCTTAAATCTTTGGCGGGCGGCGATGAGTCCGATTCCCCAACCGATAAGAATCGGCGCGCCGAAATAGAGCCACCTGCCCACGCCAAAATAAAAAATCGCGAACCCATTTACTCGGACGAAAGGTGTGTCGGTTCCCGGCAAAAGGAATTTCCAGCCAAACCACAAAATTAGACAGGCGACGAAGTATGCCCCGGCCAGAAGGAGCAGCGGGGCGAGACCGAAGACCGCCCACGGCGCTCGTACGCACCAGGATTGGAACTGACGCTGCCCGATCATCGCCTTGGAGAGATCATCCATCCCGCCGAGCCGGATAAGCGCCGCGGATTCCGCCACCCCCCGGCTGCGGCCCGCGCGCTCCTCTTCCGCCCGCAGGTCGTCCAAATGATCGGCAAGCTCGGCCAGATATCGCCGCACATGCCGTGGCGCGACGCCCGCCCGCAGCAAGCGTTCGCGAAGTTCATTGAATAGCTTTTCCATGTTGCCTTCCCGTGAGGGTCTTTTTGATTGCATTCGCCAGATGGGTCCAGGCCTCCGACAGATCAGCCAATCGATGCGATCCGACGGGCGTTACGGAATAGTAGATACGGCTGCGGCCGTTGACGGTTCTGCGCCGCGAGGTCAATGCCCCATCGCGTTCCAACCCGTGCAGCACAGGATAGACTACGCCTTCGCCGACTTCGATCACCGCGCCGGTGCGGCTTCGGATCGCTTGAACGATCTCATAGCCATACATTTCCTTTTGCTTGAGCAGTCTAAGGATCAGGAGTTCGGGAACTCCATTCATAAAATTCGGATTGGTCTGGCGCGCTGCCATCGAAAATTCATGATACATCGTAGTTCGATGCATTGCAAGGCAATCATCGCCGCCGTTTGCAATTACTGAAATGTCGGCGATGCCATAGCGGCGCAGACCGCGACTCAGTTGTCGTCATCATCGCACTTGCCGCTCGGAAGCGTGCGATGCATCACCGGCATGACCGCCGTCGGGCCCTTGACTGTTTTCCAGGTAATCTCGTCCAACTCCGCCGCCGGGGCCGCGTCGGCGTGCGTGAAATCCATCCGCGCTGATCGCAAAGCCATCTCGATCCGCGGATCACCGGCCGTCAGTTCCGATGGGGCCGGGTTGATCTCCGTGAACAGCACCGCGGGCGGCATCTTCGCCTCGTACGGCTCGGCGTTCGACGGCGCGTCGCTCCAATCCATGATCGGATCGGCAACCGCGTCGTACTGCGACAGCGGCTCAAGCCCCAACAGCAATTCAATCGTTTTCAGCACGCTGTCCGTGTTGCAAAAATGATGATCGACGCTGTGCGGGTTGATCCAGGGGCTGAGGACAAAGCCGATCGTCCGGTGCGCATCGACGTGATCCATGCCGCTTTGGGCATCGTCCTCGATCACGAAAATCGCCGTGCTGTTCCAGATGGGGCTGTGGCTCACCGCCTGGACGATTTGCCCCAGCGCGTAATCATTGTCGGCGACATACCCTCGCGGCGAGTGCTTGCCTTCCTTGGCCCCGGTCGTGTGGTCGTTGGGCAGACGCACCATCATCAGCGCCGGGACGCCCGATCCATCCGGCGACTTCGCCAGCATCATCTGAAACTCCCGGTTCCATTCCGCGAACCGGCTGGCCGCTCGGTATTTCCCGTAAACTTTCGTCTTGAACAGCGGTCGCTTGTCGCCTGTCTGCTGGGCAATCATCGCCGGCGCATCGCTGTCGGCATAATCCAGATCGAATCGCCGATAATCGAGGTCGCTGATCCCGGCCAGATCGTGTCCCGGCGGCTGCAAACCCGCCGCCGCGGGATAATTATCCGGCCCTCCCACCAAACCCGCCGCCCGGTCGCTGTAGCTCAGGAAGAACCCATAGTTTCGCAGCGATATCCCCGCTTCCCTGGCCAAATCCCAGATGTTCCGCCCGGTGTTGGCGACATCCGGTATCGTCGCCGCTCCATTCCTGAACGACGGCAGCGTCGTCGCCGGCTTGCCATCGACATCCATCGCGGAGAATCCGCCCGTCACATAGCCGTTGTTATGACCCTCAAAATCAAACTTCCGCCCGCGGTTGGAATAGTGGTACGGAACATTGCGTTCCACATACGCATCGGCCATCCCCTGCGTGCTCCAAACCCAGCCGTCCCCGCTCACCTCGCCGCACGCGTACAAATTGTCCAGCAGCACGAATCGCTCGGCGAGGGCATGCTCATTCGGCGTCACGTCGCGCCCAAACAGAACCAGCGAGTTATCGCCATTTCCATCGGGCAAATCCCCCAACACCTGGTCATATGTTCGATTCTCTTTGATGATGTAAATGACGTGCGTGATCTTCCCAGCCGCCAGGCCCAGACGCGCCAGCGGATTTTGCGCCGGATGCGAAAGGACGTTCAGCCGATTGTCCTCCAGCACCTGCTCGGTGCTCTTTTCCAACTCGTCGGCGGACGGGATGCGAACCAGGCAGACATTTCCCTCGAGGATGCTCAGAATGTACGCGAACTCTCGATGCGGATCGTGCGGGTCGAGCTTGTTGTTGGGATTGCGGAGGGTCGTGCCCTTGGCGTTGGCGACGAGCAAACGGTCGCTTCCGATTATCGCTATCGCGCTGGGATACCAACCCACGGGAATATATCCGCGCAATTGCATCGCCCCGGCATCCACAACCGCGATGGCGTTCATGTCCCCCAGGGCAACGTAAAGCATCTTTCCATCCGCCGATAGGGCCAGCGCCGTCGGCGTCGCCCCCGGCAGATCGCGGGCCATATCCGGCCGCAATAGAATCGTCCCGACAACCGCATTCGAGCCGGTATCAATCACCGACACGGTATCGCTCAGCGAATTGGCCACGAACAATCGCGTCTGATCCGGGGATAAAAGCAGCGCTGCCGGATGAGCGCCGACGCCGATATTCGCCAGCAGGGCGGGCTTGGCCGGGTTTCGCGTGTCCAGCGCATAAACCGCGTCGTCGCGCTCCGCCGCCACGTATGCCGTTTGCCCCCCGCGCAAAACCGCGATGCCCAGCGGGAAATTCGACGTGCCGCCATGGCTGCTGGAAAATGTGTATCGGCCGATCTCGGTCTTGGCCGCTGGATCATAGATCGCCACGCTGCCCGACAGCTTGGTTGGATCGCCATCGCCCGAAGCGTTGTTGGCGACATACAGCAATCCTCGTCCATCCAGCGCCAGTCCCGCGGGAAAATCCCGGCGGCGCGTCTGAATCGAATCGCGAAGAGTAATTGCGCCCTGATCGCCGACATCCAAAACCGCGATGCTGTCGTGAGCGCCCTGCGCGGCGTAAACGACGTTCCCGTCGCCAACGGCCAGGCCGTAATACAGTCCGTTGGACTTGGGCGAACCCGGCGGCGTCGGCGCGTCGTCATCTTCGCCGCCGGGCTTCATCGGGCGCTTTGCTTTCTTTACCTTGGGAGGCTCAAAATCGATGTGCGAGACGCCCTTGCCGTCTGACGTGCGGATCGACCAAAGCGATTGGTGATACCCCATATCGCTCACCAGCGCGTATCGCCCGCCCGCCGTCAGGGCCAGATTCATCGGCATATTGCCCACGTCCCAACTGCTCTGTGTTGCCGGAGTGATGAACTTCCCAGTATTCAGCGGCACCGCCGGCTCGTGCGCGCACGCGGACAAGACAAGCACCGAAAGCAACAAGACCCGATATGACGAAGTTCCCATGGTTCCGATTATGCGTCAGAACATGAAGATCGTGCAAAGAGCCGAAGTCCTTATTTATCGAGTCGGTGCAAGGCCCGGCATTCAAACCTCTCGCGTATGCCAACGACTGGCTGTCGCGCTCCAGCAGGCCCCATTCCTCGTTGTGGTGCCGCGGAATCTCGCCGAGCGAATGGATCAAACCTTCTCCTGCGGCCGCCGCGCTGATCCCCGCCGGATGCGCTCAGCCTCAAACGCATTGACGACCGACGCGACCAAGCCGGGGAATCGCGCGTCCAGCTCGTCCAGGCGCAGGCGGTTGGAGTGCTCGACGCCGCGGCGCCGGCTGTGAATCAGGCCGGCGGCGCGGAGGATCTGGAAATGCTGCGAGCAGGTCGATTTTGGAATGTCCGGATCGATCGCCGACGCCAACTCGATGCAGCTAACGCCCTCGGGCTTATTCATCAACTGGCAGACGATCGCCAGGCGCACGGGATCCGCTAGCGCGTGCAGAAGGTCGGCCAGGGCGACGTGGGCGATTTTGGGATGGGTCAGGGGCTTGATGCTTGAATCATAGCCCGTGTTGACTCGCCGGGGGAGAGATTCTATTGTTCAACAATTATGAACTATCAAACGGCGCCGCCTATTGGCCGTCGGGCCGGTCGCGCCGCAACGATTAAATGAAAGGCGTTCCATGCCCACACTCTTTGACCCGCTGCAAGTCGGCGAACTTCGCCTGCCCAACCGGATCGTGATGTCGCCGCTGACCCGATGCCGATCCGGGGCCCAGCGGACGCCCAATCTCCTGATGGCGGAATATTACCGGCAACGCGCCGGCGCCGGGCTGATCATCTCCGAGGCCACGTCGGTTTCCCCGATGGGCGTGGGATATCCCGATACCCCGGGCATCTGGTCGGCGGCCCAGGTCCAGGGGTGGAAGCGAATCACTGAGACGGTGCATCAGGCCGGCGGGCGAATGCTGCTGCAGCTCTGGCACGTTGGCCGAATCTCCGACCCGTTCTATTTGGCCGGTCGGACGCCCGTCGCCCCCAGCGCCGTGGCGGCCGGCGGGCAAGTGAGCCTAATGCGACCCGAGAAAGCGTTCGTCACGCCCCGGGCGCTGGACATCGGCGAAATCCCCCCGATCGTCCAGGAGTATCGCGCCGGCGCCCGCAACGCCAAACTGGCGGGCTTCGACGGTGTGGAAATCCACGGCGCCAACGGCTACCTGCTCGACCAGTTCCTCCAGAGTTCCACCAACCATCGCACCGACGCCTACGGCGGACCGGTGGAAAACCGCGCCCGACTCATGCTCGAAGTCGCCGACGCCTGCATCGGCGTCTGGGGCGCCGGCCGCGTTGGAATGCACCTGGCGCCGCGCTGCGACGCCCATTCCATGGGCGACGCCAATCCCACCGAGACCTTCACCTACGTCGCCCGCGAGCTGCGCAACCGCCGGCTCGCCTTCATCTGCGCCCGTGAATCGCTGGCCAGCCCGCGCCTCAGTCCCGCTCTCAAATCCGCCTTCGGCGGCGTTTACATCGCCAACGAAAAGTTCACGTTTGCCACCGCGCAGCAGGTGCTGGACATCGGCGAAGCCGACGCCGTCGCCTTCGGCCAGCTCTTCATCGCCAATCCCGACCTGCCCAGACGATTCAAACTGGGCGCCGCGCTCAACGCCCCCGACCCCTCGACTTTCTACGCCGACGGCGAAAAGGGATACACGGACTACCCATTCCTGGATGTCCAACCGGTGGCGGTGTGAGGCGTCAATGATTCATCAGGCTTTTCAATCCGTTATTCAACCGCAGAGCACGCGGAGAGCGCTGAGAAGAACCGAGAAAACATTCGTTATTGTATTGCTTCTCTGCGTCTGTCTCTGCGCCCTCGGCGTACTCTGCGGTTCAATTGGACTTTTATATTAAGAGGCTTCCTCGCTTTATGAAAAATGTTGCCATGTGCGGCGGGGCGACGGAGGCAGTTGGTCCAAGCCGCTCCCCCCCGGGCGGCTGGCTCAGTCGATCTTCACCGCGCCGCGGTGAAATCGCGTGACGATGTCCGGGTCGGGGTAAAGCGTAGTGCGCGAGTTGTCCTTGCCCTCGTAGTCCATCAGCGACAGAAGATATCGAATGCTGTCCAGGCGCGCGCGCTTCTTATCGTTGGCTTTCACGATGATCCAGGGACTGTAGCTGGTGTGCGTCCGGCTGAAAACGGTTTCCTTGTATTTCGTATATGAATCCCACAAATCCTGGGCTTTTCCGTCCAGCGGGCTCAGTTTCCATTGCTTGAGCGGATTGTCGCGGCGGGATTCGAAGCGGGCCATTTGCACTTCGCGAGAAATGGAAAACCAGAATTTCACGATGATCACGCCGTCTTCCACCAGCATGTGCTCGAATTCCGGCACCTGCTGCATGAACCGCTCGTATTCCGGTCGAGTGCAGAATCCGTTGACCGGCTCGACGATGCCGCGGTTGTACCAACTGCGATCGAAGAAAACGATTTCGCCCTTGTTGGGCAATTGCTTCATGTACCGCTGAAAATACCATTGCCCGCGCTCTTCTTCGGTCGGCTTGGGCAATGCCACCACGCGCATGGCGCGCGGATTGAGATGCTCGATGAATCGTCGGATGGTGCCGCCCTTGCCGGCGGCGTCGCGGCCTTCAAAAATGATCGCCAGCCGCTTGCCTTGCTCCTGAATCCATCGTTGCAGTTTTACCAGTTCAATCTGGAGAGCTTCCAGTTCGTCTTCATATCGGATCGCTTCTCTGATTCTCCCGACCTTGAGTTTCTTGTCCCGCAACACCTGAATGAATTCGCGCCGCGAATGAACATCGGCCACCTCGGCGGCGGTCAAATGAAGGCAGCCGATTTCCCCGGCAGGCGCGGCGGCGGGAGACGTCAGCGTGTCGTTTAGAATTTCCCGTCCGGCTTTGACAAGCGGATCCTGCGGTGGCGAGCCCGCGGCCGGAATCAGAACGTCAACCGATGATTTGGACGGATCGCTCATGACTTGCATCTCCTAAATTACGCACGGGGAGACAAATAATCGGCGACCGTAAACGGCATCGGTGAGTCAGATTACCGACTTAAGCGCCGATGCCTCGTTGCAAAGATGCGATTGCGACAGATAACTCGAAGTGACGAGACACCAACTGAATTGTTTGCCCGTTTTTGGCCCGGAATCGAGGATTTTGGGGTGTGCGGTATGCCAACCGCACCCTTGCGTGTGCACGGGAAAGTTCACTTGAAAATGGAGAGGGTGTAAAGCGGTCGAGTTCTGGATTAACCTCGCGTTCGCTCCAATTGAGACGTAGCATGTAAGCGGGGGGGGCAGCGGCATCCACGACATTTGACAGTTGCTCCCAGCAGGAACAAAATTACGAAAAAGGCTCACGCCGGTCGTGGGCAAGAGACCATTGGGAAATGTCAAATGAAATCGTTAGCCCTTAAATCGCAGCGACAGAAATCTATTGCAAAAATGTGGGGGAAAGGCGTTTTTACGACCGCGTCAGTCCTATATTTTTCAGCAATCTGCTGCTCATTACCCAGTTGTTTCGCGGGGGATCCCGTTCCCGCCGGCACGCAGCCCAGTATCGCGGTCAACGTGACGTCGACTTCATCTCCGTCTGTGCTGCCCAAGACCTTCAAATGGACGTCGACGGGCCCGCTCGCTCAGCCAAAGTCCGGATGGGTCTCGCTCAAGGACTTCAGCTGCGTGGTCTACAACAATCTGTACGTTGTCTACATGTCGAGGGCCAACAACGCAGGGAGCTACGGCGGGGCCATGATGACCTTCACCAATTGGTCTCAAATGGCCACAGCCACCCAGTACTCGGTCCCTGTAGGGGGCGTTGCGCCGACCTTGATCTATTTCACCCCGAAGAAGATCTGGGTTCTTATGTACGAGTGGGGCCCGTGGCCTTTCTGTTACCTGACCTCGACCGACCCCACCAACCCGTCGGGCTGGTCGGCCCCACACGAACTCTACGGGGGAGGCTCAATCGACGAAACGGTAATCTGCAACAGCACGACCGCCTATCTCTTCTTCGCGAATGACGACGGAAACATATACCGGGCGTCGATGCCGATCGGCGACTTCCCGGGCACATTCACCAACCCGAAGACCATCATGACCGACACCAGGGCCAACCTGTTCGAGGCCGTGCAGGTCTACACGGTGAAGGGGACGAACCAATACCTCATGCTCGTCGAGGCGATGGGCCGCGCAGGAAGGTATTTCCGATCCTTTACCGCGACCGATCTCGCGGGTTCGTGGACCCCGCTGGCGGCGAGCGAGAGCAATCCCTTCGCCGGCAAGGCCAACGTCACCTTCCGCGACGGCAACGCCTGGACGAGCGACATCAGCAGCGGCGATCTGGTTCGCACCAATCCCGACGAAACACAGACCATCGACCCGTCCAATTTGCAGTTCCTCTACCAGGGTCTCGGCCCCCACGCGGCAGGTCTTACGTACAATCAACTCCCCTGGCAACCGGGGGTGCTCACGCTGGTGCGATAGTCGTCCGCGACGGCGCCCGTGCTAATGCCATATGGCTTCAGTGTTCGCTAACTGCCTCCACGGTGAGCGGTATGTGAAGTGCACTCCACGTATCGCTCACATTTTGGGCTGGTCCTGCTGAACCGGCAAAGATCGTCCTAAGCAATCGGAATCAGCGGCAGGAGTTGACGCCTGAGCGTCGGTGTGGGCGTCAAGCCGCGCAATAACAACGGCCCTATGAATATCCGAGATCGCGAAAAAGGCTGGCAGAGGTCTGGAGGAACGGCGCGGAATTCATGCGATTGTTCCAGATCTCAAGGAACTGCGGAGTGCCCCAAGGACGCGCATCGCAATTGACAAAAAGAGGCACCCATTTCCAGACGGGTTCTGCCGACCAGTCCGCGGCGATATAGTGCCACGCCCCGATGACATCGCTGTTAGCTTGAATGAAATCGATCATGGGCTGGTGCCAGCCATCCCAGATCGCTTGCGCCGTGACCTTTTCCGATTTTCCCAAGTAATACGGGTAATAGGCGCTTTTCGTGATGTTGTATTTCACCGGCGTGGTCTCGGCCAACAGCACGGGTTTGTCGCGCTTGCGGGCTTCGCTGAGGATGATCTTGTCCACATCTGTCGGGGTCCACATCGAGCATCCAAGCCAGTCCGCATAATCGTCGCCCGGATAGAACCGGTTGAACGCTTCCGTGGTGAGCGCCGGCGAGAGGCTCGGAAAATTGGTGGATGCCAACACGGTCGAGACGTTGTCGGCACCGGCGGCCCGCAAGCGATCGACCATTCGACGAAACCCATGCGCGAAGTAGACCGGGTCATAGTGAAAGTCAGGAATCGGGAATCCGCGGTCGAATTCGTAACCGAGGCGCATCAAAATCGGCCGTGGCTGCGCGGCACACCATTGGGCTAATCGGTCGATGTTCTCATCGAACGCGCCTGTCGTGATGATCCTGTTGTTGTCCTTCGTAGAAAGATCGAAGTCCGCAACCCAACTCACGGAAAGATGAAGCACGGAGTCTTTCAGCGCGGGCAGATCACAAACCCAAGACAGACCAGCCAAATCCAATTCCGACGCCACTGAGCAATAGAGCGTGAACCCACCCGGCCGCGTCGGCATGTTGTCCAGGTATCCGTTTCCCAACCCCTCGGCGGGACGGCCGCCGAGCTGCGCCGCCCCCTGGCCGGCGATGAACAACACCTGCCCCTCCGGCGGGCGAATCGGTTTCCGGGCCGCGCGCGTCGATATGATCTCGGCATTTTGCCTTTTGGCCTGGTGTGATCCCGCACAACCGAACAACGCCGTTGAAGCGATAGCCCACGCGACCGATTGGCAAGCCGAGGATAGGAAAGCGCGGCGAGTAAGATCCATCGCAGCCTCCGGGGCACTTTCGCTCCACAGAAAACTCGTCCTACTGAAGTGTAACCGCAAAAGGGCGGCGCGCAATGAGGAAGCGCGGCTGCCTGCTTACCGACGGACCTCATTGGGTTTGATTCTTCTCGATTCCCAGCCCAGTCTGAAAATCCCGCCGCATTCCCCGGCAAAATCGGGAGATCTGACGGATTTTGTTGACCATCCACTTCGTCGCAGTTCCTTGGCCACTAACGAGAAAACCGCCCGATTCGCGTCGAGCGGCGTTCAGTCGGGACAACGAGACGGCTATTGAAGTCTTTGTTCGGGGACTGAATGGGTTGGAGCGATTTTTCGCTCGAAAACAAGAGTGATAAACTGATCGCCGAAAAATTCTGAGGATGATGTCTTCAGTATCTGATACCGTGTTGATTCGCCCACGCCACGTAATCCGGTGTGCCCAATTGCGTCAAATGCTTCCACCGTCGCGATCGTCAGCTATAGTTCTTTTAATGCGCCTGTACATCACGTTACTTGCTGTGGCCCTTGGGTTCGTCGCGATCGAAGGCTGCGGTAAGGCGCAACCAGATTCGGTAACCGCGAGAGCGCGCACAGCGATCGACGGTTGGTCGCAGGGTGGCATGTACCTGCCAGATGCCGGACAGATCGAGTTATTTCAGAATAACGTCGAAGCTCTCACGCCCCTGTTGGCGACCGCTCTGTCAAATGACAATCCAGATGTGCGGATGAGAGCGGCCTACGTCATTGAGCGGTGTCGTCCTCGGAATTCGACATTTGCTAATTTGCTCGCTGATCGTGTCACTTCCGACGGAGATCGACTGGTCCGCATTTATGCTTATTGTGCGTTGTGCGTACACGGAATCGGTTCGCAGAAGGCCTTGGCGGCCCTGCACCAGCGATGGGCTTCGCTTGATAGGAACGCGATCGTGGAGACGAACTCCGCAAGTTACTCGGAAGCGGCTGAAGCGATTTACGTTGCGGGGGCGTTGTCTGCGTGCGAGGCGGCCGACGCGTCCAAGGGTGAATTCGTTTCCTATGTGTTCCATTGGTTAGCGCCGCCACCGAAGGGGCTTTCCGAGGAAATGGCCGATGCGTATTGGGACATGCGATGGAGCGCACTGGCCGCCCTGCGCAGCATGCCACGGACGGACGGGGCGGTGCCGCTTTTACATGCAATGCTGCTGGAAGCGGACACGAAGCCCTGGGTTGAGGCTCAGGTAAAATCTACGTTAGAGGTGCAAGAACGATAGATACCGGCAACGCCTGGACAGTGCCGCTGGCAGAAGAACGCTTGGGAGTGCCCAGAGGTAATGGAACTCTCTGCATTGCGAGATCACCCTTTCTCACCCGGAAGGATTGGGATTGGGGACATTCATAATTCTCCCAGTTGGCGGGCAGAACCCGTCAATATTATGTGAGCGTTAAACCAACCGCATCTTTTTTCTTTGGCAGACCGTCGGCAGACTGGCGAGCATGAGAAAACCGCATCGTCCGGGCGCCGAAGCATGGCGCCAGATCATTGACGGGCAACGGCCCAGCGGGCTGACCGTGGCAGCCTACTGCCTGGAACATGGAATCACCGAAGGTTCATTTTACACTTGGAAACGGCGGCTGCGCCAGCCGGCGAAGCGAAACCGTTCGCCCAAGCCTGCGTTCGTCGAGGTGACGCCTCAGAGGTTCGGGACGGCCGGGACAATAGATATTTGCCTGCGGGGCGAGCGTCGCCTACTGGCACGGCGTGGGTTTGACCGCGAGCTATTGATCGAATTGATTCGGGCGATTGAGAGCATCGCGTGATCGGCCTGCCCTCATTGGCGGCTCTGGATCACTCGGCAGCCACACGCATCTGGCTGGCAACGCAGCCAGCGGACATGCGGTGCGGGTTTGATCGCCTGGCGGAACTGGCGCAGTTTGTCACGAATCAGAACCCAATGGACGGTCATTTGTTCCTGTTTCGCTCTCGTGGCGGTGATCGGCTGAAAATACTGCTGTGGGAGCGAGACGGATTTGTTCTGTGGTACAAGCGGCTAGAGGAAGGTGTTTTCAAAATGCCGCGAATCGAAGGTGACGCCAAGAGCGTGGAGCTGCGGGCCAGCGAGTTGGCGATGATGCTGGACGGAATTGACTTACGAAGCGTCAGGCGGGTGAAAAGATTTTCTCGGAAAAAACAAACCGCCTGAAACAATTCACTGGACAGCGCGTATTTTATTTCGTCGTCATGGAAGATGCATCAGCCATCACCTCTCTGCCGGATGATCCGCAAGCGTTGAAGCAAATCATTCTCAATCTTTCCCGGGAGCGTGACGAGCGAACACGTGACCGTGATGACTGGCACGTCAAATTCCTGCGCGTCGAAACGGAACTGCTTCGTCTGAGGAAGTGGTATTACGGCCCGCGGGCCGACCGGCTCAAGACCCCTGGCGACGTGGCCCAGATGCTATTGCAGTTCGCGACGGACCTGGAAGCGCGGACCGTGAATCCAAACGATCTGCCGCCAAATGAACCGCTGCCCGAAGTTGGCATGGTGCGGCGGGTTCGGCGTGGCCGGCGGAATCTGGCGGCCTTTGAAAACCTGCCGGTAATCCGCAAGGAACACGATCTGCCGGAAGACCAGAAGCCCTGCCCGTGCTGCGGCGAGATGCGCCAAAGAATCGGCCAGGAGACCAGTTGGCAGGTCGAGTTCATCCCCGGCCACTTCGAGCGGATCGAGCACATCCGCTTCAAATACGCATGCAAAAAGTGCGAGCAAAACGCCGAGAATCCCAACATCGAACTGGCGGACAAGCCTGCCCAGCCGATCGACAAGGGGATGGCCGGTCCGGGTCTGCTGGCGTACGTGGTGACGAGCAAATTCAGCGATTTTCTTCCGTTGTACAGGCTACAGAACATCTTCGCGCGCAACGGATTTGAGATCGACCGGGCGACGCAGAGTGTCTGGTGCGGCGACGTGGCCGACCTGCTGCGGCCGCTGTACGACCTGATGGTCCGGCGAGTGCTGCAATCTCACGTCATCTGCACGGACGATACGGTGATGCCGATGTTGTGGCCGGGTAAAACGAAGCAGGCCAGAATGTGGGTCTGCATTGGCGATGAGCACAATCCATACAGCCTCTTCTATTTTACCTTGGGCCGCGGCCGCGACGGACCGGCGACGTTTCTTAAGGAATACGAGCAAACGCTCGTGGCCGATGCTTATGGCGGCTACGACGGTGTGGTAGTGGGCAACGACATCACCCGCGCCGGATGTTGGGCACACGCTCGACGAAAGTTTGTCGATGCCGAAAAGACGCATCCGTCCATTGCCGCCGAGGCGGTGGGAATGATCAAGCGGCTGTACGCCGTCGAAGATCACGGCAAGGGACTGGATGTCGGACAGCGCCTGACCTTGCGGCAGAGCGAATCGGTTCCGATCTTGTCCATGCTGAAAGACAAGCTCTTCTGTTGGCACGATCAATTGCTCCCCAAGCACCCGATGGCTGAGGCGGTGAATTACACGCTGAACCAATGGAAGGAATTGAACGTGTACGCGACGGACGGCGCCGTGCCGATAGACAATAACAGCAGCGAGAGAGAGATGAAGCGGCTCGTGTTGAATCGTAAAAACTCATTGTTCGTCGGGAATCAGCGCGGTGGCCAGACAGCGGCGAACCTCACCGGCTTGACCAGCACATGCCGCCCACACAACATCGATCCCCAGGGTTAAACGCGCGTTGGCGGCATGCCGGTGATAGGGACCGGCAATGGCGTCATTGTGCCTCGCCGACCGACAGAGTATCACGGAACGCAAAGCGCAGGCGCTATCGCTTCGGGTTCTTGCCGAGCGGCTGGTACATGGTGAGCCCTTGCCGCAAGCTAAAATGATCTTTTCAATAGTTGCCTGAGCGCACTCTTACCCCGAACTGCCCTATGATCGAATAAACAAATCTCCCCATCGGCGGCGTCTAACAGGTGGAGCACGGCAATTGGCCGGAAAAACTGAACCATGGCGACAGTGGCTGGAGGGGCACGCGGCCGCGTTAGTTCTGTTCGCCAGGCAATGGTCCGCGACGCAGGCGGATGCCGAGGATGCGGCCCAGAGCGGTTTCCTTAAATTCTGGCGCACGCGGTCGAAGGTTCGGGGTGAGCTGGCGTACCTGTACGCCTGCGTGCGGAGCGCCGCGATGGACATTGGCCGTGGCGACCGCCGGCGCGATGCGCGCGAAAGCGCGGCGGCCACGCCGGATGCGTCGGCGTTCGAGCCGGCGATGGAGCGGGCCGAGCGGCAGGCCGCCATCGAAGCGGCGCTGAGCCAATTGCCGGGAGATCAGCGCGAAGTGGTCGTCCTGAAAATCTGGGGAGGCCTGACCTTCGCGCAGATCGCCGAAGCACTGGGCGTGCCGCTGAACACGGCGGCTTCCCGATACCGCTATGCCCTGGCGCGGCTGGAGACTGAATTGTCCGAGGAGACGGCACGTGAGTGACTGGATGGACACGTGAGTGACCGAATGGAACAGTTCGAGTCGGAACTGTCCCGCCTGCGGCCACGTGCCGCGGGGCCGGAATGGACGGGCAAAATCGCGGCGGAATTGGCGGCGGAGAGGCGATCGGACCGCACGCTGATCGCCGCCATGAGCGCGGGCGCTCTCGCGGCCTGCGTGATCGCGTCGCTGCTGATCGATCAATCGTCCACTTCGATGCCGCCTTCCTCCACGGTAGTTGTCACGCATGAAGTCCCCCAGCACGGAAGCAATGTGCAAGCCTTCGCCGGGGCCGATCTCGACGCCTGGAATTGAAAGGAGACATTAATGTCGGTGCTGTTGCCGCGGCGTCGCCTCGCGCGCGCCGCAATATACATCTTCTGTCTGTTCCTCGTGCTGATCGCGACCGATCTGATTCTCGTGCGGATTCGCAACGTGGTCCATCCGGGCTACGACACGACAAGAATCACATCGCCCACTCTGCCCGACGGCTCGGTCGATTATCTGACGGCGGCCGAGGACTATTTCGGCCGCGGCGTCACGAAGGAGAACAACGCCGCCCAGCTGATTATCGAGGCATTGGGGCGCGCCGCCCTGCCGAAGAATCAACCGCCGGATGGAGTCACCGATCGGCTTGGCATGACGCACGTGCCTGAGCAAGGCGATCATTTTGTCACCTACGAAGACTACTGCCACGATCATTCGATCAGCGAAGAGAATGAATTCGATGCCGACAAGCCGCTGCAATGGCCGGTTACGCTCTCGGCATCGACGGTCCAGTGGGTGAACGCCAATGAGAAACCGCTGGCGCTGATCGCCGAGGCGACGCGCCGGCCGCGATTTTTCATCCCGTGGAATGGCGGCTACCGGCCGGAAATGCTGGCGGAAATCCTGCTTCCTCATGTGGGTCGGATGCGATTGGCGTCGCGTGCGATTCTGGCGCGATCGGTCATGCGTCTGGAAGCCGGAGACATTTCGGGGTTCGAAGACGATGTCCTGACCGCGCATCGCATGGCGCGCCTGCTGGACCAGGGGCCGACGCTGATTGAGAAACTGGTCGCGATGGGCCCGATGGAAACGGACGCCTGTCACGTAGACCGCATGGCTGCGGCCAGCGGCAAACTCACGGCGGAGCAGGCCAGGAGCCTGGCCAATAAACTGGAATCACTCGGCGAACTGACTTCCTATGCGCGGGACATCGATCATGGAGAGCGATATTTTGTCCTGGATATTATGCAAACGATCGCACATGGCGCGTCGGACCGGCGAGCTCGGGTAATTAACACGGTGCTGAACGGATTCCGCGACGATACGGGAATACCGCAGTGGGTTGCGCCATTTCTTCCCATCCCCTGCGAGGACACCATGCGCGTCGCAAATGCGAATATCGACGGCCTGCTGATCGCGTCAACGCAGCGAACCTACGCGGAGCGAAGCAGCGCATTGAACGCATGGCACGACAATATTCAAGCGCGAAGCCAAAGCAAATGGCTGGGCATGTTTTCCGCCGACTGGCCGGATAGCGCATTATTGCCACGCCCGGCCAGACTGGAGACGCGCCTCACTTCCGCGCGGATGGAATGCCGGTTTGCGATCATCGAATTGATGCTGGCGGCGTACAAGTCAGACCATGGCGTGTTCCCTGAAAACCTCGATGATCTGTCGGTGGATTCGACCGATCTCTTCGCCGATCAACCGCTGACGTATACGTTGCACAAGAATGGTTACGAGCTACGCAGCGTTGGACCAGACTTGGAGGACGCATCGACCGTTCACGCCGACTTCGACGAGATATTTCCGCAGTTGGCCCGCTAGTGCGGCATGGAAGACGATTCGGCGGACTTGACATTTTTTGTCAATAAGCGATCACGATTCAATGACGGTCCGAATCCTTCCCGGTGCGTTCCGTCAGATTGAGCAGCTTGAGCCGACGATCCATCGGCGCGTGCTGGAGATTTTGGAGCGATTGGATAAATGGCCGCAGGTCAGCGGCGCCAAGCCGCTGCGTGGCGTAGTCAGACTGGCGGCATGAGCGAATCAGGCCGAGCAGTCCGGGATAAATGGCGACAGCGAATTATCGATCAGCGGGCCAGCGGGCGATCTATCGGCGCCTTCTGCCGCGATTGCATTGTGGCGCAATTTTCGCTGAAATTGAGGCGGGGCGGACGAGTCTGCCGGCGACGCCGATCAGCCGAATCAGCCAGTGGTTACCGGATGACTGGAAGCGACGAAATCCGTCTCCGTCAGGGTAGCGGTGCGGCGTTACTGGATCGATGAGTTTCGACTTGAACTCTTCGGGCGCCGCGAAAACGAAACGACCGCGATCGCCACCACCACGGCGCCCGTTGCGGGCTCGGGAACAGGCGCTCCGCCGTAAGTGATATTGTCAACGCAGAAAAAGCCTTTATTGCCGCCGAGCCATTCGATCTTGGAAATCCCCTGCGGCTCGATGAATCCAACGAACGAGGGGCTCGCGCTCATGGTCGGGAGCTGCGCGGTTTCAAGCAGGTTGTTGGTCGGTCCATAGACGTTCACCGTCACATCGGTGGGCCCACTACCAAAGGAGAATGTGCGGCCCCAGGCACCCACTTCCGTCACGTTCGGAGAAAATTCCGCATAGAGATCGGTGTATCCGCCGGCGGTACTCGCATCGCCGTAAACCTGATTTCCGAAAAGCACCGTGCTGAATGTCGAATCCGCATCTCCGTAAGGTGTTAGCGTTACTCCCGGCACGCTCGGCAGGAGAGTTGATCCGGTCTCGAAAGTGATGACTGAGTCCGGACCCACGAAACTACTGGGCGATGTCACCACCGTTGCGCCGCCGATCGGCGCCAGAGCAAAAACAACACCCGCGACGACCGCCAACCAGGCGGACCAGCCTCCACTCGCTGTGCGCATCATTCCTCCTCTTCAATATGTTCCCGCAGCCGGATTTGTAAATCAGCAACGCACGCCGCGGACCAGAAGATTATTTATTAAGTGTTCGCCACGCTTGCAAGCGCAAAATCGCCATTAGCGAACTCGACCGCCAATTTTTTTCGCGCGATTGCCTGCTAGCGCTCCCAGACGGAAGCTTCGCCAGATGTTCGCAATAAACATTGCTTGGATGGAAAGCTTCGCGAGAAAATTCGCGCCAGACCGGGATTTCGAAGTTCATTCTGTCGTAAACACAACCCAGCGGTGCGCAAAGGTTGATGTCAATCTAGGTAAAGAGCAGAATCATCGTGGAGATTCAGCCGATGTGTGGTCGTTTCCGACTCATTCTCTTCGACATCATGAAGCTCGGCCTGGCGCTGGATGACAAGGCGCGGGAGGCCGCGACGGTGAGGCCGCTGCTTGCCTGCCCTTCAATGATCTGACGCCACCCCTCTAGGCTCGGTAATTTGTTCATGGCCCGCAAGCATGCCGACCGTCCGCCAATGAAAAAAGATGCCGTCCACGTATCGGACACGTCAATATTATGGATGTCCCCTTTTCCCCCTTTTGCGCTTTCTCCTGCACCATTACGTTGCTTCTCATTCGATCATGCTCGGCGGCAGCAGCGCAAGGGCTTCACGTCAGCCCGGTGGCTCGGCCATCGGGTAGGACCTTCATGCGGGCGGCGGCGGGCACTGTCGGCAGGCCCGGCATAGTCAGGATGCTTCCACAAATCACCACCACGAATCCCGCGCCGGCGGAAATGCGCAGCTCGTTCACGGTCACCTTGAAATCCCGCGGCCGCCCCCGCAAGCTGGCGTCGTCCGACAGGCTCATGGCCGTCTTGGCGATGCAGACCGGCAATTTGCCGTAGCCGTTCCTCTGGAGCAGCTCTAAATCCGCATCGGCGTGCTTGTCAAAAACCACTTCGGCCGCGCCATAGAGTTGCGTGGCCACCTTGCCGATCTTGACTGGAAGGGAATCTTCCATCTCGTAAAGATAGCGGAGTTGGCCGCCGTTGCTCTGGTCCAGCACCTGCAGCACGGCCCGGGCCAGTGCTGCGGTTCCCTTGCCGCCTTGGCTGTAATGATCGGCAACGACAGCCCGGGCGCCCTCGCTTTCGCAAAACGAAATGATCTTGCCGATATCCTCGCGCCGGTCGTCGGTGAAATGATTGATGGCCACCACGGGCGTCAAGCCAAAAAGACGGATGTTTTCGATGTGCTTGGCGAGGTTGCCCAGGCCATGCTCGCGCGTGTAGCCGCCGTGATATTCAACCGCTTTGCAGGTGGCCACAATCACCACCGCGCGCGGGTTGAGGCCGGCGCTGCGGCACTTGATGTGGAAGAATTTCTCCGCGCCCAGTTCGGTGGCAAACCCCGCCTCGGTGACGACGTAGTCGGCCAGTTTCAACGCCATGCGCGTGGCGATGGCCGTGTTGGTGCCCTGAGCGATGTTGGCAAACGGCCCGGCATGAACAAATGCCGGCGTCCCTTCCAGGGTCTGCACCAGGTTGGGATGAACGGCGTCGCGCAGCAGAATCTGCATCGCGCCGTCCGCTTCTATCTGTCGGGCTGTGACCGGTTTGCCGTCATGGGTGAAGCCCACCACCATCCGCCCCAGGCGCTGGCCCAGATCGGCATAATCCCGGGCCAGGCAGAGGATGGCCATGACCTCACTGGCCGGTGTGATGTTGAAACCATCGCGGCGCGGCACCCCGTTGTTCACACCACCCAAGCCGATGATGATGTCGCGCAGGGCGCGATCATTGAGGTCGATGACGCGGCGCAGCACGATCCGCCGCGCGTCGATCCCCAATTGATTGCCATGTTGCAAGTGATTGTCCACCATGGCGGCCAACAGGTTGTTGGCCTTTTCGACGGCGTACATGTCGCCGACGAAATGCAGGTTGATGTCCTCCGCGGGAACGACCTGTGCCCGCCCCGCGCCGGTGCCACCGCCTTTGATGCCGAAATACGGCCCCAGCGATGGCTCGCGCAGGCAGATGGCCGTTTTGTGGCCCAAGCCGCGCAGCCCGTCTCCCAGCCCGATCGTCGTTGTCGTCTTGCCTTCACCCTGCGGCGTGGGTGTCATGGCGCTGACGACGATGAGATTTCCATCCGGCTTGTCGGCCCGGGCGGTGAGTTCCCCGATGGGCACCTTGGCAATATACCGGCCATGCAGCAGGATAGCGTCGGCGTCGAGCCCCAGGTCGCTGGCCACTTCCCCCACGCGGCGGCGGGGCAGGGATTCATTTTCGCATTCACTAAGGACTGACATCGCCAATCTCCCTCCGCGCCCATCGGCGACAACGTGGATTCGCGCCCATCATACAAAAAAGAACCACTCAATCCTCCTAATGTGCCCCCATTTCGCCGAATGGTCAAACAAAAGACGTTCGCCTGGACCCGCTGCGGCGGGACCATTTTCTGTTCTGCTTTTTCCTCTCTCCGCTCTGCGGCTCTATTGCGGCTTTGCCGCAATCGGAGTGACAGGATTTGAACCAAAGCATTGTCCGGATTTCGCGGCTGTGGCGTGGTTATCCAGAACCTGCCGGATCGCGGCGAGTTTCCCCTTGCCAGCCTCCGGGGGAACTCCCATAACCCCTTAGCTCATAATAGATCGCAGTCACTTTACGCCGGTATTCGTGTGATAACCCGCCCGCGCGAAATAATCGTTCGTTTTTCTAGTAAGCAGTTTCTTCATTCCGATTCATGACGGCAAGGATTCTTGTCGGGCGCGAATCGAGCCGGGAAGGAGTCGTCATGGGTCTGGGCAATCTACGGCAAATGATCGGCGTGATCTTGCTTACGTTGGCCGTCGTCGGGACTGCGTCCGTGCCGGCGCGTGCCGCAACAACCCGGCCCAGCCCAGCGACCAAACCCTCCAACAATGCCCAAAACCCCGAAGCGACGGACCTCACGCAACTCAGCCTTGAAGACCTGATGCACGTTGAAGTCACCAGCGTGTCCAAGGAATCCCAGAAAATCTCCGAAGCCCCGGCTTCCGTGACGGTCATTGGGCAGGATGACATTCAGCGCAGCGGCCTGGGAAGCATCCCGGAATTGCTGCGGCTCGCGCCGGGCTTGGATGTCGCCCAGATCAACGCCAACAGTTGGGCCGTCACCTCGCGCGGCATGAATGGTCTCCTCGCCGACGATCTGCTGGTCCTGATAGACGGCCGATCGCTGTACACCCCGGCGTACGGCGGCGTGACATGGAACGCCGTCGGATATCCGCTACAGGACATCGACCGGATCGAAGTCATCCGCGGTCCCGGATCGACGCTCTGGGGCTCCAATGCCGTCAATGGCGTGGTCAACATCATCACCAAGTCCTCCCAGGACACTCAAGGTCTTCTGATGGATGTGCGCGGCGGCACGCAGCAGGACCAGGGCACGGTGCGCTACGGCGGACAGATCGATGACGACACCTATTACCGCGTCTATTCGCAATACCAGTACTCCGGCTCCGGTGATGATTCCCAGGGAAATCCCGCGCACGACCAGTGGCAGGGATTGCAATCCGGGTTTCGCCTCGACCGCATTCCCTCCTCAAGCGACACGCTTACGCTTCAGGGCGATTTCTACGAACACCGGGCCGATGAGATGACCAGCTCGCTTCTAGTCAGCGAGCCTTACACCTACTATGAAAACGGCGGCGACATTCTGGGCCGATGGACGCACAAGGAATCCGATCGCGCGGATTCGTCGCTGCAAGCGTATTACGACCGTCAGGTGCTCACGGACTCTCCCGTCGGTTACGAGCAGGACACCTTCGATGCCCAGTTCCAGGATCGTCTTCCCATCGGCAACGAGCAGGAATTGACCTGGGGTCTTGGCGCTCGCGATCATTTCATTCGATTCACTCCGCTGCCGATGGTGACCATCGATCCGATTTACGACAACGAATACATTCTCAACGGATTTCTGCAGGACCAGATCACGCTGGTGCGGGATCGCCTGCAGTGGTTCCTCGGAAGCAAGCTTGAATACAACAGTCTGACGCAGTTGGAGGTGCAGCCGAGCACGCGATTGCTGTGGACGCCGGACCAGCGCAATTCCTTCTGGGGCGCCGTTTCGCGCTCGGCGCGCCTTCCGTCGGCTTACGAGGACTCGAACATCGGCATCGGCCCGTTGCATGCAGGCACAGACGACCCCGAAGCGGAAAACACGCTGTCCTATGAGGTGGGCTATAAACTCCAGCCCGCGAAAACCGTGACGATGGACGTCACCGGCTTCTACAACAGCTACAACGATTTGATTGTCACGATCCCCAATCTGGCGATTCCGAATGCCTATGAGTACGCCAACGCAGCCTCCGCCCAAAGCTACGGAGGCGAACTGTCCGTCAATTGGCAGGCCACGCCGAATTGGCGACTCAGCGCCAGCTATTCCTGTCTCGCCGTCGATGCGCAAAACCCGCGAGACAATCTGGCCGAAGACTTCACCCCGGAATCTGAGTTGTCATACATCGAACGCTCCAGCCCGCGAAATCAGTTTCAGATCCATTCCTACCAGAACCTTACCGACCGATTGCAGTTGAACACGTCTCTATACTTTGTGGACCAGTTGAAAACGGTAAATGAAGGCACTGCCACCGGATTTCAGGATGTTCCCGATTATTTCCGGCTCGATGTCAACCTGCGCTGGGCGATCCGCAGAAATATGTCGCTGACCGTCGGCGTACAGAACGCGCTGCAAACGCGTCACTATGAATTTGGCAGCGTGGACAGCGTGGCATCTCCGGCCGAAGTGCCGCGCACCGTGTTTGCGGATTGGACGATGACGTTTTGAGGCGGTTGCCGTTGACCAAGCCCAGGCCCGTGCTTTTGGGCGGATTTATGAGAAGTCGTCGGTTGCCCGCCATCCTCGCATGGACCGTTCCCGCGCTGATCCTGACCCTCCAGTGCCGCGCTGAAGCTCCGACCTGGGAATATAAGGTCAAGGCCGCTTTCATCTATGCCTTCGCGCAGTACGTGGAATGGCCCAATTCCGCCTTCGCCGGCGCCGATTCTCCCTTCGTCGTGGCCACCGTCGGCGCCGATCCCTTCCAGGGCGCGCTGGAACGAGCCATGGCCGGCAAATTCGTCGGCGGACGCGCCGTCAACGTTCGGCATTTCGATACCCCCGATCACATCGACGTCTGCCAGATTCTGTTTGTCCCGGCCTCGCTCGATTCCACGCTGGACGCCGTCTTCAGCAAAGTTGGCGGCCAACCCGTCTTGACCGTCGGAGAAACCGACGCCTTCTGCCCGGCCGGCGGCGCTATTCAGTTCTTCATCGAGAGCGATCACATGCGTTTCGAGATCAACCGCGACGCCACCGACGCCGCCGGCCTCAGGGTCAGCTCAAAGCTGATGAGCCTCGCCAGAATCTACAAGAAACGAAATCGAGAATAAGAGTTCAGCGTGACGGCCATACACATCGGCGTGTGCCAGGCAGGAAAGGAACTGCCTCTTTTGGCCGAGATTCGAACTTTTTTCAAGGACAACCCGACCTGGGAGTAGTTGCTTTGGGCTTCCCCTGACCCTTCCCCTGCGGGGGAATGGTGGCGTCGGCCATTTAGGCCAAGCGTTGCAAGGGTTTAAGCTCGATTCCATCACGTCGTACCCTGCCCGACAGCCGTCCACTTTCTCTGTCGCTTCGCCCTCACGGGCTTCGCTCGCTCGCTCACGCTCGCCAGAGAGAAAGCGTCCGGCTCTCGGCCGCCTCACGGCGTCCTCGATTGATGGGGGTGGGGGCAAGGCAAATGTCCTTTAGGACGAGTGATGTCCTTTATCAAGGACATGCACGGAAGGTGCTGACGCCCCATCCCAGAGAGAGCCAGTCGCAACCCCGGAGGTTGCGACGTTGGCCAGGGCGCCAACGGGTTAGGAACGGCATATCTGGTGGTGGCCGCTGTGGCCTCACGGCCAGAGACACCCCACGTTGTTTTGTGGTATTGCGGGTGTCGTTTTCCGGGTGTCTTTCGCCCGGCGGGCGAGGCGGCCTTGCCGATGCCGGGAAGATTGCCGCCGCGTGCTTTGATTATACCGACTCGCCCAGGCGGTAAAGCCGCAGGGGCGTTGACCGCCGTTGCATCGCCTGTGGTTGCCTTGGCCAACCGATAACGGGTTAAGGAGAAAATGACCAAGTTCGGGCATAACTCCAATGGAAATTACTGGTTTGATTCACGACCGTAGAAGATCGGCCGGGTGTACGTTTAGGGCTAAGGGAAAAAACCCTGCCGCATGAAGATTATACAGCTGGCCAATTGAACCCAAGCCAGGTATCTGCGGTCGATGCGGTCCAACCGTCGGCACACTCGGCCAAACTGATTGA
>Ga0187864_10000121_pt1 | contig 88024 bp, 103 predicted proteins | sample June2016WEW_11_4_FD_132985 | JGI IMG/M metagenome (GOLD analysis project Ga0187864, IMG submission 132985) | Peatland microbial communities from SPRUCE experiment site at the Marcell Experimental Forest, Minnesota, USA - June2016WEW_11_40 | ecosystem: Environmental > Terrestrial > Soil >... | reverse complement strand
GGCTATTCAGGCTACAGCGGGTACACAGGCTATTCAGGCTACACTGGCTATACGGGACCTGGCAACTTCACTGGCTACTCAGGCTACACGGGCTACTCTGGATACTCAGGCTACACGGGTTATTCGGGATACACGGGCTATACCGGCCCTGGGTTTGTAGCGCTTACAAATGGGAGCACATCGTCGAAATCATCGGGAACGATGACAGCGGCTTACACGCTCTTAGGCACGGAATTACAAATCACGCTTCCGGCGGCTTCCGTTTCTCATACCTGGGCGGTTAGCGCTATGGTTATCCAATCAACCGTACACCCTAACCGTTTTGAGATTTACCTTGACAGTTCTAATGTTTGGCCGCTCTCTACCGGTAATGGGCTAATGACTTGCTCTGACAAGGATGGGGCTAATTATGTGGTGGTGTTTTCCTGTGTGCCGGTGGTTGTGCCTGGTGACGGCAACACCCACACCCTTTCTATTTACGTCAATCCGGCTGATTCGACAAATGCCGTAACTTGGTATGACCGTTTTATTACCGCCATGCGCATTATCTAGGCGGGTAAATTCCAGTTCGGGGAAGTTTCGGAATGTCTAACGAAGAAAATAGGCTGTTATTTAACCTTGCAGGGACCGCCTCCTCCACCATAACAGGCTGGATTATCCCCTACAACGGCTATAAGGTGCAGTACGCTGCCGTCGTCGGCCCTGGGGTTACGGCGTGCGGGATGACGGACGGCACCAGCAGCGAGGCCGCCTGCATCATCGCCGCAGGCTTCAAGCTCGCCACCACGTCCAACCCCGCCCAGTGGGTTGCCAAGTCCAACACCATCCCGACAAACAACTACCCGCTTGTGTTCCCGCACACCGGGATAGTCCGGCTGATGCAGAACGTCAATGCCATGACCTCGGGGCTTGTCTACGGCCTGCCGGTGAACGCCAACGGCAACTGGGTCTCGTTCTACCGCATCTACGTGTCGGGGACCGCTGACCAGGTTACCTACGCCCTGCACGGCTGCGGGCCGATTGCCATGGGCGCATACGGGTCGCTGGGAGTCCCCAACTCATGGGTACAGGGCTTCCAAATCTACTCCGGGGGGGCGGCCAACAATATCGGCTGGGCGACGGCCGGCGGGGCGGCGGCGTTCGGCTCTGCCAACCCGGTGAGCATCAACAGCGCCCATATCCTCCACGTGCTGAACTCCTGGAACGCCAGCAACAAGAACATGCATACCGTCCTCTACGACACGGCGGCGGGCACCGTGTACTCGCATGACGCCACGACGGACCTGGCGGCGGCCTTCGGGGGGGCAAGCCTGTCGAGCGCCTGGATACAGTTCGGGGCGGGCACCGGCGGCCTCAACATGATAGTGGACCTGTACGGGTACAAGTTCGTCGGGCCGACCCAGACCGTGGACTTCACCATGGGGTTCTACGGCGCTGTGCTGCCGGGCTAGGGCGCACAGAGGCGGTATTACCCTGCATGGGAAGGCCTGCCCTGGAGGAGATGGTCATGCCTGTCCTCGACCCCGAGGGGGACGGGGTCAGGAGGAGCGTCCTGGCCAGCGCCCTGGCAAGGTACCAGGGGCGCACCAGGGCCAAGGACATCCCCTACCTGGCGTACGGTCTCCACGAGCACAGGAGGATAACCGGCTGCCTGCCCGGCCGCTACGCCATGGCGGCATGGCTCTACCACGACTGGGAGCCGGGCGACGAGGGAATCTCCTCCGTGGCCTTCCTGCGCGACTGCCGCAGCCTGGGGTTCTCCCTGGAGGAGGCGGAGAGGCACATAGTCCCCCTCATCTCCGGGTGCTGGAACCTTACCCACGGCTACTCCACGGTCATAGACATGGCCCTCTCCCCGTACGGCCGCCCGAGGATAGCGTACCTGGTGTCCGCCCGCAGGGCAAGGGAGAGGTGGGGGCACCTGGGGAGCAGGGCATGGGAGATAGGCAGGACCATGGGGCTCATCATGCTGGCGCAGAAGAGCCCCATGTTCCAGTCGCAGGGGTTCGAGGGGGCGCTGGCGGAGGCGGCCAGGGCCAACATCAAGGCGGAGCTTCTGCTGCTGGGGTTCGACTACGAGAAGGAGAAGGCCGAGGCCGCCAGGCTGGCGGCCGAGGCAGAGGAAAGGGAAAAGGAGAAGAGCAATGAGGTATCAGCACAAGGACCTGGTAGTGCCCCTCCTGGCAAGCAAGGGGAGGATACCAAGCCCCTGCCCGGTAGAGGTGAGGGTGGAGGAGAAGTACGTGTATCTCCAGGTGGGGGACCGTGACTGGCAGTGGGACAGGGAGACGGGGAAGCTCGTGGGGGCGGGGGTAAGCCTCTGCCCGCCCATGAAGGAGAGCGAGGCGGCGGAGGCAGGGCTGGCGGCGGCGGTACCCGTCAACCTGCCGTTCGACATCAACAGCCCTCCGGCCTGGGGGGAGGCCCCGGCAGACGAGGGCCCCGATATCCCGAACGACCCGAGGGAGCTGTTCAGGACGGACTACTAGGCATGGGCAGGAAAAGCAGGGACGGATGGACAAGGCTGGGCCGCCTGGGCCGCCTGGACGGCACCCTACACTGGCCACCCAGAGCACTGTATGGCTCAGGCCGGTAGTATTAGCAGGTGGCGGGGGAGGGAAGAAGGCACCCCGGCCATCTCTGCCGCAAGAGGCCCCTGGGGCACCTGCAAGGGTGCCCCGGAAGGGGCATAGGAGGGCCGGATGTCGCACTTCCTGGTGACGGTGCTGCTGCCCAAGCAGCCGATATCGAGGGACAACGCCGAGGCGATGGCAGGGGTGCTGCTGGCCCCCTACGACGAGGACCTGGAGGTCAAGGAGTACGACCGCAGGTGCTACTGCGTAGGGGAGAAGGCCAGGAGGGAAGCCAGGGGGAAGGTGGACACCCAGGCCAGGTTCCAGGCCATCCACGAGAGGTACGAGAGGCTGGGGGTAAGCCTCTGGGAGGACAGGGGGACCAAGGAGCAGAGGGAGGCCTACGACGACGAGCTTGACAGCGCCCAGGCGGACATGGAGCAGGAGGAGCATGCCCTCGTGGCCGCCCACCCGGACTGCGACAAGGCGGACCCGGACTGCACGGAGTGCCACGGCGGCGGGACGTTCAGGTCCACCCGCAACCCCAAGGCCCGCTGGGACTGGTTCCAGGTCGGGGGGAGGTGGACGGGGACGTTCACCGGCTACGACCCGGAGAAGGACGGGAGCAACACCGAGACCTGCTTCCTATGCAGGGGCACGGGCCTCAGGGACGACGCCATCGGCACCCAGATGCGCCTGGAGGACCCCGGGTACAAGTGCAACGGCTGCCAGGGGACGGGCAAGGCCGTCAAGTGGCCCACGGGCTGGAGGAAGTACGACGGGGACGTGATGCCCGTGTCCATGCTGCCGGGGGACTTCGTGCCCTATGCCCTGGTCACCCCGGACGGGGAGTGGCACGAGCGGGCCACCATGGGCTGGTGGGGGTGCTCCAGCGGCATAATGCGCCCCGAGGAGTGGCGGAAGAGGGCCGGGGGGCTGCTGGCCGCCAACAGGGAGTGCTGGGCGGTAGCCGTGGACTGCCACATTTAGCGTTTTCCTGCCCCTTCAGTAGGGGGCAGCGATGTTCAAGGGCATAAGGAACAGCATAGGCAGGCTGGGGGCGTACGGCAGGGGCATCTTCGAGAGGGCGCTGGTAGAGCCGGACATAAACTCAAGGCTCGTCTTCATGGGCACGTTCCTGGTGACCTCCCTCCTCATGCTGGTCCACACGGTCATCTATGCCGTGGCCTTCCTGACCCACGGTAAGACCGACCCCTCCTACCCCACCATCCTCGGCGTACTAGCCGGGGGGCACGGCGTCAACGGGATAGCCCGGTTCTTCACCAAGAAGAACGGGGGGGACGGCGGGGGCAACGGGAACGGCCAGCAGCCAGCCCAGGACCCTCCCCCCCAGCAGCCAGCCCAGGACTCGCCTCCCCAGTAAGGTAACCCCTACTTCGCCACGATGGGCTTGGTCTCCACCGTGGCGCTGCAACTGCCGGGCTTTGCGGCCCAGCAGGCCTTCAGGGAGTAGACGTAGGTCCTCCCATGCGTGATGTTCCAGTCGTACCAGTGGCAGTAGCCGTCCGGCTTGCCGCTGTAGCTCAGCATGCACCCCATGCCCTGCCTGACAGGCACGGTACTCTCCATGCCCGGCGCATTCCCCCGGTAGACGGTATACGTTATCGTTTTGTCCGTAAGGGCATGGCCGGCGGGGGGCTGCCACATGACCTCGTTGTTGTGCCCGCTGGACAACGTGGGTGACACCTGCGGGGACGGCACTGAGGCCAAAGAGAGAGCCAAGGCCAGGAGTAGCGCTAGCTTGAGGACCATTCTCCACCCGAGGGGAAGGAATACCAGTGGCCCGGCGTGTCGCAGACAAGGGTCATGGCGTCCGCCAGGCCACCGCCGGAGACGAGCGCCCCCCCGACGCTGCCGTTCGTCCCCTCGTAGTCGGCCGCCGTGCCGGGGGCCAACTGGAGCGTCAGCACCGAGGAGATGCCAGTGGCGTTGCGGACGACGAGCTGCATGCCCGCCACGCCGACCGGGACGTTGACGGTCTGCGGCCCGCCGTAGGCATTGAAGATATAGGCGTACATCACGCTCGGGGGCGTGACGGGGCCTGCCGTGAGGACGACGACGACCTGGACGGAGTAGGGCTGCCCAGGGGGGCCTGTGTAGCCCGTATCCCCGGTATAGCCTGTCCATCCAAGCCCTGCGGGGCCAGGGTAGCCCGAGTATCCAGTATAGCCTGTCCATCCCGGCCCAGTGTAGCCTGTCCATCCCGGTCCTGCGAGACCAGTGTATCCCATGTAGCCTGTGTAGCCTGTCCATCCCGGTCCCGTGTAGCCGGTCGGCCCGGCTGCTACTACCCCTGCCGGGACAAGCCCTGCCTCGAAGTCGCCGCAGTACCAGACGCCCCCCTTGGTGTCGCCGGACACCGTGAAGGACACCATCGCATAGGCGGCCCCCGCAGGGGCGGGGGAGGAGACAACGGCCTCCTGCCAGGCGGCGGCGCTGGCGCAGGGGGCGGAGGACGAGGAGGGGAGGGGGCTGCCGGAGGCGCTGTACCAGCTTATCCCCAGCAGGGCCGTCCCGTTGGAAAGCCCCCAGTAGTACTTGCACGTCGCCCACACCGTGTCGCCGGTATTGCAGGCAATCTGCTGGTTGTTGACAAGGGACGAGGTGCCTGGCCCGGTGAACTGGGCACAGTAGGGGGACTGGATGGTCACGGCGGAGGCGGTGCTCACCGCATGCACGCCCCAGTGCGGGCGTGCCGTCCACCCGGAGAAGGAACCGGTAAGGAAGTCCGGGTTCTGGAGGTACTCCGTGGCCTGAGGCCCTGTATAGCCGGAAGTCAGTGGTGCCATGCTGCCCCTCTTAGAGGGAAGCGAAAGGCAGAATCCTCGCCAGGCCACGGGGGCCTCCGGCGCTAGGAGCCGAATTTTCCCGTATAGACCAGTATTCCTGTGTATACTACACGTGTGGAGGAGTAGCGTCCACCAGGAGAATCCAAATGAACGAGGTCATCGAGAACGGGGTTCCTATCCCCAAGCGTGAGTCGAAGTACGCCGTGCTGGAGAGGCTGGAGGTAGGGCAGAGCACTGTAATCGACGTGCCCCGCAGCTCCAGCCTGTCCAAGACCATAGCCATCCTCCAGCGGAAGACCGGGAAGCGCTTCAAGAGGCAGAGGGTGCCGGACCAGGGCGTACGGGTATGGCGCATCGAGCCGCCTGCCCCTGCCCAGGCCCCCTCCGCCGCAGGAGAGGACGGCTGCTATGGAACTCAGTCTGACGAGTCCACGGCCTAAGGTGTAGCATGAGGACACTCGACATCCAGGGCATAGAGGCCAGCATCCGGCTGCTGCGCACCCAGCAGTCCGTGCTGGAGGCGGCCAAGGGGTGCCCCGAGCACGGCAGGGAGAGCCTTGCCATCTGCCCGGAGTGCGAGGCCGTGTACTGCATCAAGTGCCGGGGCGGCGACGCCACCTGCTACTGCGACGTAGACCCTGACTTTGACTAAGGAGGAGGAGAGGAATGCGCCTCATAGGGAAGAAGCCCCGGATGTGCGTGGGGGACGGCGTCCCCCCGGAGTACGACGACGTGGCAAGGGAGACGATGCTGGCCTACGCCGACTGCACCATGGAGGGGACGCCGCACGAGAGCCTCCGCAACCTCGGCTTCCATGCCCGCAGGCCCGTCCCGGCCGCCATAGGGATGGAGATAATGAGGGCGGCCGTCCCTGACGGGTACAACGAGTTCACCTACGACCTCGTAGGGAGGATTGAGGGGGAGGTCATACTGGCCCGTGAGGGGAGCGTGTGCGTCTATGTCCTCAGCCCCGGAACAGCCCCGGACCTGAAGGAGGACGAGCGGGACGAGATGGACGCCTTCTGCTCCGACAAGGCCCCCATAGGCGGGAGGGCGCTGAGGCTCTGGTGGGACTAGAGGCAGGCAAAACCACTGACGGAGAAGGGCTATGACTACCAGGATTAAGGGGTTTGCAGTCACGCTGGACCAGGACTACCGGGACGACGACTCCGAGGGCATCCGCCATGCGCTAGAGATGGTAAAGGGCGTCCTGAGCGTGGAGCCTATCGAGGCCGGTATCAGCGACCAGATGAACCGTACACGCATCCGGTCCGAGCTTGGCCAGAAGATTCTCAGCATGCTGGGGGAGGCATGACCAAGAGGGAGGCGGCCGAGCAGGTAATCAGGGCGCTCAACGGGGCAGGCTTCGAGGCCTACCTCGTGGGGGGCTGCGTGCGGGACCTCGTCCTGGGCAGGGAGCCTAAGGACTACGACGTCACGACCAACGCCCGCCCGGAGCAGGTCATACCGCTCTTCGAGAAGACCGTCCCTACCGGGGCGTCCTTCGGCGTGGTCACCGTGGTCATGGGCGGGGTGAACACCGAGGTCGCCACCTACAGGTCGGACGGCAACTACGCCGACGGCCGGCACCCCGACATCGTCTTCTACTCCGACACCGCCGAGCAGGACGTCTCCAGGCGGGACTTCACCATAAACGGCCTGCTCATGTCATACAGAGGCTCATCCTCCGTCTTGTCGGAGGCAGCCCCCGGTAGCCCGGCCCAGGCCTCTTCCTTTACCGTTAGCCCAACGCCAGACGGAGCCATCGTTGTGGACTATGTCGGAGGCCTGGACGACATCCGCAACAAGAACATCCGCTGTATCGGCAACCCTACCCACAGGTTTACCGAGGACGCCCTGAGGATGCTCAGGGCATGCAGGTTCGCCGCCCAGCTAGGGTTCGGGGTCTCCATGGAGACCTCGCTGGCAATCGACAGGAACGCCGCCCTCATACGCAAGGTGTCCGTGGAGCGCATCACGGCCGAGCTGCTCAGGATTGTCTCCTCGCCCCATGCCGACCTGGGGCTGGCGCTGCTGGCCTCCACAGGGCTGCTGGACTACCTGCCCATCAGGGATGCGGTAAAGCCCTCCCTGGCCAACGCCATGCACAGGTTCTCCACCTTCCCTACCACGGACCAGGACCTAGGGATGGCCATGCTGATAGCCGGGGCCGACCCCTGCGAGACGGACAACGGGCACCTCTGCAAGGAGGTCCTGAAGCTCTCCTCCGAGCACTCCAGCGCCATAGCCGGTGCGCTGGAGGTACGCATGGGCCTCCTCGTCAACGGCCCCTTCTACCACGACCCCGAGAGCCACAGCCGCTTCCGCCTCAAGAGGCTGATGCGGACCCCTGGGGCGATGAACGGCGTGGCCCTGGCAAGGCAGGACGTCCTGCTCCGCAGGAAGGACGAGGAGGAGGGGGAGGAGGCGGAACTGGCCAAGCAGTACAGGGAGAGGGCGGCACGGCGGTACCTAGACGTGTTCGACTACTGCATGTCGCTGACGCCTGGGGACATACGCCCCGAGAGGCTGGTCACGGGGGACGACCTGATAGCCATGGGGATGGAGCCGGGAAGGGGCTTCAGGATAATCCTGGACGCAGTGGAGGACCTCCAGCTAGAGGGGAGGGTGGCCACCCGTGGGGAGGCCCTGGAGGCAGCGGGGAGGATGAGGGGGGCGGTGGAGGCATCCACAGGCTCCGGGCCCAACCCCTGCGGGGAGGCCGTCCCGGAGAAGGGATGATGACAGCGGCAGACATAGTCAGGATGCTATCGTACTATCCCACCCTGGAGGTAAAGGCATTCGACCCGGAGACAAGGGACCTAGAGCCGGTAGCGGCCATAGCCTTCAACGCCGCCGACGAGTCGGTGGAGCTTATCACCTCAAGGAGGACCCCGTGCTCAGGAAAGCCACAGGGACAGCGGCCGCCCTCATAGCCTGGAAATGGCCCGAGGCAGCGGTAGGCGGGTTCCTGCTCTGGCTGTACTGGGAGCCGCTGAACAGGCTGGCCATCGGGGTATGGGACGACTGGATGTGCGCCCGGACAGAGAAGGCGCTCCGGGAGGACCCCAACGCCGACGTGGAGGGGTTCTACGTGCTCATGCTCTCCCGCCGCAGGAGGAGGGAGAGGGAGCGCCAGGAGAGGTTCAGGCAGCGCTGGAGGAGCAGGCTGGGGTCCCCCAGGAGGGTGCTTGCCACCCTGCTCATATTCCTGGACAAGTGCTGGTGGGACACGGTAGGGAGCGTATCGGACAAGCTGGCTGGGGACGGGCTGGGGGAGGAGAGGTGGGGATAGGGAGGCTGCTGCGGGCCATACTCAGGACAGGGCACTGGGGCCAGTGCAAGTTCTGCCGCAGGTACCTGCCCACCAGGGCATGGACGCAGGACCCCAGGTTCATGGGGGGGAGGGGGCAGGAGGCGGTAGAGGCCTCGGGGTACTGCACCTACTGCGACAGCCGCATACCGAAGGAGGCGAGATGAAGGCCAGGGTAAAGCGTGTGAAGAAGATGGGGAAGGACCGGCCCAACCGGGAGCTTCGCAGGAGGGGGGCGGTGAGGTTCAAGGACCTCCAGCCCGCCATCGTGGAGTCGGACACCCCGCTGTCCGTGGGCTGCGAGGTCGTCAAGACGGACACCATAGGGAAGCGCCCGAGGCGCAAGGTCAGGCCCGAGAGGGTGCTGGCAGCGGGCGAGGCCGCCCTGCACATGCCCAGGGACCTGCAAGGGATAGACGAGAGGCGGGCGAGGAAGGACCCGAAGTACAGAGGGGTCGTAGAGCAGGTGATGGACTCTGCCAAGGCCCGCCTGGTAGGGAGCGACGAGTACGAGAGCGAGTTCCTCAGGGCCAAGATACGGAGGGACGAGCTGAGGCACGGGCCGCTAGAGATAGACATCGGGGGCGGCACCGACATCGACCCCGAGGGGAGGACGGGGGACTGATGGCGATAAGGCACGTGATAGGGTGCGACCGCTGCGACAGGACGTTCACGTCCGACAGGGAGGCGGAGGAGCATACCCTCAGCCATGGGGACCCGAGGGACGTGGCCGACTACATCCACCGCAAGACCTGCACCGCCAACCACATAGACGGGTGCTCCTACGAGTACGACTCCTGGGACAGCCCCGGCAGCACGAGGCTGAGGTACCTGGACAGGGCAAGGAAGGTGCTGGAGCTGTCCAGGGAGCACGGCATAGACCTGAGGGAGCTGCTGGAGGTGCTGGCATGAGAAGGGTACTCGGTGAGAGGATAGACTACCTCCTGGCCGCTGCCTTTATGGTCCTGTCCGTAGGCTTCTGGGACTGGTGCCTCTGGACCGGCCAGGTGAGGCCGAGGGTGCCGGAGCTGTACACGGTCTACTCCCTCATGTGGTGCCTGATGCTGCCCACCGCAGTCTTCCTGTGGCTGGGGTTCCGCAGCAGGAGGATAGAGGGGGGCAGGCTGCACGACCCCGTGAGCAAGGAGCACCAGGACTACGACCATGGGGACGTGTCGGACGAGTGGCTGTGGTACGACCTCAGGATGACCGCAAGGGAGGTAGGCAGGCCCCTGGGGGACATAATAGGCATCATAGCCATGCCGGACGGCAGGACGGCGACAGAGTGGGTAAGGGAGAGGCCGAGGGTGCTCAAGGCTTTCCTGGCACACTGTATTATAGAGCGGAGGCATTGCAATGATGAGACGGCGCAGGTTCTTCCAGGCACTACTAGGGGGGACAGCAGCGGTGCTGGGGGCCAGCAGGCTCAAGGCCAGCAGCCTGCTGCTTGACGGCCCCAGGGAAGCTACCCTACCGAGCATACCGGACAAGCCCCCATACACAAGCCAGGAGGATATCCTCGGGGGGCTGCCCTCGTACATGACCGAGGAGCAGGGCGACCTCATCTACAGGCTGCTCAGCACCGCCGCCGGCCGGCAGAGGCTCGCAGGGAGCCTGGGGCCAGCCCTGAGGCGGCGCAGGGACTACATGAGCCTTGCCCGCAAGGCGTTCTGCGTGGTGGACGGTACCCGCATCGACAGCCTTAACAGCCTCAGCCTGTGCTGTGCTTCCCCCCTGGATACCGGCATGCATGTCAGGCTCCAGAACAGCGCCAACGCCCCGACCTTCGAGATTACATCGAGGGTCGTGTTTCCCGCCACGCACGTGGAGGAGCGTCGGTTCGACCTGGTCGCACGTGGCCTCAACCTCGGCAAGGCCGAGGTAGTACAGGCCGAGGACAGGTGGCTGTTCGCCCTAATCGACGCCGTGGCCGAGGACAGCCTGCCGTTCGGTTCCCGCTTCCTGGACAGGGCCAGGGAAAGGCTCTCGGGAAAGGGCATAAAGGAGGTACAGTATGCCTTCGCCCACCCGTACGACTACCCGGAGGTGCTGAGGCTGGCCTGGGCAGGCTACCGCCCCAACCACAACAGGACAACGCTCAAGACAGGGCTGATGGGGAGCATGGACGGCGTCGAGCTGTACCAGAGCCGGTCGGTCCCCCAGGGATGGATGTACGTGACCGGGCATACCGAGGCCACGGAGAGCGTGGACGGCATTGACAATGCAGTCCATGCAGGGTACGTCGTTGACAAGACGAAGCTCAGCGTGGATTCCAGCGACCAACCCCCCGGCTATATCGGGTTCCTTATCGGGGAAGAGTCCGGGTTTGCCGTCAACCCCGCAGCGGTGCAGAGGGTATCCATGGGAGGGCACAAGGCAGGGGCAGCCTACAGCCGGTACAGGGCAGAGCCACCAAAGACATAGACGGAGCGAGGCTCCCTGGCACCCTCGTCCAGCCAGACGGCCCTGAAGCCCGCCTTCCTGGCCTGGCGGACAGCGGCCCTGACCTCCTCGGGGTCCCCGGCATAGGGGAGGGGCGAAGGCTCGTAGATGTCCTTGGCCATAATCTCCGCCTGGAGCAGCTCCTCGGCCCTTCCCGACTGCGTAAACTGGGCGGCCCACTCCCTGTCGGGAGACCAGTAGTGCCCGCCCCTCCTTGAGGAGCCGCCCTCCCCCCTGAATATGGCCAGGCTAGCCGGGAGCCGCTGCTCACCACCCGTAGCCCTAGCGCTGGCCAGCTCGCCTGCCGCCTTCTGCCGCTTCCCCCATGCCTCTGCCTCGGCGGGGGACTTACGGTAGGAGTAGTGCCCGGTAGCCGGGTCCTGCACCCACTCGCCCTCGCCCCTGTACTCCGTCTGGAAGAACCCGGCATCGCCTGGGTCCGGAGGAGCGCTGCCCTGCCTATCCTCCCCCTCCTCCTCCGTTCCCCCCCTCGGCTCAGGCTCCTCTCCCGTGAACTCGATGCCGTCGCTGGCGGCCAGCAGGATGTCGTCGCCGTCCGGGTAGTTGTGGGGGAGAATCCAGCCCGGCAGGGAGGACTTCAGCATATCCTCGGCCATCTCCTCCGCCCCGTACCCCTCGACGACCGACTCCATCCCGAACATCTCCCCGAAAGCCTCCATCTCCTCCCGGCTATCAATCCTGGGCAACCGGATTGGCCTTAGCGCCCTGTATGCCAGGACCCTGGGGTACTTCCCCCCGTGCCAGGACTGGAAGTGCTCCGCCACCGACCTAGAGGTGCTGAACCATGCTGGGAACCCGAGGTCCCCTGCCGGGAAGTCCTCTGCCGTCCCGTGGTAGAGGACGGTGCCCCTCGGGATGACCTCGGTCTTCCTCCACCTCCTCCACCACTCGCCTGCGGCCGTCTTCGGCCTTCTCCCTTTGGGAAGGGGGTTGTATATAAGCTCCACCCCCTCGGAGCCGGTATGCCTGTTCCTTCCCACTATCCGTCCCTCCCCGTAGGCCTGGAAGTCGGCCAGCGGGATATCCTTCTTCTCCCATATGCGCTCCCCCGGTTCCAGAAACTCTTCAGCATACCCCCTGTCCGTAGTGACAAAGACCCCCGGACGGATGTCTGTAGGTCCGGCATGGTATATGGTTAAGAGGGAGGGGACAGGGCTTCCAAACGCCTCCTCCAGGGCATAGGGCCTGAGGCCGTCAAGGCGTGGCCATGACTTGGCACAGGCCTCTGCCTCACTTATGTCGTATGCTAGGGCTGGCTTCCGGAAAGCTAGGGCTGCCGCCGCCTTGGCCGATGCCCCCCTCCTGCCCCTGCCCTTGAGCCTCCTCTTCACGCCCTCCAGCCATTGCAGGAACGCCATGCCCCTGGGGCCGACGTGGACGGGGGTCCTCCGAGGCTCTATCCACTCCCTGACCCTCCTCCTCAGCTCCGGCCACCTCCCTGCGGGCTGCTGCTTCCTCGGGGGGGCCGGGGGCCTGCGGTGGGTGGTGCGTGGGGCCACCCCTGCCTCCTCGCAGCCTATGATGAACTCCTCCATCTCCGGGTTGGTGCCGCTGCCCCCGCAGGAGTCGCACTCGGTCCTGCCCGTGCCCTCGCACTCCCCGCAGCTTACGTTGCCCCCTCCGTTGCATGTCTCGCACGTAACGTAGCCCTTGCCCTCGCAGGAGTCGCAGTCCTCCCCCTCCTCCCCCTGCTTGCCGCTGCCCTGGCAGTCGGAGCACCGCTCCTCCCCGTCGCCGTCGCAGTCTCCGCACTGCTCGTGGCCCGTGCCCTCGCAGCGCCCGCACTGCCTGTACCCCTCCCCCGTGCAGTCCTCGCAGGAGGAGCGGAAGTCGCTGGACAGGGGGTAGAGGATGCCTGCGACCTTGGGGTGCTGCCTCATCCACTCCCTGACCCCCAGGGGCCGGTCCTGCTCGTCCGTGAACTGCGCTGTCGGGAAGTGGAACTGGAACCGCTTGTTCTCCCTCTTGAGCAGGACGATATAGAGCGGCCCGTCCTCGTTGTAGCCCTCGAAGGCATTGTTCTCCTCGGCCGCCGTACACCACTTCGTGTTGATGCCGAAGAACTTGGACGCCTCCTTGGTGTGCGGGACGACGACCTTGACCTCCCCGTCGTCGTGCAGCAGGGTCGCCTCCTTCTTCCTGTAGAACCCCTGCTCCATGGCCTGCGCCCTCTGGCGGCGGGACGCCGCCTCTATCTCGGCGTACTCGGCCAGCAGCGCCTCCAGCTTGGCGATGCCCCGTACCTTCTGGATGTTCGTGTCCTCGGGCCGGAGGTTCTTGGTCTTCTTCAGGGAATGGAAGCGCCCGAGGAGGGGGGCGACCTTCTCCGGGAGGTCCTGGTACTTGCCCAGCTCCCCACGGGCGTAGCTGCCGGCCAGCCATGCCGTGTACTCGTTGTTGTCGGTAGGGTCGAACAGGGTGAGGCTCTCGACGATGGCCTCCGGCGTCGTCGTGCCCTTGGGCCGCTGCGGGAAGTCCGCCTCGTACCTCTCCACCAGCTTCCTGCCGAAGTCCTGCACCAGCCTGGGGACGTTAAGGGCGGTCTTCTCGAACGCTGCCGCCCTGGCGGTCCCCTCCCCTGCCGACGACGAGGCGGTGACATGCTCCCGGACCGGCCTCTGCCACCTCGTGGAGTGACGCCGCTTCCAGCCCGTCAGACGGAGCGGGGCACGGTCCCTGAGGGTGACCTCCTTCTCCATGGGATGGCCGAGGTTCGCCCAGACGGTCCTCCCCCAGTCCACGCTCTCCGGGGCGACCTCCCCCCTGAAGACGTAGGTCCTGTAGCCCCCCCTGTCCTCGTACGAGTCATCGTAGGCGTCCACCTCCAGCTTAGGCTCCCAGTCGTCCTCCCCCTCGTAGGGGATGGCCCCTGACTCGTCCCACGACCAGCAGACCCCGAACCCCTGGGTATAGGGATGCCTGGACGGGAGCTTCAGGGCACGGTACACGGTAAGGGGGCTGGGCAGGCCGGACAGGAACTCCCTGAGCTGCCCGTAGCTGGCCTTCCTGTTGGCACCGTACCGCCCTGCGAACTCGTCGGCGCTCGGGAGCTGCGCCGGGGAGGAGACACCGGCGAACAGAGACAGGTCGGCGGCCTCCTTGGTCAGGTTGCCGGGCCCCAAGGATGCATAGTCGATGAGTATCTCCTCCTCCCTTTTGATATCACGGGCAGCATAAAGCTGCCCACCAGGAGTCTTAGAGGCGGCGTTCGGATGGCCTGAATGATTCAGGTACCACCCCTTGTCTTTGTTGCCCATGTCGGGGGGCACCCAGTACCCTCCCTTGGCCTCGTCCTTGACCCCGAACCAGTCATATGTTTGCTGCTGGCCGGGGGGTAGGTCCTCATTCCTCACGAACCTTTCCCCGCTCGGGAAGAGGTCGAGGTGCGAGCCTCTTGGTATGTCGCAGTCGGCAAAGACACCGGTGCCGTGGACAGGGGATGGCAGGAGCCTGAAGAGGCGGTAGTCGATGGAAGCCTTCGGTTCCCCCAGCTCCTCAGCAACCCCTGCCTTGGCCCTGAGCAGGGGGCTGTCCATGGCTGCCATCGGCCTCCGCAGCGAGGGGGTCCAGCGGTAGGAGTCCAGCAGCTCCTCCGCCCTCTCGGGGAGCATACTTTCCTCGAACTCCTCGCCCTCTATCTCTATGGTGACTTCCTGGAGGTTGGGGTTGTCCCGCAGCGCCTCCTTGACCACCTCCCGGACACGAGGGGAGTCGGCCTGGATGTCGAACTCCACCATGGGAGGATAGCAGATTACTCTTACCTCGGCCTCGCCTACCTCCAGATGGGCCTGGTTCTCGGGGACGGGAGTGAACTTCCCCTTTGAGTCCAGCCACCCATTCCTGTCAATTACGATGGGGTACTTCCTGCGGGCGGAAGCCATCGGCCTGACCAGCGTGCCCTCCTGGCCAGGCTCGCCCCTGGCAGGCTTGCCCTCCCCCCCCTCGGGCGGGGGGCTGCCGGACTCCTCTACCCTGGTCTCCCTACCCCTGTCCGTGTGGGGGTTCTCCACCAGCTCGAAGAAGTCCGAGTGCCTGTCGGGGAACGGCTCGTCGTAGCTCCACCCGTGCATGGCAGGCACGGACTGGGGGCTAAGCTCCGTCCCGGCCGTGGCCCGGAACACGTTGCCGTCGTCGTCGCCTACCCTGAGCCTTGCCCCCTTGCGCACCACTATCTCCCTCTCCCTGTCCCACCACTTCCCCATCGCCAGCAGGAGGGTGGTGGTCCAGTTTATGTCCTCGGGGGACACGTGCGAGGAGTACACCTGGTAGTTGGAGGGGTTCCCCTGGTAGGGGTATGCGCCCTGCTCCCCTCCCCCTCCCTCGCTCATCGACCACGAGGTGCCGAACCCCCTGGTCCTCAGCTCCCTGCGGCTGCCGCTTACCGCCCGGTAGACGGGTATAGGGTAGCTCAGCCCGGCGAAGAACGACCTCACCCTGTCGAACTTGCCCCTTATGTAGTCCTCGGAGGTCTTCTCCGAGTCCTCCAGCTCCAGCTTGTCGATGTCAACCTCGGCAAGGAGGTACCTTATCCCCCCCAGCCTCCGCACAAGGTCCTCGAAGGACGGGATGGCAGACCGGGGGCTGGGCCCCCTGCTGGCCTGCTTTAGGGGGTACCTGCGGCGGAACTCCTCCGCCCACCCCCTGACACGGGGCATGCAGGACTTCATAGACTCTCTGTGCTCGGGGTTGCCGAAGAACTCCTCGTCGTGCTCATGGCTGTCCCCCTGCTCCCCCAGGTCCAGCGGGCTGCCGTCCGGGAGGACATTGAACTGGTGGTCCCAGTTTCCCTGTATGTCTAGCCCGAATACTTCCTTGCCGAACAGGGAGGAGAACTTGCAGGCCCCGGAAAGGTCGGCAGGCTGCTTCCTCCCAAGCTCCCTTACCCTCTCGCTCCACTTCTCAAGGAGGAACTCTCTTGCCTTGGCTATCCATTCCGAGGTGACAGGGTAGGCCTGATTCCTACCGGATACCTTCCTTCCTGGAGCGCCATAGTCCTCTATCTCCCCCATCCTGACCTGCCGCATCTGCCATCCTGGGAGCCGGGAGGAGAAGATGACGCCCCTGGGGGCGCTCAGGCCCGGAACATCCAGGGTATCCTGCCACCATACCCCGTCCCATCCTAGCGCCTTGTCGGCATACACCGTGGCCAGCAGGTCCATGGCCACCACGGAGCTGGCACGGGGGTTCCTTGTGGCCTGCCTCAGCCTGGCGGTAGGATAGGCTACACTGCTGAGCGCCTTCACCTTGCCGCCGACCGGCTCGGCCTCTGCCTTCGCCTCCTCCTCGCTCTCCGCCTCCATGTACCTGAACGCCCTGTCCTCACTGTCCCACCACCTGACCTGCCAGGCAGGCCGCCTCTCTACGAGGCCCTGCTGCACCCCCCAGTCTGCCATGGCGCTGCGCTGCGCCTTGGTCAGGCGGTGGAAGTCCAGGAACCTGTTGCCATTCCTCGCAAGCTCCCAGACCGGGCCGCTGCCCAGCTCGGCTATCTGCTGCCACTCCTCGGGGTGGGTGGAGACGCTGAGGCCCGCCCCCTCCAGGCTGCCCTCCCCCTTCCCCTTGGGGTCCATGCTGCCGACATGCCATACCTGGCGGAAGGACACGGAAGGTAGCTGCCCGGCGGTGCGGGACAGGCTGCCGGGGGGGACAAGCTCCCTCACAAATATCTCGTCGGCCTCGAACTGAGGGTCGTAGATGCGGGTGCCGGCCGCTAGCGTGGCGTCGAACCTGGCGTGCTCCCCGCCCCCCAGGAAGCGCTCGCTGGTCTCGGGCAGCCCGAGGTACAGCCTCCTGCCCCTGGACCTCGGGAGCAGCCCTCCCCTCTCTATGGGTGCCACATGCCGCCTGTAGGTAGAGTGGGAGAGGGTGACAGGCCTCCTCAGGACAGCGGACGGCAGCCCTTGGTCGGCCTCCACCGGGATTCCCTGCTCCCTGACAATCCTGTCGAAGAGGGAGGCATCTGCCGAGGCCTGCACGTCTATGGCATGGCCGTATACCCTCTGGACCGCCCCCAGGGCGGCCTTCATCTCCGGGGTCCTCCTAAGCTCGTCCTCGTGCCCGACCCATGCCCTGTTGTAGTAGCCCACCACGTCGTCCCTGCCTATGGGGCGCACCTCGCTGCCTGCCAGCCCCCTCAGGAACTCCTCCTCGAACAGCCCGCCTCTGGCGTCGAAGTACCTGTTCCCCCTCCTAAGGGCTATATGGTGGTTAAGCCCGGTGCCGGGCTGGAACACCCCGACGAACTCGGCGTCCGGCATCCTCTCGGAGAGGGCCAGGGCGAATAGGTCGCAGTCGCCTCCTAGCCACTGTCTTCCAAGGGGATAGCCTGCGGTCTTGGTCCCACGCTGCGGGGTCATGGTGACGAACTTGCCGGTGTCAGGCTCCCCGAGGACGGTGCTGATTCCGTCGCCCATGTACTCGTCGTAGATAGCGAAGTGGCTGTCCCACCACTTCTCCTCCGGCTCGTCGGCGGCGTTGCGGCACCCCAGCGTGTGCGTCTCTACCCACCAGCCCTCTACCACCCTAGAGCCGCCCACTGCCTCTGGCTTGACCTGCTGGAGCATCTGCTGGGCCATCCTGGCGACGCTCTCGGGAGGAGCGGGGCTGGCGGTCTTGCCCTTCCCGCTGGCTATCCCCATGGCGTAGTCCATCATCCTCTTGGCGGACACCTCCTCGGGGTCGGTGCGGTATGCCGCCTCGTCGAACTCCCCCAGGGAGAGGTCCTGCTTGCGGAGCGGGCGGCCCTTCGCCCTGCGCAGGGCATGCGCCCCCTCCTCGAAGAGGGTCCTGACTATCTCGGTGGGGGTGATGTAGGGGTTGACGAAAATCATCGGGCGGCCCTGGAAGGAGCCGAACCCCCCGTGGAACTTTACCTCCCTGTTCTCTATGACCTGGCCCTTTTGGACCGGCCTGTTGAGGGCCATGATGGGGGTCTCAAGGACCTCCCTGTACATGCCCCTGAGCCTCGGGTCCTTCAGCAGGGTGCTGAGGAACCCCACCACCTTCCCAGGGAGGGAGTCCCGAATCCTGTTGACGAACCCCAGGTCGAGGCTGTCCAGGTACCCTGCCGTCTTGTCCTGCGTCGCCATGTGTCCCTACTAGAAGGAAAGGCTAGAGCGCCTCCAGCCATTCGGCGGCGTCCGCCGTGGAGCCGAACTCCTTGGACCATGTCGGGCGGTCGTGCGGGCCAGCCTCCAGGAACGTCCTCCCCCCGAACTGCATCATCCGCAGCGCCTCCAGCACGAGGCGGCGGGACCTCTGGATGCTGTGCATCTGGACGGCGAGCTGCCCGAAGTCCCTGTCCACCCGCAGGTGCCCGTCCCGCAGGGCGATGTTCTCGGCCTGGCCCAGCTCGTCCTCCCCGCCCTCTAGGTCCTCCTGGTCGGCCAGGCCTTCGTACAAAGCCCATTCCCCGTGCATGTCAACGGGGCTGTGCATGGGGAGAGGCTCCCCGTTGCTCCTGACCCACCCCCCGTTCTCGGCAAGCTCCTGCCACTCCCCCTTGCCCAGGGGCATGCGGGAGCGGGCGGCCTGCTTGCCCTCCCCGGCCAGGGGCTTGTACATTATCTGGCCGTCCTCGGAGTAGACCTCGAACCCCAGGCTGCGGTAGAAGGAGATGAGGTCCTCCTCCTCCGTCACGTCGTCCAGCGGGGAGGCGTGCAGCCAGCACTCGGTGGCACCCGCCGCCCTCGCCGCCTGGAGCAGCGCCGTGGCCAGCACCGTGCCCACGCCCTTCCTGCGGTGCTCGGGCCTTACCTCCATGCCAAGGAGGGTAAAGGACTTGGACTTGGCCCCTAGCAGGCTCTTCTCGTCCTGGTACCGGCCCCCGTCGTCCTCCAGGTAGTCGTCCTCGTGGAGGCCGTTCTCCTCCTTCCACTCCGCCAGGCCAGCGGCGTCCACCAGCTCCCCGCCCGCCCTGCCGTAGCGGCTCCTTGCCTCCAGCATGGTGCCCCTGGAGACTATCCTTACGCCTGGGGACAGGGCCCCCACCTTGCCCCCCTGCTCGGGGCGCTCCCCGGACTGCATCCAGCGGAGCGCCTCCTGGGGCTGGAGGTCCTTCATGTAGGTGTGCTCGGGGCGGTGGAACTCTATGTCCACCCTTTGCAGCTCGGGGTTCTCCCTTATCGCCCTGGCTATGTTGCTGCGGGTGCGCACGTTGTCCCACATGGCGTCGAACTCCGTGAAGGGGTAGCCTGACACCCGGACGTTCCCGAGGTCCATGGCCTGCTCCGTCATCTCGGACAGGGCGTTGGAGTCCAGCTCCCCTGCTTCCTCGTCGTACAGGTCCTCGTACGCAAGCTCGGTGTCCACGAGGTGGTGCCTGACCGCCGCCTCGCCGTGGTGCTCGCCCTGCATGCAGGGGTAGAACCTGCCGTCCTCGTCAATCCACCCGGCCTCGATAAGGTACTCCCCCCTCCTTGCCGCCTCCTTGGCGGCAACAGCTTTCTCGTCCAGCACGCTTATGGCCTGCGGCGGGATGCTGCCGTCGTAGCGGACCTGGCTGCAATACCTGAGGCTGACCTGCCAGGGGGCCTTGTTCCAGTCGCCGTACCGGCTTACGACCCCCGCAGGCACGCCCCCGCTGTCCCAGACCTCGGGGAAGTCCTGGTCGTCGGGGTAGAGCCTGCCCTGGTCGAGCTGGCCGAACGGTATCTTCAGGACTACCCACTCGCTCTCCGGGGTGTCCCAGTACATCCCGGCATAGTTCCTGGCGGTCCAGACGTCGTCGGTCAGGTAGACGGGTTCCCTCAGGCCGTCCTTCTGGATGGACCCGAGGTTGCCCCTCGTGGTGCCGTGGTACAGGACCTCGGGGGGAGTCGGGTCAAGGCGGGCGGCCTTGCCTGCGGGGGTACTCTGCCCGCCCCTCGGGGGGCCGGGGCGGCAGAAGTCCCTGCGGCTGGTCATCAGCTCGTCCTCGAATGCCTCCTTCTCGAAGCCGTCCTCGAAGCGTATGCGGTACATGCGGGGCGACCCGGCCTTGTTGCGGTCGTCTACCGTGCTCTCCGGCCAGTTCTTGGAGGAGCCGTCGGCCGTGTCGTTCTCCCCGAGCACCGTGGCCCGCTGGTGGGAATGGTACCACAGGTCGGCGTCGGCGGAGTCGTGGCCCTCGTAGCAGTGGTACTCGAACCATGCCCTGTCGCCGGGCTGCCACTGCTCACGCAGGCTCCCCCGCAGGGCGAACGTGCCCTCGTCCTTCCTTACCCTCCTTGCCTTGTCGTCCCATATCTCCCTGAGGCCGGGGTCCTTCTCGCTGGTGCTGTCCAGCTCCCTGCCGACATGCTCCCTGGTATACTCCCTTATGGCCTGCTTAATCTTCTCCCTGAGGCCCTTGTCCGCCAGGCGGGCGGTGAAGACCCGTATCTCCACCCCGTCCTCCAGCGCCTTCTTTACCTTCTCTACCATCTCCGGGACGGGCCTTCCTATGGTAAGCGGGTCGAACGGGTCCTGCTCCTCGGCGAGCGTGCCGTCCAGGTCCACCCCGACCCAGGGGGGCCACTCCTTCCCCTCGGCGGCCTGCTTGATTTGCCTTGGGTAGAAGGCGACATAGGTGGTGCCCTCGGTGCTGTCGGGCATGATGATGCCGTCGTACCCGTCCTTCTTGAGCAGCGGGACCAGCCCCTCCTTCCTGTCTATGTACTCCAGCGTCTTATACATCCCGTACCCGATGTCGGACTCCGAGCCGGTCAATATCTCTTCCTTGTCGTCTCTCATCAACCATGGTAGGAGGGCATCCAGCTTCCCCCTGGTCAGGTTCCTGAGGTCAAGGGGCTTTTTCATCTCCAAGACGACCTTCTTGACCCCGCCATATGGGCCTGCCCATCTCTCGGCCTGGTCGGGGTCATCGGTAAAGTATGCCCCCATACGCCATCCCTCGTTCCCCGGTTCGTCTCCGACGTCGGACAGGCTCTTGTGCCTCCTGGTCCTGAACACCTCAAACCTGTTGGGTGTCCCGTGGTAGAGGGGGCCAAACTGCGCCGCCTCCTTGTCCCCTGCCCCCTTCGACCCGGCGGCCATCTGTACCGTCTTAGGACGGAGGAGTATCGTGCTAACGAACCTCAGGTTATCAGGCGGTATGGGGTCGTAGCAGACGAAGGCGTCGTAGCCTACCATGTCGGGGTGCTCGTCCGCCTCTAGCCTAGCGCCCCCCGGGAGCCTGACCTCCCAGATGTCCACGGGCTGGTTGACGTACTCGGCATGGTCCTGCCCGTAGCTCTCCGCCATCTCAAGGGTGCTGAACAGGTAGACCCCAGGCTCCCTGTCGATGTCCCTATACTCCTTTATCTGGGGGGCGAGGCCGTTCTCCCGGATGGACCTGCGGTTCGTCCTGCGGCTGTAGTGGTAGAATAGCTCTTCGGGGGGGACGCTCGGCACGGATGCGCCACGGTAGAACTGCCCCTCCTCCGGGCTTTCCAGCCCCTTGAGGTACCCGTGCCTGTCCTCCCTGAACGGTATGACCCTGGTCCTTGGCCAGTCCACCAGCCCTGAGAGCCTGCGCCCGGCCGGGGCACCGGGAGAAAGCGTGGGATGGTTGAACAGCAGGACTTGGTGCGGGCCCTTCCTGGTCCAGACGTGCTCGATGGCGCTCCATACGACGAAGTAGCAGGGCACCCCCCTGTATGTGCCCTTGCCGTAGCTCACGGACCAGTCCTTGCGCAGGGTAAGGCCCTTTCGGCTGCCGTCCGGGGCATAGCCGTTGTCCCTCTCCCACTGCCTCAGCCCCTCGCAGTGCCTCTTCACCTCGCTGTAGCCGCAGTCCTTGGCATTGTCCAGCATCTCCTGGATATGCTCGCCGGTCCCCTCGGACACGCATGTCGTCCTGAACTCGTAGTCGCCGATGCACTGGGGGTAGTCCTCTGCCTCGGGGCCCTCCTCCTCCCAGGATGCCGTCATCCTGGGCGAGCGGCCGCTCCACGTGCCTACGTTGCCCCAGGCGGACTTGACCTGGCGGGGGTTCCAGACGGTGTAGTGGGTGGTGCCGGGGGGTATGCCCATGTTCTGGAACGTGGCCCCGGCGTCCTCCATGACGATGCCGTCGAAGCCTGCCAGGCGGTAGACGAGGGAGAGGAAGTCGCCCTCGTCCGTCTGGTCCCAGTCCCGTGCCTCCAGCATGGAGTCGGAGACACGGAGGCTCTCCTCGAACTGCTGGGCGGTGAAGCCCTCGTACCTCTCCTCTGTAGCCTCGCCCCATATCTGCTGCCCGTCCAGGCCGAGCTGGCCTGCCGCCTTCATAACCGCCCTGTACAGGCGCATGCCCGAGCCTGTCTCTGCCCCGGTCCTCTCGTTGTAGTTCACCTCGAAGTACGTGCCGCCACCCCTCCTGATGACCACCGGCCGCTCGATGCGCAGGTAGAGCTTGTAGGTCATGGCGGCCGGCCCCGTAAGCTCCTTGGCGGCCTGGGACCTGGCGTCCTCCTCAAGCCTGTCCCTGCGGGGGTCGTTCCAGCCTATGGCCTCGCCAAGCTCCTGCTCAAGCTCGTCCACCACTCTTTCGAGGAGCTGCTCGGTGCGGAAGTGGATGCGGCGCTGGAGGTCCGGGGACTCGGGGGTGGCGTAGTTGCGTCCCACGTCCTCGGGGCTGTCGGTAAAGTAGAGCGCCCTGCCGTACCAGCTCTCGGGGTTGCTGGGCTTCAGGCTGAACGCCTCGAAGCTGTGCGTGCTGCCGTGGTAGACAGGCTTCGGCCTGCCGTCCGGGTACCTTACCACGGAGCCTCGGAACCATGCCTTGAACGCCGGGGACTGGGTCTGGTCGGGTACCGCCGCCGCCGTCACCGTCCAGGGGCGTGCCCCTATGGGGTTCCACTCCCCCTCCCCCCTCTCCTTCCACCCGTCCACCGCAACCCTCGCCCCCGGCCTGAGGGACACCTCCCGCTCGTCCCCCACCACGGTGTTGAGGTACATCGTCCTCTCCCAGTCTACCTTGTCGGGGGAGCTGACCACCCCCCGGAAGACGACGATGTGCCCTCCTGCAACCTCCTTCTCTACATAGGCATTGTGCTCGTCGTAGGACCACGAGGTCCCGAACCCCCTCTTCTCTACCTCCTTCCTCCAGTTCCTCCAGCCTGCGGTGGTGAAGGCCAGGGCACGGTAGACCACGAGGGGGAACCTCAGGGCCTCAAGCCTCTCCTTTGCCTCCCTCCACTGGGACCGGAGGAGTTCCATCCCCTCCCTGTCGAGCCTCTTGTCCTTCTCCGCCTGGGAGAGGCCCTCGAACACGTCCACCCCCACCATGTGCTTGGCCTTGTCCAGGACCTTGCCCCAGTCAACCATCTCCATGGGGCCTGACCCTCCCCACCTTACCACCTCGTCAAGCGTGGGGATTGGTACCGCTGCCGCCGTCACTGTCCTGCCGAACGGCCTCCACTCCTTCTCCTCTGCCCTCTTGGCGGAGACCACCTTGACCCTTGCCCCCTCCTTGAGGGTCACCTCGTCCTCCTGCTCGCCGAGGGAGGGGTAGAAGCGGTTCCACATCGTGTCCATCCAGTCTATAGCCTCGGGGCCGACCTCCGCCTTGAATATCCACGGGGCCTCCCCCGGCGATGCCCCGCCCTGCCAGAAGGTCCCCTCCTCTATGGGGGTGGCTGTCCAGGAGATGCCCATATGGGACTCGTCCAGGGCCCCTAGCCCCCTCCCTGGGTCGAGGCTTACCTCCCTGTAGAGGACGAGGGGGAACCTGCTGAACCTCCTGGCCATCCGGCGGTACTTGGCCCCTATCGACCGGAGGTAGCCGGACTCGTACCCGTAGCTCCTAAGCTCCTCGTCGTCAATCTCATATGAGGATATAAGCCCTTCCAGGCCTCCCTGCTTGGCAAGGAACTCGTCCAGTGTCGGCATGTAGGGGTTCTGTGCTGCCATTACCTGGCCTTCCTTCTCTTCCTGGTCTTCCTCCTAGGCTCCTCCTCTTGCCCCTGGGAGTAGTGCCTCCTGAGCGCTGCCTCGGCCGCCCAGTACTCCCATCCCGGCCACCCCTGCGGGGGGACGTTGAACTCCACGGTGGGGGTCCAGATGTCCTGGTCCCAGCCCTCGAAGTACTCGTCGAAGGTCTGCCCCTGGTCGGCTATCGCCGTCGCCTCCTCGGTGGGCAGGATATGCTCGATGCCGGAGTTCCATGCCTTGGGGTCGGAGCGGTAGAATATGGTCCCGTCCTCCAGGCGGCGTCCCAGGATGGCGTCCAGGCCGCTGTCAAGCTCCTTGCGCATGCTGGCCATCGCCCCGGCCTTCCTGCCCTCCCTCCAGGCCTCGGCGATGGCGTTGGACTCCGCCACGAGCCTGTTCTGGGAGATGAACTTGAGGATTCCGTCCACGGGGCCGGCGGACGAGCGCCGGACCTGGTCGTAGGGTATTCGGACGATGTCCGGCAGCTCGGTGGCAAGCCACCTATAGTATTTCTCCGCCATCATAAGGGTGGTCATCCCCATGGCCGACAGGGTGTCCTCAAGGGGCGATACCCCCCCCTTGACGCCCCATCCCACCCAGCGCCCCTCCTCCTCCCCGATGCCCGTGGATATGCCGGTCCTGCCCTCCAGGACGTCGGCCGCCCCCTGGCTGTCCTCGTCCCCGAACTCCTCCAGGAACTCCTCCAGCGTGTAGGAGTTGATGAGGAACCCGTGGCGCTCGGGCATGTACCAGGAGTCCTTCTCCCCCTTCCTGCCCAGCGCCCTGGCCAGGTCCCTGACGAACGCCTTGGTCTCCCCCTCCTTGCCCAGGCGGTAGGCGAAGGACATCAGGGAGGGCTTCTGCTGCACCAGCCTGTCCTGCTCCTTCTGCGGCAGGTCGGAGAGCTTGAAGTTGTTCTCGGGCAGGTAGCCGCCTCCCCTTATCCTGGAGACCACGCTGCTCTCCAGCAGCTTGACGATGTAAGGATGGTACCTTGCCGTGGGCTTGGCGTTGCCCTTCCCCTTCATCTCCCCCAGGGAGCTGTCCCTGGTGTCCAGGATGAAGGTAAGGTGAGGCTCGTAGTACTCTTCACTGCCCCTCCTTACCGACTGGCGGAGGCTGAGGATGCGCTGGTCCTCGTTGTACTGGCCAGCGATGTTCCCGCAGTGGCCCATCGCCCTTGCCTCCTCCCCGCAGTACCCCCGGTCCAGTAGCCACCAGGCCCAGCCGTCCCCGAAGGTCAGGACCGGGCGGTCGCTCCCCTGGGGCCGGAGGACCCCCTTGGTCCGCTCCTTCCACCTCTCCTCCAGGCCCATGAGGGTCGTGAACAGCTCGTAGGGCGGCTGCTTCTCCCACACGAGGTTCTGTATCTCAGGGGCGGGCAGGGACATGTAGTGCTCTATGGTGTGCTTGGTGGAATCGGGGAAGTGCCCCCCCCGGAAGTCCGTCCAGCCCAGCCTCCGCATGTCGTCCGTGAAGGCCCCGTCGTACTTGCCTGCCAGCTCGTAGGGGCGGTAGTTGGGCCACTCGGCCGGGGCATAGACGTCACGGTAGTACTTGACGTTGTGTACGATGCCATGGTACTCGAAGAGGCGGTACCACCTCAGCCACCAGGTGATGCGGTCACGCTTCTTGAGGGTCTGCTTCGCCCAGGCTATCTCCTTGTCTATCTTGTTCTTGAGGCCCGGGAAGTCCTGGAGCAGCCCACGGAACATCTCCATGTAGTCGTAGGCCAGCTTCGTGCCGCCGAGCGCTGGCTTTCCTCCGGTGCCACCGTCCGCCGACTTCTTCCCCTTGGCCTTCGGCCTGGCAGGCTTCTCAGGCTCCTCCTTGAAGGCGAAGGCCTCGGATACCCGCTCGTCGGCCGCCGACTCGTCCCACCCCTGGTAGCCGTAGTAAGGCTCGTCAACCTTCAGCCTGAACTCCTCGCTGCTGTCGTACCTGCCGTTGGCCTCCATGTAGTTGCCAGCGCTCTCCTCGCCGCTGTCCGCTACTTCGATGGCCTTGTCCAGGGGCATGACCTCGTAGATGGGGTCGTCCCAGAAGTACTTGCCCTTCTTCCTCAGCGTGGTGCCCCAGGGGAACGCCGTGCCCAGGATGTCGCTGGCGGCCCGCTCGAAGTCCCTGGCCATCTCCGTCTCGGTCCCGGCCTCCGTGGCGTCCGACCAGGCGGAGAGGAGGTTCCCCCTCTCCTCGTCCAGGTCTGCGAACTCTATGAACTCCGCTATGTCGTCGTTGGTGCCCAGCACCCCCGCCGTATTGAGGTCGAGCTGGGCAAGCCACCTACGGGCAGGGGGGTCGCCGAGGCCCTTCTCCATGAAGCCCTTCCCCATGAACTCGGTGGCCTGCTCGCTGTAGTCGGTGTTGTTGTGCTCCAGCCACTCCACCAGCTTGGTGGGGTGGGTATAGGCAAGGTACCTCACCACGAGGTCACGGGTCCTGTCGGAGCAGGCGTCGAGCGCCTGCTTTACGGCCTCGTTCGGGTCGCCGTAGTCGAAGTCCAGGAAGTCGCCCTTGCCTACCACCTTGGCTATCCACTTCGCCGTGTCGTTGCCTATGTCCTCGGCCAGGGCGGCCATGTCCCCCCACTGGTTGACGACGTAGCCCCGGAGGTCGGGGTCCCATGCCCCGGCCTGTATGGCGCTGCCGACGTCGGCCACCAGGCCCGGGCTTGCCCCCTCCTTCCTGAAGCGGAGGTAGAAGGTGGCCATGGAGGGCTTCTTCTGGGCAAGCTCCTCCCGCTGCTCCTCGCTGAGGTCCCCCAGCTTGAAGTTGTGCTCCGGCAGGTACCCGCCCCCCTTGACCTTGTCCACTATGTCGCTCTCCAGGAGCCTGAGGATATAGGGGTGGTACTGGGGGGCAGGCTTGTCGTTCCCCCTCCCCTTCATCTCGCCCAGCGAGCTGTCACGGGTGTCGAGGATGAACGTCAGGTGAGGCTCGTAGTACTCCCTCTCCCCCCTGCGCACGGACTTGCGCAGGCTCAGGATGCGCTCGTAGGGGCGGCGGATGCCTGCCACGTTCCCGCAGTGCCCCATGGCACGGGCCTCCTCCTCGCAGTAGCCACGGTCGAGCATCCACCACGCCCAGCCGTCGCCGAAGGTGATGACGGGCCTGTCGCCTGGACGGGGCTGGAGGACGCCCTTGGTCTCCTCCTTCCACCTCTCCTCTGCCTCCTTGAAGGACCTGAACAGCTCTATGGGCTTCTGCCTGTCCCAGACCGTGTTCTGGATGGCCGGGACGGGGAGGCTGAGCAGGTGCTCCATCGTGTTCCTGTTGGAGCTGGCAAACATGCCCAGGTAGCTCGCCTCCTCGAAGGTCGCCCCGAGGGGGCGCAGCTCCCTGCTGAGGAGCCGGGAGTACTTTGCGGCCAGCGCCCGGCTTTCGCCGGTGGGAGGCTTGTCCGACCATCCCCCCCTGCCGTGCTCGGACAGGTAGCGGACGTTCTTCTCCGGGTCGGAGACCAGCCCGTACATCCATACCCGCACCAGCCTCAGCCACCAGGTTATCCTGTCCCGCTTGTGCAGCGTCCGCTTGCACCAGTCTATGTTGTCCTTTACCGCTGCCGAGAAGCTGGGGAAGTCCGCCAGGAAGCCACGGAACATCTCCATGTAGTCGTAGGCCAACTTGTAGTCGTAGCCTTCCATCCTAGCCCTTCTTGCCCAGCATCCGCATGAGGGCCGCCCTGGCCTTATCCTCGTCCCATGCTCCCGGCGTCATCTCCTGCTCGAAGATGGCAGGTACCTCCCTGCGCAGCCAGCGCAGGTACTCGTACGGCCTCCCGTTGAGAAAGTCGTCGCTCCATCCCTTGGCCTGGGGGTCGGCCCCCACCTTGAGGTCCAGCGCCCGCTTCAGGTCCTCGGGGAGGGTGAGCCTCTTGTAGGGGATGCTGGCATCGTACATGGTCGTCCCGTGGCTGGTCTCCCAGTAGTCGTCGATGGCGATGGCCGTGTCGTCACCCCCGGAGTAGCCCCTGCCCTCGTAGGAGGAGTCGCTGGGGGAGGCAAGATGCACGGCGTCCTCGATGCTCACCTCTACCCGGACAGGCTTCTTCCAGAAGTCCGGGTCGTTGGCCTCCGGGAAGGCCACCCTGGAGATATCGTTGGTGCGCACATGGTTATAGCGGTGGTTGCTGCCCAGGAACCCCCTTACCCTGTCCAGGGCCGCCTGGCGCATCTCCCCGGTGACGCCTGCCTCCCAGGCGGCGGCCAGCGTCCCCCAGAGCCTTCTATATTCCTCCTCGTGCTCGGGGGAGTCGAAGGAGAGCTGCCCAGGGGGGGCGAGTACGCTGGGAAAGCCGTGTCTGAGGAAGAACGGCATCCTGTCCGCAAGGGCCTTCCTCTCGTCGTCCTCCAGGACGGCCAGCAGGTCCCTTACCCCCTCCTCCACTACCTGGTGGCCCGGGTGCTTGCCGAAGCCCCCCCTGGCCAGCATCATCTGCGCCTTGAGCCACCCGCTGCCCGCCGTGGATATGAACCATTCAGGGTTGGCATACTCGTTCACCACGAAGGCCTCGTGCTCCGGCGACCACTGGCCCTTCTTGAGAAGCGTCCTCTCCGCAATCCTCTGGAGAAGCTCGTCGGTCATGTTGCCACGTGACTCGCTGTACATGTCCGAGGCGCTGACCAGGCTGCGGTTGGCCTTCTTCACCCTCTCCCGCTGCTCCGGGGGCAGGTCGTCCAGGGAGAAGTTGTGCTCCGGCATGTACCCTCCCCCGACTATCCCCCTGACGAGGTCCGTCTGCTCCAGCAGCCTGACTATGTAGGGGTGGTACCTGGGGGAGGGCTTCTCGTTCCCCCTGCCCTTCATCTCCCCCAGCAGCCCGTCCTCGCCGAGGATAAAGGTAAGGTGCGGCTCCAGGTACTCCGTGTTCCTGACCACTACCCTGCGCCGGAGGCTGAGGATACGGTCGTCCGGCCTGCTCGGCCCCGTGGCCTCGTTGCCGCAGTGGCCCATGGCCCTCGCCTCCTCGGGGCAGTAGGACCTGTCGAGCACCCACCATGCCCAGCCATCGGGGAACCCCACCGCCTCCCTGTCCCCCTCGTGCGGGAGGAGGAGGTGGGACTGCCTGTCCCTCCAGTCCTTCTCCAGCCTGGAGAACCCCCCCAGCAGGCCGCCCGACTGCTGGCGCAGGAAGACCGTGCCCTGTATCTCCGGGATAGGGAGGCTGAGGAAGTGCTCCAGCCTCGACCTGACGGCATGCATGTCCGTAGAGGCCGCCCCCTGCGGGGTCATGGGGGGGTCGAACTGCTGTGCCTTGGCCTTTACCCACTCCGTCCACCTGACGGCCTCCTCGGGCCTCTTGTACCACTGGTAGGCGTCGGCCAGGTAGTCCGCCCACTTGAGCTGCCCGAGGCGGAGGTACCAGGTTACCCTGTCCCTTTTCTGGAGGACCCTCTTGCCCCAGTTGACCCAGGAGTTTATCTCCCCGTTGGCCTTCTCGGCCGCCAGCGGGTCCAGGGCCTTCAGCTCGGAGAGGATGGTATGGAACATCTCCTTGTAGTCGTAGGCCGCCTTGCCCAGGCTGGCCCTGACCGGGAACGCCTGCTCGGCGGTGATGGAGCTGTCCCCCTCCATCCACCTCCTCCAGGCCTCGTCCGTGGCGTACATAAGGTTGGCTATCTCCGCCACGGGTATGGTCTCCCTGCCCGCACGGCGGTACGCCTCCAGCCTGTGCCCCCCCTCGTAGAGCCTGCCGTTCACGGTGACGATGGGGCCGAACTCGAAGCCGGGGTCGCTGGTCAGCCTGTCCGTGTACTTCCTGACGGCGGCCTCGGATATCCCCCTGGGCCGCATCGTGCGGTAAAGGGCATCCACGGGGGCTGGCCCGGCAAGCACCGTAGGCTCGTCGGCAAGCCCCGACAGGTTGGCGAGTATGTCCGCCTCGTCGTAGCCGCTGCGGGACAGGAAGCTGGAGCCGTGGGAGAGCGCATAGGCTATGTCGTCCTGGGTGTCCGGGGGGAGGGAGCCTATGCCCACGGGCACAAGCTCGCCATCGCCCGATGCCGTCTTTTCCCTCCTGGGGGACTCCTCCGGGAACATCTTCCACGCCCAGTCTATAGCAGCCTCCCGGGCCCTGGACGGTATCTCGGAGACCACGGGGCAGGGGCCTGCATACTGGTAGTTCTTCCAGATATGCCCCGCATAGAAGTCGCCCGGGCCGGGCATGCGTTCCCTCTTGACGGTCACCCGCACGCCCTCGGGCAGCAGCCTGCGGGCAGCGGAGCGCTTGCCGAACTCCTCCCCCACCCTCTCCTCTGCCTCTGCGTAGTCCGGGCCGGTGGACGGGGCAGGTGGGGCTACGGGCACCCCCTCCTCCCTCTTCCTCCTGCGCCTCTCCCTGTTGAGGGCCTCCCTGTCGGTGCCCTCGGCTATGCAGACGGGGCAGTGGCGGCTCAGCCCGCCCTGGTTCTTGAGCCTGCGCTCGAACTCACGGGTGACCCCGTCCCATACCCTGGCGACCGTGAAGGAGACGCCCCTCTCCTTCACCACCTCCATGAGCCTTGCCCTGGAGGTGCCACGCATGTGCTTGGCGATGCGGGCTTCGGCGTCCTCCGCCCAGCCGAGGTAGTGCTTTACCCGTGCCTGCGGCCCGTGGGCAATCCCCTCCCCCAGGAAGTGCAGGAGGTAGACCTGCCCCACCGTCTGCCCGTAGGCCTCCTTGGGGAGGGGGCTATGTCCCATCCAGCACCTCCGTCATCTCCACCTGCTTGGCTATCTCCTCGATGCCCAGGCCGGACTTGGTGCCCTCCACGCACTCCGGCTGGTTGGCGTACCCCTGCGTGCCCTCGCCCTGCCATTCCCCTCCGTCCAGGTCGTAGAAGACGTTCTCCCTGTGCGGGGTCTGCTTGTGGGAGTCGGCTGTAACCGTTCCGTTGGCATCTGTCTTGGCCTTAGGACCGGTCACAGGCACGAACGCACGGATGGTCCTGTCCCCCCGATGGCGTGCCGCCTCCGTGCGGTAGCACCCGTCGATGACCACCAGGTGGTTGTCCACCACGATAGGTGGGAAAGGCCCGCCCATTGTCGCATAGTCCAGGACAAGGTTCTCGTCGCTCGTGTCCCAGGGGCAGTCCACCCTGTCCAGCGGCACCTCCCGCAGCACGAACTCCCCCCACCTGCCGATACGTCCCTCGTCCTCGTACTCGTCCTTATGCATCCCCAGGACATACCTGAGGACTGCCGTGGAGTCTACCCTGCTCCCCAGCGGGAGCTTGGCGGGGTGGCCCGCAGAGGCCTCCTTGGCCCCCGTGCCGGGGGCGTTGCACACCGGGCAGGCGTCTGCCTCCTCCTGGGGCCTGTAGGACCAGCAGTAGCAGTGGTAGCGGGCGTGCTCAGCGGTCCCCGGCCTGGCGACGTTTATGTCCGGCTCCCCGAACTGGTCGTGGGCGATGTCCACCACCGTCCCGTCCTTCAGAGTGTTCCAGACATGGTCGTATCCCCTGCCCTCCCGGATATAGAGGCCAGCCTCCACGTCCCAGCCGAACCTGTCGGCGGCTGCGGTGGCGATGCTGCCGCAGTTGCCCTCCATGAGCCTGGCGCTGCTGCTGTCCCCGCCCCTCTCCTCCGTCCTTATCTGCCTGGCCTCCTCAAGGACCTCGGGGGTAGGCATGGTGTCCCTGGCGGCGGCCGTGGTGAGCGGCATCCCCCGCCTCCCTATGGCCCCGGACAGCTCCTCGTAGCGCCTCCTGCTGGCCTCCCTCTCCTCCTCCCTCCGCCTCTCCTGGAGCGCCTGCTCCTCCTCAGGGGTAGCAGGGGGCTTGGCCTCCCACTGCATGCGCAGGTCGGGCTGCTCCCAGAGCTTGAGGGCGGCCTCCTCCCACTCGTGCCGCTCCATGGGGACGTACTGCCACCCCCTGCCGGAGCCTATCACCGGGGCATGTATGAACCTGCGGTCGTCGGTCTGGACGAGCCTGTAGTCGCCCTGCCTCTTGCCGGACATGTACCTGAGCTGCCTGTCGGTCAGGCGGAGGGAGGCCTGCCACATGGGGCGTCCGCCGAAGTAGCGCTGCATGAAGACGAAGAAGGGCTTGTTCTCGTACTCCTGCAAGATGTCCTTGTCGGAGGTGACGGTGACGAAGTCCTTGCCGTGCCGGGCGTTCCACCTGTCCATTATCTGCCTGAACACCCTGCCGTGCCCCCCCTCCAGCTTGGTCATGAACTTGAAGTTCTGGGGGGTGAACCCCGACCAGTGGACGAGGTACTGCTCGTGGTGGCAAAGCTCGTGGGCCAGGATGCGCCGGAAGCTCCTCTCGTCGGCGGTAATGGCCTTCTGTATCTCTATGACAGTATTGGGCTGGCCAAGCTCCCACCTGCATAGGCCGCCCCACCTGGGCCGGGTATGGTTGACAATCTTGAGTTCGGGGGTAGGGAGGCCGCCCTCCACGTCGCCCATCATCTCGCTGAGGATGTTCTTGAGCTGCCCGTAGTCCATCGCCTTGGCGACCACCCCCCTGCCCCTCAGGCTGCTCCAGAAGGGGCCGCCCTTGTCGGTCAGCCCGCTGTGGGCTATGCGCTCGCCGGGGAAGTACTCCTTGAGGGCCTCTACCAGGGCCTCGCCCACGCCCCTGCGCCTGTAGGCAGGGGAGACATAGATGTACCTTATCCAGACCTCGTCCTCGTACTCGGAGAAGTCGATATAGCCTACGGGGGTGCCGCCATGGGGGGCCGTCCGTCCCACGTAGTGCATCTCCAGGTCAGGCTCGCCGCCGCCCTCCAGCCAGGCGGTGGCCTTGCCGAAAAGCTCCCCACGCCGGGCATCCATTATGTCTATACGGCATTGCACGGGGAGGTCCTCCCCGCCTGCGCCTGCCCGCTTCACGGCAGGCAGCTCCTTGAGCATGATAGGGTAGTAGACCGTGTCCCCCTCCACTGCCCCTATCTGCCTGTACCCCTGTAGCTTGTAGAACCTGGTAAGGTCGAACCCCTTCCGCTGCCCTACGTCCGTGTCGGCCAGGAGTGCCACGGCACCGGCCCGCATGTGCTTGGCACGCCGCTCGAACTCCCCCAGCAGCCTCTTCCCCCAGCCCTTCCCCTGCATGGGGTAGTCCACGCTCATCTGGTCGATGACCGCCAGGCGCTTGCCCAGCAGCGGCTTGCGGGCACTGGGGGGGATGCCCCACTCCTCGCACCACTCCCCTATCTCGCTGTCGTTGACGAGGACCAGCCCGAGCAGGAAGACGAAGTGCCCCTGCTCCCTGTCGGGCCAGTTTATCTCCACGTGCAGGCTGCCCAGCCTGCGCTGCCGCTCTGTCCTATGCTTGGGTTCCAGGAGCGGGTTGAGGTTCGAGGACATCCGTTGCCCTTGCGTACCAAAGGTATAGGAGTGCCCCCGTAAGGCCAGGGTGCCCCCTGATTGAGGAACGGAAAGTTTGGGAAGTGCCTAGTGGTAGCGGACTGTGGTCTTGGGGCGGAGCGGGATTAGGGTGTAGTCGAACTCCGTGTCCTCCTCGTCCTTCTCCGTGATGACGATGAGGTACCTGCCGACCCTTCCTATCAGGCCGACAGAGGTCGTCTTGACCCCTACGAAGCCGCCGTTGCCGTTGCGCATGGCATCGAAGTCGGGAAGGATGTCCCTGGAGACGCCGTGGGCGTCCTCCCAGTCCACCTCCCCTGGGCGGAACCTGACCCCTTTTATGGTTACACCCTTAGGCCTGTCGCCCATTGCGCACCTCTAGCGGATGTTACTGCCTGCGGAGGGTTCCCTGCCTACTTCATCGAGCCGAGCACGCTCATGTAGATAGAGCCGACGCTTGCCTTCCTGGGGGGTTCCTTCTTGCCCTGGCCGCTGGCCTCCCCCCCCTCCCCGCCCTTCCGGGGCTTCCTGGCGAACATGCACCAGTCGTCGGCGTCCACCTCTATAGTACCGTCCGGTAGCCTCTTGTCCTTGAGTTCCGGGTCTGCCACGACCAGGGGGTGCTTGCAGGAGTCCGCCTGCGTGCCGTCCTCCCTCTGGGAGTGGGGGGTCCTGTGGACGCAGTCCATGCAGGTCGCCGGGCCGTCGTTATAGAAGCCCGTCAGCTTCGTCCCCGCCTTGTCCCTGTCCGTGCCCCCGATAGCCTCCATTACCTTGGCTGAATCGACGGGAAAACCCTTCTCACCCTTGTACATGCCCTTCATGCCATCCTCCTCCTGGTGCTCCTCGACCTTCCTCCTCAGGCTGTCTAGGGGGGCCTCGTAGCAGTCCCCCAGCCTGTCCGCCCCCCACTCCCTGGGGTAGTGGGAGAGGTAGAGGCTCTCGGCGGCCTCCAGGCCCGGAACCCCGGTCACGAGCTTGTACTCGTCGAACTCGCCGTCCTCGTCCAACTGCTCTATTATAAAGACCTTGCCGGACTTCCGGTCGTCCCCGATGTAGATGTCCAGCGGCTCCTCGTCCCCCCTGGCCTCGGTGTCGTCGATGAAGCCGTAGTCCGCCTTCATCTCCCGCCGCCAGGCCTTGCCCCCCTTGTCCTTCCCCTCCCGGACAGACCCCTTGGGCCACTCTATGACTATGGGGATGCCGTGGTACTCCACGCTATGGTGCTGCGGGAGCTTGGCTGTCACCCTGAGCGCTGCCTCCATGGTTCCCCCCTGCTAAAGGGGCCGGAAATCCGGGTATTATGGGACACGGAAGAGAGGGAGGGGAGGAGGGTAGGATTATCCAGGAGCGGAACAGTATACTCGGAGTCTACACCGTCCTATGAATACCGCCCCCTTAATCAGTGAGAAAAGCCTCTCCCATCAGACTTGCCTGGCAGGAGGCGGGAGCCTTCCCGTACAAGGAGAACAATGAGCCTGGAAAAGCCTACTAAGACGGAGCTTATCGCCGAGGCGAAGCGCCTGTTCAAGGACAACGGCGGCAAGCCCCTGAGCCGTGATTACTTCAGGAGCAACAGCCCCTTCCGGGGGAGGTGGGGCAACTGCTACAACACCTTCCCGGAGTTCATGGAGACCGCCAAGCTGCCTACCGTGGCGAAGCCCCCTGCCCCCGAGCTGGGCATCGAGGAGCAGGTAGAGATAGAGAAGGAGAAGGTCAAGGCGAAGGCCGAGAACCTGCGCAGCAAGTTCAACCACGTGGCCAAGCAGCTAGCCGACACCGAGAGGCAGCTCTCCTATGCCCTGGGGCTGTCGGAGCGCACCCCGCAGCTTATCGACATCCAGCCCAAGCAGGCGGCCGGCACCAGCGAGAGCGTGGCCATCATGGTCGGCTCCGACTGGCATGCCGAGGAAGAGGTGCTGCCAGGGGAGGTCGGGGAGGCCAACCTCTTCAACCTGGAGGAGTGCAAGAAGCGTGCCGTCAGGTTCTTCCAGGGCGGGCACAGGCTATGGGAGATAACCAACCGTGACACCAGGGTGGCGACCATCGTCCTGGCGCTGCTGGGGGACTTCATCAACAACATGGTGTGCGCCGAGGAGCACAAGGAGACCAACCTGCTGCTGCCCATGGATGCCATCGTCTATGTCGAGGACCTCATCGTCAGCGGCATAAACTTCCTCCTCAAGGAGACCGACGCCGAGGAGGTCATCGTGGTCTGCCATGCCGGGAACCACGGGCGCACCACCCAGAAGCAGCGCAACGGCCAGGCGGAGGTCGGCAACTCCCTTGAGCACTACATGTACAGGCACATCATGCGGGTGTTCGAGAAGGAGCCGAGGGTGAGGTTCCAGATTGCCGAGGGCTACCACTCCTACCTCAACCTGTTCGGGGAGTTCCCCATACGGTTCCACCACGGGCATAACATCCTCTACCACGGCGGCGTAGGGGGCATCACCATCCCCGTCAACAAGGCCATCAACGAGTGGAACAAGAACCGCAGGGCGATGCTGGACGTGTTCGGGCACTTCCACCAGTACATCGACGGCGGCAACTTCGTGTCCAACGGGTCGCTGGTCGGATACAACGCCTATGCCGTGCGCATCAAGGCACCCTACGAGCGCCCGCAGCAGGCCTTCTTCCTGGTGAACAAGAAGTACAACTGCAAGTCCATATCGGCACCCGTCTTCCTGACGGACGAGCAGACCAAGCTGAGGTAGGGTTGCATACCGACAGGTGGGCGTACTACAACGATACGGACAAGTTCTGCTGCGAGTGGCTGCGCAGGCTCATCGCCGCTGGCCACATAGCATCAGGGGAGGTAGACGAGCGTGACATCAGGGACGTCAGCCCCGACGACGTCAGGGGGTTCGCACAGTGCCACTGGTTCGCCGGAATCGGAGTCTGGTCCTATGCCCTCCGCCTCGCCGGATGGCCGGACGGGAGTCCCGTGTGGACAGGCTCCTGCCCCTGCCAGCCCTTCAGCTCGCCAGGCAAAAGAAAGGGGTTTGCTGACGAGCGGCACCTTTGGCCCTACTGGCACTGGCTCATCCAGCAGTGCAGGCCTCCAGTCATCCTTGGAGAGCAGGTTACGAGGGCGATTAAGGTCGGATGGCTTGACCTTGTTTCGTCTGACCTGGAAGGGATTGGCTACGCCATCGGGTCGGCCGATATCCCGGCTGCGGGCGTCGGCGCTCCGCATATCCGGCAGAGGCTCTACTTCCTTGCTCAGCGCATGGCCCAGCCCGGTGAGCATGGAGGGGAGGGACACCTACTCCACGGTGCCCCCGAGCATAGGGGACACGAGGGGCTACAGCCTGGGGATGGCAGCATCGCTGGCATCCTGGCCCACGCCGGACAGGGGGATGGGGGTATCGGACAAGAACTGGGAGGCACGGAAGAGGGCGTGCCAGGAGAGGTACGGCGGGGACGGGTTCGGCATGACGCTGGGGATGGCAAGCCAGCTAGCGCACTGGCCTACGCCGATGGCACCGACCGGGGGGGAGACAGGGCCTTCGAGGGAGACGGGAACGCATACCCAGTCCCTACAGCATACGGCGAAGATGGCCGGGGAAGGGATGGTGCTGCTGGCACACTGGCCGACCCCCAAGACCCCCTCCGGCGGCCCGGAGACGGCGGAGGAGAAGCAGAGGAGGGGGAGGACCAAGAGCGGGGGAGGGGACCTGGCGGCCGTGGCGCAGACGGCGGGGTGGGCCACCCCGGCAGCCAGGGACTACCGGTGGCCGAACGCAAGGCCCTATGCGGAGAGGGGAGGGGGGGCGAAGGGGGAGCAGCTACAGAACCAGGCATACCACCTCCTGGCCCCTGGGACAGCCCAGCCTGGGTGCCCTGCCGGGACGGAAGACTCCGCCCCGTTCAGAGGTCGCCTGAACCCGTGCCTGCCGAGGTGGCTGCAAGGCTTGCCCCTGCCCTGGGACTTGTGCGCTATGGAGATACCGAAGTCTTCTCCCCGCTCACGGAAGGCACCCCCAACCGCAGGCAGAGGCTCAGCGGGTACGGGAACTCCCTCTGCGCCCCCCAGGCCGCAGAGTTCATAAGGGCATGCATGGATGTATTATAGGGGTAGGGAGGACCTATGATACAGTTCGAGGGAAGCAACAAGAAGTTCAACACCGACAGGAACGGGCAGCTCCACATCTCCGGCATAACCGTGAAGGAGCTGGAGCTGGAGCCGAAGGGCACCATCATCCTCTCCAAGGCCGACACCGACGAGGTAGAGAGGCTCCTGCTGGACAGGCCCCACTAGGCCCCACTAGACCCCCCCAGATATGAAGAGAACACGGGGCATGCCGAACGGCTGGTTCGACTTTCCTAAACGTAAGGACCCGTCCTCCGGCAGGTGGCTGTGCCGCAGGTGCGGGAGGCCCCTGGAGGGAAGGAAGACGTCCTGGTGCAGCCGGGAGTGCCTCCTGAAGGTGTTCCTGCTGTGCAACTGGCACTATGTCAGGAAGCAGGTAAAGAAGAGGGACAAGTACAGGTGCGTGCTGTGCGCCAGGGGCAGGAAGGAGTGCCACGGCTCGCTGGAGGTTGACCATATCGTAGAGGTGCAGGACGGCGGCCTGTCCGTGATGGACAACCTGAGGACAATGTGCCAAGGCTCGCATAAGGCAAAGACAAGGCTTATGAAGCAAGCACGGACTGAAGGTCGAAAGACTTTGTCGCAGGCTGAGATGTCCACCCTTCCATGCATCTTAGGAAGACAGGTACCGAATCCCGCCGCAGCGCAGCCCCCTACGGTGTATAGTGGTGCAGAGGGGGCCGACCATGGTAGAGATGCTTGCCGACAAGCCCTACGACCACCGGGTGAGGGAGGGGAAGAAACGGGAGGTAGAGATAAGCCGGAGGCTCAGGGAGGCGAGGCACAGCGTCCAGGAAGTGACTGCCAAGGAGGACATGCACGACAAGATTGACGCCGTGGTGGACGGGAGGAAGGCCCAGTACAAGTTCAGGGAGACAGGGACGGACATCCTGTTTGACTATGCAGAGCCGTTTACCGGCAGGTTCAGGGACCCAGGCACCAGGCTGGGGCGTGACCTCGTGAGCAAGGCAGAGATGTACGTTGTCCTCGTCGGGCAGCGCCTATGGATGGCCGAGAAGAGGGCCATCGTGGAGGCCGCCAACAGGCTACTCATCCTGTGGTTCAGGGAGGACGGCGGGGTATCGACACGCTACGAGCACAGGTCGGTGCCGGGGGTGCAGCTACAGTAGAACGCCGACCATAGCAGCGGCAGGAGCAAGCTGATATTCTTCCTCAGCCCGTCCTCGGTGGGGGCGGTGGAGATAACGTAGGGTGATATGAAGAGGGGACACTCAACCCGAGGCCAGTTCTACGTCGAGGACCTTGCCTGCGGGGACCCCGGCTGGATGCGGGTGCCCGTGGACAACTTCGTGTTCATCTACGAGGACGGGTACGAGGTACGGTTCACGGCGCACGGCGGCAGGACGGTATGCAGCTACGGAAGGAAGCCTAGAATCAAGGACGTATGGTTCGATACCTACCCTGAGGCGCTGCGCAGGATGGCGGACATCCTGGAGAAGCGGGGAATAGACAACCGCTGCCTATGAGGGGACATACCTCCAGTCAACGTGGTCGGGGTCTACCCCCTGGCTCCTGAAGAGGGCCTCCATGAACTCCTGCTCCAGCTCCTTGAACTCACGGGGTATGGCCTTCCCCTCCTCCAGCATGGGCAGCTTACCGATTATGTCGGCCATTATCTCCTTGAGGCTCCTGGACTGCCCCATCAGGCCTCCCTGCGCAGGAAGTAGAACAGGCCTATGATGGCGCTGCCGGCCAGCATGCTCCCTGAGACATAGAAGACGACTCCCCAGTCAATCATCCCTTCTTCTCCTTCTTCAGGCGCTCCCTGATGCGCTTTACCATCCGTCTCGTGGACTCGCAGTCGGCGCACCTCGGTGTGCCGCACTTCCCCTCGCCCCTAAGCCCCTCCCCCTTCTTGTAGTCCCCGTACTTCCTGAGGACCAGCCCCGCCAGCTTGACGAGGGCCTCGTCGAAGGTGGGGGCACCGCAGTCCAGGTCGGGGTCGTGGTACTCGATACGGCTGGTCTCGGTGTCCCACGGGGTGGCGTACCCCCACTCCAGGGAGCCTGTCTCCAGCCAGACCTCGGGGTACAGGTTGAGGGCCTGGTTGTCGTTCTGGTGCCCCTCGGAGTCCACCTTCACGTAGAAGATGCTGAGGTTCTCCTCGACGGCATGGTGGAGGTTGTGACGCCACAGCCTCCAGTGCTTGCCGCACTTGTCCCTCCTGACGAGGAAGCCCTTTGCCTTCAGCTCCTTGGCGTGCTCCTTGTCAGGCTCGGGGGTCCTGGCGCACAGGCATAGCCTGGGGTGGTAGTAGAGGAACCACCAGGCGTCGTAGGCGCTGCCTATCCTGCGCTTGTCCATGGCCTTCACTGGCAGTATACCCTCCTCCCTCAGCCTGTTGCCGATAAGCCCGCCGAGGTCACGCACCGACTGGTAGTCCGACCTGGACAGCATGTCCGGCAGCTCGGCGAGGACGGACAGCTTCCTCTTGCCCGAGCGGGACCCGAGGGCCGCCCTTATCCGGTCCTCTATGCCCTTGAAGGGATGGTAGTCGGCATGGCTGAAGGCGTCGAGCGCCCCCGTGAGGAGGCCGTTGTAGCTTGTGTCCATGGGGGATAATACTGCCTACTGCGGCCCCTGGGCCGCCCCGGGGTGCTGCTCCAGGTAGCGGGCCATGGCCTCAAGGCTCTGCACCTGCCGCCTGTCGGCCTGCCCGTCGGCCAGGTAGGAGAGGTGCCCCGTGGCGGTGGTGCTGAGCCTGAACCCGATGGCACGCAGGGCAAGCCCGTACATGCGGGTCTTGAAGGCGCTGTGGGAGCCTACCACCAGGAGGTGGTACTCGTCCAGCCAGCGCTGGATGGCCTGCTTGAACGCCCGCCTGTCGAACCTGCCCCAGTCCCTCGGGACGATGCGCTGGGCCTGCTGCTCCATGTCCGTCATGTCCAGCCCGGCCCTTTGCAGGCCTATCTGGTAGAACCCGAGGTTGTTGTCCCTCACCAGGTAAAGCTCGTAGTCCCCGATGGGGACCTCCTCCAGGACCTCGTTGTTGTACTGCTCGAACAGGCGCTCCCCCCTGCCGGTCAGGGGGGCAATCTTGAGAAGCGGGCTCTTGAACTCCATGGACATGGTCTTCTTCAGGCGTGGGAACCTGAACCTCCTTTGCTCCTTGGGGGGCTTCCAGGGAATCTCGGGTGCCTCCCCTTCCTCGTAGGAAAAGCTGTTGGGCTGTGCGGGTGCGGTCCCGAACTCCTCGTCGAGCTGCTCCATGAGGTAGTCTCCGTAGCTGTCCGATGACCACCAGTCGCCCCCTCCCAGGGGCAGGTTGACGTCCCTGTCCCAGCTCGGGATGCCCTTCCCCATCTTGGTGACCTGCTCGGCATACTTCCTTGCCCTGGCCAGGGAGAGGTACTGGTAGGCCGGGTCGTCGTCCCCGTTGTAGTCTACCTCTGTGCCGTACTGCCCGCCGTCCATGAGGGCGTCCAGGGCGGACTCCACCTCGCTCTGGGCGTCGGACTGGTGGGGGATGGTGATGTTGTAGAGCTGCACCGCCCTCTTGAGGGCTCCGGCCAGCGCAGGCTCCTTCTTCGGCCTTGCCTTCTCCTTATCCCCCTCCTCCCTCCTCTTGCGCCAGGAGGGGGTCCTGTTAAGCCAGTCGAAGTAGTCCTTGATCCCCCTGCCCTTGTTGTCGTCTACCAGCTCGACGAGGCGCTGCACGTCCCCGTGGTCGGTGAGGTCGAGGCGGTCCCCGGCGCTGTCCCTGGGCGGGGCAGTGAAGCTCTCGTACATAAGCTCCAGGGCGAAGTTCTGGAGGTAGTTGGGGGTCTTCTCCGTCTTTATCTTGTCCTCGGACCACACCGACTTGTCCTTGGCGCTGTTGTCGGCCAGTATCTCCACAATCTCGTAGATGGTGGGGGGGTCGGGCTGGCTCTTGCCTGTGTAGAGGTCTACTATCTGCTGCCCGTCGTACCCCGCCATGCTGGACAGGAAGTCTATGCCTGTCTCCCACTTCTGGACGACGAACCTCTTCCTCTCCTCGTCCCAGGCGTCGGGCTCTAGCTGTAGGGCGGTGATTATCTCCTGGACGGAGGCGTCCCCGGAGGGGGCGAACAGGTCGGGGCGTGCCTCGGATAGCTGCTGCTGCATCTCCGGGGAGAAGTCGGAGAGCTTGAAGTTGTTCTCGGGCTTGTACCCTCCCCCGACTACCCCCTTCACCATGGGCAGCTTGAGCAGGCCGAGTATGTAGGGGTGGAGCCTGGGGACGGGCTTGTTGTTCTGCTTGCCCTTCATCTCCCCCAGGTAGCCGTTGGTGTTGTAGATGAAGGTGGCGTGCGGCTCCCACCAGGTCTGTGCCCCTACCCTCCTGGGCTCACGGAGGGAGAGTATCTGCTGCTTGGTATTCTGGGCCTCGGGAGAGTTCCCGCAGTGCCCCATAGCCGCAGCCTCGTCCTTGTCGTATGCCCTGGGAAGGAGCCACCATGCCCAGCCGTCAGGGAACTCCAGGACGGCCTTGTCCTGGGGCTTGGGGACGATAAGCCCCCGGCGCTCCTCGTTGAACCTCTCCTCCAGCTTGGCGAAGTCGTTCCACAGGAGGCCCTGGGGGCTCTCGCTGCCCCTGAAGACGTGGTTCTGTATCTCGGGGATGGGCAGGCTGAGGTAGTGCTCCATCGCCTGCTTGAGGGACCTGACGGTGAACCCGCTCAGGAGGCGGATGTCGGCGTCCAGGGCCTTGCGGAAGGCACGGACGTCCTGCCGGACGGGCATCTCGGTGCCGCTGGGAAGCTCGGGGCCGCTCTCGGGCATGTCGGCCGCCAGGGCGGCACGCACCCAGCGCAGGAACCAGACGATGCGGTCCTGCTTCTTCAGGAACATCCTGGCCCAGCCTATGGCATTGTCCACCTGCCCCTTGGCCCCTGGGTCAACCGCCAGGAGGACCTTGAACATGGGGGTATAGTCCGCTGCCTGTAGGAGAAAGCCTGCTGTGAACCCCATAGCGCCTCACTAAAGGGTTGGATAGGCGGGGCTTTGTGTATCAGCAGGAGGCGTGGAACGCCCCCCGCTCCCCCCCTTCAGGGAAGGCCCTGGGGACGACGTCCACCGTCTCCACGGACCCGAACCCCGCCCTCCGCAGCCATGCCTCCACTGCCAGGGCGTTGGGCCCCCAGAGGCAGGTGGGGTCCCCGTAGGGGTAGGGCTGGTCGGTGCCGTCGTAGACGGCGCAGGCGGGGAAGCGGAAGTCGAGCAGGTCGAGGTGGGACTCCAGGACTAGCCTGCCGGAGCAGACGGACCGGATGCGCTCCAGGGCCAGCAGGGGGGACTTGAGGTGGTGGAGGACCCCGAGGCAGAGCACGAGGTCGAAGGGCTTGCCGTAGAAGAGTTCCGGGAAGATGTCGTGGACGTCGCACTTCACGCCCTCGACATTGGACTTTAGCAGCCTGCGGGCAAGCTCGAAGCCCCTGCGCCCGGTGCCGAACCTCCAGGTGTCGATGGCCACGACCTGCCCTGCGCCCCGGCGCTCGCACAGGAAGCTCCACCACCCGTCCCAGCAGCCCACGTCCAGGACACGCATCCCGTCCATGCGCTCCGGCAGGCGGATATAGGAGAGCTTCTCGTCGGCGGTGGTGCCGGGAGTAACGACCCCCTCGCCCAGGTCGATACGGTGCCACCACTTTATGGATGCTATCTCGTCTAGGGTCGCCTTGTCCATGCTACCAGGGCCAGAGGTTGCGTATCACCCGGAAGAAGCGGTCGGTCCAGGTAGGCTCGGGCTTGTCGGGGTCGGGGGGAGTGGTGTCGCCCAGGTCGTCATCGTATAGGAAGCCCTTCCAGAGCCTCACGCCCCGCTTGTTGTGCAGTACCAGGGTATCCCTGCCCTCCTTCCATGCCATAGGGTCGGCAAGGAGCCTGAGGCCCACGCTGGCTATGCTGTCGGGGTTGTCGGGGTTGGCCTTCCAGGAGTCGGGGGCCCAACGGACGGCGCTGGAGACCACCGAGGGTATACGGTTGGCCACCCCGTCTGCCGTCACGATATTGAAGCTCTCGGTGAAGCTGGGCTGGATGAGCAGGTCCATGGTGCGGACCAGCCTGTTGAACTCCTCCCACGGCATCCACTTGTGCTTGACGACGTCGAAGCCGGGGATGCCCTGGCTCATCTGGTCGATGGTGGCCAGTATCTCCCTGCCGCTCCGCTCCCCGCCCTGGTTGATATGGAGGGATACGGGGACCCCCAGGCGCTCCTGTATCAGGATGGCGGCGGCGCAGGCGCTAGGGATGTTCTTCTCGGGCCTGAGCGCCCCGAATGCCCCGATGCGCAGCTCGTTTCCGAACTCCCCGGCGGCCCCGATATCGTTCTCCTTCTTCTCGTGCTCGTGGTGCTCCCTTATCGGGTAGAGGTCCGGCAGGAGGTACACGTTGACGCCGTACGCCTCGGCGAACCACTGCACGAAGGGGAGGGCATTGCCGGCCAGGGAGAGGTTGGGGTAGTCGTTCATCAGGTCGGCGTAGTTGCGCAGGTTGCCGATTCCCCGGTAGTCCCCGTACAGGGCCGCCACGTTGCAGTGGGACTGGACGGTGAACTCCATGGACGGGAAGTAGTCGAGGAGCGCCTTGAGGTCGAGTGGCGTAATCCAGGGGGCCAGGATGACCACGTTGGTCAGTGGCCCGAGGCCCTCCTCCGCCCGCTTGCCGTTGACCCAGAAGATAGAGTCGAGCAGCTCGACGTTGTTCTTCACCCCCATCACGTACGAGCTTATGCCATGCCTTCGCAGCTCCTCGGCCGTGAGCCTGGCTGCCACGTTGAGGCCCACGCTGGAGTACCCGGACCAGTAGGAAAAGTCCTTGAAGCAAAGGCCGACTGCCACGTTGTCGGTGCCCTCTCTCATCTTGCCAATCCTCCCATGCCAATCAGCTTTCACTAGGGTTTTTGCTAGTCCAAGTTTGTGCCCCGCAGGTGTTCAGCGGGAGGGGACGGGAAACTCCCTTGTATGCAGCGGGCTATGTGGCCTCGGGGGCTGCTGGTATATCTCCTTGGATGCTTTCGGTGACGGGGACGGTGCCTGTCCCAGGAGGAATTTTTTCCTGCGCCGGGTCGTACCCTGCCGGACCGAGGGGGACAGGGATGGGGATGGCAGGGATGCCTGGGGGTACGGGCGTGGCCCCCGTGGCCGTGGCCGGAGGGGGTTCGGGTGCCTGGGGGGATGCCGGGGCTGGCGGCCCCGGTGCAGCGGCCCCGGCCTGCTGCATCCTGGCGAACTCCTCCTCGGTTATGGCATCGTAGGTGAAGACGTAGTCCTTGGCCTCCTCCGGCTTCTCGGTGCCCCCCGGAAGCTCCCACTTGATGTTAATGACCTTGCCCTTGAAGGACTCCAGGTCGGCCTTGGAGAGGACAACCCTCTCGCCGGGGTGCTGCTTTATAAGCGTGGCGCAGAGGACGGAGAGCCTCTTGTTGGACGTCTGGGACTGCTGGTAGGCGGCGGCGAACTTGCCGACCATGGTGTCGGGGTTGTTGGTGACCGCCTGTAGCTCGGCCTCAAGCTGCTTGGCGTAGTCCTGGAGGGACCTGAGGAACTGCTTCTTTACGGTGCTCTTGTACTTCTTGAGGCCCATCGGCCTCGGCTCCGGCTTGCCCACGTTTCCCTCCCTGGCCAGGCTACCGCTGAGCGACTGGGCCGCTATACGGCTGCTGTTTCTTGGCCTTCTTCCTGCCCCTCCCCCACCTCAGGCACGTCGCCACGATGGCCTTGTAGTCGGCGGCCTCGCAGTCGAAGTACCCCGACGCATAGAGGTCCGTGAGCGCCTGCTCCGCAGAGTAGTGCTGGGGGTTGGGGGTAACGACACGGGTCTGGGGGTTGATGGCGAACTTGCCCCCCCCTGCCTCCCCCGGCGTGCTCCCCGGCGTGCTGCCGGGCAGGACAATCTTGCCGTCGAACATAGGGTCCCAGTAGGTCTCGATGCTCGTGAGGGGGTCGATGTAGACCTGGGCGCTTATCTTCTTGAACTGCTCCCCGTCCAGCGTCTTGAAGTAGGCGTTGTTGGGGATGCTGTCAAACCTGCTCATATGCCTTTCCTCCAAGGGCTAATACCAGGAAAGGGAACAGATTTTCCTGCCGGGGGGAGGGCCAGCATGGCGTATACTACGGGAGGAGGGAGAGATGGAGGGAAGGATACCGGACCCCAGGACCGCCCTGGCCTTCATGCTGGCCGGGAAGTCAGCCGTGACGCTAGTAAGCCAGAAGACCGGGGCAAGGTTCACCTATAGCATCAGGAGGATATACCCCGACGCCCCCCTCTACTCCGTGAGGCTCCTCACAGGCCCGAACAACGAGCAGGACTACAAGCGCTTCGCCAAGATTGCGGACGGTGCCCTGTCGCTGGTCGCTAGCTCCTGCGCCGGGGAGGACTCCCCCTCCTACAGGGCCATGAGGTGGGTATTCGAGCACCTGAAGAGGGGGGAGATGCCCCCCCAGGTAGAGGTATGGCACGAGGGGCGATGCGGGAGGTGCGGGAGGAAGCTGACCGTCCCCGAGTCGATAGAGATAGGAATCGGGCCCGACTGCCTGGCACAGATGATGGCCAGGCACTAGCCTACCTTGGCGGAGCACATCAGCCTGTCAACCTCCCGGCATATCCTCTTTGCTTCCCTGAAGGGGTAGTGCTGGCTGGATGCAAACTCAGCCCCGTAGAGCAAGAAGACAACCTGCCACCTGCCGGAGGATGCCCACTTCAAGGCGAAGGGCCTCATATGGTTGGGTACAGCCTTCTTCATACACCTTAGTCCCTGGTGGCCTGGGATGCGGCCTGCCTGTCCTCGGAGGGGTCCGTGCCATCCAGGACCTCGTCCAGGGAGGGCACAGGCCCCTGGGGGATAACAGGCCTCTCGTCGGATATCAGGGCGTCGAGCGGGGAGGTGTCCCCTACCCTGCCCAGCTCGATGTCCCCGTCCCTCATCATCTCGTCCGTCTCCTCCCCTATAGAGGGGTCGGTCGGCACCACCTGGGGCGGGGTCCTCTTAAGGTGCTTAATGGCAGGGGGACGCCTGGGGCGGTCCTTTGCCCCGGCAACGGACGCCACCCTGGACACGGACTCGCCCGTGACCCCGTCCAGGCTCGTGGGCTGGGGCACCGGGTGGAGGTGCTTGGGGGCCTCGGGCTGCCTCCTGGCGTCCTCGGTGGCCTCGTCCATCCTCTCCCCCATCATGAACTCCAGCATGGACCTGCCCTGGTCCTTCTCGTGCTTCTTGCAGATGGAGTAGTCCTTGGCAGCGATGCTGGTCTCGGCGTCCTTGAGCGGCCGGAACGGCTCCTTGCACTGCGGGTCCTTGAAGTCGCAGGTCACGCTGCACCCGCAGGAGAGGGACACATGTATCCTCTGTATGCTCAGCTTTTCTACCTTCACTTCCCTGCCTCCTTCCGCCCCTTGACGCACAGGCGGGCGGCGTACCTGAGCGTCCTGGCGGCTATCTTGCACTTCTGCTCGTAGGTCAGCCCCGTGTTGAACTCGTTGTGGAAGCGAAGCTCCAGCATCGGGGCATGGTCGTCGTCCTCGTCGGCGGCGTAGAATATCTTGCGCCCCAGCGTGGGGGTGAACGACAGCCTCACTTCATCACCCTCCCGGCAAGCACCCCCAGCACGAACCCGCCGCCTATCTCCGCCCCCCTCTTGGTGCCCGCCCATATCTTCTGCCACTTGGTCTTGACTGCGACCGCCTTGTACTTCTTTACCGTGTCCTGGCACTGGGCGTTGGCGGCGGCCACCTTGGCCCTGTCGTCCTGGAGGGCCTTGTAGTCGGCGCTCAGGCTGTCGTACTCCTTCTGCTTCAGGCCCGCCTGCTGCCCGAGGTTCTGTACCTCGTCCCACAGCCTGTCCCGGTCAATCTTGGTGGCCGTAAGCTGCTGCACGACGGGTATGGGGAAGGCCAGCTCGTGCTCCCCTGTCTGGCTGTCCTCCCTTACGTCCATGCCGAACGATACGGGGGTGTTCTTGTAGGCGGCCTTGAGGTCGGAGTACACGTCCTGGTCGGACTTCCCCGGCTGGAGCACCTTGGCGATATCGGTATCCGCCTTCTGGTTGCGCTCCTTGAGCGTCCTGAGCAGGTCGGCATACCTCTGCTCGGCCGCCGCCCGCTCGGCGGCATGCTGGGCGGACTCCTTCTGGTAGAGGTCGTCGGCCGCCTTGGCCTGCTGCTCCGCCTGCACCAGCAGCTTCTCGGAGGCCTCCGCCCTGTCCATGAGCCTCTCGTATCCCCTGAGGCCGAGGTACGCCCCCATGCCCCCGCATGCCAGCACCAGGACCAGGATGCCTATGAGGAGGTAGTTAATCGTGATGTGGTGCGAGGCCAGCTTGTTGAGGATGTCCGGCTGTGGCTGGGCAGGCTGTGCCGGGAGCGGCAGCGGCCCTGTATACCCTGTAAGTGTAGAACTCATCTGCTAACCTCCCTTGTTCCCCAGGGGAATCTGCAAGGTAGGGTCCACCTTGGCTATCTGCCGGGCGGAGAACCTGTAGACGTCCCCGTAGTGCCTGACGGCCTCCCTGTAGGACTTGAGGTCGGGCCTGTCCTCCTTTACCCAGTACCTCATAAGGCAGTCCTTGACAATGGTATAGATAATGAAGAAGTTCTTGGGGGGCTTGACCTCCCCGGCCTTGATGGCGGCGACCACCCTCGTGGCGACCCCCATGGGGGTGTGTATGCAGTCGATAAGTATGAGCTTCCTGACCAGAGCGGTCACGGTCTTCTGCCTGGAGCGCTTCAGAGGCTCGGCAGGGCGCTTCGGGACGGGAGGGGCCTCCCCCAGCCTGGTATCCTCCCTGACCAGCCCCAGCGCCTCGGAGATGTCCTTTGCCCTCTTTGCCGCCTCCGCCTTCCTGGCGGCCGCCTCCCCTCCCAGGGAGGCATGCTCCTCGGGGGTCAGGCCGTGGGCCAGCGCCTCCTCCACCTCCCTGTCGATGGCAGCGCATACGGCCCGCAGGGCGGGCGGGCTGCCCTCCCTGCGCTCCTCCTCCTTGAGGCCGGAGACGAGGGGGCAATGGTAGTAGGTCCTAAGCTCCGGGGGGACATGCGAGAGGTTCAGGAGGTTGGCAAGCGGCGTCTCCAGCATGATGCTGCGGGTCTTGAGCCTTATCCTGACGACCGCCCTCCCGCTGCCCACGGCCACCACGGTGCCGCAGAAGTCACGGGTCTCCCCGTTGAGCACCCTTGCGAAGGAGCCTACCCCGATGCCGGAGGAGTGCTCCCTGAACCGCTTCTCGGCGTCCCTCATCAAGGCCTGGACGTCCCTGTCCTGCACCTTTATGACCTTGGAGGGACGGTTGGAGTCCCCCTCCGTGACCAGGGACACCACCCCGGTAATGGTCTTGAGCCTGAGCAGCCCGGAGAAGCTGGTGCTGCGCACGAAGAGGTAGGCGGCCGCCTCCAGGTCGAAGGTGTCGAGGTCCCGCCTGCCTATGGGGATGAACAGCTCCAGGGCGTCGTCCCGGAAGATGGCGGGTATGGCCTTGCCTATGCGCCTGAGGGTAGGCTCGATGGTCTTCTCCGAGCGCACCTCCAGCATGCACCACTCCGTGCCCCTGAGCTTCGAGCAGTCGCCATATGTTAGAAGCATCTAGTCCTCGGCCATCCTGCTCTCTACCTTGTCGATGAGCCTCTGTAGGTCCAGCGCCTCGGGGGCCGCACCCATGACCAGCAAGAGCAGGACCCCGTAGGCAAGCTGTATCGCTTTTAGCTCCCTGTCGTCGATTGTGACGAGGACGCAGTTCCTCATGCCTAGTAATACCGCTAGATGACCTCCCCTTGCAGGATGGCCTGGACCTTTGCCATGTCCTTGGGCTTGGCAGGGCCCCTGGGGGGCTTCCTGGCCACCCCCAGAAGCTCGTAAACCAGGAGGGGGAGGGCGTCGGCCGGCAGCAGGGGGGTGCCCATCCACCTGATGAATATGCCGGTAGTGTCCCTGATGCTCGGCAGCCCCGAGGCGACACGGGCAAGCTCGGTGCCTGGGGGGGCCCAGTGGGAGCGGGCATAGAGGGAGAACATCGTCTCCACGGCCTTGGAGGGGGGGGACATAAGGGCGGCGGCATCCGCAGCCTTGGCCGCTGCTGCCTGGTCGCCCCCGCATACCGCAAGGAGGCAGGACAGGCAGGTGTCCTCCAGGGGGCTGTCCAGCACCCTTCCGACGCCCTCCCTGGTGACCTTCCCCAGGCTGGCCGCTGCCGCCAGCCACCGTATGGCGTCCCTGGGTATGCCCCTGGAATGGCAGGCTATGTCCTGAAGGGCGGCAAGCTCGTAGTCTATGCCGTTCTGGGAGGCTATGCTGGCAAGCAGCCCGGCCACGGTCTCGTCCGGGGCACGGGAGAAGGGGAGGGGGAGGCAGCGGGACTGCACGGTAGGGGGTATGCGTGAGTCGTCGGTGGTTACGAACAGGAAGATGCTTCCGGTGCCCGCCTCCTCCAGGGGCTTGAGGAAGACGTCCCATGCCTCCGGGGACAGCCTGTGGGCCTCGTCGATAAGGGCGACCCTCCTCCTCCCGGCAACGGGGGGCTGCACCATGCACTCCATGAGGCTGCGGGCGTCCTGCACGCCCGGCCGGGAGGCAGCATCGGTCTCGTAGAAGTCCGGGTCGTGCTCTATGCCGTCCGTGTCGATGGAGCGGCAGGAGGGGCACTGCCCGCACCCCAAGGAGTCCTCGCCGGAGCACATGAGGGCACGGGAGAAGAGGTATGCCACGCTGGTCTTGCCCGTGCCCTTCGGCCCCTTGAGGATGTACCCACGGAGCATGAACCTGCCGCTGGTCAGAAGGCTCCTGAGCAGGGACACTACCCTGTCCTGGCCTACCACCTCGTTCCACGCCCTGGGGCGGCAGGAGATGAGGTTGGAGTCAGTCCTTGTCATGCTTCTTGATGAGGGCGTCCAGGTCGTCCCCCTAGCACCTGCGTGCCTCCTTCCTGGGAGGAGGGGGAGTCTTGAGCCATACGTCCAGGTCGTCCCTGCATCCCTTGCAGAGGTCGGCCTCCCATGGGACGTCCCCTATGTGCTGGATAGATACCCTCTCCACATATATCTTCCGGCAGGATAGGTTCTCCATCTCCTTGCACCTGTCGCACTGGCTTATCGTCGCCATAATGCCTCCCTAGTGCCATGCCCCGCAGGAGCACGGCCCCTCGGTCGTATCGCAGCGCTGGCCGCCGTTGTACCCTACCGGGGCATAGTCCTGGTGCGCCTGCACGAGGAGCATGTCCAGCGCCCCGTCCACCATGCAGCAGGCGTGCAGCCCGCTATAGGAGTGGCGGTGGTTCTCCGGGTGCTCCTTGATATCCTTCAGCCTCTCCGCTGTTCTGCTGTTCATTGCCCCCCTCCCCCCCTTGACGCCGCCTGCTGCCTGAGGACGATGCTGAGCTTGTAGAACCCGTCCGCAGCCAGGTCGCTCATCTCCTCCTGGTACTGCCCGAGGTCCCTCACGTCAACCCACATGGCGGCCCCGCCAAGCCCCCTGCGGGACGGAACCAGGCTGGTGGTCTTGGAGAACACGAACACTACTACCCGGTGCTCCTGGATGTCCGGGTGGATGGACTCGCACACGAAGATGGCATGCTGGGGGGCTATGTCCACCTCCGCCCACTCGGCGACGATGCGCTTGGCGGCGTCGGACATGGACTCGAACGCCTGGATACGGCCGGTAGGTACGGTGACCTTGTCCTTGTCCACCCCCTCCTGGGCACGCCCCAGCAGGACATGCCCCTTGTCGTCCATTACTATCACCGCTACCTCTGCCTGCGGCAGGCCCTCTACCTCAAGCTTCTCCGCCATCTCCCTCCTCCTCTCCGTTGTCTGCCTCGAATACCCCGCTGCTGGGGTCCTGGACCATGTCGATGACCCTGGCATCGGCAGGGGGCTGCCCCTGCGGCTTGGCCGGGCTGAACTCCGGGAGGGAGGGCTGAGGCTGCGGGGGCTGCCCCCCTCCCCCCTCTATCTCCACGGTCGTGGTGTCTGCCTCGGTGTCCATGTGGGCCAGCCCGTAGAACCCCGGCCTCTCGGGGCCGAGGGTGCCCAGGACGCTGGTTACGCTGTCTGAAAGGGTAAGGACGGCATCGTGCATGTCGGTGAGCCATATGGTCCAGAAGTCCTTTACGTCCAGACCGCCCTGCGCCTTGAGGGCGGCCTTGACGTGCCGCTTGAACTCCGGAAGCTCGAACCCCCGCAGGAAGGCCGCCCCGGCATCGAAGTTGTTGATGTTCGGGACGATGTCCACGGATAGCTGCGGGCGGTTGGCTATCCTGTCCTCGCCCTTGACCCTCTTGATGACAGGCTCTAGCACTGTCAGGGAGGCCCCGGCAAGCTCGGAGTCGCTGGTCATGCCGAGCAGGGAGAACGCCACGGAGGGGGCGGCCACGCCGACCGGGTCGCTGACCCTGTGGATGCGCACCTGGGAGGGGCAGCCCAGGGCGGCCACCAGGCCGTTCTCCATGGGGGCGAAGGCGAAGTATGCCGCTACCACCTTCTCCATCTCCTTGTCGGGCAGCTTCTCGACCTCCTCGGGGCGGAAGCGGGAAAGCTCCTCTGCACGGGAGTGCATCTCGGAGGGGTACCTGTTGCCCTTGTGGACGGCGTTGAGGAACTCGGTTACCCAGTTCTCGCTGCCGAAGTGCCAGTAGAGGGAGGAGGTCTTGGCCCCCAGGCCGTCCAGGACGTCACGCAGCGCTATCAGGTCGTCCTTGGAGGTGGACTCGGCATAGACATGCCCGTGCTGGAAGTCGGCGATGATAGGAAACTGCCTGCGGGACCTCACGGCAGAGGCGTCCACCTGCTGCTCGATGTCCTCCTTCTCCTTCTTGGCCAGGAAGCGGAACGGGCGGCCGATAAGGCGGTAGGACAGCGCCTCCTTCTTGGACACCGGGTCGGTCACGTCCTTGGGGTCGTTGACCACCATCCAGAACCCGTAGGCGTTGTTGCCCAGGGACATGGACTGCTCGGAGGGGAGGAACCCCCGCAGAGGCTCCATGTTCAGGGAGGCGGTCCTCTCCTCCTCGATGTCCTTGAGGAGGGATACGAGGTCCCCGAAGGGGAAGGACTTCTCGAACTCCTCGTCCAGCCTGGGGCTGCCGAAGGGGTTGATGCCCCAGGCCGCCGTGCTGGCGTGCAGGCGGATGGCTGCCGACGCCAATAGCTGGGAGGACCTCAATAGCTGTAGGTCGGTGCCCAGCCCATCCTGGAACCTGCCCAGGGAGCCAGGCTCGACCCCGATTACCGCCCAGTTGCCACGTCCGAACATGCTTCCTCCTGTCCTTCCGCCCCGCCGCCCCCCTCCTGTCCCTCCGGGGAGGGGACAGCGAACGCCCTGAGGGTGACATAGCCGGGTATGCCGTCCTTGATGCACGCCTTGATGTATGCGACCGCATCCTCCCTGCCCAGGGTGGCCAGGATGCGTGATACCAGGACCGGAAGCTCGACATAGAACCCGCTGCCGAGGTACGGTCCTCCAGGGGGCAGGGTAGTGCCGGTGGCCGTATAGCAGGCAGTAAAGCCATAGGGGGGAACGGCGCTCTCCCCCTCTGTCCCGGCCGACGGGCCCTCACGGCCATCGTCTTCCCTGGGAAACAGGGTGGGGAATACTTCCTTGATGACCTCGTTGATTAGGTCCTGTGCCTCCTTGGTAGGATGGCACTCTCCTGACTTCCCCATGGCCACCTTCAGTCTGCACCTATGGCATTCCGCCACGGTGAGGACCTCGGAGTAGTAGGCATCGTATGCAAGCTCGTAGGCCGTCTGCCCAGCCCACTGGTGGCAGCAGTCTACCAGCTTGCACTTGCGGCAGAGGCGTACGTTGCCGTAGGGGAGCTGCTCATCGTCGGACCCGGACCACCTGGACTGAAGCTCGGTATAAAACCCTTCCGAGAAAGTCCTATCCGGCGACCTCCAGGTGGTCTTGCTCCACTCTAGGCCGGCGTTGACCCACTCGTGGCTGCCGAACCAGCAATGCCTGCGCTCGTTGATATCAAAGCACCTGCCGAGGGCCTCCTCGTCGTACAGGCCCTCGAAGGACCTTACCCTAACTCTCTCGCTCTGCACCTGAAGCCTCCACCATATCTGGCATCCCTTCACTCCACCCGCCGGACGTGCTGGGGGGCTACCGCAGACACGTCGGGGAGGAACTCCGTCATGGTATAGAACCCCACCGTGGCCACCTGTAGGGGATAGGGGGGAATCCTGGCGAAGAGGGTCCAGGGGCCGTTCCTAGGCTCCCCAGGGGGTGCCGTGTTGGAGTCCACCGTAAAGTACTCGCCCGACTTTGTTATCTCGAACTTCATCGCTTCTTCCTGGTCTAATACCCGAAAAGCTGGGACACGGTGGAGGACAGGCTCCTGGCCCACTCGTACTTCTCCAGGGCCTCGCTGGGGTCCTTCCTGGGGCAGGTGCAGGGGACGACCTGCATCTCCCTTATCTGCCTCTCCTGCTGCTCCATGGCCGCTGCCCCGCCAGGCTCGTTGTCGTACATCAGCAGCAGGCGCTTGACGCCGAGCATCCTCAGGTAGGCGACATGGCGCTTGCCCATGGGCTTGGTGAGGGAGGACATGGTGGGGTAGGAGGGGCAGAGGAGCCTCAGGGCGAGCAGGTCGAACGGCCCCTCCACGCACAGCACCGTCTGCCTCCCGATGACCTCCCTGACGGTAGCGGGGTCGTTGCCGAGCCAGGGAGGGCCTATGAGCCTGTCCCTGTCGCCGACATAGCGGTACTTGGCGTCCTCCCTGAACATGGGGCTGCCCTCCAGGGGCTTGGTCTGGGCACGGGGGAATGCCCCGTCAGGGCTGCGTATGGGGAAGACGAAGGCGGGGCCGGGGGCCATCACCTTGGGGACATAGAAGTACCCCAGGCGGCGGAGAGCCTCGCCGAACCTGTCCCTGTAGAGGTCCGCCGTCTCCCCCCAGTTGCGCTCCTCGACGGTCCTCTGGGCAGTGACGGCCTCGCAGGTCTTGTCGGGGGCCTTCTCCACGATGCGCCCGTAGAGGAGGGCGGTCTCGGAGATAAGGCGTGGCACGTCCGTCAGGTACCACTCGGTATCCATGCTAGAAGATACTCCAGCAGGGGTTGCCGCAGTTGCACATAAGGTCGCTGGGGTGTAGGCAGCGGCAGGCCAGGACGGTGGGCATAGGCTCGTGCCTCCTCTTGGCCCCCTCGCAGTGGACCTCCACCAGCCTGAGCTTCTCGCCGCAGAAGGGGCAGGTGTCCCCCTCCTTCTCCTTGGTGCGCTTGTTCTTCATCTCTCCGCCTTGGCCTGGATGATATGCTCGGGCACCGCCTCCGGCCTGTCGAAGTACCCTACCACCCAGAGGAACGCCACCAGGTCACGGTACTCCCTGAGGAGGACCTGGGGGTCACGAAGCCCCCGGTTGAACTCGTCCACTAGCTCCTGCTTGGAGAACGCCGGGGAGAACACGGAGGGGTCCTTGCAGAACTCGGGGTTGCGGGAGCCGCAGCCCAGGCACCCCACTATCTGCCTCCCCACCACCTTGGCGTGCTTGCAGTTATAGGGGCAGGGTCGCAGGTTGCGCTGGATGTACCTGCGGCGGTATCGGCGGATAAGCTCCCGCAGACGGGACAGTATGTCCTCAACCGACTTGAGCCTTATCGGGCGGTTCATCTTCGCCTTCACTGATGCTGTCGTAGCCCTTGGGGCGCAGGACGGGGGCGGGCCCGCCCGTGTCCACCTCGTATATCCTGTCGGCGGCCTCCGCCAGGCGCTTCTGCCCCGTGATGGCCAGGATGGTGAACCCGAAGTCGTCCGCCAGGGTGCGGAGCATCTCCGAGAGCCTGCGCTGGTTCCTGGCCCCGTTGACGTTGTTGAACGACTCGTCCAGGACGATGACCTTGGCGAGCTTGAACCTCTTTATCATGATGACCCTGAGGAGGAAGGCGCAGAGGTTCTGCACCCCCCCGCCGAAGGCCACCATGGGGCTGCCGATGGTCTCGCCCTGCCTGCACAGGAGGCGGTAGCTGTAGCCCCGGGCGGTCTCCTTCTTCTCCACCAGGAAGGATATAGGCTCCCTGTCGTCCTTGAAGACCTGCTGTAGCCCCCCGGTGACTATGGACTCAATCTTGCCTATGCCGGTGGCGCTGACCAGCTCGATGCACCTGTCGATGAGCGCCAGGGCCTTCTGGAGGTCCGTCTTCTCCTCCTCGATGCGCCTTACCTTGTCCCGGAGGCGCTCTGCGTTGGCGCTCTCGTACTCTAGCTGCTGCCTGAGGCGGGACGCCCCGGAGCGGAAGGAGGAGAGCCGGGATGCTATAAGCTGGTCCAACCTAGTCCCCTGGCCCCTTCCTGTCCCCACGGGACCCCCTGCGGAGCCTGCGGACCTCCTCCTTCAGGCGCTTGTTCCTCTCCCGAAGGCGGTAGCTCTGCTGGTGGAGGCGCTCGGCCTCCTCCTTGAAGCAGGAAATCTTGGAGGCGTACTCCCTGACGCTGGTATCGTCGGGCGGAAGGTAGTCCCCCAGGTAAACCTTGGCCCTGCGGACTGGCCACATGTCCATTACCCTGAGGTCGCCCGTGATGGTGAAGTCCCGGTAGCCGTGCTCAAGGAGCAGGTTGCGGATGCGCTCCAGGTCGTCCATGTACCCGTAGACGTCAAGCTCCACCCACATCCCGTGCCCGCAGGAGCAGGTGGAGTTGAAGCCGTTGTTCCGCAGCAGCCTTACTAGCGGGCGTATCGGCGGCTCCAGCTCGTCGTACAGGTCCGGCCTCTTAGGCCTTGGGGGCATCGGCTGCCGGGGATGGCTTGCTTACGGGCACCCTTACCTCATGGTAGAAGAGCACGTCCAGGCTGCCTGCCTGGGTGGCGGACGGGTAGACCCCGAACACCCTCTCCCCCTGCCCGGTTATGCCGTTCAGGTACTCGGCGATTCGCCGGGTCTCTATCGTCCTGAAGTCCCAGACCTTGATTGTCTTCGTCATCCTATGACCTCCGTCTCGGGCCAGTTGTCCCTCATGGCAAGCAGGACCGATGCGGCGAGGTGGTCGAAGCAGAGGCCGTTGATATGCTCCTCGTCCTCCCCCACGTCCCTGCCGTCCATCCAGGTGACCCTGGTGGACATGGCCCTGCTGTGTATTACTGTGCCGTCGTCCTTCTTCAGCTCCACCCTTGCCTCAAGCACCATGGACCCGCCCTCCGTTATGGCACTATCCTGAAGTCCACCTCGAACGGCCCCCTAGAGATGCGCCGGGCGGGGGGAAGCCCTGCCATTACAGGCTCGGTGGACTGTATGGCCGCCTCCTTGTCCTGGGCCTGCCGGAGGAAGAACACGACAAGCTCGGCGGCATAGCCGGTAATGCCGAACCCCTCCCATGGCTGCTGCGGCCCCAGGCTGAAGGAGGCCTCGTTGCCGAACGTGTCCCGGCACGTTACCCCGTCCTGCCCCAGGTACATCTTCCCCGTCTTCCCCGGCCCGCTGTTCCTGCCGCATATCTTGAGGGCGCTGCCCATGGCCTCCGCCAGGCGGAAGGCGTCCACGGTGGCCAGCGGGGTGCCCGGCGACTCGAACGCCTGCCGCATGGGGTCCTGGAGGCGGTGGGAGGATATGCAGCTCACCATGCCCCCCCTCTGGCATATCCAGTAGCCGTTGCTGCTGATGGTAAGGGCGTCCGCCTTGCCGCCGCAGGCAAACTTGAGGAAGGAGCGGCAGGGGTTGAGGCCTATGCCCGACAGGGGGGGCACCCTGTACCTGGCCAGCCCGCCCCTGGTCCCTATGCACAGCCTGCCGTCGAAGAGGGAGGGCTGCTGCGCCATGGGGATGTCGCTGGGGAGGGCCACGCTTATGCCGGAGAGGGTAGCGGGGTCCAGGCGCTCCACGGCGGGGTCGCCTATGCTGTGGTACTTTACCCCCGAGGAGGCCTCACGCACCGTATGGACGTGCATGAAGTTCCTGTAGGGGCCGTCCACGGACTCTATGCATACCATCCCGCCGCTGTCCACCAGCAGGTCAAGGCTGTCCGCCGAGGCGGAGAGGCAGTTGTTGAGGTGCCCCAACGACACGAAGTGCCTGGTGCCGTCAGGGTCGAATCCCCTGGACTGCACGAACCCCAGGGGGCTTGACCTGTAGAGGGCGGGCACCCTGCCTGGGCACACCTGCACCGCCATGTAGGCGCATGCGGAGCCGGGGTCCTCGGCATTGAGGGTTTCCGCCATCTCCACCAGGGAGGAAAGGCTGGCCTTCTTCATCATATCAGATAATACTAGGGGTCCTCTTCCCCGTACCCCTCGTCGTCCCCGAAGAAGTCCGATACCCTTGTCATCTCCAGGCGGAACTCCTTGCTGACCAGGGTCTTGACGGCCTTCCTCTGCTCGGGGTCCTGGAAGGATGCATCCACGATGGTGAGCAGCCTCCCTTGCAGGCTCTTGAGCCTGGCGACGATGAGGTCCTTGCCCATCCCGTACATGGTCCTCGGGGGGGTGGACGCCAGCATGTCCGTCACCCTCCTGGCCGCCTTGTCCTCTGCCTGGAGGAGGGAAGGCCCGCTGGGGACGCTTGTCTCCTCCCTTTGCTTGTCCTCTACCGTCTCCAGGGCAGAGTCCAGGGCCCTGTCGAGGCGGCTCTTGGGCTTGGGGGCGGAGTCCGGCACGGAGCTGGTCATAACGGATATGGGGTCGGAGGGGTCCTCCGATGGGTCCTTGGGTAGTATCTTGCGGGCGGCCCGGGTCCCTTGCAGGGAGAGGGCCCTCTTGCGTACGTCCGTAGGTGTAGGCACGGCTATACTCCACTATGCTAGGATTGGCTTCACTAGGGGCATCCCTGCCCCACACCTATGGGGCCGGTAGTCCTAAAGCAGGATGCTCTCCGTGTTGGAGTACCCGGAGTCCCCGTCGTTGGAGTTGGCCTGCACCCGGAAGGTATAGCTGATAGGGGAGTTTAGTCCCCTGGCAAGGCTGAGGGTAAGGCTCTCGATAGAGCCGCTCCTGACCGTGGAGGCAAGCTGCCAGGTCGCCCCGCCGTCCGTGGACACCTCCACCACGTACCCGCTGCACAGGTCAGGGCGCACCTGCGCCCACTCAAGCCCTACCAGCTCCAGCTCGGGCTGGAGGGGGTTTGGCCCCCTGTCCGTGAGGGGGGACAGCGTGGGGGAGACCGGCCTGCCGGAGTAGGCGGCGGAGGGCTGGAACAGGACCTCCCCGCTGACCACGTACTGGTTGACAAGCTGGGACTTGTCCCATGTGCCTATAATCCTGCCCTGGGAGAGGTCTATAAGGGTCTCGTAGGTGTCCCCGTTGGAGTCCACGGTGCCGAGGAACACCTGTCCGGTACGCAGGCTCTCCACGCTGGCAAGGCGCACGAACTGCACGTTGTTGGCCCCGTAGAGGAGCTGGGACCCCGTGGTCATCTCCAGCATGGACTGGGGTCTCAGGGTGCTGCTGTCAATCTGCAAGAGCAGGCACCCCTGGGGGCCGGAGAGGGCCAGCACACGGCTCCCTGCAAAGCTGATAGTGGAGTATATCCTCGTGAAGCTAAGCTCGGACAGGCTGAGCAGGTCAAGGGTGATGTCGGGGTCGTCTGTGTTCAGGAGGGGCGCTGAGGTAAACCTGTAGAGCAGCCCGCTGCTTCCCAGGACGAGGGTATAGTCGGCCTCCGTATGCACGGCGTCCAGCACCGTGGGGGGAGGGAGCGGGGGGGAGGAGCCGGGGGCAGGGGGGAGGAGCCTTCTGAGCAGGGTATAAGGCTCTCCTGCCATGTAGACCAGGACGGAGTAGGGGGATATGACGATATAGCGGTCGTCCCCGTATGCCGGGGGGCTGAGGGTCTGGAGGATAGAGGTCCTCTTGGCCCATGCCAGGTCGATATAGATATGGGATATGTCCAGGGCACCCCATTCGAGCGGGGGGCTGTCGGACTGGGCGGTGTTCCTGTCCGAGATAGCGCCCGGCCATGCAGCCCGGCTGAGCCGCAGGGAGTCGCCGGGGATGGGCGGGGACCAGTCGAAGTAGGAGGGCACGGACACGAGGGTGGTGGCCCTGGTGACGGTGTTGCCCGTCGCCAGGGACTCTACCTCTGCCACGGCAGAGGGGTTGTCCACCGTGAAGGTGCCGGGGCCCAAGGAGGATATCTCGAAGGTGCCGTCGTTGCCGATGCTCTCGCAGCCGTCCACCGTTATCTCTATCCCTGACGAAAGCTCCGACCCGGAGACAGGGGTATAGGAGTACGTGGCCATCGGGAAGCTGGTGGAGACGGAGGAGATGCTGACCCCGCTGGTATTGACGCCGTCGTCAACCGTAAGTTCCCACTCCAGGGTCTCCCCCTCTACGTCCACGCCGTTGGTCTCGAAGGTCAGGACGGGGGTATCGGTGCCGGTGGCCCGTACCATGGTGCCCTGGAGCTGGGTCCAGGTATAGGTGGTGGCGTCGTCCACGTCCGTGTCCCCTGTTATATGGGGGGCCAGGGTGACGGGGGAGTTCCTGGCAGCGGAGTGGGTCCCGGGCATGGTGATGGCAGGCTGGGCGTTGAAGGCCACCAGGAGGCCCGACGCCGGGGAGAGGGAGGACTGTATGACCGCAAACTGCGGGGAGGCCATCGCAAAGCCCGTGTCGGCCGTCGCAGGGTAGCTGGAGCCTCGCACCTGCGCAGGGGTGGCGAAGCTGACGGTGGCAAGGAGCCTGGGAGGGGAGGGGAGCGTGGTGGCCACGGTCAGCACGGCGTTGTTGAGGAAGGCGGCGGACGCCAGGCCATAGGCCAGGACCTCCTCGCCTGCCGCCAGGCTGACATGGTCCACTACCAGGGTAGCAGTGTTGGACGGCCGGTCGTAGGCCACGGAGGACACCAGCATGGGGGGGTGGTTGGGGGTAGGGGGGCTTGTGGAGGGGTCGTAGTCGTCCGCCACAACTGCCACGCTTACCGGTACCTCCGCCCCGCCGATGGTCCGCTGTACCAGGAGGGTGACCTGGCTGCCCGAGCTGCTGGGGGTAAGGGATATGTTGGGGTCGCCGGGCACAAGGCTCCAGGTGAACCCTATCAGGTCCCCGTCCGGGTCGTAGGTCTGGCTGGCGTCCAGGGGGAAGGGCACGCCACGGTATACCATGCCGCCCGCCGAGGGCTGTAGGTATACCTTGGGCGGGACGTCGAAGTGGGAGACGTAGTAGGTGTCGCTGCTCATGGGAGGCGACCCGGTGCTCCCGGTGTTGGCCTCCCCCACCACTGCCCAGAGGCTTTCGTCGTCGAGGATGGACTTGGTGCCACGCAGCCAGGTAAGGCTCAGGTCCCCGTAGGTCTTGGGGTAGAGGATTCCCAGGGAGGGGTAGTCCAGCTCCCCGGTCATAAGCGGCCAGGAGGCGGGGGACGGCTCCCAGTGGGCATAGTCCAGCGGGGGCGGGGGGAGGGGGGCCCAGTTGGCAGGGTCCAGGGGAGGGGCGGGCGGCGGCGCAAGGACGCCTGTGCCCCCGTACAGGTAGTATGCCGGGACGTACACCGTGGTGCCCTGTGCATAGCTGGCGACAGGGTTCCATGCGATGGAGGTGGAGGGGGGAGGGGTAGCGCCCATCCCCAGGGGCGTCCAGTCGTCCGGGTCCTCGGGGGGAGGCAGGGACCCAGGGGTGCCCGTTACGGTATCCTTGGCGGAGTAGTACATGGCCACGGCGGCTATGTCCCCGCTGTAGTAGGGGTTCTTGGGGTTCCACCACCCCCGCCCCTTCAGGGGGGAGGTGCAGGTGAACCCCTGCCCCATATACGACACCTGGTCATAGGGGGAGTAGCTGTCCTGCCATTCCGGGCGGATGGTCGGGTCGGAGTACGACCATGCCCCACGCTTGCTATAGACAGGGGACAGGATGTAGGAGACGCTCGGGCCCCTGGTCTCGGAGAGGGAGAGGGTAGCCTGGGTGACCGAGCCTCCGAGGGTAGAGCCTAGGCTAGCCTTCCATGCCCAGGGGGCAGGGGGGCTGAGGTAGCCGAGGAGTATGTTCCCTGCCAGGCTGTTGCGCTGGGGGTCCTGGGTAAAGTACACCAGGCAGGCGGTGCGGGAGTCGCCGCTCGGCACCACGGTAAGCCTGTTGTCCGCATACCTGCCTGCAAAGGTGGTAAGGACGTCCGAGGTGCCCCAGGAGGAGTAGGGGGAGGAGACGGACAGGCTGGCCGTCTCGCTGATGGTGAAGGTCTGGTCGCTGAAGCTGACGTCCTTCGGGTGGCTCTCGTAGTAGGCCTCCAGCGCCCCGGAGGACCCTAGGCACACGGAGACAGAGCCGTATACCGGCCCGCTGCGGAAGGGGGAGTGGGCAAAGACGGTAGGGATGGGGGACACCAGTGTGTCGGAGCTGTCAAGCTCGAACCCCAGCAGGGAGTGCCCCGGCAGCCATATGGCATAGCCGGACTCGCCTATGCCCCCTGCGGTGACGGTGCCGGAGTCCGGCACGGGGTGCAGGGGGTAGTTGGCCCACCAGAACCCCGGCTCGGGGAAGTTGCCGAGGTTGCCGCTGTGCAGGGAGCGCCAGAGGTACCCCTGGTTCCATGCCAGGTCCCCGGAGGAGTAGACGGACGTGGCGCTCCATTGGGGGGCGTCGTCCGTGCAGTAGTCGTCGGGGGGGGAGCCGGACGGGTACTCGAACTCTGCCCGGAAGCTGTTGGCGGCGGTACCCACGAAGTTGCCCAGGCTGCCCACGGAGTTCACGTTGACGGTCAGGCCGTTGAGGAACGTGGCGCTGGTAAGCCCGGAGAAGGAGGCCAGCCACCACTGCTGCCATCCTGCGGCCACGAGGTCCGTATCCGTACCGACTGTCATCTCGTTCTGGAATATCCCGATGCTCTGGACGTTGGCGGTCAGAGGCTCGGACTGGGAGTAGTCCGGGTGTACGTAGTTCGCCGTGAAGCTGCTCAGGGACGAGGTGAGGACCGTGACGGTCTGCCCGTTCAGGAACGTGGCGAGCTGTATGGCGGAGAAGGTGACGTCCATGCCCGGCTGGAGGGTTCCGCCTGCCGGGGGGGAGCCGTAGTCCGTGCCCACCGTCAGCACGTTGCCGGATATGGAGATGCTGGTGACCTTGACGGCGGTAAGGGTAGGGCCTACCGCCACGGGGTTGGTCACGGAGAAGGCCACGAACGAGCCGCCCGACGCCAGGGGGACGATGTCGTACCCCTCCCTGACGACCGAGGCGGTAGCCAGGACGGCAGGGCCGGACAGGGCGTTGGTGCTGGTGTCGAAGGTGAACTTCAGCAGGTCAACGGCCTCGCCCGTGCCGTTGTCCTGGGTCCCTATGATGTGGATGTACCTGCTGCCGTCGTAGGCTATGACGGGGTCGAAGGAGCTGTTAGGCTCCGGGAAGGCATAGGCGGCCACCTCGGAGAAGGACCATCCCGGCCCGGGGTCGGGGGGGACGGGGCCGGACTTGAGGACGGCAAAAGTGTTCCCGACCGGGGGGCTGGTGCCCTGCCGGACCTGGCTGACCACGAAGATGGTGCCCCCGGCGTCCACGAAGGCGGCATTGCCCTCGTAGAGGTCGGACGACCACCATGTGCCGGTGGCATTGAGCTTGGTTATCATGGCCTAGGTGACGCTACACGCCCTGGCCGGAACCCTCCGGTCCCTGCTCAGGCTCCTCCTCTACCTCGTCGAGCTGGAGGCCCTTGATGACCCGCTTGACGATGTCGGACCTCGTCACCACGGCCTCGCCCAGGCTGTTGTAGATTGTGGACAGAAGCTCGGTGAACTTGGCGTCGTTGACGCTGTAGAGGTCCTCCTCCAGCTTGCGCTTGGCGTCCTCGGGGTCTATCTCCAGGAACTCAAGGAGGATGCTGACCGGGATGCTGCCCTTGCTGTAGAGGTTGTACAGCATGTCGTAGACGTCGCCCGAGTCACGCAGGGCCAGCCTGGAGAACGATACCTTGGGGTAAATCCACCTCGGCTTGCCCCACTTGTCAAGCTCGTAGAAGCCCTTCTTCATGGCCACGGGCTTGAATATCTGGTTCTCGATGATGTCCGCCAGGACGTCACGGAACTGGAGGTAGGAGGTCTCGATGAGCTGTAGCTGCACCTTGTTGCCCGAGTACAGCCCCTCGCCGATGAGTATCTCGGGGCTGAACCCCAGGCCGATGCTCAGGTCGGAGTTGGTATGCTGCCACTCGGCGTCCAGGGAGAGCAGGCGTCCGTCCGAGCCTATCTCGTCCCACCTCGCCTCGTAGTTGAGCACGACGCTGTAGTCGGGGTCGGCCTTCGCCTCGTCGATATGGGCACGCAGCGCCATGACCTCGGACGGCGGGATGTCCGGGGCCACGACCAGGGTCTTGGGGGTCATGTTGCGGCTGGCCAGGGTGCTCTGCACCTGCCGCAGCTTCTCCCTGTATATGACCGTCCTTATGCAGCGCTGGAGCACGGAGCGGCCGTGCAGCTCGTAGTCCGACTTCTTCCTCGGGAAGTGGATGACATAGCTGCCCCTGAAGGGGTCCTTGTTGAGGGAAACCTTGCCGTCAGACTCCAGCAGCCCCTTGACCTCGGAGTCCACCTCGGGGTCCTCCAGGTACGCCATCTTCTGCTTCTCCAGGGGCTTGTAGAAGACGATAGGGCCGTCTGTCATCCCGTCCGCCGCCTCAAGCTCCATCTGCTCCGGGGGGAGGACCTGTATCTTGTCGAACCCCTCGTAGTCCTTGTTGGTGACGTGGGAGAACAGCTCCTCCTCCTCCTTGCGCTTCTTCTTTATCTCCTGTAGCTCCTCAAGGACCCGCTTCTTCTTCTCCAGCAGCTTGAGGTAGCGCTTAAGCTCCAGCAGCTCGTGCTGCTTCCCTATGCTGGACCCCTGCGATATGGCCTGCTGGACAGCCCCTAGCTGGTCGGGCGGGGTGCCGGGCTCGGCAGGGAACCCCCCGCCGCCTCCCATAGGCGGAGGAGGAAGCCCCCCTCCCATGTCCATGTCGCCCATCCCTGGCCCGGGGGTGTCCATGGGCAGGCCCTCTACGCCCTCCAGCCCGGCATCCCCCATGGGTGCCCCCTCCCCTGCGGGCGGGGCGTCGGCCCCTCCAGGGGGCACGGGGGGCGCTGCGGGAGCTGCGGTGACCTGGATTGGGTGCTCGTCCTCGGCCTCGTCACGGGAGATGAGCTTGGCCTCCTTGGCCAGCTTCATGAAGTGCGCCAGGCGGTTGGCCTTCTTGGTGATGACGCCCTTCCTGATGCGTATCTCCTTCTTGACGGAGTCGATGCTGTCCGATAGCCCGAAGTGGATGCCGGCCTTCTCTATCTCCTCGATGGCGGAGGAGGTCTTCCTCAGCCAGGAGGAGCGCTTCTCGGGCTGGAGGAAGTCGAGGATGCGGTCCGCCGTGCCGCCCATGGGCGGGTTCTCCGCCTCCATGCCCGGCTCCGTGGCCGCCCCCTGGTCCTTCCTCTTCTTCTTGTCCGCCTTCTCCATGATGGCCTTCGCCATCTTGCAAAGCTCTACATCCCCGGACTCCTCCACGAACAGGAAGCTCTCGCCGATGGTCCAGTGCTCCCTGACCGCCTGGATGAGGACCTGGAACAGCTTGGTCTCGTTGGCGAGCCTCTGGTAGTAGTCGAAGACGTAGTCGGCGAAGTCGTCCGAGGAGCACTTGGGCTTTTCCAGCGTCCACTTGGACAGGGGAAGCTCGGTGTGCATGTCGATAGCACGCCCGACGATGGGGTCACGGTCGTAGGCGAGGCGGTAGAAGCGAAGCTCCTCGGCACGGGACGCCGGAAGCTCCAGGGCGTCCACCGGGAACTCGTAGGAGTAGTAGCCGATGTTGTTGCTGTCGGCTATGTCGGCGTTGCCGAGGGAGCCGTCCGAGAAAAGGGCGGCGGTCTTGTTGCGGGCAAGCTCGTACATGCCCCACCCGGCCGCCCCGAAGGGTGCTCCCTGGGTGGCCATCTGGCGTATGCGCTGTATCTGGACGTCGGTTATGGTGCCGCTGCTGAGGTTGCCATCATAGGAGGAGTACGGCCCGGCGGAGGCATACACCTTGCCGTTCTTGCCCGTGGCGGCCACCTTCCTCTTGACCTCGGTGGTCCCTACCCCGTCCGTGGTGCCTATGCGGAGGTTGGCCCCCCTCTCCCGCCTTGCTACCTTGCTCCTCGGTGTCAGCTTCTTGTCCTCGGCCATGGTTCCTCAATTAAGGGTAGAGTAGCGGCTATTCCGGCCTTCGCCCGCCCCGGTCACCCTCCAACGCCTCCAGCATCCCCGCAGCCCTGCCGGACGGGACGCCCTCCAGGCCACGGAGGGGGAGGGATGCACTGAGTATGCCGAACTCGTTCATCCTGCGGGACTTCTCGAAGGACTCCTTCATAAGCCTCGTCCTGGCCCCCCTGGCCTTCTTCCTCTCCCTCTCTACCAGCTCCTCCATCCTGACGGCGTTCCCGGTCTTCCTGCGGGAGAGGTCCTCCAGGCTATGGAAGGATATCTCGAACGCCTCCAGGGTAGGGGCCAGGGAGGTGCGGTCCTCCTCGTCCATGTTCTCCATGAGCCTGCCCAGCCAGTTGGCCGTCTGGCGCATGCTGTTGAGCGCCTGGGCAGCGCATCCCATCTGCATGTACACCCGCTGGGAGTTGAGGCGGAGGAGCGCCCGCTTGTTGGATACCTCGGTCTCGGTGTCCTTGCCCCCTATCTCCACCCTGAACTTATAGGGAAGCTCGCCGTCCTCCAGGCCCATCTGCTTCCGGGTCCTGAAGGCAAAGACCGACGTCCCGGCGCACCTGTGGTGCTTGCCGTGGTAAGGGGAGCCGCATTTGCTGCACTTCTTCATGTTCCCTGTTAATGGAACCGCTAGGCTTTCTTAAGGAACTTGGCGGGGATGTCCCTCCTGGCGGCGTCGATGGAGAAGGGGCGTAGGTCCCCTATCCTGGCCCACAGCCTGTTTCCCCCCTTGCCCATGACCAGCCCGAACTGCTTCTGCCTGGTCTCGTCGGTCGCCAGGTCCTCGCTGAGCACGTATACCATGGCGTCCTCGGGGGGGGCCTCTCCGGGCGGCCCTGCCTTGGCACCCTCCTCGTAGAGGTGGGGCTCCTCCGTGGCCTGGAGGGGAAGCTCCTGCTGGACTGCCTGCCCGACAGTGCCCGTGGTTCCCGAGGAGCCGACGACCACGGCAGGCTGCTGGCCGTCCGGCCCGGGGAGGCCGGGAGGGGGGGGAAGGGGAGGCACGCCCAGCGCCTCCGGGACAAGCCTGATGACCTCGGCGTCCAGGGGCAGGGCGGCCAGGGGGCCGAACGCCAGCGCCAGGGGGTTGCGGTCCTGCGGCCCCAGCCCGTTCCTTGCCTCGTACTGCTCCAGGGTCTCCAGGCTGGCCTCCTGGTCGTCCGGGACGCCGTCGATGCGCCAGTACTCGTCGAGCTGGATAGAGGCTATGAGGGCCGTCTTTATGGCCCTGGGGTCCGTCTGCCTGTGGTCCTGCTTCTGCTTGTCCTGGTGCCAGAAGGCATGCCATGCTGCCCTGTACGCCCTCTCGTGCATGTTCTCCTTCAGGAAGGCCTCCGCCCTGGCTATCCTCCTCTCGTCGCCCGAGGCTATGGCCCTTATCAGGCCGGAGACCGTGGCGGCCTCCCAGCCCTCGGGGAGGTAGTTGGCGATGGCGGGTATCCTCGTCCAGCCGGCCGGCAGGTGGTCGCTGTCCCCGGTGACATGGTGCTCCACGTCCCAGCTACGGCCGTACTCGACGTCGCACTCTATCGGCACGGGCCACTTCAGCCTCTCGTGCAGCTTCCTCAGCTTCATCTTCCTGGTGACCCTGGGGACCACGAAGGGCACGTACTCGTCCTTGATGCAGAAGTCTATCTCGTCGTGGACGGAGCAGTGCAGGAGGACGACCGCCGCCACCCCGGGGTCGGAGCAGACCCACTGGAATATCTTGTTCAGGCTCATGCGCATGAAGTCGCCGCATAGGCCCTGGATGGGGGCGTTCACGGACACCCTCTGAATCTTGCCCATGAACTTCTGGTAGTCGATGGCGTTCCTGACCCCGGTGTCCAGGTTCCTCCACATGGACTGCGCCAGGGCGGCGTACTCGGCCCAGGCAGGGTCCTTTGCGCCCTTGAGGTCCCTGGCCTTCCTGCTGAGGTCACGGTACTTCCAGTGGTTCTTCCTCTCCTCCTCGTTCGGCTCGTGGATGTGCAGCGCCTCCATGGCGGAGCGGAAGTTGATGACCCGCCCCGTCACGGTGGTACAGATGAGCCTCTCCCTGGCTATCGCCTGCTTCCCCTGGCACCACGCATAGAAGACGGGGACGCCCTTCCAGTAGTCGTCCACCATCTCCTTCGCCCGCTCCCTGGTGATGTCGGGGTTCTGCTTCTTCATGTTCTCGTAGATGGTGTACTCGGTGCCGCCGTAGAGCAGGGCGAAGTTGATAATCTTGGCAAGCTCACGCAGCTTCTTGCGCTCGGCCTTGCTGATGTTGGGGTCGTTGAACTCGGGGAAGACCTTGCTGGCCGTCAGGCTGTGGAAGTCGCCGCTGCCGTGCAGGAACTCGTTGATGAACTCGGGCTCGCCGGAGCAGTTGGCGGCCGCCCGCATCTCGATGTTGCCGTAGTCAACCGTGAAGAAGGTCCAGCCGGGCAGGGCATGGAACAGGCAGCGCAGGTTGACCACCTCGTTGGCGTCTATCTTGCCGCCCTCTATCAGGATGCCGAACCTGTCCCTGCACGTGGTGCAGGAGGGGACGAGGCAGACCGTGTACCCCATGTACTGCCCGATATGGTTCTTGACGATGCCGGGTGCCTTGGTGCGGACCCTTGCCCCGTCCCTCTCCTCCTCCTTGAAGCACGAGGGATGGAGGTCGGACTCCGGGTGCTCCTCCACCTGGTCCTCGGGTATCTCGTCCGGCTTGAGGATGTTGCCCGTTACCCTCCACATCCTGTAGGCCTCGACCTTCTTGACCGCCTGGGAGTTGAGGCCGAACCCCCCGTCCTTCTCGAACACGCCGCCGGCCGAGGACAGCCTGCCTCCCGCCACGATGTTCTGCTTCAGGTAGATGCGGGCGCTGCTGTCCGTAGGGTCGTAGTGCAGGCTGGCCGGGTGGAGGGCCTGGTAGTCCTTGAACTCCAGGAGGGCGGTCAGGAACTCGTCCTCGGGGTGCTCCTTGCTGAGGTCCGTGATGACCTCGGCGTCGCAGGAGGCCTTCTTTGCCCCGCTCTTGCCGCCGTCCGTCATCTTCAGGACGTCGTACTTCTTGACCTCGAAGAACAGCTTCCTGAGGTCGTCGTTGGAGCCGGGGTTGAAGCGGTCCTCCTCCAGCACCTCCCCCTCGTCGGTATGCGGCTCCTCGTAGCCTGCCGCTATCCCCAGGTTGTACAGCCTCCTCTCTAGCTGCCCCAGCTTCCTCTGGTGGCCCTTGACGGTGCGTGCGTGCCGCTCGGTGTCGATGATGAACCGCTGGCGCTCGACCCAGGACAGGGTGTCTACCAGCTCGTGGTCTATACGGTGGACGGTCCTGCGGCTGCGGGCAAGCTCGTGCAGCTTGGCCCACAGCAGCCAGGTGCATATGGCGTCGGAGGCGGCGTACCACAGGGCAAGCTCCACGGGTATCCAGCAGAAGGGCACGAAGTGGTTCTTGAGGCCGTGCTTCCTCTCCTTCCTGTCCGGGCACTTGCAGAAGGGGAGGCCCGTGTCCGGGCAGGTCTCCGCCTTGACCTTGGCGATGTCGTCCAGCTCTATCTGCTCGATGCCCAGGACGTTCTTGGACAGCGCCTTGAGGCCCCCGGCGTCCCCGGTATAGAACCCCTTGTCCTCGACGTCGGCCTTGGGGTCGTTGATGTACTGGAGGCACTGCACGTCCTCGAAGAACGGGTAGGGGCGGAAGCGGATGCCCATAGTGAGGCGCAGCACCTCACGGTCAAACTTGCCGTTGTAGAAGACAAGGAGCACCTGGTCGAAGAACCACTGGAGTATGCGGGCGCACTCCCTGCGGTCTATGCACCGGGCAGGGGAGGAGAGGGCAAGGTCCTGAAACTCGTGGTTGATAGGGACGTATACGCCCTTGACCCCGTCGGCCGACAGGCATACCCCGGCGATGTCCGTCCTGGTCTCGTAGAACTGGCTGTAGGAGCCGTCAGGGTTCTGCCTCATCCTGACGAAGAGGCGGGTGTCGAGGCTGAGGGTCTCGGCGTCCAGGGCCACGACCGGGAGGCTGCTGCCGTAGAACTCGAACCTGGGGGCGTTGGCAAGGACGTCGTCGCACCACTTCTGCAACGCCTCCGGCGTGTCGATGACCTCGAAGGCCTTGGTGTTCATCCAGCTCTTCTTGACCCTGGACACACCCCCGGAGGCGAGGAGGTCCGCCAGCACCTCACGGAACATGCTGCGGATGTCCCGTGGCTTCTTGGCCTTGGGCTTCTTGGGCTTCTTAAGGTCCCCGGCCGTCAGCTTCTCGGTCTTTGCCTTCATACGTGCCAATACTGCCTCATGCCTTGCGCTCCGCTATGGCCGCCACCCTATCCCTGCCCAGGACGGAGGCTAGGCCCATGGCCGCCTGGAGGTGGGCGTCCTCGGGGTCCTCCGAGGCCTTGGCGGACTTCTCCAGGGCAAGGGAGGAGAAGTATATGCGGATGTAGTCCTCCGCCAGCTCCGGGTCCCCGCTCTCCTGCACGTCATGGGCCGCCTTGAGGATGAAGGGCTCGGAGAGGTCCCAGAACCCCAGGGTGCCGTCCTCATCCTCGTCCTCCAGCGGGGCGTTGGGGAGCTTTGGGAGGTCGAACGTCTTCTCAATCCACTGGAGGGCCTGCATCTTGTTGCAGTCCATGTACCTGGACACGAATATGATGGAGTCGTAGTACTGGGAGCCGGGCGGGCAGCCAAAGCAGAAGGCGTCGTTGGTACGGGGGTATAGCTGGAAGGAGGGTCGGCGGTCCCTGCCATGGAAGGGGCAGTGGAGCAGGTGCTCACGGTGCCCGGTAAGCTCGGACACCACGTCCTCGAAGCGGACCTCGTCCCGTGCCCTCTCCCACCGCTCGGGGTTTATGCCCCCCGTGCTGGTAAGGTAGAGGCGCTGGGCGGACTCCCGCCCGAAGTCAAGCTCCTCGATTGCCGGGAGCCGGGTCTCCTCGTCGCCCACCTACACCCCCTGCTGGAGGCTTTCGTACTCCTTGAGCAGCGCCTCGCCCCTGGCAAGCGCATCGGCAAGCCCCCTGAGGTTCTCCTCAAGGTCCTTCTGGGTAAGTGCGGCAAGCTCCCTCAGCTTGTCCTCGCTCAGGGCCTCCGGGTCGCTGACCCCTAGCTGCCGCAGGCTTTCGTATAGGTGCTGGAGCTTCTGCTCCTCAATCCCTGCGTCCCTGATGACCTGGTCCCGCCTGCTGGAGAGCGCCTTGACCTTGGCCTGGGCGAGCCTCAACTGCTCCTGTATGTCTGGCATGTCCACCTCTACAAGGGGTTATTACTGTCGTCGGGGCGGGAGCAGAGCGGGCAGGCAAGCTCCACGCCGTGGACCGGGCACCTGGGCACGGACACCCTGGCCAGGTCGGCCCCCAGCCGTGCCGCCTCGGCGTCCGCCTGCCTGAGGGACTCCTCCGTCCTGCGGAGGTCGTCCTCCTTGAGGGCGGATAGCTGCCTGGCCTCCCGCACACTGCCTGCGGCCCTAATTACAGAGGAGAGGCGGAGGACGGACGAAAGGGAGGAATCGGTGCCCCTGAGCAGGACGCCCAGCCGCTCAGCGCAGGCACGGGGGCCAAGGCCCTTCCTGCCCACCATGCCGAGGAGAGACAGGACCGCCTGGAGGAGCCTCCCCTCCTGGGCTATGCCCTCCCACTGGCCCTGTACGGCCAGGCCTGCGTCCGCTAGCCCGGACAGGAAGGCGAGGCGGCGGGAGCGGTAGGCGGCCTCCGACAGGAGGTCTACCCTCCTGCGCAGCCCCTCGGTGACGGACAGGTCGGGTACCACGATGCCGGAGGCCAGCCTCCTGAGGGAGCACAGCCTGCCCGTAGCGGCAAGGACGGAGGCTATGGCAAGCCCCTGGGACCCGTAACGGCCGACCAACTGCTCAAAGGAACCGGCCCTGCCCAGCTCCGCCTCGGCCTCCTCAGACAGCCGGGAAAGCCTGCCCCTGCGCTCCTCCGTCTCCCGTATCTCCTCCGCCAGGGTCCTGGCCTCGGCGTTCCGCTGGGTGATGCGGAGGCCCGCCTCCTTCTTGCCTGCGTCCAGCCTCTCGGTGCTGGAGAACGCCCCCAGGACGGAGCTGAGGTCGGCAGGCTTCCACCTCTCCGGGTCGATGAGGAACTGTGCCCGGTTCTGCTCGGAGAAGATGGGGTCTATGGTGGTCTCGCCGACCTGCACCCTGCCGAACCCCAGCTTCCTCATCGGCTCGGGGATGCTGTCCCCCAGGGCCTCGTACTTGATGGGCTTGCCCTTCTCGTCCCTGCCTATCTCGTACTTGGTGGTGCCCCTGCGGGTGCGGGTGGCCCTGATGGGGTCGGTGCCCTCGGTCTCCAGGACGACCTCAAGCCTGCCGTCCTGCCCGTTGCGCACGAAGTCGGAGGGGAGGTCGTTGCGCAGCACCCCCCGCAGCGCCCGGAATATGCTGCTCTTGCCATGGTTGGAAGGGCCGACTATGAGGGTCAGCCCGCCTATGTCCAGGGCGAACTCCTCCCACGGCTGGACGTTCCTGCCTGTAAGCCTTATGCCCATGTAGGCTTGTGCTCAGTATGGAACTGGCAGCTACCCTCCGAGTCAACGCAGGTGGGGCCGCACCCCTCGCAGAGGACGGAGACGACCTCGTCCTCCTTGCAGAGGCCCGCCATGTCGCCGAGGTCCTCTCCGAACGTGTCTATCGAGCACTGCTTGCAGAAGTCGGCCATTGTCAGTACTCTGTGCTGGCGAAGTAGCACGGGAACTGCTGCCCCTGGGACACCAGCTCCTCAAGGTGCTGAAGGAAGGATATGTGCCTGCCCTCGTCCCGGTCATCGCCCTCAACGAACACCAGCTCGCCAAGCTCCTCCTCAGTAAGCTGGCGAGCCTCCTCCTCGTCCTCGCCCACTATCCCCTTGTAGTACCCCCTGGCCTGCTCCAGGGTTTCGGCGGCTATCCAGTCGCAGTCGTTCATCTCGAAGACATGCATCTTCCCCATGTCTAGGCCTCCTCTATGTCCTTCACGCTAGTGGCAGGCGCTTCGGCGGGCGTCTTCCCGAAGTCCTCCTCGTCCTGGAACTTGTACTCCCCTTCCTCTTCGGCGGCATAGGCCATCGCCTCGGCGGGGGGGGTGCAGCGGAACCTTTCGGTATCGTCGCTGGCCACCGCCTCGGTCACCATGCCCCGCAGCTTGCCCAGGACCTCGGGGTCCTGCTTGATGACCAGGGCCTCGACCAGCTCCGTCTTGCTCGGGTAGGTGGCAATGGCGTCGTCCAGGGACTTGCCCACGTACCACTTCTTCTTGTCAAAGGCCACCAGGTCGTAGGCGCAGGCAAGCTCCCTGACGCTCATGTTCTCGTCGATTCCCAGGTTGGGGCGGATGTACACGTAGCCCTCACGGAACCCCATGCCCGTGACCTTGTTCTTGAGGGACCTTGCCCTGACCTTGATGGCGGTCGGGTAGTTGCTGGCCACCTCCCCCCTGGGCTGGATGAGCAGCCACTTCTCCTTCTCGTCGGGCATCTTTCCCCACTCCCAGGGGCGGACCTCCTCGACCAGGTACAGCTCCACCATGACGGAGGGGGCGAACCTGGCGGCATAGCCGCCCGGCAGGCTGTACTCACGGTTGGTGTAGCTCCACCTGCTGGCGTACTCGGCGTCGTCGTCGATGCGGGCACGGGTCTGGTTGACCACCAGGATGGCCCCGTCATTCTCCAGCAGGTAGGGGTGCAGCAGGTGGTAGAACGCCTTGATGCCCTTGGCGTGCGAGCCGTAGTTGCCCTTGAACGCCTTGCCGCTCTCGATGTCCCTGCGGGGCACCTTGGTCTCCATGTAGGGGATGGAGTCGTCCACGAAGAACCTGACCCCGGCGTCCTCCATCAGCTCGACGTGCCGGGCTATGGCCCTCTGTAGGTTCGTGGGCTGCTCGTAGAAGCACAGGTCGGGGTCGATTCCCAGGGCGAAGGCATAGTGGATGGACGCCGTGGGCTCGTACTCGAAGATGCCCACCGGCTCGCCCGTGATGCGCTGGTACTGGGCGGCTATGCACAGGGCCATGGTGGTCTTGCCCGCCCCCTCGTTGCCGTGTATCTGGGTAATGCGCCCGTGTCTGGCGATGCCCCCCAGGCCCAGGACCCTGTCCAGGACAAGGTGGTTGTAGGGGACAAGCTCCTCCCGGAAGTCCTTGTCCAGGATGCGGAAGTCGGCCTTGGTGTCCTTGCGCACCTTCAGGAACTTCTCCCGCCGCTGCTCCACCGTCCAGTTGCGGGGCGGCCCTAGCTTCTCCTCTGCTTCCTTGTCCTTCTTCTTCGCCATCGGCTCTCCTCTATATCAGGTATGACTTCCTCTCCAGCCCGACCTTGAGGGAGGAGGCGTCCCTCATGCAGAACGCATACTCCCTCGGGGCATACTCGTAGAAATACTCGGGGCGGTGGAGGATGCCCTGCGTCACGATATGTATGTGGCTGCCCTTGCCCTTGGCCTTCTGCTGTCCGGAGCACAGCGCATGGAGCGCCCGGCCCGGCACCTCCCTGCCCCTGTCGAGCAGGATGCTAGCCGTGTACCTCCCCATCATGGCGAGCAGGACGGCGTCGCAGGAGTCAGGGTCCAGGCGGGGGAACCTGCTCTTGTCGATGAAGTCGTAGGCCCGCAGGATGTTCTCCGCCTTGTTCTTCCTGCCCGTCCTGGACAGCCCCATGACCGACCGCAGCGTGGCGGCGTTGGTGGCCAGCACCCTGGCGGTCTTGAACCTGTCCGTGACCTGTGAGTTCTCGAAGAACACCAGGTGGATGATACGGTTGAGCGCCACCAGGAAGTCGTTCATGGGGGTGGGGAACTCCATCGAGATGAGCAGCCCCGTAGGCTCGGGAAGGCCATCGGGAAGGCCCATCTGTCTATGGAGACCAGGCCCCCTGGAGACCAGGACCTCCTTAAGGTGCAGCGCCATCCCCTTGCCCCTTATCCAGATGGGGTCGGACGCCCTCTCCGCCTTGACGGAGCCCACCTCGACCCACTCGGCCTGGGTAGGGTAGAGGCCCCCGAGCCTCCCGCACCCCTCGCAGGGGTGGGAGGCATGGCTGAGGCATCCGGGGTGCTGGCATGGCATGCACTTGAGGGGGTCTTCGGGGAGGGTCACACGCATGAGGGCATAGCCGGTCCTGGACATGGACGGGTCCAGCCCATATACCAGCCATTGACCTATGCCTTGCAGTGGCGTGGGGTATACGAGGAGCACGGGCTTGCTCACTTCTTCTCCTTCAGGGAGTCCAGAGCCTTGTAGAGGTCGTGCGTTTTCCCCCAGTCAGGGGGGTCGTACTCGTCCTTCTCCTCGTTGAACTTGCCCTTCCATACGTCGTCCGCCACGGAGGTGGCTATCATGCCCAGGGCGGGGGCAAGGCCCCTGAGAGACTTCGTATCGCACCTGGTGCCAGAGCGGCACGGCCCGTCGAGGCTGCATACGCAGCCGTCCCTGTGCAGCCTCAGCCTGCCGGAGAATATGTTCCTCCAGGTAGGCCAGTGGTTGACGTACCCGTACTTGGGGGGGAAGTCCTTGAGGAACCTCTCGATGGCGGCGGCGAAGCGGTCATAGTGCTTCCTTATGACGTATGCCCTGTCGAAGGTGAAGAAGAAGACCGCCCGGTGCTCCTCGGGGATGTCCTGGCGCATCCAGAGGTCCCACATCTCGTCGCCAAGCTCCATCCATCCCCTGCCCATGTCGTAGGCCTTGGTGGCGTTCAGGTACCTCCCTGCTATGGCCTCCCAGGCGACCGGGGCAGAGCCGTGCCCGTTCCCCAGCTCGTACAGGTCCTCTACCTTCTTGCGTGGCCATACCCCGACCACGGTAGTGCAGCTCATGCTGTCCTCCGGAAACTACCTCAGGACGGGCTGTATCCAGTATCCGAGTGCCTGTTTTCGGGAGGTGTACCTTTCCCCCTCCAGCCGAAGCACCTTGTCCGCCTTGGCCCTGAGGTCTACCTTGTCGGCAAAGTTTATGCCCTCCGGGTCGTCCCGGTAGTCCCACACCCTGATGGTCCCGCTCTGCAAGTTCGCCTCAAGGGCAAGGCCCAGCGGGTGGAAGAACTGGCGGTTGGCCTCCTGGAGGTAACCGTCGTCTATCAGGGTTTTTGTGTCCAGGTACTTGATTTCCATGCTGCTCTCCTCAGGAGAGGTGGGGGTTGTAGGTGACGAGGCACTCCCTGGGGAACACCCCCGAGCCTAGCCTGCCCCCGTCGAACCATACCGTGGTGACGGTCCCAGGTGCCCATCCCATGCTTGATATGGTCATCCTCGGGCCGCCGCTCTTCAGGTAGACCGTGCCTCCCACTGCTATCTCAGCTACAGCGAGCGGGGAGGCGGCCTCGAAGACCACCTCAGCTACTTTTTCCTTTGCCATGGCCCTCCTTACAGGTCGTCCACTGCGTCCAGGTTGGCCTCGGCCGCCCCTGCCGCCAGCCCGGAGAGGAGCGCCTTCCACTCCAGGAGGCTGGTCCTCTTGCCGAGCCTCCGGTAGAGCTTCCTGCCCCCGTCTTGAACGAACGGCTGGCATGCCTCCTCGACCGCCTTGGCCAGCTCCGGCGTGCTCTTCCAGCGGGGGGTGCGGCTCTTGATGTGGAACTCGTACTTGTTGCCGTTGAGTACCATGACCAGGTCGTAGTCGTAGATGCTGGCCCCCTCTTCGATTAGGTTGGTAACGGAGCGGAAGTTGGGCCTCGACAGGTCAACGAACCCGACCTTGAACTCGATAGGGCCGTTGTAGCCCTTGACATAGTTGCCGCTCCGAGGGTCCAGCACGTTGGGGTCGGAGTTGGTGTACTGGAGGGCAAGGTTGATGAGGTGGTAGCGGCCCTCCTCGTCCAGGTGCTTGCAGCAGAGGCCGGGTATGAAGACTGTCCGGGGGGGAACCCCCTCGGTCCTGCCGATGCAGACATACTGCCTCTTGCCCTCCCTGGTGGCCACGAAGTGCGTCCGGCAGCCATGGGGCTTTCCCAGGAACGGCAGGAGGGCGAGCCTGATGACCTTGTCGCTCTTCTTCTCGGGGCGGATGCGCTCCAGGCCGTCGCCCCTCTTCATGACCTCGCTGTCGCCCCACTCTATCTCCTCCCCGGAGAAGTCCTCCTCCTTGGAGGCCGCCCTGCCGCCCTGCGGCTGGCGCTGGTGGGGGATGTCAATGTCGTCCGGCTCCACCACGGGCCTGGCCTGCGCTGCGGGCTGGGGCGGGGGTGCCGGGGGCGGGGGTGCAGGCGGGGGTGCCTGCGGTGCCGGTGCTGGCTGGGTGTTCTGGGATGCTGCGGGCGGTGCCTGGGCTGCGGCCGGCTTGGCCGGTACCAGGTCTATAAGCTCGTCGTCGTTGAACTGCTTCATTTCTGTAGTCCTCCTGTGGACGCTATAGTGGGATTGGCAGGGAGGGGGACCCTCTCGATGCTGCGAAGCCTCCCCAGGGCCGTGAACCTGACCTTCCTCCTGCCGCAGGTGAGGCGCTTCTCCCCGGTGAGGGGAATCCTCCTCACGCTGGCCGGGCGGTGGCGGACGGTGAGCTTGCCGAACTTCCCCAGCTTCACGGAGAACCCGTCCGTCCCGATATTGTCCGCCAGGATGCCTTCGAGGCAGGATATCACCTTGCCGACAATCCCCCTCGCCGACTTCTTGGTAGTGCCCAGGGACTCGGCAACCCTGCCTACCAGCATCCCCAGGCCCGTCTTGGAGCTAATGGCCATCTGCGGTCCGTTCCTGCCATGGGATAATACTGCCCCTACTGCCTCCATACGGAGGCCACCTTAAGGGCACATATCCAAGGGCTGTCCTTCCTGGCCCTCCAGGCCGCTACCTCACGCACGGTCTCTGCCGCCCTGGCGGGGTCCAGGCGCAGCCCCGACAGGTACCTGAGCTTGGAGGGGGAGAGGCTAAGCCCCGCCTTCTTGACCGAGCCTTCCTCCCCGGCGGCCAGGAAGGCATAGGCGGTGAGGTCACGGAAGAGGGTATGGAGGCGGTAGGCAGGGTCAACGCCGGGAGGGAGCCACCTGGTGCTGTGCTCCCACGGCTCCGGCCATCTCTTCCTCTCCTCGGGGACAGGGCCCAGGAGTATCCAGGCGGCCCTCCATATGGCCGCCCTGATGTCCCCGATGCCCTCCGAGGCAAGCTCGTCTGCCGCCAGCCTGGCATCCTCCTTGCCTACCTCCTTGCCTACCAGGGAGGCGGCGTGCCTGACGATGGCGAGGGCCGCCGCAGACCCCCTCCTAATAGGGCCTACCGTCCAGAAGGAGGCCTTGTCCCTGACCGCCTGCGAGAGGTCCACCACCCTGCCGGTGGTGACGCACAGGAGGCACGGCCTACCCGTGAGCAGCATGGTGTCGTCCACGTGCTCCTCCGCCCTGCACGGCATGCCGAGGGCCTGCTCAGCGAAGCGCACCTGGAACGGGTCGTCCCCGACCAGTATGTTAAAGGGCTTTATGGTCTTGCGGGACAGGAGCATGGTCACGGGGGGGTACTCGGAGACGGATATGCCGGGCCTGAACTGTGCGTCCACGCCAGATAATACCCGATGGGGGCAGGGGCTATAGGCGGATGGCAGGGGCCAGGGGGGCCTGGACTATGGCCTCGGGGTAGCAGCGGATGGTCCTGAGGAGGGCGCTGGAGAACCCGTGGCGGTAGGACTCGGCCACGGTCCTGGGGGGCCTGCCCGCATGGTAGGGGCACTTCCAGATGGGGTACTGCCTCCATAGCTCCCGGTAGCATCTCTGCTCGAACCTTTCCAGAGGCTCTCCCTCGTCCGGGCAGTCTGTCCTGGAGCGGAACACTACGGCGACCTTCTCCTCCACGGCAGGGCACAGCTTGAAGTTCTCCCTCTCGAACGTGGCCACGACTATGAACATAGGCTTCATCAGTCTCTCCTCGCTATCTCTTAGCGGCCTCGATAAAGGCTTTGCGCATCCCAGAGTCAGCCAGCCGGTCGGAGTGCCTCCCCCCGAAGGCGATGGTAAGCGCTTTGATTGTCAGCCATAGCATCTTTGCTATCCATTCCTTGTCTTTTTCGGTCAACATCTGCTTCTCCTCCTAGTCCCTCTTGCCGTAGTCCTTCTCGTCGTTCCACCCGTAGCGCATCATGCTCTCGCCCATGCCCCAGCAGGCGAAGGTGGAGCACCACTCCTCCAGCTCGGACTTAATCTCCTCACCGCTCCAGCCTGCCGGTACATGGACGAAGCTCCTTGCGTCCGTCCCACGGGACGAGCGAATCCAGAACTCCAGCTTCCTTGGCCCGCCGGGGGCAGTATACCTTATCGGCATCAGTTCCTCCAGTCCTTCTCCTGGTATACAGGCTCTCCATGCTGGTTCAGGGGACGCCAGTACACGGTGCCGGGCCTCTGCATGGCGGCCTTAATCTGGTAGGCGTTGCCCGTCTCGGAGGCATAGTTCCTGATATGCCCCAGGGTCAGCCCGGTGGCACGTGAGAACTCCGCTTTGGAATGCACTGCCGCCACTACCTCCACCTGCTCCCCCAGCCGGAAGTCGCTGCTGTGGTAGACCCTGAGCCTCTTGCAGTAGGGGCAGGGGACAGGCATAGTCGGGGGGTCGTAGGTAGGCCCCCTCCAGGCCTCGTAGGTCCCGGTGTCTCCGCACTTGCTGCACTGCTGCTTCTTAGCCATAGCCTACTGTCCTCGCAGCGGGATGAGGCTGTTGGTGCATACGTGCCCTGCAAACTCCCCGTCCTTTGCCACATGGCACATCCCCATGGTGTTCGCCTTGGGGCACCCCGGAAGGTTGACGACGGTCACGGTGTCGCCCTTCTGGACATTGAACGGGGGGTTGAGCAGGTCGAACAGCACCGGCTCGTAGCGGTAGCGGCCTCCGACTCTCACCTTCTGCGCCATCACTTCTTCCCCCTCCTGGTATACTCGTCGTCGATGAGGGTATAGGCGGCGGTCAGCTCCTTGAACCTCTCGGTCGCCTCCTCGTAGGTCATCTTGTTGACGATGATGCGGTCGGGATGGTATGCCATCGACAGGCGGCGGAAGGCGCTCTTGACCACGCCCCAGGGGCTTCCCTCGGGAACGCCGAGGACCTTCCAGGGGCCGTAGCTCCTGCCCCTGAACACCTCCCTGGCCTCGTCCACGCCCATCCGTTGGCGGAAGGCGGCCCTCCACCTCTCGGGGGAGCCGTACCCTTCCTTCTCGGGGTCGTAGGTGCGGTAGCCGTCCAGGAACCCCTTCCTAGGCATTCAGCACCGCCTCGTAGGGGCGCTCGTTGCCGGGGATGCCCAGCTCGTCAAGGTGGTGGCAGTGCCGGTGCCGACGCCATCCTGGGCAGGAGCACCCCCAGTGGCGCTTCTGCTTGTGCTGTGCGATGGTGTAGACCCTGTTGGAGCTGGAAGAGGGGATGTCGAAGCGGTTGGTCCAGTCCCGGTTGTCCGGGAGCTTCAGTGAGTCGTGCGGCAGGTAGACGGTGATTGCATTCTCGTTATGCATATCTTCCCTCCACCTACAGTATACACCAGGATACACGCTATGCGGCAGGATTCTTCAGAGAAGGCTGAGCTTTGGCCTCTCCCCTTGGAACCTCCTGTGGGCCTCGACCAGCTCCTTCAGGAAGATGTCGGCGTCGGTGAGGTGCAGCAGCACCCTCCGCCCCGTGTCGGTTATGGCGAACCCCATGGGCACCTGCATCACGATGCTGTACTGGGCGCTGGACAGGAGGAGCCTCTCGGCTAGCTGGTAGAGGAGCCTGCGGGTGAACTGCCTTCCCTGCTCGTCCGTGGCCTCCACCTTGGTCCCTGCCCCCTCTACGGTCACGCTGACCTTGAGGGCCTCCTCCAGAGGCTCGATGAGGTACTCGTGGGTGGGATTGTCAAGCTCCTTGAGGACAAGGAGGTGTATGGACCTGATGTAGGGGAGGAAGGGGCGGAAGGGGATGTTCTTGAGCAGGGATATCCTGACCTGGTCGATGACCAGCGCCCTGACCATGATGGCCACCCCGAAGGTGGCCCCCCACTTGGTAGCCCCCACCAGCGAGGGGTGGAAGGAGAACTCCGACAGGGTAGGGTACTTGGCATACTTCTCCAGCAGCCTGCCGTGGGCAAGGACGATGCGCTTGACCTCCTCCGGCCCCGACAGCTTGCCCTTGGCAAGCTCCTCGGTCGTGGCGGTGGCCATCATCTCCCTGCGGACCTCCTGGGCGATGGTCTTCTGCACGAAGAGCACCCGCTTGAGGTCCTCCAGGGTGTCCAGGGGCACCAGCCTGTGCGGACTGTCGTTGTCCATCATAAGGGCACCTTCATCCTGGGGTCAAGGCCAGCATCCGCCCGCACATGGCTAACAGCAATCGAGTCAAGGTAGTCTACCGGCCAGGCAACATCAGTGCCTCGTGACCTGACAATCTGCTCGGCCTCCTCCCTTGTATACTTCCCGGCCTGCCGCAGGTCGCATGTGTATCCGCCACGGCATGGGTTCCAGAGCAGCATACAGTTCCCGACTACCGAGCGGGTATCTTGGATGTAGTATCTAGCTTCACCCATATATCCCTTCCCCCTTAGCTACACCCCATCATAGCTTGTCCAGGTACTCTATGACCTCGGCGATGGCCTGCTCCGCCCTGCCGACCTGCCTGTGGACGGAGGCCAGAAGCCCGCAGAGGTCGGGGTAGTCCGGCGAGAGCATGACCTCCTTGTCCCCGTCCGCCATGTAGTAGAGGGCGACGGGGCCGTCGGCGATAGTGCCGCTGCGCTGGAAGGCCAGCTTAATCTGCCCCGAGAGCCTCTCCGGGGAGTAGAGCAGGTAGGCGCTCCCGACCACGGGCTTCCACAGGACCCTGTGGTCGTCCGTGGCCGCCCTGAGCTTCTGGCACAGCTCCGAGTCCCTGTCCCCGGACCTAGCCTTATGCTCCGGCTGTTCCAGCACTGCCCCCCCTGGAAACATCTTCCATTCCCCGGCCCGATTTGGCATCCTTCCTCCTCCTAGCCCTGGCTCACCCATCTGCCGTTGCGGCCAGGCACGCCGCCCCGCTTGGCATCCTCTTCCCATAGCTGCCCGATACGGTCCAGGCATTGCTGCCTTCCCAACCCCTCGTTGGTCACCCACGCCAGGACGTCCCCGTGGCAGGGCCTCGGGGCGCACCAGCACGCCAGGGTCCTGCCCTTCAGCTCCCCCTTCGCCTGCTCCACTAGCTCCGGGTCGTCGAAGAGGTGGCCGGTGAACTCGATGAGGACCGTCCACCTGTCCGTCTCCTTCACCAGGTAGAACGGGTTGTGGTACGGGGACTCGGGGAGAGTGCCGTACCTGGGGGAGCGATGCCAGCGCCCTACGTACAGCGCCCCCGTCCTGCCCATGTCACGGACGTGTACTACCAGCGGGTGCATCCTTCCCCCTCTTCCTGTGCGCTGCCAGCGTCATAAACAGCCCCCTCTCCAGGAGCAGCGCAACGCACCTGTCCCTTTCCTTCCTGCCGAGGTGCGACTTCCACCTCCAGGGCTTGTTCGTCCTGAACCCGCAGGGGCATATATAACGGTATACTGGCTTTGGCATGGTTTCTCCCTATCAGTGACTACCCAGTTTCTTCCTCGCTACATACTCCCGGAGCCACCGTTCCCAGGTGTCCTGTATCCTCTGGCGGTTCGGCCACCTGTAGGGGACGGGGTGCTCCCTGTCATAGCGTTGGTAGCAGGCGACGGCCTTGTTGACGTTATGGACGTCGCCTCCCGTGGCGAGCCGCCACGCCTCCTGGATTAGGAGCATGTCCAGCATGCCAGCGCCCCCCTTGCCGCAAGGTGGGTAAGCAGGAACCTTACCGTGATAGGCAGGGACCTGGTCCTCTCTGAGGCGCTCCCTACGCACACGTAGTAGAAGCCCCCACAATACACGTCCACCACCCACTCCGTCCCCCCCGTGGTGCCCAGGAAGCGCCAGTTGGGGGCCAGCTTTGCGGACTCCCTCCATCCTTCACGGAGGGGGGAGTCCACGGGTATGCGGCCCAGGGCGGCCCTGACGGGGGCGATGTCCTGGGGCCTGGGATACCTGGGCCTGGACCTCCTCATTTATCTACCCACTCCACCCTTGTGCTGCCGTAGTGCCCGTGCAGGAGCAGCAGGGCGTCGATGTCGGGGTGTATCTCCGTCGTCGGGGTGCTGCTCGTCCAGCGCAGCACGACCAGGCCGTCCGAGAACTCCACCCCTTCGGCGACATAGCCGGTGCCGCTCACCCCGCTCATGTCCCTGCTACGGTACAAGCGGAATGCCCTCATGGTAGTCCGTCCTTTACCCTCTTGAGCTTTCCAAGGAAGGCATCGAGTTCAGCCGCCGGGACAGAGGGGCAGAACATCTCCACCTGTTCGGCGAGGGAGGACGGGTGGGGGCCCTCCATCGGCATCTTGTCGGTCACCCCGAGGAACTGCGCCCGCTCCCATACCTCCTTCCAGGAGAGGGAGTAGAGCGGGACGGTCCTCTTCTGGCGTACCTGGATTCCCTCCGGGCCTATCCATACCAGCAGCCCGTTCGGTAGCTGCCTGCGTATCGTCCTGGCGAGCCTGATTGTCTTCATGGTTCCTCCCCTGCCTCCCCTGTAATCCGTACGTCAACCGGCAGCAGCCTGCCCCTGCCCTTCCGCTCTTCGGCCTCGGGGCCGTAGGGGAAGCACATCCCTACCAGGAACCTGCGGGGGTATACGAACATGAACCGCTGGTCGTGGCTGTCCCACCATGCCCAGTAGCATCCCTCCTGCTCCTCTCCTTCGCTGACCACTGCCTCAAGGACCCTGGCCCCCTTGCCCACGCAAGATGCGGTAAGCCTGGGATGAGGGTAGAAGTGGGCGTACCACGTCCCCCTGCCGCCATGCAAGGGCTGCTCTATGCAGTACAGGGTTGTAGGCTTGGTGGCCGTGTTCTCCTCCTCATCGTCCTGGTCGGGGCCGACCGAGGTTATGCCGTAGAGGTTCTCCAGGTCGTACCACTCGTAGTCCGTAGGGGAATAGTCGCCGTAGACCCCCATCACAGCACCGCCTTGTACCTCTCGGCCGCCTTGCGGATGGCCTCTGCCATCATGGAGGGGGTGACCTCCAGGCCATGGTTGTCCTGTAGCTCCTCGATTGTGTTCCACGTATACCCTGTTACCTTGTCCAGGGGGATATTGACTCGGACGCCCCCGTGGCCCGTCTTGGCCACCAGGAAGCTCCTCCCCACCTTCACCAACCAATCCCTGCCGTCGATTGTCAGCTTGCGCATATGGTGCCTCCGCAGAACCTACTGACGGTATCCTCGACTATCCCGAGCAGGCCGTGCTTCGTGCAGCTATCCGGGTAGTCGCACGGGTCAGGCTCGGAGCGGCACTCCAGGTCTGTGTCCACAAGGCGGCGGATGTCCTCCAGCCTGTTCCTGAGCCTTTGCCTGTCGGTGCTGGACAGGCGGGGGGGCACCTTCCCTAGCTGTAGGCTGACTGCCTTCTCGTCGCACCTCGTGCGCTTCGGGCACCTCGTGCAGTCCTGGAACACCTTGTGCGGGAAGCGGTCCAGGGGCACCTCCGTGAACCCTATGCCCGTGAAGAACCCCGGTATGGTGGTGAGGGCGAACACCTCCTTCATGCCCAGGCCCCCTGCCTCCCCCACCAGCGTTGCGACCAGCAGCGTACCTATGCTCCTCCCACGGTGCCCTCCGTCAACCGCCAGGGAGCGCAGCTCGGCAAGCTCCTGGCTGTAGACCCTGAGCGCACCGCACCCGACGACCTTGTCCCCCTCCTCGGCGACATAGAACTCCCGGAAGTCCCTGTAGAGGGCGGGGAGGGGCCTGGGCAGCAGGACTTCGCTGTTGCTCCCTACCAGCCTGGATATGGCGGGGGCATCCCCCGGCCTAGCCTCTCTGATGTTCATCTATCCCTCGTAGGGGGGGCGGGCGGAGATATAGACGACGTTGCTGGTCAGCGGCTCCACTGCCATGGGGCCGCTGAGGGTACGGACGTCCAGCCTGCCGTCCTTCATCCTTGCCTCTATCTCCCCGGTGATGGCCTTGAACACTATGGTGCTGCCGATAGGCAGCCCCCGGTCCGGCTCCGGATGGAGGCGGAGGGCGGTGTCCGTAAGGCCCCCCTCCCCTGCGGCGGCAAGGGCCTTCTCCTTCCAGGAGTCCCTGTCCCTCTCCAGCCGCTCCATCTCCTGCTGTGCCCACTTGGGCAGCTTGCTCCTGTCCATGGCTCCTCCTCCCACCCTAATCTGCATACCTCCGCAGCCTAAACTGCTCAAGCGTCAGGCCCAGCTTCTCTGCCCGCCCTGCCATCTCCTGGCGACGGCCCAGCTCTGCCTCGACCCACTTCTTCGACATGAGGCCGAGGGTAACGGAGCCGAACAGCCAGCCTAGCTCGACCGCCATGTTTGCCCATGTGTTCTGGACTGCGACATCTACCGTAGGGAGCAGGCGTATGTAGAACCCCGGCTGCCTGTTGAGGATTACTTGTGCTGCGAACCGGCCAGCAAGATAAGTTCGTATGTAGCCTCTCATGATAAACCCCCTACCAGTCCACCTCGTAGCTCCCTGGGAAGAACACCGACTCCGACCACCACGGGCTGAATATGTGCCCGCTGCGGCGGATGAAGTCGCCGAACCCGGCGTCCAGGATGTAGTGGGTGGCCCAGTCCTCCTTGGTGCGGTTGCTGCGCCCGGTGGCCTGCTGGAGCGCCAGGGCGGTCCTCCAGGCGTACCACTCGGGGTCCCTGTCCATCCTCGCCTTGACGTAGTTGGAGAGGAAGGGGTAGGGGACCTTGCACACGATGGAGAAGCGGCTCAGGTCGTCCTTGAGGTCCAGGCCCTCGGTCATGCTCGGGCTGATGATGACGGTGGGCTTCTTCGACTCGATATGCCTCTGGACGGTGCGCTCACGGTCGCCCGCCACGCCCTCCTCGTGGGTGAGGATGCGGTCCCCCATCCCACGGCTGCGGAGGTACTCCACGATGTAGCGTGTAATCCTGTAGGTATGGGTATGGATTATCCCCTTCTCGCTGGCATGCTTGCGCATGATGTGCTCTACCTCGGCGGCGACCAGCGGGAGCGCCTGCTCGATGGTCTTGGCGCTCATGTTGGCGACCGGGCGGTAGAGGATGCGGCGGTTCTGGACGGGGAAGTCCGAGTCCAGGGCAAGGCAGACGGCGTCCTTCCTGTCTATCCCCAGGTTGCGCAGGAAGGTGGCGAAGTCCAGGATGGTGGCGGACATCATGATGACCTTGGCCGCCTTGCTGAACAGCATCCTGTCGGCGAACAGGGTCGCCGTGAGGGGCTTGACAATCATCTTCGCCGGGAGCTGCGGTATGTCCGCCTTGCAGTCCCGACGCCAGCACTTGTCGCTCCCCGGCCGCACCTTGCTGCGGCAGTGGGGGCAGCGGGTGGCCTCGGACTCCGACCAGACCATCCAGTCCTTGCGGTCCTCGGCCTTAAGGAACAGGTCGAGGGACTGCATGAACCTCTCCAGCCCCTTGGCCTTCTTGAAAATCTTTATCGCCTGTTTGCGGTCCTTGTCCCGCATGGCCTCTGCCTCTAGGTTGAGGTCGTTGATGGCGGTGATTACCATGGGACGGAACACCGTGTTGAGCCAGTCGAGGGCCACGGCCATCCCTGCGGCGTTGGGGGTGATGTAGGGGACGCTGTAGAAGTCAATCCCCACCTCCTCGCAGCGCCACTTGGTAATCTCGATGTTGGCGAGGGCGAGGATATGCTCCTCCGTGCCGTGCGCCTCGTCCAGGACGAGCACGGTACGGTCCGGTAGCTGCCCGGCATGGTTCGTCTCGGCAAGGTAGTAGGCGAAGTTGGTGGTGCCTATGGGGGTGTTGCAGAACACGGCCTTGGCCAGCTTGTAGCCTGAGCAACGCTCCTTGTGCTCCTCGGGGTAGTTGAACGCTGCGTCCTCGCAGTTCATCTGACCGCCGCCCTCCTCGGGGTCGTACCAGTAGTCGCACAGGTAGTTGGACATGCCCTTGAGCAGCACCAGCCCCCTGCTGGCGAACTCACGCATGTACTGCTCCTGGAGGGACTTCTGCGGGGTGGCGATGTAGGCCCCAGGCTCGTACCCGCTGCCCCTGGGCATGGTCTTGGCCCACGAGCCTGCGGCTATGGCTATGCCGCTCTTCCCGCCGCCCGTGGGGACCTCCAGCACGATGTACTTCTTCCCCTCCCGGACCGCCTCCTCAACCTTCTGGAGAGCAAGCTCCTGCGGGACACGGACCGAGGGGAAGGGGAAGTGGTCACGGATGCTGGCGGAGTAGTTGTCGTTGAATCCCTGGCCGTCTACGGCTGCTATGGCGGGGGCATCTCCCATGGTGTACGTCGTCCTCCATAGGTATAATACGCCGGTAGGTACCGGGCAAAGGAGGGATTTATATACTTCTGAAGCAGTCGGAGGTGCAGCTATAGCCCCGGATGCGCTCCCGCAGGAGAAGCTCCTGCTCCTCCTGCGGCAGGGTGTCGAGGAGGCCCTCCATGCACTGCCATACCCCCTCCCGGAACTCGTTCGGGCCTATCCCCGGCCTCCCGTCCCCGGTCGTCCCCAGCAGCCTGCGGCCTGTGTCCACCAGCCTGGAGCATATGCCGGAGCAGAGCATGGGGTCCACGCCGTCGCCGGCCGACTGCTGGATGTACTCAACCGCCTCCAGGATGCGCTCCTCGGGGTCGTCGAGGTGGTTGTAGAGGCACAGGAGCTTGGCGACGGCCCTCTGGCGGGGCTTGAGGCGCTCCCAGTCCGGGGAGGAGCGGGAGGATATCTCCGCCACGACGTCCCCGTACATCCCCTCCGCCTTCAGCCACCTCTCCGAGCGTGAGAGGTCGTCCGGGGCGAGGGACACGAACCTCCCCAGCCTGCGCTCCTTCTCCAGCCTGACCAGGCGGGGGAGGCAGGCGGCAGAGCCGGCCGCCCCCGTGCAGCACAGGGATAGCTGGGAGTAGGGCACCTGGCGGAGGGACTCCCTGCCGAACCTCCTGCCCTCGGACAGGAGCGCCCTGAGGGAGTCCTGGAAGCTGACAGGGGGGGAGATGACCTCCATCTCGACCTTGAGGGGGGCGTCCATGGGGGATAATACCGCCCCCTACCTGCCGATGATGGTCCAGCGGGAGCCGTTGCTCCACACCAGGACGGTATACGTGCCGGAGCCGTCAGCATTGTTCCCCCAGGCGGTCTGGTAGCTGTTGCTGACGACGGCAATCTGCCCCTTGTGCGTGGAGGGGGAGGGGAGGGAGGCGAAGGGCACGGCGGCTATGGGGGTGCCGCTTATGGGCCCTGTGTAGCCCGTCTGGCCCGTGTAGCCCGTAAACGCCCCTGGCCCGGTGTAACCCGTGTAGCCTGAGTATCCGGTCCTTCCGGTGTACCCGCTGTAGCCGGTATACCCCGTCCTTCCCGTGTACCCTGTGGCCCCCGTGGAGGTGGCGGAACCGGCATAGCCTGTGTAGCCGGTATAGCCGGTATACCCAGAATAGCCAGAGTAGCCGGTCTCCCCTGTGTAGCCTGTGTAGCCTGTGTAGCCCGTGTACCCGGTAAAGTTCCCAGGCCCGGTATACCCTGTGTAGCCAGAGTAGCCGCTATAGCCGGTATCGCCTGTGTAGCCCGTGTAGCCAGTGAACGCCCCAGGCCCGGTATACCCTGTGTAGCCAGAGTAGCCGCTATAGCCGGTATCGCCTGTGTAGCCCGTTGCCCCCGTGCTGG
>Ga0187864_10000118_pt1 | contig 88609 bp, 76 predicted proteins | sample June2016WEW_11_4_FD_132985 | JGI IMG/M metagenome (GOLD analysis project Ga0187864, IMG submission 132985) | Peatland microbial communities from SPRUCE experiment site at the Marcell Experimental Forest, Minnesota, USA - June2016WEW_11_40 | ecosystem: Environmental > Terrestrial > Soil >... | reverse complement strand
CCGCGTAATCGTGACGGGCCGCGCCGTCGCGCACAAAGGCCCCGGGGGCGCCGACGAACGGCCGCGCGATGACGCGCCCGACCTGGTGCGGGCCGCGCAGGATCTCGCGCGCGATTTCGCACATCCGGTAGAGCTCCGGGAGCGAAATGACCTCCTCGTGCGCGGCCACCTGAAAGACGCTGTCGGCCGAGGTGTAGACGATCGGCGAGCCCGTCCTCAGGTGCTCCGCGCCGAGCTTTTCGATGATCTCGGTTCCGGAGGCGGGGCAATTGCCCAGCGCCCGCCGGCCCACCCGCTCCTCGAACTCGCCCAGCACCCCGGGTGGGAATCCGTGGGGGTAGAGTGGGAAGGGCTTATCGAGGTGGATGCCCGCGATCTCCCAGTGCCCGGTGGTGGTGTCCTTGCCCGGGGAGGCGAGCGCGCACCGGCCGTAGCAGCCGAGCGGCCGGGCGGCGGGCGGCAGGCTCTCGAACGGCCGGATGTTCGCCAGGCCGAGCGCGCAGAGGTTGGGGAGGCGCAGGGGCCGGGTGGCGGCGATGTGCCCCAGCGTGTCGCTGCCTGCGTCCCCGTAGTCGGCCGCGTCCGGCATCTCGCCGATGCCCACGCTGTCGAGGATCAGCAGCACGATGCGGCGCGGGGTCATTGCCCCGGCGCCTTGGGCGGATTGCGGATCGCATCGGCCAGAGCCGCGGCCCGCTCCCGCGCCATATGCATGTAGCGCTCGCTCCCCGCGATCCGGTCCAGCAGCGGCAGGAACTGCGCCAGCGCGACCAGGCGTCTGCGGTCGAACTCCGCTTCCAGCTCGAGCAGCCCCTGATTGACGCCGAGCTTGTCGAAATGGGTGGCATTGTCGAGAACGGCGAAGCGCTGTTCGGATTCGGCCATGCGTTCGAACCAATCCCAGAGCTGCTGGGCCTCGAGGCGCGCCGAGTAGTTGAACTTCACCTCGTGCTTCTCGCTGCCGCTCTCCCAGCGGAACGTCTTGTCGCCCATGAAGGCGACCTTGACGGGGGCCTCGAGCGGCTTGGAGAAGCGGTCGAGTTTCGCGGCCAGGTCGAACACGGCCTCCGTCTCCGCGGGCGCGAGCTGGAACTCCATCGGGCTGTCGTCGTCCTTGCCTTCCTTGTATACCCCGTGGCCGTCTTTGTCCACGGCGATTTCGACGTAGTCGGGAACGCTCCCGGGGAACGATTTCGTGAACGTGATCTTGGGCAGGTCGGCCGCCACGAGCGCCCCCGCGGTCAGGAGGAGAAGGCCGGTGACGCGCCTCATCTCGCCAGCTCCCGTTCCACGGCAGCACGCGTGGCGTGGCAGATCGCGACCGCCAGCGCGTCGGCTGCGTCCTCCGACTCGATGGGGCAATCGAGCTGCAACAGGGACCGCACCATCATCTGGACCTGCGATTTCTCGGCCCGGCCGTAACCCACCACGCTGGTTTTGATCTCGAGCGGCGAATACTCGCCCAGCTCCAGGCCCGCTTCGGCGATGGTCAGCAGCGCCACGCCCCGCACCTGCGAGAGCTTCAGCGCCGTTCGCACGTTGACCGCGTAGAAGACGTCCTCGACGGCCGCCGCGGCGGGGCCGTGTTCACGGATCAGAGCGCGCAGACGGCCTGCGATTTCGGCCAAGCGCAGATGCATGGCCTGCTTAGGGCTGGTCGCGATCACTCCGGCCGCAATCATGCGGTGGCTCCGGCCGTCGCTCTCAACGATCCCGTAGCCGGTTCGTTCGGTCCCGCAGTCTATGCCCAGAACCCGCATGGGCCGTCCGGCACGCCTACTGTGCCAGGGCCTCCATGACTTTCTCGTCGATATCGAAGTTAGCGTAGACGTTCTGCACGTCTTCGTGCTCCTCGAGCGCCTCGCTGAGCTTGAGCATAGTCCCGGCGTCTTTGCCCTCGAGTTTCACCAGGATGATGGGGATCATGGCGATCTGCGCTTCGGCGGGCTGGATGCCGGCCTTATTCAGCGCTTCGAGCACGGGAAGGTGCGCCTCCGGGGGCGAGACAATCTCCCAGTGGAGGCCGTCGTTCCGGATGTCTTCGACGCCGGCGTCGAGCGCCGTGTCCATGAGGTGTTCCTCGGTCGTTTTCTCGAGGGGGACCAGGATCTGGCTCTTGCGCACGAACAGGCGCGACACGCTGCCCTGTTCGCCCAGTTTGCCGGCATACTTCGTGAAGAGGTGCCGGATTTCGCTCACGGTGCGGTTGCGGTTATCGGTGGCCACCTCGACCAGGACGGCAGTGCCGCCGGGCCCGTAGCCTTCAAACATCACTTCGTCGATCTGGCCGCCTTCGAGCTCGCCGGTGCCGCGCTGGATGGCGCGCTTGATGTTGTCGGCCGGCATCGATACCGCCTTGGCTGCCAGGATGGCGGTTCGCAGGCGGGGGTTGGCATCCGCGTCGCCGCCGCCGCTGCGGGCGGCAATGGAAATCTCCTTGATGACGCGCGTGAAGGCCTTGCCGCGCTTGGCGTCCGTGGCGGCCTTCTTATGTTTGATCGTCGCCCATTTTGAATGGCCTGACATGCGAACCTCGGGTAGGACAGAGAATCGTTGGGAAACCCAACACAGAGGATAACAGAATACCGGTGCAGGCTCAACCTAAACGCCGTAGGTTCCGTGAGTTCTGACGGAATGGCGCGGGCAGCGGGTGGCTGGAGCGCTGCCCTCGGGGTTGCCAGGAGTATGGGAACGGGTTATGCTCATCTAGAGTCTTGATTTGACAACGGAATGGACCCCGAAAAAGAGCGATACTACGAAGTTCTCGGCCTGAAACCTACGGCCTCACCGGAAGATGTGTACCGGGCGTACCGGGACCTGGCCCGGATTTGGGATCCGCAGCGCTTTGTCACTCAGCCGCGCCTGGAGCTGATGGCGGAAGCGAAGCTGAAAGAGATCATCGAGGCGTACAACGCCCTGACGGGGAAGACGGACGTGAGCGCAACGCCGGCGCCTCCGGAGCCTCCCGAGATCCTAAGTCCCGTGCCGGAACACATTATCGATAAGAACGCTCCATTGCCGGTCTTTCTCCCGGAGGCGTTCGTCCCGGCCGAGCCCGGCCAGCCTATCGAGGAGCCGCCGGAGACGGCGCGGCCGCTAAGCGACTGGGAGAAGGAGCGTCCGGCCTCGTATCCCAAACCGGAACCTGCGGCCCCGCCCACGATCCAGTTTGCGCCCCCTCCCGTGCCGGCACGCCCCAAGGCGGTGCTCTTTGCGGCGCAGTTCGGAGCTTTCCTGATCCCCGTGTTGCTGGCGGTTCTCGGCCTGCTGCTGTACGATTCGGGGTCGAGCCGTCCGGAGCACCGGGACCAACTGGCGCCGGGCAGCGCAGCCAAGAAGCCGGTTGCGCAGCCCGAAGCGAGGCCCACCCCCCACGCGGCGACGAAGAAGGCCGCCCAGCCAAATGCGGCGGCGGAGGCGGCTCCCATCGTCCTTCCGAACGGAGCCCAGTTGACGGCGCCGGGCGGGCCCAGAGGCGCGGGCCGGTTCCGGATCGCCAACCGTAGCGGGCAGGACGCGGTGGTCCGCGTGGTCTCGCAAGAAGCTCCGGGCACGCCCCTGCGGCAGGTGTACGTCCAGGATGGCACGGAGGTCCCGATCGAAGGCATCGGCACCGGCGTGTACCTGGTGTACATCAGCTTGGGCCCGGTTAACAAGGCGCCGCGCAAGTACGGCCGCGCGCTCGGTCCGTTCCAGTTCATGCAGGTCGAATCCGTGGAAGGGCCGCAGTCCGACGACTACCAGCTCGTGCTGAAGCCCACGCAGTAGAGCGCCCGTGAGCGAAATCCCCGGCAATCCTCGCGCGGAATATGCACGGCGCCTCGAGGCGCAGGGGCAGGTGGTGGCGGAGCTCGAGCGGCGTCATGTCGCGTTCGGGAACGCGCAACTCAGCGTGGCCATCGCGGGAGTGGTGGCGGCCTGGATGGCCGTGGGCCGGCATTGGTTCGCCCCCTGGTGGCTCCTCGTCCCCGTGGCCGCGTTTGCCGCGCTGGCGTTGCTGCACGAGCGCGTGATTCGGGTCCGGAAGCGCGCGGAGCGCCTGGCGGCGTTCTACGAGAAGGGGATTGCGCGGCTCGAGGACCGTTGGGCCGGCCAGGGCGATGGCGGCGAGCGCTTCGACGATCCGGCCCATCCCTACGCGGAGGACCTCGACCTGTTCGGCAAGGGATCGCTGTTCGAGCTGCTGTCGACGGCGCGGCTGCGTTCGGGAGCGGAAACGCTGGCGCGGTGGCTGCTGGAACCCGCGGCGCCGGCGGAGGTGAGCGAGCGCCATGCCGCGGTGGAGGAGTTGCGCCCAGGGCTCGATCTGCGCGAGGAGATCGCCATGCTGGGCGAAGACCTGAGGTCGGGAATCGACCCGGGCCCGCTGGCGCGCTGGGCCGAGAAGCCGCTGGTCTTCGACTCGCGCGGCGTGCGCATCGCGGCGGCCGCGCTGGCAGCGCTGATGGCCGGAGCGTTGGTGGCGTGGGCGGTTTTCGGCATCCCGGAGTTCTTCCTCGTGATTGCGGGGGTGGAGACGGCTTTCTCGCTGCGCCTGCGGGCGAGGGTCCAGCGGGTGGTCGAGGGGGTGGGGGAACCGGCATACGGACTGGCGCTGTTGGCGGAGATGCTGGCGCGCTTCGAACGCGAGCCGTTCTCGACACCGCGGCTGGTGGCCTTGCGGAAAGCGTTCGAGACCAAAGGGGCCCCTCCGTCGCGGCGCATCGCCCGCCTGAATCGCCTCATGGAACTGCTCGATTCGGCGGACCACGTGCTGATCCGGATCGTCAACCTGGCGTTCCTGTACAAGATGCAGTTGGCCTTCGCGATCGAGGCCTGGCGCAAAGAGTCGGGCGGGCACGTTCGGAAATGGCTCGAAGCGACGGGCCAGATGGAAGCGCTGTGCGCCCTGGCGAACTACGCCTACGAGCACCCGGCGGATCCTTTCCCGGAGTTCCGTGACGGGGACCCCTGCTTCGAGGGCGAGGGCCTGGCGCACCCGCTCATCTTCGAGAGCCGCGCCGTTCCGAACGACGTCCGGCTGTGCGGCGAGCCATCGGTGCTGGTGATCAGCGGCTCGAATATGTCGGGCAAGAGTACGCTGCTGCGGACCGTGGGAGTGAACGCCGTGCTGGCGATGGCGGGCGCTCCGGTGAGGGCGCAGCGGCTGCGCCTGACGCCGCTGGCGGTGGGGGCGTCCATTCGCACGCTCGACTCGCTGCATTCGGGCACCTCGCGGTTTTATGTCGAGATCACGCGCATCCGCCTGCTGGTGGAGCTGGCCAAGGGCCCGCTGCCGCTGCTGTTTCTTCTGGACGAGCTGCTCCAGGGCACCAATTCGCACGACCGGCGGATCGGCGCCGAAGCGGTGATTCGGACGCTGGCCGGCCGCGGCGCGATCGGCCTGCTGACCACGCATGACCTGGCGCTGGCGGACATCGCCAACGCGCTCGCGCCCCGCGCGAGGAACGTGCATTTCGAGGATCACCTGGCGGACGGGAAGATCACCTTCGACTATCACTTGCGGCCTGGCGTGGTGGAGAAGAGCAACGCGCTGGAGCTGATGAGGTCGATAGGGCTGGAGGTGTAGAGGGCGGGGGCGGTGTAAGTGTCCGATTATGGGACTGGGTTCATCATGCAATTTTTGATTTCGCGCTTTTTCGCAGTGGGGCCACCGGGAGATTGGGGAGGCGGGGGCCGCGCTGGCGGGCGAGCGTTCGATTTGGCGTTGCGAAGACATGAGTGCTACCTGGGATGAGGGTAAGGCACGGGGCACGAGCCGGGGTGGGGCGGGCTCGCGTAAGTGATTGAGGCGGTGGGAGGTGGATTTTGGGAATAGTGGGAACTCTATTTCCAGACTGGCGCTCCGAAATAGCCCGCGTGCTCTCCCAGCCTGTCACTTTGCCTGCGTAGTTCCCGTCTTGCCCTCATCCCACTTCGGTATCTTTATATCCACAGGCTCAGTCACGAGCCACTGGAAGAACGATTTGTCTCCTCTCGTGCATACGGTCTCGATGTGGAAGCGAGCAATGAGGTGCGAGGGGGCGTCTTTGTCGGTATTCGTGATAAACGCAGCGGTTCGGACATCGGGCAGGACGAGGATCCCGCTGTCAGGCACGTCGGCGCATGCCCTTGCATCCAATCGAGCGACGGTTTCCCCGCTAAATATGCGCGCCCAACGCTGGCCGAGGAGGTGATCTGCGCCAACGACTACCGCCGACTGTGGGTCGATGTGCAAATCTGTCTTCTGGTCGCTGAGAATGGCGTCAAACCGGACGTCTATGCTCACGTCGTCACGGCCGACTCTGGAAATGGTGGTCCTCACGTTCCGGACGCTGACCGTGAGCTCGGCCGCGTTCAGCGGAACAAGAAGGGCAATCAGCAGGAATCCCGAGCAGAATGCCGTCATGGCTGAACCGTGTTAGCGTCGACACCGAAGCAATCCAAGAGCACGGCCGTAGGCGACGCCGCTGACCCAGGCGGTCTGGGTCGCTCCACGGTCACATCCTGCACGGACATAACATCCTCGATCTCGGCCGCGGAGTCGCTCATGCGCCCAAAGCCGGCCTTCCTTAGGCCGTCTGGCTCTTGGATCAGCTCATCGTCCATTGACTCGAGCGTCTTGAGGCGTCCTACGATAGTCACCCAGACTCTTTCTCGGCTGAGGCTCGCGTGCAGCCCGGTCAATTTGTCCGACATTCGGCGCCAGGAGGGGTCGGCATTCTCGTCCGCGGCTTCCGCGCTAACCGCGAGGACGTTTTCCCAGGTGACGCCCCTGGTAACCAGATGGCTCTTGCATTCGCCGCGAAGCGAAAGCCCCTCCTGGGTCTTCTGCAGCAGCCCCCTGACCGCTACGACCTGGCCATTCAGCTTGGTGGGGTCGTCTGCCAACACCTCGCAGACGCTGAGAGTCCGAGATGGCATTACCGGCGGGGCGGCCAACTCGACGGTCACGTCCCGCACGGACACAACGTTGATCGCAGCCGGGGAATCACCCAGGTGCCCAAGGCCAGCTCTCGCCAGGCCGTATGGCATTTGGACCACTTCATCGTCCATAGATTCTCGCGTCTCAAGGCGCCCAACGATAGTCACCAAGATTCTGTCTCGGCCAAGGCGTGCGTGTAACCGGGTCAACTTGTCCGAACATCGGCGCCAGGAACGCTCAGCGCTCTCGTCCATGCTGCCCGCCTCAACCCACAGACTGTTCCCCCAGCTAAGACCCCTGGTGACCAGGTGGCTCTTGCACTCACCACTGAGCCAAAGGCCCTCCTCGGTACCTTCCAGTAGCCCCCTTACTGCTATTGTTTTGCCATTCAGCTTAGTAGGGTCGTCCGCCAGCACTTCGCAGACGCTGAGGGTACGGGATGGTGCCGCGAGCGGTGCGGCGATCGGCTGCAGCGCGATCAACAGAACGAGGAACATCCGTCAGACCCCTTCTGGGAAACGATTCGCTTGCACCAGCACGTCGTTCAAGGCGGTCGCCGCGGCAGCCGCCTTTTGGCCTCCCTGCGCCAAAGGCGCTGTCGGCCACCAAGAAAGTCGATCCCATCCCGTAGAGATACTCGTAGATGTGCCGCCAACGCAGCCTCCGCCGTGACAGTATGGCCGCGGGCGGTCAGTTTGTCCGCATGTTGCTTTCTGTCTTGTGCTCATCCGTTATCGGTATCTGCAAGTCCACAGGGTCGGTGACGAGCGGCTGGATGAAAACCGTCTCGCCTTCCTTGCACGCGGCCTGAAGTTGAAACCGCACGACCACGTGCGAGTGGGCATCGGCCTTCTCAACCTGCACCTCGGTCTGGACGCTTGGCAGGATGAACGGCTCGTCTTCTCGCGCAAGCCAAGCCACGCAGGGCTGGTACTTGATTTGGCCGATGTCGTACCAGTGCCAGCGCGAGATGTTGTCCCAGCGCTCGCCGCGAAGCCGATCGACGCCCACCACGAAAACAGGCCCTGGGCCGATGTGCAAGTTGTTCGGGCTCGCGTGACGCAGCACCCCGTCGAACCTGACGTCTAGGACAAGGGCCTCGCCCGCGATTCTGAGGAGAGCCGTGGTGACGTTGCGCACTCCAACCGCGAGCACGGGCGGGGCGGCCATCTTGACCGGAAGGAGAAGTGCCGCAACGGAACAGACCGCAAAGCGACTCCTCATGGGTTTGTAGTCGTCGAGGCCCATCGCCCTCGATTGTACCGCCAGCGTGGACGACAGCCTTATGCCGAGGCGTCCAGGGCGCCTTCGCCGATCACCTCTTCCGCTCGCTCGATAGCGGCGGTGAGCGGCTGGTCGCCTTCGATGCGGGGGAGGAGCGCGCGGACGGCTTTGAGGGGCGCGCTGGTGCGGAGCGGGCGGAGGAAATCGAGGGCCCGGGCGGCGGTGAGGGCCTCGATGGCCAGGACGAGGCGGGTGTTGCCGACCACGCTCTGAAGCTTGAGAGCGGCGGCCGGGGGTAGTGGAGAAGAGCAACGCGCTGGAGCTGACGAGGTAGTGCTGAACGTCAAGGCGCCCGGAGGCAAATGGCGAATCTTCGACACCGAGGAGTTCAGGCCGCCCGCCAATCCGGCGGACTGGAAGTATCCCAATCCTGCGAATCTCGATGCGCCGGCGGACCCTTGCAAAGTTGAGCGGCACCCGCGAAAGCTGATATCGAGGCCATAGCTGCGACGGCCGAACCAACCGGGTAGGCCCGCAGCTTGAAACAGAACCCACTGCTCGGGTATGGCCTACGCCGCTCCATCCAGCGCGCCTTCGGCGATCAACTTCTCCACTCGCTCGATGGCGGCGGTGAGCGGCTGGTCGCCTTGGATACGCGGCAGGTGCGCGCGGACGGCTTCGAGGGGCGCGCTGGTGCGGAGCGGGCGGAGGAAATCGAGGGCGCGGGCGGCGGCGAGGGCTTCGATGGCCAGGACGAGACGGGTGTTGCCGACCACGCTCTGAAGCTTGAGAGCGGCGGTCATGCCCATGCTCACGAAGTCCTCCTTGTTGCCGCTGGTGGTGATGGAGCCGGTGGAAGCGGGGTTGGCGAGCACGCGGTTCTCGGCGACCAGGGCCGCGGCGGTGACCTGCGCCATCATGAGGCCGGACTCGAGGCCGGGGTGCGCGGCCAGAAACGGCGGCAGGCCCTCGTTGAGGAAGGGATTGACAAGGCGGTCGATGCGCCGCTCGGAGATGCCCGCGAGCGCGGTGAGAGCGATGGCCAGGTAGTCGAGATGCAGCGCCAGCGTCTGGCCGTGGAAGTTGCCGCCGGAGAGGATCTCGCCGCCGATGACGAGGGGGTTGTCGGTGGCCGAATTGAGCTCGATCTCGAAGACGCGGCGGGCTTCGGCCAGCGTGTCGCGGACGGCGCCGTGGACCTGGGGCGCGCAGCGCATCGAGTAGGCGTCCTGAACGCGGCCGCAGCCGAGATGCGAGGCGCGGATCTCGCTGCCCTCCATGAGGCGGACGAGCCGAGACGCGCTACGGGCCTGGCCGGGATGCGGGCGGGCGCGCTGGATGGCTTCGTGGAAGGCGCGCGGGGTGCCGCGCTGGGCGTCGGTGGTCATGGCGCAGACGACGTCGGCGGCATCGGCGAGCCGTTCCGCGGCGGCGAGTTCGAGACAGCCGAGGGAGAGCATGGCCTGGGTGCCGTTGAGCAGCGAGATGCCTTCCTTGGAGGCCAGCGCGAGGGGCTCGATGCCGGCGCGGCCGAGCGCTTCGCCGCCGGCCAGGTGGGCGCCCTCGAAGTCCGCTTCGCCCTCGCCGATGAGAACCAGCGCCATGTGCGCCAGGGGGGCCAAGTCTCCGCTCGCGCCCACGCTGCCGCGCGAAGGCACCACGGGCGTGACACCGCGGTTGAGCATCTGGCAGAGGCGCTCGGCCACCACCGGGCGGATCCCCGAGAGACCTTTGGCGAGCACATTGGCGCGGATAAGCATCATGGCGCGGACCTCGGCGCGGCCGAGCGGGGCGCCCACCCCGCAGGCGTGCGAGCGCACCACATTGCGTTGCAACTGCGCCAGGTCGCCGGCGGGGATGCGGATATCCGACAGCTTGCCGACGCCAGTGTTGACCGCGTAGACGGGCGCGTCGCCCGCCGCGAGACGATCGACCACGGCGCGGGAGAGGTCCATTTTGGCGATGGCTTCCGGCGCGAGGGAAACGGCCGCGCCCGCGCGAGCGACCGACTGCACTTGTTCGATGGTAAGGTGCTCGCCGTCGAGAAGGATCATAGAATCTATGGTAGGGCCGGCGAGGTCCTTATGGAGCGTCTTCCGTACCAGGCTACTCCGCTCGGGGCGGCGTATGAGGGCATACGGCTGCCGGTGGCCGCGCTGCTCGACAACGTTCGCAGCGCGTACAACGTGGGCGCGTTTTTCCGCACCGCGGATGGGACGGCCATCGAGCGGCTCTATCTTTCCGGCATCACGGGGCGACCTCCACAGCGCGCCATCGCCAAGACGGCGCTGGGGGCCGAAGAGCGGGTCGCCTGGGAATACGCGTGGGATCCGATGCCGTTCGCCCTCGCATTGCGCGAGCGGGGGTACGAGATCGCGGCGGTCGAAACCAGCCTGCACTCGGTCGACCTTTTCGACTGGAAGCCGCGGTTTCCGGTGTGCGTCGTGTTCGGGCACGAAGTGGACGGCATACGGCCGGAACTGATTGCGGCGGCGGATTGCTCGGTCCGGATCCCGATGCTGGGCGCCAAGCACTCGCTGAATGTGGCGACGGCGGGGGGCGTGGTGCTCTACGAACTCCTGCGCAAGTACCGTACCCTGGAGGGAAGCGCCCATGCGGAACCTGGCGATCGGTTTTCTGTTCACGGCCGCGGCGTTCGCGGCTGACCCGGAGCTACTCAAACTGGCCATGCCGGAGGCCAGGATTCTGGCAGGCGTCGATGTCGCGAAGGTGAAAGACACGCCCTTCGGCCGGTTCGCGGTGGCGCAGTTTTCGGCGGCGCAGGACCAGGAGTACGACGCGTTCGTGAAGGCCAGCGGCTTCGATCCGCGGGAGAGCCTGGACGAAATCCTGCTGGCGAAGCCGGACGCCGGCGAGGGCAAGCTGCTGCTCGGGCGCGGCAGGTTCGACACGGCGCGGATTCTCGACGCGGCCAGCGCCGCGGGAGCAGGGGTGGCGACGTACCGTGGCGTGCAGGCGATCGTCGGCCCCGATGTGTGGCTGGCGTTCCTGAGCAGCTCGATCGTGGCGATGGGCGACCCGGCCAGCGTGCGGGCCGTGGTGGAGCGGCGGGAAACGGGCACGGGCCCGGCGGCGGAGATCACCGCGCGGGTGAACGTGGTGAGCAAGGCCTACGCCCTGTGGTTTGTCTCCGCCGTGCCCATCGCCGAGCTGATGCCGGACCTGCCGGGCGGAGGCGCCGCCGGCGAGGCGCTCAAGGGGGGCGCGCTCCGCTCGATCCAGGAAGCGAGTGGAGGCCTGAATTTCGGCGACCAGGTGAGGCTCTCCGCCGAACTGACGGCGGCGAGCGGGGAAGACGCCTCGAAGCTGGCGGCGGTGCTGAAATTCGTAGCCGGCGCGATCGCGCAAGCGCAGGCGGATGTGACCGCCGAGGGGAGCGTGGTGAGGCTGGGGCTGGGGCTTAGCGAGCCGCAGTTGGAGGCGCTGTGGAAGCAGGGCAAGTGAGATGCCTGTATAATCGTCCCCATATGCGAACTTCGACGGCGGTTGCCCTTTTGAGTTGCGCGGTCTTGATTCCCGCGGCGCTGGCGGCGGATTCCAGCCTGCTGGGCCTGGCCCCGGCCGACTCGGACGTACTGATCGGGATCAACTTCAAGCAGATTCGGGAATCGAATTTCGGGAAGCTGATCGTGGCGCAGATGGCGGGACCCGGCAATGCCGCGTTCAAGGCGTTCGTCGACCAGGCGGGAGGTTTCGACCCGCTGCGCGATCTCGACGAGGCGCTGATCGCCGCCCCGGCCAAGCAGAACCCGAACGCGTTTCTCATGCTGCGCGGCCACTTCGACGTGGCCAAGCTTTCGCAGTTGGCGGCGGCGGGCGGAATGATGGGCGCGGACTACCACGGCGTCCGGATCATGGCCAGAGCGGGGCAGCAGGGAGGGTTTTCGGCCGTGGCGGTGGTGGACTCTTCTCTGATCGTGGGCGGCGACGAGGCGGGCGTGCGGGCGTTCGTCGACCGGCGCGGTCAGGGCCCGAGCCTGCGCGCGGCGATCGCGGCCAAGGCCGGCGAGGTGTCGCAAGCGAACGACATCTGGATGGTGATGCACGCGGCGCCGGCGGCCTTCGCGCCCCCGGGCGCGGCCGCGGGGCCGATGGGCGACTTGGTTCAGTCCATCGAGCAGGTGACTTTGGGGGTGAAGTTCGGGACCGACATCGTGATCTCCGTGCAGGCGGTGACGCACACGCCGAAGGACGCCGAGGGCCTGGTCGCCGCCCTGCGGCTCTTCAGCGGGATGGCGGCGGCGGGCCAGAAGGACAACCAGAGGGTGGCGGCGCTGCTGCAGAGGCTCAAGCTGGATTCGGAGGGCAGCACGGCCAAACTTTGGCTGACGATTCCGGAGGCGGAGGCGGAAGCCGCTGTCCGCGATGCGATGGCCGCCCAGATGCACGCGAAGGCGGCGTCGCCCGCGCCGGCTCCCGCCCCGAGCGAGCCCGCGTCGAAAGATCCGGACGTGGTTACGCTTCCGGCGCCGAAGCAATAAGGCCGCGCTTTAGAGGGTGATGAAGAACTTTGGAAGCACAATTCTGGCCGCAGATGAACGCCGATAAACGCAGATAGGCATTTACTTCTAATCCGCGTCTATCGGCGTTCATCTGCGGCTGACAAGGTTCATTGTTGCTTCCGCGTCTGTGTTTGGTAAGTTGGGGTGATGGAGCGAATCACGCTCGGGCGCTCGGGGTTGGCGGTGTCGAGGGTCTGTCTGGGGACGATGACCTTCGGCGGGCAGACGGACGAGGGCGCGGCCCGGCGAATGGTGGATCGGTGCCTCGAAGCCGGAGTCGATTTCTTCGACACGGCCAACGTGTACGGCCAGGGCCGGGCGGAAACCATTCTGGGGCGGGCGCTGGCGGGGCGGCGGCAGCAGGTCGTAGTGGCGAGCAAGGTGCGCGGCGCCATGACGAGCGCGCCGGAAGAGAGCGGCCTTTCGAAATCCCAGATCCTGCGGGCGATCGATTCCACGCTGCGGCGGCTGGGGACGGACTATCTCGACATCTACTACATGCACTTGCCGGACTACGGCGTGCCGCTCGAAGAGACGCTCGAAGCCATCGACGAGCTGGTGCGAGCGGGCAAGGTGCGCTATCCGGCGAGCTCGAATTACGCGGCGTGGCAGGTGACGCGGATGCTGTGGCTGGCCGCCGAACACGACTATCGGCCCGCCTATGTCACGCAGCCGATGTACAACCTGCTGGCGCGCGGCATCGAACAGGAGTACCTGCCGATGTGCCGGGAATTCGGCGTCGCGACGGTGGTGTATAACCCGCTGGCGGGCGGGCTGCTGACGGGAAAGCAGAACGGGGAGGCGCCGCTGGCGGGCTCGCGGTTCGATAAAAACCAGATGTATCTCGACCGCTACTGGCCCCCGGCGTATTTCGGTGCCGTGGAGGAATTGCGCGGGCTGGCATTGCGCGAGGGGCGATCGCTGGCGAGCCTGGCGCTCAACTGGCTGCTGCACCACACGGCGGCGGATTGCGTCATCCTGGGCGCATCGCGCATCGAGCAGCTCGACGAAAACCTGAAGGCGCTCGATGACGGGCCGCTCTCCGAAGAGACACGGGCCGGATGCGACGCCGTCTGGGACAAACTGCGCGGCATCACGCCCCGGTATAACCGATGAACATTCGGTTCGCGATCCCTCTGGCGCTCGGTTGCGTCCTGGCAACCGCGGCGCCGATCCGGCTGCACCCGGACAATCCTCATATCTTCCTGTTCCGCGGCGGGGCCACGGTGCTGATCACATCGGGCGCGCACTACGGCTCCGTGTTGAACCCGGACTTCGACTACCGGAAGTATCTGGGGACGCTGGCGGCGGACGGTTTGAACTACACGCGGATCTTCTCCGGTTCGTATGTCGAGGCGTCGGGAGCATTCGGGATCGCGCGGAACAACCTGGCGCCCGCGGCGGGCCGGTTTCTGGCGCCCTGGGCGCGCAGCGGATCGCCGGGATACCACAACGGCGGGAACAAGTTCGATCTGGAGCGCTGGGACGAGGCCTATTTCGCGCGGCTGAAAGACTTCGTGGCCGAGGCCGGGCGGCGCGGCATCGTGGTCGAGATGACGCTGTTCTCGTCGCAGTACGACGAGAAGAACTGGGCCAATTGCCCGCTGAACCGCGAGAACAACATCAATGGCACGGACGCGATCGGCCGGCGGCAGTTGCACACGCTCGCGAACGGCAACATTCTCGGCTACCAGGAGCGGCTGGTACGCAAGATCGTGCGCGAGTTGAACGGCTTCGATAACGTCATCTACGAGATTCAGAACGAGCCGTGGTCGGACCGCACGGTTACGGTGGATTCGATCAATCCGTATCTGGCGGCCCCGGCGCTGAACCTGTTCCCGAACGCGGTGGACGTGGCCGATGCGGAGTCGATGGCGTGGCAAGCCCGGGTGGCTTCCTGGATCACCGCGGAGGAGACCGGGCTCCCGGAGCGGCATCTCATCGCGCAGAATTACTGCAATTTCCGGTACCCAGTGCGCGAGCTGGCGCCGGGCGTCTCGATCGTCAACTTTCACTACGCGTATCCCGAGGCGGCGCGGCTGAATTACGGGCTCGGCAAGCTGCTGGCATACGACGAGACCGGCTTCGCGGGCAGGGCGGACTCGTTCTATCGCAAGCAGGCCTGGAACTTTCTGCTGGCTGGTGGCGGGACATTCAACAACCTGGACTACTCGTTTTCGGTAGGCCGGGAGGACGGGACGGATACGGAACCGAACGGGCCGGGCGGCGGGAGTGCGAGACTACGGCGGCAGCTCGGAATCCTGGCTGAGTTCCTGCGGCCGTTCGATTTGGTGACGCTTCGGCCCGACCCGCTGGCGGTGGTGGGCGCTCCGGGCCTGTATACGCAGACGCTTTCCTCGCCCGGCGAGCAGCATGCGGTATACGCGACCGGCGCCGGTCCGGCCCGGCTGGAGCTGGCGATTGCCGCGGGGGCGTACGGGGCCGAATGGGTCGACACAAAGACGGGAGCCGTCATCAAGCGCGAGCGGGTTGCGCACGGGGGCGGGACGCTCGTTCTCGCGTCGCCGGCGTTTGACGAGGACATCGCGCTCCGGGTTTTGCGGGAGCATTAAGGCCGCTCCCTCACGGTCGTGGTTCCGTGCTGAGTGCCTTACGTCGTGCGCCGTGGGCAGGTCTCAACGGATAGAATCGTACAATGCGTAAGCCACGGAACCAGCCGAGCGGGAATCTGCAATATACTTTGCTGGCGGCGTTGTTCGTTGTCGCCGTGGCGTGTCAGGTGCAGTTCTCTAGGGACGCCGTCCGAGACCTGGCGAACAAGTATCCGCAGGTGCCGTTCGGGCTGGAAGCTCCGTGGCCGACGGTGACGTGGAGCGATCCCGCGTTGCACCGGGGCGACCGCGTGGTCACGGTGGACGGGCAGAAGCCGGCGGGCGTCGCGGACGTGCTGGTGGCCGTGCGGCGAAAAGCGCCGGGGGACATGCTGCGCGTGGAGGTTCTCCGCGACGGCGCCGCGGTTCGGGTCGCCATCCGGCTCATACCGACGCGTCCTAGCACGTCTGGTTTCGTCTACGTGTTTGCGGCCGTGGTCTGGTTTGCGCTGCCGGCGCTTTCCCTGGCGCTCGGTTTCTGGGTGGCCGCGATCCGGCCGGGCGACAGCAGGGCGTGGATGCTGCTGGGGCTGATGCTGGGCCTGATACAGTTTTTGTTGGACGCGGGTGGCAGAATCGATCCGTACGTCTTCGGTTGGCCCGCATTCCTGCGCGTGCCTGCGCTGATTTACTCGGACCTGGCTCTGGCGACGTGGCCCATCTGGATGATGCTGTTCGGCGTGTATTTTCCCGACCGGTGGAAGCTGGACCGCCGAGCGCCGTGGGCCAAGTGGATCTTGATCGTCCCGTTAGCGGCGCAGACGTTGCTGAGAACCGCTTGGGCGATCGGGAAAGCCGAGCACTTCGACTCAGCGGCTTTCCTCATACCGTGGTCCGTGGAGGCAAACAAGATCGCCCCGATCCTGTGGATCGTCGCGATGTCGCTGTTCTTCATCCCACTGAAAGCGAAGGTGCGCGATCCCGAAACGGAACCCGATTCCCGCCGGCGCCTGGCGCTTCTGCACGGGGGCGCCACCGTAAGTTTCGTGCCGCTGACCTTGGTGTGCACGTGGGCCCTGATCGATCACCGCTGGCCGCCCTCCGCAGGCGTTCTGCTGATGTTCGCCCTCATCTGGCTGTTCGGCTTTCCTCTCACCATGGCCTACGTGATCGTTGTGCAGCGGGCGCTGGATGTGAAGGTGGTGGTCCGGATGGGCGTCCAGTACGCGCTGGCTCAGGGCAGCCTCCGCACGCTGCAAGTGCTCTGCTCAGTGACAGCCGGCGTCCTGGCGCTGCTGCTGGCGCTCGATCCCAACACGGACCGCACTCAGAAGATTCTGCTGATAGCGGCGGCCGTTGCGGTTGTCTTTGTGGCGCGGATGTTTTCCGGCACGGCGCGCTCGTGGGTGGACCGCAGGTTCTTCCGCGAGGCGTACCAGGCGGATCGGATCCTGAGCGAGCTGAGCGAAGATGTGCGTAGCGTGACCGAGACGGGGCGGCTGTTCGAGATGGTGTCGCGGCGGATAGCGGCGTCATTGCACGTCGAGCAGGTGGCCGCGCTGATACGGGCGAATGGCAGCTACGTGCCGGCGTTCGCGCTGGGATATGGAGGTGAACCCGCGGCGCGCTTCTCCGCCAGTGGCGCGACCGCTCAGGAACTCCTGCGGCAGCCGCACCGCTCCACGTGTACCTGGAGGATCAGGACTCGTGGGTGAGCGACGAGGAGCGCGGCGAGCTAGCAGAGCTTCAATCCAGATTGCTGTTGCCGCTCGCGGGCAAGGATGCGCTGCTGGGCTTTCTGAGCCTTGGGCCGAAGCGGTCCGAGGAGCCCTACTCGAAGACCGACCTGCGGCTGCTGCGGTCGGTGGCGGCGCAGACGGGCCTGGCGCTCGACAACACGCGGCTCATCGCGGCCGTGGCGTCCGAGACGGCCAAGCGGGAAGTGCTGAACCGCGAGATGGAGATTGCGCGGGAGGTGCAGCAGCGGCTGTTTCCGCAAACGCTGCCGGCGGTGGAGGGTCTGGAATACGACGGCGCGTGCCGGCCGGCGCTGGGTGTGGGCGGCGATTACTACGACTTCCTGGCGCTGAGCGGCGGGCGGCTGGGAATCGCGATCGGCGATGTTTCAGGGAAGGGAGTGCCGGCGGCGCTGCTGATGGCGAGCCTTCAGGCTTCGGTGCGCGGGCAGGCTCAGAGCGGCTCGGCGAACCTGGCGCGTCTGATGGAGACCGTGAGCCGGCTGGTGTTCGACGCGTCGCCGGCGAACCGCTATGCGACGTTCTTCTATGCCGAGTACGCGGCGGGAGCGCGCAGGCTGCGGTACGTGAATGCGGGGCACAATCCGCCCATGCTGTTCCGGCGTGCGGAATTGGTGAGGCTGGAGACGGGCGGGCCAGTGGTGGGGATATTCCGCGAGGCCCGCTACGAGGAAGCCGAGGTGCAACTCGAGGCGGGCGACACGATCGTGATGTTCACCGACGGCATCAGCGAGTCGATGAACGCGGCCGACGACGAGTGGGGCGAGGAGGAACTGGCGCAGGCGGCGCGGGCGTCGTTGGGGCGCCCGGCGGCGGAGACGATCGTGCGGATCATGGAGGCGGCGGACCGGTTCGCGGCCGGCGCGCCGCAGCACGACGACATGACGCTGGTGGTGATGAGGGTGGGGTGAGGGCCGTACGTCGAGCCAGCGGGAACTTTGGAGGTACAATACGCGGTGTGATTCGCGCCCTTGCCCTCGCGGTCGCATTTCTCGCGGCGCTGAGCGCGCCAACATGCGGGCGCCGCGTCGCGGGACCCGCCCTTCGGCCTGACTCGGCAGTTACAATTTCGCTCGAAAGGACCGCGTGTTTAGGCAGCTGTCCCAGTTACAAGGTCACGGTCAGCACAACGGGTATCGTTTTTGAGGGCAAACGGTACGTGGTCGCGCTGGGAAAATACACCGGGAAAGTGGAAGCCAATGTGGTTCGACAGCTTGCGGAGAACTTCCTGGCTGCGGATTTCTATTCCCTGCATGACGAGTACAGGGTGCCGGTTACGGATTTGCCCACTTACATCCTCTCTATTGTCATCGACGCGCATCGCAAGGCGGTCGTGGACTACGGAGGCTTCTGGCCGGTAACGCCCTGGGTCGTTATCGGCCTGGAGAAGGAGGTCGACAGGGTCGCGCAGACCGAGCCTTGGATTCGGGGCGGCAGCGGGCTCGTTCGGGCGTTGCAAGCGGAGCATTTCGACTCCAGGAGCGACCAGGCGCAGGTCCTCGTGAAACAAGCAGCCAGTCTTGGAAAAATCGAGACCGTGCGCGAGCTATTGCAAGCGGGCGTGCCCCTGACGCCGCCGAAAGGCTCCGGCACCGCTCCGTTCACGGGCGTCGGATGGCTCGCCGCGGCCGACCGTCAACCGGAGATGCTGCGGGTCTTCATGTCCGCGGGGGCGAGTAAGTACGACCAGAGCGATAAGGATTCGGCCCTGGCGGGTGCCGCTCAGGCAGGGGACTTAGAGGCGGTCCGGGCCTTGATCGCGTATGGCGCCAATCCGGATGCCCGCCTTAGCAGTTGCGCCACGAACGTGGTGATTTGTCCGGGAACCGTGCTGATCGCTGCCGCGCGATCGAGCAAGCCGGAGATGGTGCGCGAGATTCTGAGATATCACCCGGCAGCGGATGCGAGGGACGCAAGGGGGAGAACCGCTCTCCACGCGGCGCTCTTCTGGGCCGAATGCGTGCGTCTCCTGGCCGACGCCGGCGTCGATGTGAATGCGCGCGACGAGGACGGCGACACCCCGCTCCACGTACTCCGACAAGCCGACGTCGTTGAAGAACTGCTCAAGCGCGGCGCGGACGTGAACGCGCGGAACAACTGGGGTGAAGCGCCGATCTTCCATGCCCTGACCGGAGACGTCATGCGGGTCATGATCCGCCATGGCGCCGATCTCACAATTCGGGACAAGCGCGGCGAAACGGCTCTCGACTTTGCCACAAAGGTCGGCCTCGAACAGGACCTCCGGAAGGCAATTCGCGAGGCACGCTGAAGGCGTGCCACGAATGGATTATCGCGCTTGAAAGCTCTAGCAGGTGAGCACGCCCCTCTTTTGAACAAGGAGGGTCAAATGAACGCGAATCATCATGGAGATCCGGTCCGGGTCTAACAAGAACGTGAGGCTCACATCAAGACGGATCGGGCTGGCTACGGTAGGTGCGGTTCTCCTGGCTGCTGCCTTCGCATACGTGCGGGTGTGGACGATTCCCAGGCTCGGTGCCGCTAGGACCATCCGGCCACCGATGACAGAGACCTCACCGCAGGATCGCGGCCCCCGCGAGGCGCCGTGCCCGACGGCGCAGGAGGAGCGTTCTGAACCGATTAACACGAGCTTGTGCGAAGTGGTGCAGCATCCGGCAGATTTCTCCTGCAAGCGTGTTCGGTTTCGTGCCTCTCTCCTGACTGACTGCATGCACGGTGCCGTTTTGATCTCCGGCGGATGCGAACGTGGCATCATCCCGGGGGGACCTGTTGACGCCACGGCGGATGCCTTCTTTGACAGCGCTTGTGGGCCGGCCATCGACCTTAAGAGGAAGAGAACGGCCACGTTCACAAGCCGATTTCGATTGCGCTCCGGCGATCGCGGCGATCTGCTGGAAATCGAAAGAGTCGAAAGAATCGAGATCGCGCCTCGGTGACGCAGCCGTCTACGGTCTGAACGGATCCACCAGCGGCGGGGAGCAGGCCAGATCGGTCAGGGCCTCAAGAAGGATGCCGACGCCGCGGTCGAGGTCGGCGACGGGAATGCGCTCGTCTACGTCGTGGCCCGGGTAGGGCTTGCCGGGCAGCCACATTCCGAAGGCGATGGCGTTGGGGAGGCGCTTGGCGTAGGTCCCGCCGCCGGAGATGGCGGGCGGAGCGCTCTGGCCCGTGGCGCGCGCGTAGTTGGCCAGCAGCCGCTTCACCAGTTTCGAATTCGGGTTGAAGGCCAGCGGCTCGTCTTTGAAATAGCCGCCGACCTGGAGGGCCCAGCCGTGCGAACGGTTGAAATCGGCGACGAATCGTTCCAGGTAGGCCTGCATGTCCTGGTGCGTCTTGGGCGGAATGCGCCGCAGGTTGGTGGTCAGCACCAGGGCGCCGCCATCGCCGGGCTTCAGCGTAGCGACGTTGACGTTGTAGCGGCCCCAGAGCGGGTCGGACTGCGTCAGGCCCAATCCCGCCCCATGCAGGTCGCGGCCCGCGATGGCGGCGAACTCGAGCAGATCGCGCGCGCCGCTGGCCGCGAGTTTTGCGCTGAGGACGTTGGCCATCAGCACCAGCGCGTTTCGACCGCCTTCGATGTTCACGCCGGAGTGGGCGGCGCGGCCGGTGGTGGTCAGGATCACGTCGGCGCCGTCGCGCTTGGTTTCACAACCATACCCCTTGGGAACCGTGGCCGGGCAAAGCGCACCGGCGGCACGAGCGAGCCCAGAGAGATCCTGGGGCAGCCAGTGCAGGTGCGCGGTGGCTCTGGGCGGCACGATGCTGGCGGCGATTCCAGAGTCCAACGCAGTGATGGCCCACCGCGCCCCGGTCCGCCCGCGAATCTTGAAAGGATCGGGCGCTGTGAGCTCGAGCGCGTCCCAGGCCTTTTCCCCGACCACAACCGGGAACGCGCTGTCGAGCACGAGGGTCAGCGGCGGCGGCGCGTGCGATTTCAGGTACGTCGCCATGTCCAGGTTGGTGCTCTCCTCGTCGCTGCCCACCAGCAGGCGAATCGTCTGGGTGCGAGTTCGGCCGCTGTCCCGCAGCGCGGCCATGGCCAGCAGAGCCTGCACCAGCGGGCCCTTGTCATCGGCCACACCGCGGCCATAGAGGTTGCCGTCGCGGAGAGTGCAGGTGAACGGCGGCACGGTCCACTCGGATTCGCCGGCGGGCTGGACGTCTCCGTGGACCACGAGGCCCAGGACCGGCGCGCCCGCTGGGCCGGGCAGTTCAATTTCGGTGACCGGGCCAGCATCATGGTAAATGAAGCCGAGCTGGCGGGCCTTCTCTTCCAGCCAGCGCGCCTGCTGGATGACGGCGTCGGCATTGCCGGGCTCGGTACGGAACCTGACGGCTTCGCACACGAGCGGCGACATGCGCGCGGCATAGCGCTGGTGGTAGATGCGCACGCAGTCGGAGGCGGTCTGAGCGGAAGCGCCGATGGGCGCAAGCAGGAGCCACAGGAGGAGTCGAGCGCGGAACCTGGGAACGGGGGCCATCCTTCCTTGTACCATCCCGAGCCAGCCAAGTGAGGTTTGTACCGTTTTGCCGTCTGGAAATCCTTGACTAGCTGTGGTAGAGTGTAACTTGAGGCGGGTTTCCGAACCTGTCGCTCTCCAGCGCTTCGGCTGCCCGCAGAATCCCTTCTGACCTTGGCTGTAAGAGAGTTTGTATCTGCCTCGCAGGGGTGGGTTAAGCCTGAATCGTTCTCCAGTGGCACGCCCACTCGATGAAGAACCCCCAAAGGAGATCGTGAATCCTTTTTATGGAAGACGATCGGAAGTACAGACAACGGGGCTACATGGACTTCGACCGCGAAAATGGCGGCCGGAGACCCGAAGAGAGGCCTAAGGGCCCTCGTCCACCACTTGACATCACCGGGCCCAGGCTTCCGCGCCTGGTGCAGACGGTCACCGCCTCCAGATGTTACAACTGTGCCACGGCGCTGCCCAACGGCACGGACTTCAAGGGCAACTGCCCGAAGTGCGGGGTGCCGCTCCACTGCTGCAAGCAGTGCGCACACTTCGAGCCCTCGACGCGGTTCCAATGCCTGAAGCCGGTCCCGATCCGGATCGCGTCGAAGGACCAGGCGAACCCGTGCGAGTTGTTCTCGCCGCGCGTGACCGTGGCCCGCGATACGACGTCTTCGGGCGCTTCCGCGTCTCCGGCGCCAACCGCACCGCGTTCGTCGAACGACGCCCGAGCCGCGTTCGATCAGCTCTTCAAGAAGTAGCCGCCGCGCCCCCGTCATGCGTGTTGCCGAGCTCTATCAGCCTCGCCGCTTCCGCCTGATCGAAGCAAGCCCCGCCGAGCCCGGTCCGGGAGAGATCCAGGTGAAGGTCGATGCGGTGGGCATCTGCGGCTCCGATCTCCACTATTTCAGCGATGGCGCAATTGGCGACCTGCCGTGCGCTTACCCCATGGTGTTGGGCCACGAGCCCGCGGGCACGGTGCTGAAGACCGGTCCCGGCGTCTCCGGCTGGTCGGCGGGAGACCGCGCCGCGCTCGAGCCCGCCATCTACTGCTATCACTGCGAATTCTGCATGACCGGCCGCCACAACGTTTGCTCGAACATCCGTTTTCTGAGCACGCCGCAGGACCCCGGGTTCTTTCGGGAACGCGTGAACCTGCCGGCCGGGAACCTGCTGCCGCTGCCTCGGGACCTGAGTGTGGAGGAGGGGACGCTGTTCGAGCCGCTGGCAGTGGCGCTGCACTCGATGCAGTTCGCGGCCCTTCGGCTGGGCGAGACGGTGGTGGTCTTCGGCGCGGGACCCATCGGCCTGCTGACCATCGCCATGCTGCGGCTCTCCGGCGCCGGGCGGATCTGGTCGGTGGAACCCGTGGCGGCGCGCCGCGAGCTGGCGCTGAAGATGGGCGCGGATGCCGCCATCGACCCGGCCGCGGCCGATCCGGTTCACGAGCTGCTGCGCGAGACGGGCGGGCGAGGCGTGGACGCGGCCATCGACTGCGCAGCGCGCGGGGAGTCTCTGAACCAGGCCATTCGCGCCACCCGCAACGCCGGCCGCGTGGTGATGACCGGCATTCCCTCCGCGGTTCGCGTGGCGCTGGACTTCCACAGTATGCGGCGCAAGGAACTGGCGCTGTTCAACGTGCGCCGCTCCAACCACGAATCCGAGGAGGCGCTGGAACTGCTGCGCGACCGCCGCAGCCTGTTCGCGCCGCTGCTGACGCACACCGTGCCGCTGGACCGGATCGAATCCGCCTTCGAGATGCTGGAACGCTATGAGGACGGCGCGGGGAAAGTGGTCATCAAGCTGTAGGGGACAAGCTGAAGCTTGTCCTACTTCTCTTCCATGAAGTAGTAACAGATGATGTGGCAGACCACCATATGCGCGTCTTCCGAGCGGCCGGTGTGGGGCGCGCGGACCTCGATGTTCAACTGCGCCAGCGGGCCCAGCTTGCCGCCGCCGCGGCCGGTGAGCGACAGCGTGCGGCAGCCGATCGAGTTGGCGTATTCGAACGCGCGGATCACGTTCACCGAGTTGCCCGAGCTGCTGAGGCCCATCACCAGGTCGCCCGGCGTGGCGAAGTTCTTCAACTGCTCGGCGAAGACGCAGTCGTAAGAGACGTCGTTGGAGTAAGCGGTGATGGTGCTGAGCGAATCGTTCAAGGCCATGATGCGGAAACGGGAGGCGCGGTTGTAGCTGGCGCCCTTGAGCATCTCGGTAACGAAGTGGGAGGCGGTGGCTGCGCTGCCGCCGTTTCCGCACACAAAGATGCTGCGGGCGGCGGTGCGCGCCTCCTGGAACCATTCGATGGCCTGCTGAACGCGGCCGAGGTCCAGCGAAGCGATGGCCTCATGGACGCCTGCGACGTACTGTTCGGGGAAAGTCATTTCCAGAGCGCCGCCTCCGCGGCCAGAACCTCTTCGGGCGAAGCCGTACCGGTCCCTTCCTTCATGATGGTCACGCTCGACACCAGGTTTCCGAACCGTGCCGCTTCAACGGGCGAACCGGTCGCAGCCAGCGCCAGCGCGGCGCCCGCCGAGAAGCTGTCGGCCGCCCCGCAGGGATAGATGGGATTGGCGACCGGGACCGTCATCACGGCCGTGGCGCGGCCCGGTTCCACCACCAGCGCGCCATCGCTGCCGCGGGTGACGATCATCAGGTTCGTCTCCAGATGGTTGCGCAGGCGTTCGTAATCCACCGTGTGGAACAGCCGCAGGGAGGCTTCGTCGGCTTCCTGGCGGTTGGGTTTCACGATCACGCCGCGGAAGAGGTGAGAGCGGCGGCGCGAATGTACCCAGATGACCTTATCGGGATAGCGCTGGGCCAGAGTCCGCAGGAGCGAGCGCACGCCGGGAGTGATCACGCCGCCGTGCTCGGTTTTGGCATGATCCGACGCAATCACCACGTCGAAGCCGCCGATGGCCGACTCCAGGCGCTGCATCACCTTGCGCTCGACGCCCGGCGGCAGCGGCCGGAAGGGGATGAAATCGACGCGCGGGCGATCCTCGACGCCGGTCTCCGAGTTGAACAGCTTGTTATAGGTGAAGGTCGGGAGCTGCGGATCCTTGATCATCAGGTCGAGCGATACGCCGCGCGCCTGGAGCGCCCGTTCCAGCTCGAAACCGTTCCCGTCATCTCCCAGGACGCCTAGTACGGCTATGCGGTAGGCGTTCAGCGACGCCAGGTTGTTGGCGACGGTGCCTCCGGCGCCGGGGCTCACGTAGCTTCCCATGACCCCCAGCGTGGGGATGCCGGTCTCGCGCGAGGGCTCGGAGAGGCCGGGATCGTAGGTGCACCAGCGATCCAGGCAGATATCGCCCACGACCAGGGCGGCGATTTTGCGGATGGCGGCGAGAGTTTCGGCGGTCGTCATCTGGTGATCGTCACTATTCTGCCACCTCGGGGCCGCCTCCGGCGGCCGCCCGTCGCCCGTTGAGGCCGGCTGGATCGACGGGTTCCCAGAACGCCGGCCCGCCTTTTTCCGTATCCTCAATGTAAGAATCCGTTCCAAGGCCAGTCTCCATGGATGAGGGAAGAAGAGAGGACGGCGCGAAGATGGCTGCTCCGGCGGCGGTATCCAGTCCGGCGATCGAGCTCGAACGGGGTTTCCGGGAACATCACGGCCGGGTGTTCCGAGCGGCTTACCGCGTTACGGGCAACGCCAGCGACGCAGAGGACGTGCTGCAAACCGTGTTTCTGCGGCTTGTGCGGCAGGGCTGGCCGGGCGCATCGGTGGACCACATCGAGAGCTATCTGCACCGGGCTGCGGTCAACGCGGCGCTGGATCTGGTGCGCGCCCGCCGGGACTCCCAGAAGGTGGCGCTCGAAGACGTAGCGCCGGTGCTGGCGGAGGATCCGCGCCTCGAGCCGGACCGCTGCCAGTCGTCCCGCGAATTGGGAATGCTGCTGCGCCGAGCCATCGCCCGCCTCGCCCCCAGGGCCGCGGAGATGTTCGCGCTGCGGTACTTCGAAGGGTACGACAACCCCGAGATCGCCCGGATGTGTGCGACCACGGCCTCGAACGTCGCGGTCATGCTGCACCGGACCCGCGGCCAACTGCAAGCGGCAATGCGCTCTTACATGGAGACTGGTCATGAATAACGAAGAGAACGGTGAGATCCTGGACCGCGCGATTTCCGAAATCCGCGACGAGACGATCGACCCAGCGGCCGTGAGCCAGGCCGCCGAGCGGGTTTGGGCCAGAGTGTCCGCCGAGGCCGCCCTGGCCGCAACCGGCGACGCCGGCGCGCTGCGAAGCTGCGGCGATTTCCAGGCGCTGATCCCGGCCTGGCGCGCGGGACACCTGTCGCCGGCACGGGCCATGCTGGTGGAGGATCACGTGCACCAGTGCCCGGCCTGCCGCAAGGCCATGGCGGGAACGAGACAGCCCATCGCGCTGGTTCCCCGGCGCGCCATCGCCCCGGTTTGGAAATGGGCCGCGGCGGCCGCCTTGGTAGCCGCAGCCGGCCTCGGTGCGTACATGGCGTCCGACCGGCTGCTCGCGCCATCGGGGCCCCGCGCCACCGTGGCCGCGCTCGACGGCACACTCTACGAAGTGACGGGCGGGCGGAACACGCCGCTGGCGTTGGGCGCGTCCATCGGCGAGCTCGAGAGCGTGCGCACGGCCATGGGGTCGGGCGCCGTCATCCGGCTGCTTGACGGCTCGCTGGTCGAGATGCGCCAGCGCACCGAGCTGGCGCTCACCGAACGGCGCAGCGGGGTCACCATCCGTCTGGCGGCTGGCAACGTCATCGTGCAGGCCGCCAAGCAGCACTCACGGCACCTCTATGTCGATGCCGGTGACTGCCTGGTCTCGGTGACCGGCACGGTGTTTTCGGTGAATCACGGGATCAAGGGCTCCCGCGTGGCCGTCGTCGAGGGCGAAGTGAAGGTGACGCAGGGCGACAACGTCAGCCTGCTGCATCCGGGCGACCAGGTCGCAACCAGCGCCAGCCTCACGCCGGTGCCCATCGAGCAGGAGATCGGCTGGAGCCGTAACGCGGACCAATACGCCGCGCGGCTGCAGGCGTTCGAGAAGCTGCGCGCCAAGCTGGAGGGGATTCCCGGCCCGGGCCTGCGCCATTCCACGCGCTTGCTCGACCTGGCGCCCGAAGGCACGCTGTTCTACGCCGGAATTCCCAACCTCGGGCCGGCCGTGGGCCAGGCGAACGCGATCTTCCACGAGCAGCTCGCCCAGAGCGAGCCGCTGCGCCAGTGGTGGGCCGAGAAGATCGGCGCGGCCGGCGGACAAGCGAAGTTCGACGACGTGCTGGCGCGCGTCGAGGCGCTCGGCGCGTACCTGGGGCCCGAGGTCGCCGTGATGCTCGGGCCGGGGACGGCGGCCGGCGGCGAATCGCCGCTGGTGATGGCCGAACTGGTCAAGAGCGGCTTCCGCGCGTTTCTGGCCGGCCAGGTGAAGGACCATCCCGAAATCCGCATCGTTGACGATCCGCGCACCGCGGCTGCCGCGGGGAAGGGTGTATATGTCTACATCGCCGGGGACCTTGTTGCGGTGTCGCCCGACCTGGCGCCGCTGCGGCGCCTCGCGGGCGGCCCGAGCCCGTTCAACCAGAGCGCGTTCCACGAGCGCATCGCGCAGACCTATAAGGACGGCGTGGCGTGGCTCGTTGCGGCCGACCTGCACTCGGTAATCGGGCGCGTCAAGGCGCAGCATCCCGCGGCGCTGGAAGACCGCTCCGGCTTCTCCGACGCGCAGTACCTCATCGTCCAGCGCAAGGAAGTGGCGGGGCAGACCGAGAACCGCGCGGTGGTGACCTTCGCGCAGGAGCGCCGGGGCGTGGCATCCTGGCTCGCCGCGCCGGCGCCCATCCGCGCACTGGACTTCGTCTCGGCGGATGCGACGGTGGCGGGCGCGGCCCTGGTTAAGAATCCTGCGGCCCTTCTCGACGACGCTTTCCGCCTGGTTGGAGGCTCGAACCCGGGTGCCCTGGCCCGCGTTGCGGAGTTCGAGAGCGCCACCGGGGTGAGCCTGCGAGACGATCTGGCGCGGCCGCTGGGCGGCGAGTTTGCCTTCGCGGTCGACGGCCCGCTGCTGCCCACGCCGTCCTGGAAGCTGGTGCTGGAGGTCTACGATCCGCCGCGCTTCCAACAGGCGATCGAGAAGCTGCTGGCGCGCGCCAACCAGTTTGCCGGCGCACCCCGGGCCCACATCGAAAAGGAACAGGCCGGAGGCCGCACGTTCTACGTGGTGCACGTGGCGAACGTGCCGGTGGAAGCGCATTATACCTACGAGAGCGGGTTCCTGATCGCCGCCCCGAGCCAGGAACTGGTGCTGAGGGCGCTCGAATACCGCACCACCGGATACACGCTGACGCGCTCGCAGAAGTTTATCGCGCTGCTGCCGCACGACGGCCAGACGGGCTTCTCGGCCATGTTCTACTCGCGCCTGGATACGGCGCTTTCGGTGCTCTCCGGGAGCGCCGCGCTGACGCCGGAGCAACAGAAGGCGCTTCAAGCGACGGCCGGGTCCGCGACGCCGTCCCTTGTTGTCGCGTACGGCCAGCCGGATCGCATCGAGCTGGCCACCACCGGCAGTCTTTTCGGGCTGCGCCTGGAACAGTTGCTGGCCCTCCAGGACCAAGGGCATCGTCCACACGTGACGGTGCGACATTGAGAGAGACTGATGCAACGACCCGGCACCGAACCGCGACCGTCAGCGAGCGGACCATTGCAGACTTGTTCCACGTCCGCTCCTTGACGGTCGCGGTTCGGTGCTGCGTTGCAGGCGGAATCGCCTGCCCCACGAGAGAGACTGATGCAACCTGTCATTGAACTCGACGGCCTGGAGGTTCGGTTCGGCAACCGCACCATCCTGGACCACCTCGATGGCTCGCTCTCCGGGCGGGCCATCGGGCTTTTGGGGCCGAACGGGGCGGGGAAGTCGACGCTGATCAACACCCTGCTCGGCTTCTACCGCCCCTGGCGCGGCACGGCGCGCGTTGCGGGCCACGACATCCGGACCGGGATCCGGAGCGTGCGCAACCTGATCGGCTACATGCCGGAGAACGATTCCTTCATCGCCGGGATGAGCGCGGTCGAGTTCGTGCGTTACATGGCCGAGCTGGCCGGTCTGCCCTCCGAGGCCGCGCTCGAGCGGGCCCACGAAGCGTTGTTCTACGTGGGCCTGGGCGAGGCGCGGTACCGCAAGCTGGAAGAGTATTCGCTGGGCATGAAGCAACTCGCCAAGCTCGCCCAGGCCATCGCGCACGGGCCGCGCCTGCTGTTCCTCGATGAGCCGACCAACGGCCTGGACCCGCCCGCGCGCCAGCGCATGATCCGCCTAATCCGCGACATCCGGGAGAAGGGCGATCTGCATCTGGTGTTGTGCTCGCACTTGTTGCGCGACGTGGAGGAGACCTGCGAGGAAGTGCTGATCCTCAAGCAGGGCCGCATTGTCCACTATGCCAACCTCGACGAGGAGCGGCGGCTGAACCGGAAATTCGTGGAGATCGAAACCGACGCGGAAGGCGAATCCTTTGCCCAAGGGCTGCGGGAATTGGGCTGCGAGTGCGCACTGGCGGGGGCGCGGCGGCTCAAGCTGGTTCTGGGCGAGAGCACCGAGGTCCGCGACGTGTACCGCGTGGCCGCCGAGCGCGGCGCGAACATCCGCCGTCTGAATTACCGGCGCGACAGCCTGGAGGACATCTTCCTCAAGGCCATGGAGAACGGCGCCACGCCGCCTCCGCTGCCGGGGGCGGGGAACGGAGTGTAATGCCGCACACTACGAAAGCTGTGGGGCGGACCCCCTGGTCCGCACGGGTCCCCCTGGACCCGCTGGTTCGCTGCGGTGCAGAGCCGACCGGGGGGTCGGCTGCGGACCAGGGGGTCCGCCCCACAAGAGTTATTTCAACGGACGAACGGAGCCACCATGGCGGTCTATAAACGCGGCTACGAGCCTTACCAGGGGCGCTTCACGCCGCAGTGGTCGAGGTTTCTGATCGTCTCGCGCTATGCCTGGCGGCGGCTGTCCGATTCCCGCTGGCTGCTGGTCTACCTGGTGCTATGCTGCATCGGCCCCGCAGTCTGCGCGGCCCTCATCTACCTGCCGCACAACGCCGCCGTGGCGGAGCTGCTCGGTGCGTTCAAACTGATCCGGATCGACCCGGAGTTCTTTCGGAAGTTCCTCAGCGCGCAGGGACAGTTGGCGTTCATATTGACCGGCTTCGTGGGGCCCGGCCTGGTGTCGCCCGATCTGACCAACAACGCGTTGCCGCTCTATCTGTGCCGGCCGTTCTCGCGCACCGAGTACGTCATCGGCAAGATGTCGGTGCTGGCGCTTCTGATCTCGGCCATCACCTGGGTGCCGGGCTTGCTGCTGTTCGCGTTCCAGGCCTACCTGGCGGGCTTCGCCTGGCTGGCCGAGAACTGGTGGATCGCCGCGGCGATCCTGCTCGGCTCCTGGATCTGGATCCTCACTCTCTGCCTGCTGGCGCTGGCAATGTCGGCCTGGGTGAAGTGGAAGATCGTCGCCGGCACGCTGATCTTCGTGATCTTCTACGTGGCGGCGGGCTTCGCGGAGGCGATCGGCGCGGCGCTGCACACGGATCTGGGCCACGTGCTGAATCTCTTCGAGGTCATCCGGACCATCTGGTTCTGGCTCTTCCGGGAGATCGGCAGCATGCGCCTCCCGATCGGGGTCGCCTGGACGGCGCTGGCCGGCTTCTGCGCCGTGTGCTATCTGCTGCTGAACAAGAAGCTGCGGGCCTATCACGTGGAGCGGTCATGAACGGGGCCGACGGCATCGTCTTCGAAGACGTCTCGAAGTTCTACGGCAACGTGCTGGGCGTGAACCGGGTGCGGCTCTCGATTCCGCCGGGCATCACCACACTGGTGGGCCCCAACGGCTCCGGGAAGACCACGCTCATGAACCTCATGACGGGTCTGGTGCAGCCGTCGCGCGGCAGCGTCCGCGTTCTCGGCATTCCGCCCTCGGATCCCGAGCGCCTCTTCAAGGTAGCCGGTTACTGCACGCAATTCGACGCTTTTCCGCGCGGCCTGACTGGTTACGAATTCATCTACCTGTATCTGCGGCTGCACGCGATGACACACGCGCGCGCCGCAGAGCTGACCGCGCGGGCGCTCGAGCGCGTGACGATGACGGCCGCGGCGGGACAACGCATCGCCTCCTACAGCAAAGGCATGCGGCAACGGATTAAGCTGGCCCAGGCCATCGCGCATCAACCCTCGGTTCTGGTGCTCGACGAGCCGCTGAACGGCCTCGACCCGATGGCGCGCGCGGAGGCGATCGCGCTTTTTCGCGCGCTGGCCGGCGAAGGGTTGCACGTGATCATCTCCAGCCACATCTTGCATGAAGTCGACCAGATCTCGGACCAGGTGGTGATGCTCAGCAACGGTTACGTGGTGGCCGAAGGGCAGATCCAGGCCGTGCGCGGCGAGATGCACCAGGAGCATCCGCTGCAGATCCTGGTGCGGTGCAGCCAGCCGGGTCTGTTGGCGGCGAGCCTGTTCGCCCAGGACCACGTCGCCGAGGTGCGGATGCATCACGACCGCGGCGGGCTCCTGGTGGGCACGCGCGATCCGGAGCGTTTCTACGAACTGCTGGGCAAGATGGTGCTGGAGGGTGCGATTCACTTAGAATCCGTGGCGCCCGCGGATGAAGACGTGCACTCGGTTTACGAATACTTGATCGGCGGCGGAGGAGGTGCGGCATGAGCCCGGCGGTGCGTTTGTGGGGCGCGCAGATTCTGGCCATCGGGCGCCTGGAACTGAAGAAGAACTTCTCGTTCCGGCGCGCCCTGCCGCTCTATCTGCTGGCGGCGCTGCCGCTGGGGATTTTCGGCGGACACGCGATCGGCTACGCGCGCGGCTGGACGAGCTGCCACGGCACCGAGGACCTCACGGTCTTCGCCGGCGTGTTTCAGCTCTTCGTTCTACGCCTGGTGGTGTTCTTCGGGTGCGTGGCGATCTTTCTGAATTCGTTTCGCGGAGAGGTAGCGCAGAAGAGTCTGCATTACTATTTCCTGGCGCCGGTGCGGCGCGACGTGCTGGTGGTGGGTAAGTATCTGGCGGGTCTCCTCACGGCGTCGTGCATTTTCGGCGCGAGCGTGGCGCTGTCTTACGGCATCCTGTGCCTCCACCTGGCGGCGACGCCGAGCGCCGGACTGGCCGGGCCGGCCTGGCACGATCTCGGCACTTACACGGGCATTACATTGCTGGCGTGCGCCGGCTACGGCGCGGTGTTCCTGCTGCTGGGAATGCTGTTCCGCAACCCCATCGTTCCCGCCATCACCGTTCTGGTGTGGGAGTCGCTGATCGTTTTCGTCCCGCCCCTGCTGAAGAAGATCAGCATCATCTTCTATCTGGAATCGCTGTGCCCGGTGCGCGTGCCGTTCTCCGGCACCGGCAAGCTGTTCGCCATCACCGCCAACCCCACCCCAGCGTATCTGGCGGCTCCCGGTATGGTTCTGCTCGCCGTGGCGATCGTGACCGTGGCCGCGGTGCGAATCCACCGCATGGAGATCCGCTACGGCACGGAGTAGGGCTGGCCACACGGGTCCGGTCTGGGAGAGCGGCGAATGGATAAAGTACCAGGTAGAGGTACTGGTACTATGGGAAACTGCGCGGCGCTCCCATGACGGGCCGTTGGGAGGAGGGAAGCCCGCGGCGGAAGAGCCGCCCTCCGCTTCCCAGTACCGGGGTCTTGCAATGTCTTCCCAACAGTTCTAGGGTCTGGTACCTGACGGTGGTAGGGTTAGTATTGCCATAGCTACCGAGGATGGTACTGTATGTTGCCAAAGGTTAATTACTTCTTTGCTATATCTTGGCCGCAAGTCCAAACCTGCGTTGCGTTTTGAGGCTTCGGCACCGGAGAAAACGTAATAAGCCGTATGGCAAACGGACTTGATTCGGTGTAAAATCGGGAACCGAATATAGCCAGTAAGGTGTATTGGGGAGGACGTCCCATTATGACGAATACGACCACTCCAGCCGAGTCGATAGGAGCTCCGACCGGAGCTGCCTCGTTTTACCGTTGGGAGGCCGCGGGTAAACCTATCGCGATCCTCTTTAGCCTGGATTTGATGGATCGCCTGGAGCGCGAGGTACTCGAGAGCTTCAAGGCCGTGACCAAGCGCGGATCGGAGATCGGCGGCGTCTTGGGCGGAAGGGTCATAGCCGGCAGCCAGCCGACGGTGGTGATTGAGCGGTTCGAGCCGGTGGAGTGCGACTACTCGCGCGGGCCTCTGTACCTGCTGTCCGAAGAGGACAAGGTGCGGATGAAGCAGGCGCTCGAGCGCACCGGCAACGCTGGCGGCGGCATCTCCGTCGCTGGCTTCTTCCGCAGCAACACGCGGCGGGAACTCGTTCTGGACGAAGAGGATCAGGCTGTCGCTAAGGAGTTCTTCTCCGACCCGAACCACGTTTTTCTCCTGGTCCGGCCTTTCGCCATGAAACCGAGCGTAGGCGGGTTCTTCTTCTGGGAAGACGGCCAGCTTCCGGAAGCCTCCTATCAGGAGTTCCCGTTCAAGCGCGCCGAGCTCGTGAAGAACTTCGCGCAGTTCATTGTGACTGCTCCCGAGGTGCCGGTCGTAAGGGAACCCCTGGTGATGCCTAAACGCGAGGAGCGTCCTGTCGCCCCGCCCGTGGCGTTGAAGCGCGAAGAGCCCAAGCCCGCCGCCGTCGCTCCCCCGAGACGCGAAGAACCGCTTCCTCCTCCGCCGCCGCCCGCGGCGCTGAGGCGCGAGGAGCCGAAACGCGAGCAACCGGCGGCTGCGCCTCCGCCACCGGTGTTCAAGCGCGAAGAGCCGAAACGCGAGCAACCGGCGGTTGCGCCTCCGCCGCCGGTATTCAAGCGCGAAGAGCCGAAGGCGAGCCCGGTAATGCCACCCAAGCGCGACGAAGCCCCGCCCGTGAGCTTCAGGCGCGAGGAGCGGCCGTCGGGTCCGACGCTTGTTTCCAGACGCGAAGAGCAGACCACCCCGCCAGTCGCGCCGCCGCCGGTGGTTCCGAGGAGAGAGGACAGGCCGCCCATGCCCCCCGTCACGGCGAGACGCGAGGAGCGGCCTCCGGTTGTTACCAAGCGGGAAGAACGGCCCGCGGTGACTCCGGTGGTTGCCCGCCGCGAGGAGCCCGCTCCCGTCAAGCCGGAGGAGAAGCCGGTCGTGGCCAAACCGGCCGAGGCGGTAGTGGTTGCGCCGCCTCCCAAGAGGGAGGAGCCGGTCAAAGTCGAGCCCGTCAAGGTAGAGCCGCCCAAAGCAGAGCCTGTCAAGGTAGAGCCAGTCAAAGCCGCGCCGCCCAAAGCGCAGCCTGTGGCCGCCGCGCCGGTCGAACGGGTGCCTGCGGCCGCTGACGAAATCGGCGGGCCGGGCGTGTTCAGCCGTTTCAAATGGGTAATCCTTGCATTGTTGCTTGTGCTGGTGGCAGGTGGCGGCTACTACTTCTTCGTTCGGCCGAGTGGGCCGGCAGCGCCCGCCAAAGTCGCCGAAACGTCGCTGGACCTGAAGGTGGAGAACAACGCGGGCCAGTTGTTGTTGAGCTGGAATCGCAATGCGACCATCGTCTCGACCGCGACACGGGCGACGCTCACGATCAACGACGGCGATCACAAAGAGGACGTAGATCTCGACCTCGCGACGCTGCGCAACGGCAGCATCGTGTACTCGCCGATTTCGAACGACGTGAGTTTCCGGCTCGAAGTGGTCGATCAGAAGACCGGAAAGAGCGAGGCCAAAGAGGTTCGGCGCCTCCAGGGCCGTCCCTCCCCGTCCGTCGCCCCCAGCAACGCCACGCAGCAGGTGCAGGCCAAGCCGGCGCCAGGGACGGAGAGGGCGGCAACGACGTCGCCGGTACAAACTCCTTCCGTGGCGCCGCAGCCGGCCGCACCTCAAGTCACTACCACCACGGCGGTAACCGCTCAGCCGGTCGCGCCGGGGTCGCTGGCCTCACACCTGCATCCTGTCGAGATCGCGGCGGCGCCCGCTCTGGACAGCCAGCCGAGCACGATTGGCGGAAGCACTCCAAACGTAGGGAGCACGGTTGTTGCGCCGCCTCCTCCCGCTCCGGTGGTAACGCAGGCGAAGCAGACTCAACAGCCGGCCGTACAGCCCCGGTCTAATCCGCCCGCTCCAGCGCCCGCGCCGAACGCTCCGGCCCGGATCGGTGGCCAGGCGCAGGAAGCCAGGGTGCTCAAGACGGTGCCGGCCGTGTACCCGAGTATTGCGAAGACCAGCCATATCGTCGGTATCGTCCGCGTGCATTACACGATTGGCAAGAACGGCAGGGTCAAGAAGGCGGACGCCCTGAGCGGTCCGAAGATCCTGCGTTCGGCGGCGGTCGACGCGGTTATGAAATGGGTTTACAGTCCGGCCATTCTGAATGGGGAACCGGTGGAGGAAGAAACCCAGGTGGATGTGAATTTCCAGATGTAAGCGACAGGCAGCAAACCTCTTGCGGCGGCTGCGGGAGCAATCCCGGGCCGCCGTTTTCGTTTGGGGCGCAGGCGACCTCGGCCGGTGGGATCGGGGCCGATGGCTGAAGGCTGGCTACCGCCCGTAGTAGGCCGCGTTCTCCTGGGCGAAACTCGCCCACTTCTCGGGCAGGTCGTCCAGCGTGAAGATCGCCGAAACCGGGCACACCGGAACGCAGGCGCCGCAGTCGATGCACTCGACCGGGTCGATGTAGAGCATCTTCGCCTCGCCGAAGTTGGCTTCATCCTTCTTGGGATGAATGCAGTCCACCGGGCAGGCGTCGACGCAGGCAGTATCCTTGGTGCCGATGCAGGGCTCAGCGATCACATATGCCATATCTTTGCTCTGGAGGCCTCCTCTTTGACTTGAGCATAACACGGGTGCGCTCCACAACCCACAGTGATCGAGCCGCGGGCATACAATGTGGTCATGGTTCCGAAAGTGCGCAAGGCAGTCTTCCCGGCGGCCGGATTGGGCACCCGCTTCCTGCCCGCCACCAAGGCCCAGCCCAAGGAGATGCTTGCGCTGGTGGACAAGCCGCTGATCCAATACGCGGTAGAGGAAGCGATCCACTCCGGAATCCAGAACATCGTCATCGTCACCGGCCGCGGCAAGACCGCCATCGAGGACCACTTCGACGTGAGCTTCGAGCTCGAGCACCTGCTGGAGACGCGCAACAAGAAGGACCTGCTGGCGGCGGTGCGCGACATCTCCGACATGATCGATGTCGCCTACGTCCGGCAGCGCGAAGCTCTGGGCCTGGGACACGCCGTGCTGCGCGCGCGCGCCATCGTCGGCAACGAGCCGTTCGCCGTGGTGCTCTCGGACGACGTGATCGAAGCCGACATTCCCTGCCTGCGCCAGTTGCTGGACGTTTACGACTTCTTCGGTTCCTCGGTGGTAGCGCTCATGGAGGTGCCTGCGGACCAGATCTCCGCCTATGGGGTGGTGGACGCCGAGCCGGTGGCGCACAATGGCTGCAGCGACCGCCTGTACCGCGTCCGTAACATGGTCGAGAAGCCGAAGCAGGGCGAGGCGCCTTCGAACCTGGCGATCATCGGCCGCTACGTTCTGACGCCGGAGATCTTCCCTTCGCTCGAAGCGATCGAGCCCGGCTCCCTAGGCGAGATTCAGCTTACCGACGGGCTGAAGCACCTGCTCCGCACCCGTCCCGTTTACGGTTACCGATTCGAAGGCACCCGCTACGACGCCGGAGACAAACTAGGCTTTCTGCGGGCGACCGTCGAATTCGCCCTGCGCCGTTACGACCTCGGCGGTCCGTTCCTCGAGTACCTGCGCGGCCTGAAGCTGGATGAATTCGCCGCCCGCCGCGTGGCGGGAGTGGGCCGGCTGCCGGAATAGGAAAGTGCCGGTGGAGGATGACGGTCTCCCCCCGCGCCTTGCCCACGTTCCTGCAACCACCTAGAATGGGTATTAGGGAGTCTGAACAACCGGGCTATGCCTAACCAGCAGGCGTTGACGCCGCGCCAGCGCGATGTCTTGTATTCCATCGTCGAGACCTATATCGCGACGGGGGAGCCGGTCGCCTCGCGGACCATCGCGAGCCGGAGGAAAGACGCGCTCAGCCCCGCCTCGATCCGCAACGTCATGGCGGACCTCGACGAGGGGGGCTACCTGGACCAGCCGCACACGTCGGCGGGCCGTGTGCCCACCGAGAAGGCGTTCCGCGCCTATGTGGAATCGCTGGCGGCGCGGCGCCTGAATCCGATCGACGTCGAACGGCTGCGGGTGGACCTCGGCGGCGCGGATTCCGTGACCGAGCGCATCGCGCGCTCCACACATTTCCTGACCGAGTTCACCCGCAACATCGGCATCGCGGCGGCGATCCCGGCCTCCAGCCAGATTCTGAGTCAGATCGAACTGCTGAAGCTTGCCGACAGCCGGGTGCTGATGATCGTCGTCACCCGGGACCGCATGGTCCGCGACCGTGTCGTCTGGCTCGACGAGGACATCTCGCAGGACGATTTGCACTCCATCCGCAACTATGTCAACGGGAACTTCAGCGGATGGAAGCTGGCCGAAGCGCGCCGGGAACTGGAGCGCCGGCTCGAACAGGAGAGCGCGGCCTACGACGCGATCCTCAAACGCCTGGTCGTTCTCTCCGCAAAGGGCCTGCTCGACTTCACCTGGGTGCCTGAGATCTACATGGAAGGCGCCTCCAACCTGGTGACCATCGACCTGCACCTCACCCGCGAGGCGCTGCGGGAGCTTTTCCACGCGCTCGAGGAGAAGAAGCGCATGCTGCAGTTGCTGGACCGGTTCCTGGAGCAGCCCGCCGGCGAGCTCGGCGTGCGGGTCGGACTGGCGCAGGCCCACCCGGCGATGAGGGACCTATCGCTCATCGGCATCAGTGTGGACCTGCCGGGCGGCCTGGCCGCCAAGATCGCCGTGCTCGGCCCCATGCGGATGAATTACGAGCGCGTGATGTCGGCCGTGCTCCAGGTCGGCAACGCTTTCCAGGAAGCGGCCGGCTGATCCGCTCTGCTACGCTGAAAGGGAACCCTCCGGCATTCCTGACTATGGACGACGACACAAAACCCACCGAGGCGCAGGCCGACGAGAGCATCGCCGTGGCCGATTCGGCCGCCATGCTGGCCGCCGTTTCCGCCGAGCGGGACGCACTGGCCGACCAGTTGCTGCGCCTGCGGGCGGAGTTCGAGAATTTTCGTAAACGTGCGGAGCGTGAGCGCGGAGAGTTCACCGAGTTCGCCACCATGGAAGCCGTGCGCGCGGTGGTCCCCGTTCTCGACGACTTCGAGCGGGCGCTGAAGATGGAGTCCGCCGACAAGGAATACGCCCGGGGAATGGAGCTGATCTACCAGAGACTGCTGGAGACCCTGAAGAAGTTGGGGCTTGAGGCGATCGAGACCGAGGGACAGAAGTTCGATCCCGCTCTGCACCACGCCGTCGAGATGGAAAAGACCGGCCGCGTCGAGGATCACACCATCCTTTACCAGCACCAGCGGGGATACAGTTTCAAGGGAAAGTTGTTGCGGCCGGCGATCGTGAAGGTCGCCGTCGAGCCGTAATCGGGCGCCGTGGAGAAGCGAGACTATTACCTGGTTCTGGGCCTCGGCCGGGAGGCGAGCGAGCAGGAGCTCAAGAGCGCCTACCGGCAGGCAGCGCTGAAGTTCCACCCCGACCGCAACCCGGGCAGCCACGAAGCCGAGGAGAAGTTCAAGGAAGCGGCCGAGGCCTACAGCGTCTTGAGCGACCCCCAGAAGCGCGCCGCCTACGACCGCTACGGCCACGCCGGCGTCTCCGCCTCGGCGGCCGGCAATCCGTTCGAGGGTGGTTTCCCGGACATCTCGGAGATCTTCGGCGACTTCTTCTTTGGCGATCTGTTCGGCGGCGGCGGCCGGGGCCGCGGCCGCGTCCAACGCGGCGAGGATCTGCGCTACGACCTCGAGTTGAGCTTCGAGGACGCGGTCCGCGGAATGAGCGCCGACATTCAGGTTCCACGTCAGGAGGCCTGCGGCCGGTGCCGCGGCACCGGAGGCGAGCCCAACGGCGGCGTCACCACCTGTCCGAAATGCCGCGGCCGCGGGCAGAGCGTGTTTCAGCAGGGGTTCCTTTCCTTACGCCAAACCTGCTCTCAATGCGGCGGCGCGGGGCAGGTGGTGCGCCAGCCCTGCACGAAATGCCGCGGCCAGGGTTACGTCCAGACCGGGCGGAAGCTGAAGATCAATATCCCGGCGGGTGTGGACACCGGGACACGCCTCCGTTTAAGCGCGGAAGGCCAGCCCGGCCCCGGCGGCGGTCCGCCCGGCGATCTCTACGTGTTCATCCGGGTGGACGAGCACCCCATTTTCGAGCGCCGGGACAGCGACCTCCACTGCACCATACCGATCAACATGGCGCAGGCTGCGCTGGGCGTGGAGATCCAGGCCCCCTCGCTCGATGGCGCCATTTCGTTGAAGATTCCGGAGGGCACTGCCAGCGGCGCCACCTTCCGGATCAAAGGCAAGGGAGTGCCGGACGTGAACGGCCGCGGCCGCGGCGACCTCTACGTTCACATCCAGGTCAGAGTCCCCGCCAAGCTGACCCGTGAGCAGAGAAAGCTCTTCGAGGAGCTCGCAGAGCTCCTGCCCGCCGACAACGAGCCGGACAAGCGCGGCCTCTTCGAGAAGGTCAAAGACTATTTCATGTAGGCGCTGTCAGCGATCGCTGGCTGCCCGCTAGAATATGAAGCTCAGGCCGCCGCGCAGGCTGCGCGGGGTTTGCAGCAGGTACATCCGGCGGGCGTCCACGGTCAGCGGAATGTAGCCCTGCCCCAGCACGTTCAACAACTCGGCAGTCGCCTCCATGTGACCGGGCAGGCCGCCGAAATACGGGATCGGCTGGCGAATCTGCAGGTTCAGCCCCGGATCCTCGCGCATCGGTTCGGTGAGATACAGGTGAGAAGGATTCAGCGCCGCCACGTCGGCCCACTGATAGCTCACGGCGAACTGCGTGCCGGTGGCGGGGAGCGTTCCGGAAGCACGGGCCGTCAGCGACTGCCGGCGGCTGGTTCCAATCGCAGATCGCGGATCGGGGGCCGGGCCGACACCGGCCTTTGCGACTAGCGCAGGGCCGCCTCCGTAAGCCAGCGTCGTGTCGAAATGCGAGCCCAGGTCCTGAGCCACCGACATCACGTAGCCCAGCCCGCCGTACCGGCCGGCGTTCACGGTCCAGCCATTGGTCACCAGGTCCGGCAGGAGGTTCATCGAGGGCATCACGCCGCCCGGACTGATCAACGTGACCGCCGCGTTCGAGACATCGTCGCTGTAAGCGGCCGCGCTGTATGTTCGCGATCCGTCCTTCTTCCGGTAGCCGGCTTCGATCGTGGCGGTTCGTTGAATCCGGGCAGCGTTGGCGTCGAGCGACACGCGCGGGAACATCCCCAACGCCGACAGATCCTGCTCCAGCTCGATGCCCGTCTCCCCGTTGCGCACAAAGGCCTCGGCGGGCGGAGTACCCGATGCGTAGCCAAGCTGGAAGACCTGGCCGTGACCGCGGTCGTAAGTCAGGCGCGCGTACGGGCTCACGTAATTCATTCGGTCTAGAAAAGTCACCGAATCCAACGAAACCCCGTACTCCAGCCGCAAATCGCTGCTGAATTGCTTCTGGTCGAGCATGGTCGCCGAAAGCGTGCGCAGGAGCGGGCCGGAGTCGGGATTCTGAACGCCTCCCTGGAGAAGGGCGCTCGCACGCTGGGGCAGGAAAAGCTGCCGCATGGTGAGCTTCAATTCCGGGCTGCTGATGCCCCCGGGCACGTCCCGGCGGAAGCTCGTGCGGAAGGCGGCCGTTGGCGCGCCGGTCACCGAACAATATCCGACGTTGCCGGCCACTTGCAGCTGGTTCTGGCCCAGGATGGACGTGGCCACCGCGAACGCCGTGCCCAGATCGGGTTGAGTGCCCAACGAGGACTCGGACGCCTGGTCCCCGGCCGACAGGCTGACCATACCGCGGGTGCCGGAAAAGATCGAAGACGCCGTCTGCCGCTGGGACGAATCCTTCCACTCGGGCAAAAGTCGCAGCACGGGCCTGGTCGCCGTCGAGCTACGCAGCACCCACCTCCACTCATCGCTCATGATGGAGGACTGGCCCGGAGACACCGCCACCAGCTCGATGGAGCTGAACACGCTTGCCAGGTTCACGTTCAACAGGCTCTGCATGCCCGGCTGAACCTGGATGTTCCTCTTGAAGGCGGGCAGGAAGCTGGCTAGGGAAACGCGCAGTGCGTAGACTTCCGGCGGGAGCGAGTCGAAACCGAAGGTGCCGCTCTCGGTGGTGAGAACACGCTGGATGAGGCGCTCAAAGCGGTCGTACAGGAGAACGCTGGCGCCCATCTGCGGAACGCCGCCCGAGTTGCTGACGACGCCCACAATGCTGCCGCTGAGCTTCGGCGGAGCGGCGGGGAATGCCAGGGACACCGGTACCAATGCACCGGCGAGCACGCCCACCGCCGTCCTCCACATCCTGGCGTTCATGCGCGTAGCCTTGTCAGGCTTCTTGTCCCTCAGTTTACCGTGAAAGTGGCCGACGGGGTGAGAACCTCGTTCCGGTTCCGGTCCGTGACCTTCATCTTGAGAGTATACTGCCCCGGCTCCAACTTAGCCAGGGGCAGAAGCTTTTCCACCGTCACCTGCTGGGCAGAGGCGCCCGGATACAGCTTCACGCCGTTCCTCACGTCGTCCAGGTTCTCGGTATAGTCGACCACCTTCTCGTTCGAGCCGTTCTTGACGACCTGATACTCGATCTGTCCGTTCGGCTTCTGGGTCTTCTCGTCCGGTGCGAAGTTATAGAGCTGAAAGTAGATCCCCATCTTCTCGTCGCGCCGGAACGTGTCCGTGAGGCGGGGCCGCACCTTCTCATCGCCGATGACGAACTGCCCGGCGCCTATGCTGCGGGTCGGCAGCGGCTCCAGGAGGTCCGCCAGGATCACGGTGCTCGAGGCCAGCTTCGCGTCCTCGAAATGCGGTACGTGCAGGGCGGTCTCGTAGTTGTTCATGGTCCCGGCCACCACGTCCTTGACCACCACGTTCAGGCGATACGTACCCGGCGCCAGGAAGACCGAATGCCCATATACGGACGAATGCTTGTTGCTGGCCTCGAGCATCTGGGTAGGCACCTCGATACTCACCGGTTCTTCCCAGACGCTCACCGGCCGCCGCCCGATCGATGTGATCCGGCCGTACATATTCACCGACGCCTTCGAGACGTTGTCCTTCTCCTGGAATTGCAGGTCCTTGTTGTCCAGTTGCACCGCCACGCTGGTCAGCACGGTCGAGTCGGTCATCCTCATGAAATCGACCCGCACCTTGACGGGCAGCAGGTTGTAAATGATGCGGGTGTCGACCGCAGCCTCCAGGTCCGTGAACTTGATCTTCGGGGGCAGGTACAGATTGTGCTGGCGATCAAGGCGGGTAAACTCGTTCAGGCTCTCTGTCAGATCCATGCCTTGGGCACCGACTCCGAGGTGCGTGCCGTCCGTGCGCATGAACCGCTGATCCTTGCTGGTCATGCCCATTTGCTCGCTCAGGGTCAGGCCGGCTCCGGGCACGTAAAGCAGAGCGTCCTTCTCGGTCGGATCGATGGTGAAATGGTATTCGCCCGAATTCGAAGGATCGACGAACTCCAGGACGACGTTGGTGCCGACGCCCTCGATATACCTGTAGCGCCACTGCTCGAACGGGTACGTCGAAGTCGAGCCGCCGCCCTCGTCGATAGGCCGCTCATAGCTTCCGCCGGCGGGATGGGACTCGATCTCGTCGGGCGGTCCGTACATGATGTAGAAGCGGCCGCGGTCGGTCTTCCAGCCCGGGATACCGGATGCGAAGTGCTCGTTGGCGTAGGCGATGCGGCGGTAGTGCTCTTCCTTGTACTCGTTCTCGACGGTATCGGGGGTCGGATCGCGCCGCAGCCAGAACTGCTCAATGAACTGGTCCCGCTCCTCGTCGGTCTGAAGCTTGTTGAACGCTTGTCTTTCCTCGTTGGTGATGATGTAGGTGACGTCTTCGGTCAGCCACTTCCGGTAGGGCGTCTCCAGCTCCTTGCGGAGCTTGGCCTCCTTCTTCTTGCGTTCCTTCTCGGAGAGCGGCTTGTGCACGGTCTCGCTAGGTGCCGCCGCGGTCTTCTTGTCCTTGTCTTCGTTCTGGTCGTCGGCTCGGCCCGTGGGGAGCCAAGCGGCTAAGCCCAGCGCCCAAACGCAAGCCACAAACTTCCGCGCCTTCATAAACCTCCTCGGCATCCTTCGGTAAGCAGGGGGCGGACACTCATCACTGTCCACCGGGCGGTCAACACCCGAAACTAACCATAGATTCTAGACCCCCGCGCTTAGGGCGTCAACCGAGTGTGGAGCCGCCACCTCGCCGCAATTCTGTTGCCAAACCGCCGGCGCGCGCCGCGGCACTACTCTGCGCTGATAAGCGGACGCACGCCCGGCCTTCTCGGTTTCAAGCATTCGGCCGGCCGAAACGCCGCCACAGGGGCGTTCCCACTCTCTCTTGCTTGCGGTATCGTAGATAGAGTCGTTCCCCGGGGCCGCATTCCGGCCCGCATCGGGCGCCAGGCGAAAGATATAATGATCCGATTGTTCCGGGTAGCGGTTCCGACCAGCATCGTCGTACTGCTGCTGTCGGAAGTGGTCCTGCTGACCTTCTGCTATGTTGTGACGACGTACTGGCTCATCGAGGTGGATGCCAGCGTCTTCCTGTGGTACGACGGCTGTTTCGCCCGCATCCTCATCGTCGTCTTCAGTATTTTGTTAGTCCTTCATTTCCTGGACCTCTACTCCGGCGTCCGCCCGACCTCGCGGGTGGCTCTGGTACTCGAGATCTGCCCGGCGCTCGGCATAGCTTTCCTGGTACAAGCACTGATTGCGTATGTCCACAAAGACTGGATGCTGCCCCACTGGATCATGCTCTGGGGCAGCGCTCTGGCGCTGATCTTGCTGTCAGCCTGGCGGATTCTCTATGACCTGGTGTTCCTCCGCGCTTTTGGAGCCCAGCGCGTTCTTTTTCTCGGCTTGAGCCCGCTGGTTCAGGAGATTGCCAGGTACTTTGCGACGCATCCCGAGGCGGGCTACACCAACCTCGGCTACCTGGACGACGGATCGGAGCCGGGAACGCTCGCGCACGGCGCCAAGGTTCTGGGTCCGGTGGATAGCCTGGCCGAGTTCGCTGCCGACACCCGGCCGGACCGCATCATCGTCGGAATGACCGAGCGGCGGGCGCGGATGCCTCTCCAGACCCTGGTAGACCTGCGCTTTTCCGGCGTCATGATCGAGGACGCCTCGTTGGCCTATGAAAACGCCAAGGGCCGGGTCTCCACCAAGGATCTCCGTCCCGCTCAGCTCATATTCTCGAGCGAGTTGGGACCCACTCGCCGCGGCGTGCTGTTCCAGTCCATCTACTCGCCGGTGCTTGCCTTGTTGGGCCTTCTGGTGACCTTGCCGGTGCTCCTGATCGCCTTCCTGGCCGTCCGGTTGACCTCGCGGGGACCCGTTCTCTACCGCCAGGTCAGGGTCGGCAAGAACGGCGTGCCCTTCACCCTCTACAAACTCCGCTCAATGTGCGCTGACGCCGAGGAGAAGACGGGCGCCGTGTGGGCTCGCCGCGACGACCCGCGGGTCACCCCGGTCGGGCGCTGGTTGCGGAGCCTGCGCATCGATGAGATCCCGCAGTTCTGGAACGTGATCCGTGGGGAAATGTCGCTGGTCGGACCGCGGCCCGAGCGGCCCGAATTCGTAAAGTCGCTCACCGAGAAGATCCCCTTCTACCGCCAGCGCCTGTGCGTCAGGCCGGGCGTCACGGGCTGGGCCCAAGTCAATCACAGGTATGGCGATACGGTCGAGGATGCCGTCGTCAAGTTGGAGTACGATCTCTACTACATCAAGCATATCTCGCTGCCGCTGGACGCCTTCATCATCTTCCAGACTCTCAAGACCATGCTCCGCTCCCGCGGGGCCCAGTAGCCTCCCAAAAAGGCCTGATTCACTGGTCCGGCCGGCCGATAAGGAATTGGGGGCATGTGCCGCCGAGAAAAGCCTGTTACTTTTGGCGATTGGCGTGCATCGTATGCCCAGGAAGAGTTGGGAGAAAACAAATGTTGGTTGCCGGCACTCTCGCGATCCTGGTGGTTCTAAGCCTGTTCCTGTCCATGCTGTCGTCGCCTCCCAGGATCAAAGACTAGGACTCCCCGCCGCCGAACCGGTCGCGGGTGTGTAAGAAATGGGCGTACCGCCGCCCGTTTGCCAGGCTCCGGACGCCTTCACGTCGAGGAGGGTCTCTGCCGGGGGTTGGGCTCAGTCACGAGAAACCGGCTTACTGCCTGGTGCGCCGGCAAGGCCACCAGGCCGGTTTTCGGTACGGGTTGCGTTCCCCTGTCACCCGGATCGGCCGCGCCGCCGACAACGACGTGGTCATCGCCGGTCCGGAGGCTAGCGTCGTCTCCGGACGCCACGCGGAAATTCGGGACGAAAACGGCCGCTGGGTTCTCCGGGACCTCGGCAGCACCAATGGCACGTTCCTCGACGGCGAACGCTGCGCGGAAGCTCCCCTGGAGCTCAACTCGGTCATCCAGCTCGGTCCCGGCGGAGCCACCCTGACCCTCACGACCTGGGAGGACGCTCCCGCTCCGGACGAACTCAATCGGACCCTTGTAGCGGTTCCGGATCCCCCTCGTGCCGGGCTCGGTACCGAGCACGACCGGCTCCTGCGCCAAGCCGTCGCCGAAGCCCGCCACGCGCGCTGGGCAGGTGCGCTCAACCAGACGGGCACAATCATGCGCCAGGCCCTGGTCGCGGTGCTGGCGCGTTCGACCAGGCGCTTCCGGCGCGTCGTCGCCGGTCTTACCTGCCTGCTGGTCGCCGTCACCGGACTTGGGGTCTGGAAGATCCAATCCATGCGTCAGGAGAAGGCCGAACTTGACGCTCGCATCGGCCGCATCGAACGCGGCATCGAAGCGGCAGCCGAAAACCCGATCCGGATGGACCGCCTCATCCTCGATCTGGACCGGTACCAGACCGAGGCGCAGGCGCTCGAACGGAATCCGCTCTACCGGTGGAGCGGGAGCCGTCCCGCTGATCCTCTGGACACGGAGATCCGAACGCTCCTGATGGAGTTCGGCGCCGAGGTCTACAGCATCCCTCCCGAATTCCGCGATGCCGTGAAGCGCGAGCTGGACCGAACCCAGCAGGCCGGCCGGCCGCTGATGGCGCGCGCTCTCGGCGAGGCCCGGCCTGAGATCGGCCGCATCGGTAGCGTGCTGGAGCGGAACCACCTGCCGCCCGACTTCGCCTACATGGTGCTGGTCGAGAGCGCCATGGATCCATCCCGGAGCAGCGCGGCGGGTGGCGCAGGCCTATGGCAGTTTACCCCGGCCACCGCCCGGGCCTTCGGCCTGCGCGTGGGCAAAAACGTCGACGAGCGGCTCAATCTGGACAAGTCCACGCAGGCCGCATCCGAGTACATCCGCAGCCTGATCCTCGACTTCGGTGCAGGAAGTTCGGTGATGCTCGCCCTGGCGGCCTACGATGTCGGCCCGGCCCGCGTGAAGCAGGCCATCCGCCGGGTCACCGACCCCATCCGTCAGCGGGATTTCTGGTACCTCTACCGCACTCGCGCCCTGCCGGAAGAGACCCGCGAATACGTGCCCAAAGTCATAGCCGCCATGATCGTCGGCCGCCAACCCGCCCGCTACGGGTTCTGAGCCGCCCGGCCCATCGCACCGGCGGTTCATTGTATGATTCTGGCTGACATGAAAACACTCGCTATCACCGCCCTGCTCCTGCTGACGGGCGCCCTCGGACAGGCCGAGCCGCACACCTGGCATTTCACCTGCGATTACTACAACTTTGACCTGAAGGGCCACCTTCTGGGCCGCCAGCGATACTCCGCGTCCTACACGCGCGGCCTGCCCGGAGATGTGGTGCGCTGGAGCGATGTGACCGTTGCCAGCGCCAACGGATGGTCCGGCGACTTCGGCCCGGCGCAGAAGCAGGGCTTCATGGAAGGCTTCAGCTACCCCCACGCCGACGCCGCCAACATGATGAAACCAGACTTCTTCCGGGGTTTCCCGCCCATGGCGATGCAGCAGCGCAACCTGGTTTGGGATACCCACATGTTCGAGGGCTTCGTGGCGGATTTCGACCACCTCAAGCCGAACGTTCCGTACCACGTTCCCGGCGCCGGCGAGGTGGATCTAGCGGGCGCGGGCACGTTCCGGAATCGGGACCTGCAGCTCATCCTGACCGGAACCGCCAAGCGCAATGGACAGGACTGCGCCGTGATCGATTACCGCGCGTTGTTCAACACCCTCGAGGGAAAGACCGTGGCGTTCGCCCTGGTGGGGCGCAGCGAATACTGGGGGCAGATCTGGGTGTCGCTCGCGACGAGGCAGATCGAGTACGCGACGTTGTACGAAGAGGTGCTCGGCGAACTGACCCTGCAGGGCCAGGAGAAGCCCATGACCATCAGCGTGGTCCGCGTGGGCGTGTTCGAGCCGGCCGGGCAGTAGTGAACTCGCCTTCCCAGGAATCTGAGGTATGTTGAGCACATGATCGCGCCCTTGCTCGCGCTGCTTGCCGTGGCTGCGGCGAACCAGGCAGGCAGCGCCGTTGCCGAGAAGCCTCCGGTACCTCTTCTTGAAGAACCGTACGAACCGCCGCCGATGCCGGACTGGTACCCAAGCCACCACGTGCGCCCGCCCGTTGTCATCTCGAAAGTGGAGCCGGACTACTTCGCGGAAGCTCGAAAACGGGGAGTCCAGGGCAAAGTCACCGTAGGTCTGTGGGTCAATACGAACGGACGGCCTTCGAGGTTGAGAGTCCTGCGTTCGCTCGACCCGGAGTTGGACGAGAAGGCGCTCGAAGCGATCCGGCAGTGGCGGTTCAAGCCCGCGCTCAAAAACGGCAAGCCGGTTCGGGCGCCCGTCACCGTCGAGGTCGATTTCCGGTACCTGTAAGCGCGGCCGTTACGACTGCCCCCTGCCGATCCACTTGTCTACGTACGGGGCCTGGTGGCTCAGCAGCTTGTCGATCAGCGGCTCGGCCTCGGTCTCGGCTAGAACCAGCGCGCGGTTCTCGGGCCGAAGGAAGCGCTCCTCGACCGCGTGATCAAGCAGCGCCAGCAGGCTGTCGTAGTAGCCGCAGACGTTCAGAAGGCCACAGGGTTTGCGGTGCAGGCCGAGCTGGGACCACGTCACGGCCTCGATGAACTCCTCCAGCGTGCCGAAGCCGCCTGGGAGCGCCAGGAAGGCGCTGGAGAGCTCGGCCATGAGCGCCTTCCGCTCGTGCATCGAGCCGACCACGCGCAGGTCTGCGAGGCCCTGGTGGGCCACTTCTTTTGCGACCAGCGCCTCCGGGATCACGCCGATTACCTCGCCGCCTCCGGCCAGCGCCGCCTCCGCGACCACGTTCATCAGCCCGACGTTGCTCCCGCCGTAGACCAGGCCCACGCCCTTCCGGGCCAGGAGCGCGCCTACCTGGACAGCGGCTTGGCGGTATTCGGGCCGCGACCCGAAACTGGACCCGCAGAACACACAAATCCGGCTGTAGGACATGCTTTAGCTTGTCCGCTGACGGCTACTTCAGCTCCAGGACTTCCTTCTCTTTCGCCTTCGCTGCCTGGTCCACTTTCAGCATGTGGCCGTCGGTGAGCTTCTGAACCTCGTCGATGGCGCGCCGCTCGTCGTCTTCGCTGATCAGCTTGTCCTTGAGGAGCTTCTTCAGCGCTTCGTTGACGTCGCGCCGGATGTTACGGATGCTCACCCGGTGATCCTCGGCCACGCCGTGGAGGTGCTTGACCAGCTCTTTGCGGCGCTCTTCGGTCAGCGCGGGAATGGGGACCCGAATGAGCTTGCCGTCATTGGAAGGGTTCAGGCCCAGATCCGAGGCGCGGATGGCTTTCTCGATGATGCCGATCTGCGACACGTCCCACGGCTGCACGGTGATGAGCGAAGGCTCCGGCACGTGCAGGGTAGCCGCCTGGTTAAGCGGCGTCGGCGTGCCGTAGTAATCGACGCGGATGGGGTCGAGCAGGCTGATCGAGGCCCGGCCCGTGCGGATGATTGCCAGCGCGTGCTGCAGGTCCGAGAGAACCTTCTCCATGCGCGCTCTGCCGCTGGCCTCGGCTTCCTTTACCGTCTGGAATGTCTGCGGACTTGGTGCGGACTGTCCTGGTTTCATATGACTCTCCAACGAATCAGTGAATCAGGGTGCCTACCGGCTCCCCCATCGATATTCGCATTATATTGCCGGGCACGTTGAGGTTGAAAACGATCATGGGCAGGCGATTCTCGCGGCACATGGCCACGGCGGTCGCGTCCAGCACGCCCAGCGCCTTCGCCAGCACATCGGAGTAGGAGATGTCCTGGTAGCGCACGGCGTCCTGCGGCGAGACCAGCGGGTCCCGGTCGTAGACCCCGTCCACGCGGGTGCCCTTGGCGATGACCTGGGCCCGGATCTCGAGCGCGCGCAGCGTCGCCGCCGTGTCGGTCGAGAAATACGGATTGGAGGTGCCCGCCGCGAAGACCACCACGCGGCCCTTTTCCAGGTGCCGCATCGCCCTCCGCCGGATGTATGGCTCGGCCACCTGGCGCATCTCGATGGCGGTCATCACGCGCGTGGGCACGCCCTGTTGTTCGAGCGCGTCCTGGAGCGCCAGGGAGTTGATGACGGTGGCCAGCATCCCCATGTGGTCCGCGGTGACGCGGTCCATCTGTTTGGCTGCGTCGGCCACTCCCCGGAAGAAATTGCCGCCCCCCACCACGACGCCCATCTGCACGCCGGCGCGCACCACCTCGGCGATCTCGCGGGCGAGGCCGCGCACCTTCTCCGGTTCGATCCCGAAATTGCCCTGGCCGGCCAGCGCCTGGCCGCTCAGCTTCAGCAGGATGCGGTCGTAGCTGCCCACGCTGTCTCTCCCGGGGCTATTCCCCGGCCTGGTCGCGTTCTCCCAGCTTGAAACGGGAGAAACGTGCCACCGTGATGTTCTCGCCCGTCTTGGCGATCTTGGTCGCGATCAACTGGCCGACCGTGAGCGTGTTTTCCTTGATGAAGGGCTGATCGAGCAGGCAGATCTCTTCGTAGAACTTGCTCATCCGGCCCTCCACGATCTTATCGGCGATCTTCTCCGGCTTGCCTTCGGCCAGCGCGCGCGCCCGCTGGATGTCGCGCTCTTTGTCGAGCACCGCCTGCGTCACGTCCTCCTTGCGGATAAACTGCGGGTCCGCCGCGGCGATCTGCATTGCGATGTCGTGGACCAACTTTTGGAACTCTTCGGTGCGCGCGACAAAATCCGACTCGCAGTTGACTTCTACCAGCACGCCGAGCTGCGAGCCCGGGTGGATGTAGCTGGCTACGAGTCCCTGCTTGGTGGCGCGGGTGGCCTTCTTGGCCGCCGAGGCGATGCCCCGTTTCCGCAGCACCACCTCCGCTTCGGCCAGGTCGCCCTGGGCTTCCTGCAGCGCGCTCTTGCATTCCATCATGCCCGCGCCGGTGCGCTCGCGGAGCTGTTTCACTAACTGCGCGGTAATTTCCGCCATAGTCTATATACCGTCCCCAAATGATTTTGAGCCGCGGCCGCCGCTCCTACGAACCCTCTTCGCGCGCCCCGGGCTCGGTCGCGCGCGCCGCATCCTCGCCGCTCTCGGTCGCCGGCCCCTTGCGCGGCAGCGACATCGACGGCAGATCCTCGTCCGGGATGCTCTCGCTCATGAGCTGATCGGCATACCGCGGATCGACATACTGCGTGTACTCGGGGATTTCCTCGAGCGGCGTCTCGTCCGTGACGATCTTCTCGGCCGCGAACTCCTGCTCGGTGGCCAGCGCCTTGCCCTCGATCACGGCGTCCGCGATCTTGCTCGAGAACAGCCGGATGGCGCGCAGCGCGTCGTCGTTGCCCGGAATGGGCAGATCCACCATGTCGGGGTCGCAATTGGTGTCCACCACGGCCACCACGGGAATCCCCAGCTTGCGCGCTTCACGCACGGCGATCTCTTCCTTGTTGGAGTCGATCACGCACAGGTAGTCGGGCAGCCCCGGCATGTCTTTGATGCCCGCCAGGTACTGCTGCAGGTGCTTGCGCTCGCGCTCCAGGCGTGTGATCTCTTTCTTCGAGCGGCCGGCGTAGCCGCCCTCGGTGGCCAGCAGGTCGAGTTCCTTGAGCCGCTTGATCGATTTCTGGATGGTAATGTGGTTGGTCAGGAGACCGCCCAGCCAGCGCTGGTTGACGTAGTACATTCCGCAGCGGGTGGCTTCCTCGGAGATCGCTTCCTGCGCCTGCCGCTTGGTCCCCACAAACAGAACGATCTTACCTTGCGAAGACATCTCACCCACAAACCGCATGGCCTCTTTGAAGAGTTTCAGCGTTTTCTGAAGGTCGATGATGTAAATGCCATTGCGTTCGCCGAAGATGTACTCTTTCATCTTCGGATTCCAGCGCTTGGTCTGGTGCCCGAAGTGAACGCCCGCTTCGAGCAATTCTTTCATCGAAATTGACGGCAAACTACCTCCTGTTGGACAAGCTTCAAATTGTCCGGTTGCCCCGCGGCGCACGCGGTCCAAAGCGAGATTTGCCTGCGCCGGGGATAGGGAAAGAACTGCACCGCGCGAAGTGCGATGGACCTGCCCTTCGCGCCAATCATTACCGCTTGGAGAACTGGAACCGCTTGCGCGCGCCCTTCTGGCCGTACTTCTTGCGCTCGTGCTTGCGGGGATCGCGCGTCAGCAGCCCGGCCGCCTTCAGCCGGGGCCTCAGCTCCGCGTTGAACTCGACCAGCGCCCGGGCGATGCCCAGCCTGCATGCGCCGGCCTGTCCCACCATTCCTCCGCCATCCGTCAGGACCAGAACGTCGAAACGGTCGGCCGTCTCGGTGGCCAGCAACGGCTGCCGCACCGCGGTACGGCACGCTTCGGTGACGAAGTACTCTTCGAACGACCGGCTATTGACCGTGATCTGCCCTTTGCCCGGCCGCAAAAACACGCGGGCCACCGATCGCTTCCTCCGGCCCGTACCTAAGTGTTGAACTTGAGCTGCCACTCAGAATCCTCTCTCAAATATTCGTCAGGGTCATCGCCACCGGCTTCTGCGCCTGGTGCGGATGCTTGTCGCCCGCGTAAACCCGCAGTTTCCGGATCATGTGCTTGCCGAGTTTGGTCTTGGGCAGCATGCCCGCGACGGCTTCCTCGACCAGCTTGGACGGCCGCGTGGCCCGCACCTTGCGCGCGGCAACCTCGACCAGCCCGCCCGGATATCCGCTGTGGCGGCGATAGAGTTTTTGGTCTTCTTTGCGCCCTGTTAACCGCACCTTGGCGGCGTTCAGGACGATGACATGGTCCCCCGTATCGAGAAACGGGGTGAAAATGGCTTTGTGCTTGCCCATCAGGAGCATGGCGGCGCGGCTCGCCAGGCGTCCCAGGGGGACGTTTTCGGCGTCCAAAACGTGCCAGGCGCGCGCAATGTCCTTCTCGGACGGAAATCGGGTATTCATGGACAGACTGGTCCGCTCCTTCGCGTTGAAAACTATAGCTTACCAATGGGGCAGGGCGGTGTCAAACGACCCAGGTCTATCCCTATGGCGCGAAATATCCGTTGATATCCAGAATCACCTGCGTCTGACCGTCCGCGTAGACGCTGATCGCGCCGCCCGCGCCCGCCGGAACGATCGCCGCGTTCGCCGCCACGGTCCCGGCAGAGGAGTTCAACGTGGAAACGACCGGTTGCGGCGATCCCGCTGGCCAAGTCGTCAGATAGGCAAGCGGCCCGTCGGGCACCACCGTCACGTTGAGCGAATAGGCCGCGGCCGTGCCGGGGACGGAGCAGCCGCTGGCCGGGATGGTGAACGAGCGCGTCGTCCCGGAGGCGACGATGGGGCCGCCGAAGGGGCCGTTGGCGTTGCGCGTGTCCGCGATCCGGCAGGGCGTCACCGGATAGAACGAGAGCGCGCCGGTCCCGCCGGGCGCGCCGAAATAGCCGTTGATGTCGAGGATGACGTTGGTCGGATTGGTCACGTACACCGAAACCGATTCGTTGGTTCCGGCGGGAACGATGGCCGCATTCGCCAATATCGCGCCTGCGAACGAATTCAGGGTCGAGACCAGCGGCTGCGACTCGCCGGTCGGCCACAGCGTGAGGTAATACAGCACGCCTTCGGGCACCACGGTGACGTTGAGCGCATAAGCCTGCGCTGTAGCCGGAATGTTGCAACCGGCGGACGGCACCGCGAAGGCCCGGCTTGCGGCGCCGGCCATGGAGGGCCCGCCAAAGGGGCCGGTCGCGTTGCGCGTATCGGCCACGCGGCAGGGCGTCGCGGGATAGAACGCGTAGGAGCTCGCGCCGGGAGTGGCGAAGTAGCCGTTGATATCCAGGATGACGTCGGTGGTGTCGGTGACGTAAACGCTCACCGCGCCGCCGGTTCCTGCGGGCACGATGGCCGCATTCGCCACCACGGCGCCTTGGAGCGAATTCAGGGTCGAAACGAAGGGCTGCGTCTGGCCGGTGGGCCACAGCGTCAGGTAGCCAAGCGTGCTCTGCGGCACCACCGTGACGTTCAGCGAATAGGCCTGGGCCGTCGCTGGAATGTTACAGGTGCTTTGGGGAATCGCGAAGGACCGCGTGGAGCCGCCGGTGGGCGTGGGCCCGCCGAAGGGCCCCGCGGCGTTGCGCGTGTCGGCGATGCGGCAGGGCGTGACGGGCACGAATTCGAGACCTGTTACGCCGGTGGAAGAACTCGTCGTCTGGAACGACCAAATGGCCGAACTGGTGGAACCGCCGCTATTTACGGCGGCTACGCTCCAGTAATATGTGGCGCCGAGAGTCAAGGCGCCCGGGTTGAAGGCCGTAAGGGTGGTCTGTCCCAGCAGGGGCGGCGGAGACGTGGTGCCGAAGTAGACGTTGTAAGAGGCAGCCCCGCTCGCCGCCTGCCAACTCAGCGTTAAGGGGATGGTAAGGTCCGTGGCTCCGTTAGCCGGCGAAGTCAGAACCGGCGCCTGGGGCGCCGTGCCGGAGCCCTGCACGGTTTCGGCAAACTGGATTACGGGGTGGCCCAGCCCGTAGGGACCCTCGGCGGTCACGTGTACCGTGCCGGCGGAGGCCGGAAGAGTGAGTTGCACGCTGGCGACGCCAGTGGCTCCCGCCTTGGCGATCTGCCGGAGACCCGGAGCGGCGGGATATACGCCGCCCGCCAGAGACCCCGCATCCACGCTGAACAGGACTGAGGCTCCCGCGGCGTACGACGGCCCGCACGAGGCTACGCTCGTGCAGACCGGAGAAGAGATCGCAGCCCCGGGAGTCAGCGTGACGGAGAGCGTTACTTGCGTGCCCGGCGCGCCGGAGGCGGAACTCGTGGTGTTGGCCAGGGTAGCGGCCGTGTATCCGACCACGATCCAGCCGCCCTGGGTTTGCGTCACACCCGCGCTGTCCTGGCCGGTGACGGTGAAATGGCAGAAGCCCGCAGCGAGGCCGCTGCCGGGGCTGACCGCGATCGCGCCCGGCAGTTGCGCCGCGGTGATGCTCATCGAGCCGCCGCTTGTGGCGCACGCCGAGCTGGAATCGAACTGAGCGGCGGTCAGCGTTACGCTTCCGGAGCCCGAAACGATCTGGGGAGCGAGCGCGACCGAGCCGTTCGCCGGAACCTGAATCGCATCCGGGTTCAATCCCCACTCCGCCGCGGGCGTGCTGGGAAGGGTTCCGTTAATGACCAGCAGCGTCGCCGTGTAGGGCTGGAACGTCTGCGTCGCGTTCCAGGTCTGGCTGGAGGATGCCACGATCGCGCTTGGGGAAGCCTGCGACAGAGTGTAGCTGGTGAACGTGCCGGGCGAGAAGTGGTTCAGCGCAAACGTCACTTGCGCCGCGTTTGCCGGGTCTTTGTTGATGACCACCATTTTGAGCGCGGAGCCCGCCGGAGCCAGAGACGCGTACACGCTGAACAGGTCCGGGTCGGCGTTATGGGTGGCCGAGACGGAGGTGGTCCCGAACGTGCTGTGGTTCCCGTCATAATTCCGGTACAGCTTCAACGCCTGGTAGTTCGGATTGGTGGGGACGGGCGCTTCCCAGCGAGATGCCAGTTGCACCTCTTCGCGGCCCAGGATGCCGTAACCGTCCGCATCGGCCAGCGCCGTCGAAAAGTCCCCCTCGCCGGCGAATGCGGCGCTCCATTCCGTGATGGCTAAGGGCGTGCCCGGATAGATCATGTTCACCATGGCGCGCATGCGTGGAATCCGGAATGGGACGATGCGATTGGGCTGAATCGAAGTAACCCAGATCTGGTTGATGTCGCTGCCGGTCGGGCTGACGTACGTGGGGTCCCAGTAGTCGCGATAGATGCTCAGCGAGAGGGCCTGGTCCTGCGCCTGCGTATAGTTCGAGGTGTCGGGTCCGTCGGGATAGGCGTGGATGTCGAACAGGTCCACCGATCGCGTGCCGTCGAGCTGGTCGTGCCAGTAGACCTCATTCAGCCACCACGGCAGCAGGTCGATGTTGCCGTGAGCGGGCTTGTCGTTCGCGTTCGCGCCGTTCCAGTAGTACCACCAGCAGCAGCTCACCGGACCCAGGCGCACCGCCGCCGGGTCCCAGGTCTTCAGGTTGCGCGCTTCGGTGAGGTAGGTGTCGCGCCATTCCTCGTAGCCGGTGGGATTGGGGTGCATGTCGCGGTGCGTGCCGCCCCAGATGTCCACTTCGTTGTCCATGTCGTAGAAGTGCTGCGCCGAGCCGAAGGCGGCAGACAGCGCCGCGGTCCAGTCCTGACGGTTCACGAAGCCCGTGCAGGGGCTGGCGGTCGCAGGGCAGGGAGTAGTGGCCGTGTCCAGAAGCGGCACGTAGGCGTCGTGAGGATCGTTCCCCGTGATATCGGTCTGGCAGTCCGGCTTCACGCCGTTGCCCGCGTTGCCATTGTCGGGACGGGTGGTGCACTGCGCGCCGTACTTGCTGACCGCAAAGCTGTAGAGCTGCCCGTTGTCCGTGCCGTTCGCGGACGATCCCTTGGAAACCCACGCCACCATGGGCATCGTCATCAGCGGGTTGGCGCCGGCTGCGATCGTTTGCGTGATGAATGCTGTCGAGTCCGGGGTGCCGGTTCCGTTGTAGATCCTATACGTATAGTCGCTGAACCAGTAATCGTTGGCCGAATTGCTGGTCTGGGTTTGCCAGTTGTAGTTGGTAGTCGCGTTTCCGCCCCAGCGAACCACGGTGGTGCCGCTGTCGGCGATCTGGGCGCTGGTGTTAGGGTAGGCCCCGCCGTAGACATACGGGCTGATCGCGTGGCGGTCGGTGAGAGTGTCCACCGTGACGCTGACCTGGGTCGGTGGGGCTACGGCTGCGGCGGCCGCCTGGGCTAAGCTGGCGCTCTCGCCGGCCGGGCTGGGCGCGGAGACAACCGGCGCGTACGGTCCGCCGCTGATTGCCGAATGCTTCGCGTCGCTTCCCGCGCCCGCTGCACCGCCGCCGGCCTGAGACAAGACGGCGGCGATTGAAAATGACACTCCAAGGATCGTTCGAATCGAGAACTGCATCTGAGACTCCCACAAAGCAGCGATCATCCGGCCGCTCCGCCGGTTTCCTATTATAGTGCACATTGCTTTTCCCGCCCTTCAGCCGTCAAAATGGAGGGCTGAGTCGCTCTGGGAATTCCGATGAATCTCGTCTTCGTTTCTGCTGCGTTGCTGGCGCTCGCTATCCCGGCCAACGGCCAGATCGCGCAGGACAAGCCCGGTCTATGCGGCCTGCCCGGCGCCAGCATTCCGTTGCCCGACGGCATCGCGGCGTTCTCCGACCCGGACCTCGGCGTATCCACCTTGATGATCGCCCGGCCCGGTTCTCCCGCGCCGGCCGCGCTGCGTTTCGCCTCCGGCCGCGTCGACGAAGTGTGTCCCCTCGGGGCGGGGCGGCTGCTGATCTTTGGTTTCAACGGCGTCTGTTACAGCATCGCCATCGTCGACAGGAACTCAGCGAAACTGGACGACTCGTTCGACGTTTACGAACCGGCCGTTTCCCCGGATCGGCACTGGCTGCTGTTTCGCGCCTTTTACGCGCCACAGGCGGAGATGGAGTTCTCCGACGAGTATCTCCTCTACGATCTCACCAAGGACGCCGCGGGCAACACCGCGCCGGACCGGCCGCCCTATACCGAGAACCTGCGCGGCCGCGTCGTCTACCCGGCCGTGAAAGATGGCACGCCCTTCGAACAACCGTTCCTCCCCGCGAATCAGATGCACTACTTCCCGTCGAAATCGTTCTTCTGGGCGCCCGACAGCAGCGCCGTCGTGTTTGCCGACGGCGTCGAGAAGACGCTTTCGATCGTCATGGTGCAAATTGGAAGCGGCGCACCCCAGGCGTTTGTCCGTCCTGTCGCGGCCGCCGAGGCCTGCGAGCAGGAATCCTCCAACCTGCCGACCCTCCCGCTCCGGCTCATCGAGGCCACTGTCGGCCCCGCCAAGGGCGGGGACCGCGCCATTGATCTCCACTTCGAATCCAGCGACATGATCGCCTGCCGCCCGCGCTGATCCTGCATCCGGACGACTTCAAGGCCGCGGAACTCGAAGTGCATACGCCCATCCAGCGCCTGGGCATACCGAAGCGCGCCGAGCGCTGATCTCGTTGACATAGCGCTCACGCTGAAGCGGCACGAAGTGGAGGGCGTAGCTCCACATCTCGCGTGCGCCCTGCCCGTTCGCGATCGCGCCCGCGGCCTGTTTGCCCATGCGGACGCAGTCCGGAACGCCGATGCCGTATCAGAGGATTCAAAGATTATAGTGCACCGGCCCGGTTCCGCGTCACTTAAGCGGCGCGCGCCCGCGTTGCTTTTCTCTCCCATCAGCCGCCACAATAGAAGGCTGAGTGGGCCTTCTGGGTTTCCGATGAATCTGGTCGTCAACGGCGCGCCCCATCTTCACCAGGGGCAGGGAACTGTCGCAGAACTGCTCGAGGAGTTCCACGCCGCTCCCGCGATGACCGCCCTCATGATCAACGGCGAGGTCGTGCGGCGCAGCCGCTGGGAATCGGTTCGGCTGGCCGAAGGCGATGAGGTCGAGCTGATCGTGGCGGCGGCGGGGGGCTAAGGGATGGAAGACGGCCTTCGTTTGGGTGACCGCGTCTTCCGGTCGCGGCTGCTTCTCGGCACCGGCAAGTTTGCGAGCGTCGAGACCATGCTCGCCGCCATTCGCGCCTCGGGAGCCGAATTGGTCACCGTCGCCCTGCGGCGCTTCAACCGCGAGCGGCCCGACGATGATATTTGCGGGCCGCTAGCTGCCATCGAGGGAATCACGCTGGTGCCCAACACCTCCGGCGCCATGAACGCGCGCGAGGCCGTGCGGGCGGCGCTCCTCGGCCGCGAGATCACCGGCAGCCCGTTTGTGAAGCTTGAGATCCATCCCAATCCGCATCACCTGCTGCCCGACCCCATCGAGACCTACGAAGCGGCGGTCAGCCTCGTCAAAGAGGGCTTCTTCGTTTTGCCGTACATCTCCGCGGACCCGGTCCTGGCCCGGCGCCTGGAGGACGTTGGCTGCGCCGCGGTGATGCCGCTCGGCTCCGCCATCGGCAGCGGGCAGGGGCTGGCCACGCTCTCCATGCTCCAGGTGATCGTCCGCGACGCCGGCGTTCCGGTCATCGTGGACGCTGGCCTGCGCGCGCCCTCCGAGGCCGCCGCGGTGATGGAGATGGGAGGAGACGCCGTGCTGGTCAACAGCGCCATCGCCGCGGCCGAGGACCCCGCTCTGATGGCCGAGGCCTTCGCCGCCGCCGTTAAGGCCGGACGCCAGGCGCGCATGGCCGGACTGATGCCCCGAAGTGAAACGGCCGTCGCCACCAGCCCGCTGACCGCGTTTCTGGCCGGAGAGGGCTCGTGACGCCGCTCGATCTGGACGTCTTCCAGTGGCTGAACCTGGCGCGCCGCGCCGGCCGCGACATGGTGAGGCAGGCCGTCGCCGCGGCCGATCCTGGCATCCGCGAGTTCGCCATTCTGCTGTCTCCCGCCGCCGGCGCGGAGTTGGAGGCTCTTGCGGCGCGCGCGCAAGCACTCACGCGCCGGCACTTCGGACGCACCATCGCCCTCTACGCACCGCTCTATCTCTCCAATTACTGCCCCACTAAGTGCACTTACTGCGGCTTCGCGAGCGACCGCCGGATCCAACGTCACAAGCTGACGCCGGCCGAACTGGACTCCGAAAGCGCGGCGCTCAAACGCCTCGGCATCGAGGAGGTCCTGCTGCTGACCGGCGACCGCCTCGTCTCCGCGGGCTATGAATTCGTGCGCGACGGCGTGGCCCGCGCGGCTTCCCGCTTTCACAACGTCAGCGCCGAGGTGTTCGCTATGACCGCAGCGGAATATGAGGGCCTCGCCGCCGCCGGGTGCACGGCCGTGACGCTTTATCAAGAGACCTACGACCCCGCGCGTTACGCGCTGCTCCACGAATCCGGCCCGAAGGCCGATTACGGGTGGCGCCTGGATGCGCCGGCGCGCGCCCTGGAGGGCGGCCTGCGATCCGTCGGGCTGGGTGTGCTGCTGGGCCTGAGCGAGCCGCTCGAGGACGTCCTTCGCCTCTTTCGCCATGCCGCCTGGCTGCGCCGGCGATTCTGGTGCGGCGGCGTCGCCATTTCGTTTCCGCGCGTCCGGCCGCAATCGGGCGACTACGCCGCCGATTTCCCGGTGAGCGAGAGGCAGCTCGCGCAGATCGTCTTTGCATTCCGCATCGCGATGCCCGACGTGACGCTGGTTCTCTCCACTCGCGAGAGTCCGCGCTTCCGCGATGGGATCGCCGGGGTAGGCATCTCGAAGATGAGCGTGGCGAGCCGAACCACGGTGGGCGGCTATGCCGAATCGACCGCGCCGTCTTCGCCGCAATTCGAGATCGACGACCACCGCACAGTGGACGAATTCTGCGCCATGCTGCGCGCCAAGGGCCTCCAGCCGGTCTTCAAGAACTGGGACGCGGTCTACCGCCAGCCATGCCTGACGTCTTCGGCCTCTATCTAGTCCTCACCGAGCCCGCCGCCGGATACGAGCGCGCGGCGGAAGCGGCCGTCGAAACGAGCGTCCGGTACCTGCAGTTGCGCATGAAGAAGCGCCCGCCCACGGAGGTTCTCGCGATGGCGCGCCGCCTTCGCCGCATCACCGCCGGGAGCCCAACGCGCTTCATCGTCAACGATGACGTCGAGATCGCCCGCGAAGCGGACGCCGACGGCATTCACCTGGGCCAGGACGACTTGAGCATCGCGGAAGCCCGCCGGCGCTGGCCCGTGCCGGGCAAAATCTTCGGGCTCTCGACGCACAATGAGGAGCAGGAACTGAGCGCGCGGGACTGCGCGCCGGATTACATCGGCGTCGGCCCGGTGTTTCCCACGCCTAGCAAGGAGCATCCGGATCCGGATTTGGGGCTGGAGCGGATGGGACGTATCATCCGCAGTTCGGCGCTCACGGCTGTGGCCATCGGCGGCATAAACGCGGACAACCTGGCGGACGTGCTTCGCCATGGCGCCGTGAATTTCTGCGTGCTGCGCGCGGTGAACCAGGCGCCCGATCCGGCCACCGCCATCCGCCGTCTGCAGGAGATCTGGGACGAGGCCCATCGCTCGTGGCCCGTCGCCCGTTGATCCCTTGAGGGCGCGAGTCGCGGCGCTACGCGCCCGTAGCGGACCTCACGGTGCGAAGCCCGCGTGGCCCGCCGGGTGGAAGCGACGGGCGACGAGCCACGAGCGACGAGCGGCCGCCGAAGGCGGCCTCACTCGTCTTTCTCCGCCGCGGGCTCTCCCGCTTCGTGAGCCACTTCCTCCCGCAGGCTGTCCAGGATTTCCCCGGCTTCCTTGGACTGCAGTTCGGAGTCCAGACGGCGCAGCGCCACCCGGATCACGTCCCGGTGGTGCAGCTTCGGTCCGCAGCCGCGCTCGCTCAGCTCGAGCCACAGCCGGTGAAGCAGGGCCAGGTCCTCCGGCCACAGGCGCGGCGGGTGCGGGCCAAGGTTGAAGTACAGCGTCTCGCCGCTGGGCTGGCAGTAAATCTGGAGCGAAAGCTGCGGCCGCGGCTCCGGCAACTCTTCCCAGGCATCGCCGAACAGCTTGGCCTGCTCGGACGCGGTCATCTTGCCCGAGAGGCCCATCACCACCAGCGACGAGCGCAGCCGCTGCGCGGTTTCGACCAGCGTGAGGTTGGGATCGCGCCCGGGCACCACCATCAGCTCGACGTGTTTGCCGGCCTTCTCGGCTAGCGTCACCACCCGGCTGAAAAGGGTCGCGATGTCGGCGGAGAAGACTTCGTCGGCGGTCAAATCGTGCTCGCCGAAGCCGGGCTGGCCGGTGTGCTTAACGGTCGCGACCACGATGTCGATCTTGCTCTCGTCCGTCTTGGCCAGCACGCGATCGAGGTGCGCGAGCTGGTTGGGGTTGCGAACCGCCACCAGCACGTTGCCGGGCCGGATCTGGGAAGTCGACGCGGTGATCTGGTCCGGCGTCTCCAGCCGAAATTTCTCGATCTCCTGCGAGTGCGCCAGGCGGTGGCGGCGGTTGATCCGCTCGGAGACCTCGAAAGCGATGAAGAAGGCGATCGAAAAAGACAGGCCGCTGATCGTGGCGACCTTCTTGGTCAGGATGTTGATGACGGCGATCGCGAAAAGGACCAGCGTGATCAGCCCCAGGCCCAGCGGGATCTCGGTCTTGCCCCAGCGGAAATTCAGCGGCACCTTCCACTCGCGCGCTTCCGGCATTTTGTAGCGCAGCACCAGCACCGAGAGCGCCTTCATGGCGAAACTCCACACCACGCCGAAGGCGTACGCTTCCCCCAGCATCTGCACGTCGCCCCTACTTAGAACGATGGTCAGAATCTGGAGCCCCACGATCAGGTTGATGAACCGGTTCGTGGTGCCGAACCGGCGATGCGGATGGCGGAACCAGTCCGGCAGCACGCCGTCTTCGGCTACCCGGTTGAGCACGCCATTCGAGCCCACGATGGCGGTATTGACGGCTCCCGCAAGCATGATGGTGCCCACCACCACCACGAAGGCGTGGAACAGCAGCCTGGCCACGAGCGGGCCGGCCAGGTGCATCGCCAGGCCGCCGATCAGGTTGTCCAGGAAGTGCCCCCGGTCCGCATCCGGGATCAGCATCACGGCGAAGAACGAGACCAGCGACGTGAAGAGCATCGAGTAGATGAAGATCACGAAGCCGGCCCGCTCCAGGTTCTTGAGCTTGGGATGCGCGATCTCGCGGTTCACCTGCGCCATGGTCTCTTCGCCGCTCATCGCCAGCACCGAGTGCCCCAGTCCCACCAGAACCATGATCCAGGTGAGCTTTGTCAGCCAGCTTCCCTGAAGCCAGCCGAGCGCGTCCGGCCCATAGTGGATGTTGGCCGCTGTGGGCAACGGCACGGGCTGGGAGCCGCGCAGGAAAATCGTGGCCAGACACCACACGATCAGGACCACCACCATGATCGTGGTGAGCTGCATGATGAGTAGCGCCTTCTGGCTCGATTCGTGCATCCCGATGATGTTCTTGCGCCAGAAGTACAGCGTCGCCAGGATCGCGAAGGTGGCGGCAAAATACGCCGGATGGACGTGCACGTCGGGGTGGCCCAGGTAGGCCGCCGTCTCGTTGAGAATCCCCGCCAGGTACAGGCCGGCCGAAACGCCGCTGATGGGCCCGGTCAGGACGTAATCGAACAGCAGCGCCGAGACCGAGAACTTGGCCAGGCCGGGGCCCATGGCCTCGTGCACGACGCGATACACGCCGCCGCGCACGAACATGCTGCAGCTCTCGATGTACACGGCGCGCACCGCGTAGGAGAACAGCATGATGGCGAAGACGAACCAGGGCGCCGACTTCCCGATGGCGGTCTCCGCAATGCCGCCCACATAAAACGCCGACGAGCCGAGATCGCAAAGGACGATGGCGGCCGCTCTCCAGAAACTGATGAAGGAGAGCATGACCGTCGTGGCGACGACAACTTTGGTTGTGCTGGATCTAGAGGGTAGCTCCACTAAAAGCCGTTCCTTCGGCCCCTGCCCAAAGGGCGCTGCCTCTCAAATTGGCCTCCGAGGTTAGCTGCCGGGCTAGAGCTTGAAAGTACTCCGTCCGATGCGGTTCACCGGGCTGCGCCCCGAACGACTTGGGTCCCCCGTCTCCTGGGTTGGAGTTCGGCTCGCCTTACATGTTAACCCGATTCGGGTCCGTTTTGGCATTGGCGTCGGTCGGCGTCGTCGGTCAGTGGCTTGGGCTAAGATCAAGGAAGATCCCGTTCATGGAGCCGACTCTGCGTTGGGAATTGCGCGTGGCCCTTGGCGTGGGCGCGATGCTTGCCGTGCTGGCGGCGGTATTCCCGGTTTGGCCCGACTACGGCTCGCCACCGCCGGTCCGAGGGTTTGTGTCGGGTATCGCGATAGCCGGCGAGTTCCTGGGTCGACTCTTGGATGACCGCAACGGAGCTACGGTAGCGAAGTTCGTGGCGGACTGGCTGTTCTACGCGGCCCTGGTGTTCTTGCCCTTCCGGGTAGAAGGCCTGCTGCTGCCGGCCCAGAACGACTCGTCCGTTCGTCCGCCGCCCCGCGATTCAAAGATCCTTCGAACTTCGATTCCGATGTTGACCCTCGCGTTCGTGGCGTACTACCGGTGCCGCTTCCGGGCAACACCCGGGGAGGACGGGTTCGGCGACGAGATCGCGGCGGAGTGGCTCGCGCCGCTTATCGTGATCGGGCTGGTAGTGGTACTGGCGGCCCTGGCTCACATGCTGTGGCGCAAACTGCGGACGCAGCCGGCGTGACCGCCGCTAATCCCCCGACGTCTTCGACCACGGCGGCACGAGCCCGTTCATGCGCGCATAGGCGATCAACTGCCCCATATGCTCGTTGGCGTGGATGATGATGCGCAGGTACACGCCGTCTGCGGTAGCGCCTCTGCCGGCGATCTTGACCTTGCGCTGAAGGCCGTCCGGAGTCTCGGCCGCGTGGACCGCCTGCACGGCCTCGATGGAACGCTTCAGCCAGGCGATCACCTCCACCTTGGCGGTCACGCTCTTCTCCATGGCCGGGTTCAACTCCGCGGGCATGGGAGATCCCGTGACGCTCAGTAAGTAGAAATTCGCGATCGCGATGTGCATGTAGACTTCGCTCACCGAGCGCACGCCAGGGGCCGGGCGCCACGCGAATTTCTCCGGAGGCGTCGCCTCGGCCAGGGCAATCAGTTGCCGGGACACGTGGCCCCACTCCCCGTCATACCCCTGCCAGACTCCCTCCAGTTGGTCGGGGACCGCGCCGCCCAGGGCAAGTGCGAGGAACAGAGTGATCATGTTGTCCTCCTATGCCGCCGCGGTCCGCGGCATCACAGCGGTCGCCGCCAGGCCCACCACCAGGAAGCCGAGGATCTGCGACGCCATGTAGGCGCCCGTGTAACTGCCCGGGAAGCCATACCAGTTCCAATAGGAGATGTTCGTCGGCAGCGCCGCCAGGATTCCCAGCGCCGCGACGAAGCCCACCCGCGCGGCGTAGCCCGCCAGGCGCGTCTGCGCCAGCAGGAAGACGGCCAGCAGAGCCTCGATCAATTCGGCCAGGAACTCCGTGACGAGCCGTCCCGGTGTCATCGCTTTCCCTCCCGGCGGATGGTAGATCAAAAGGCCCGAGGGGTTGCCGGCGAGTTTCTGTTCGTAGTCCTTCATGGCGCGGCGCTTCGGTCGCCCGGCTTCGATCCGAACGACGGAAACATATACAAGCCCGAGTATTCTCCTAGCGCGTTATGCATCTCGGCCAGCAGAGCAGGCTCGTTTCTGTTGATTTCGCCGATGCCCGTGCTACCGAGCGGCAGAACCATGTGCGCCACAGACATCCACGCAAACATGGCAATCCCGCCCAGGACGCCGGCGAGGACAATACGGCTGGTTGACATGTGAACCCCCTTTATCCGCCAGCCTACACGGAAACGAGAGGGGAGAAGGGGTGGGTTCTGAGCCGCAGCCGTTACGCTTCCGTCCAACTCCTCGCACAGCGCGGGCAAGTGAAGCTGAGGGTCTCTGTCTGAGGACCGCAGCATCCGATCTCAGCCCCGCATTCCGGGCAGTTCGGCAGCAGGTAGGCGAAGCTCCCACTCTGGCAGGACTGGCACTGAGGAACGCCGTCGGCGCCATAGGCCAACGGCCCCGTGTATCCGCACATAAGACAGCTGAAGTTGGCGAGCGTCTTGCGCGCGGTCGCGATTTCTTCAAGGGTCATCTGGGTCCAACCGGCTGCCACTGCGCAGCAACGCAGGGGCACCAAAGCAATCATACCCCGAAATTGCCCCGGTGGCGGTCGCAAAAGTGTTCGGATATCCGCGCAGGCCCGAGAATCAGCAACTTGGCTCCTGCGTTTTTGCACGGCGTGACAGTCGCGGTCCCAAAACGTTATCCAAAGTTCTGAAGTTTTGTCCAGAATTCAGGCCAGGACAAGCGCGGGGCGCCGCACACAAAGATGTCCGGATGCTCCCGGCTCTCTTCGTTCTGGACGCCGTAGGGATTGTCGATGTGCCCGGCCACGCGGCAACCGGTAAACGCTCTCTCCGCGCTTTTACGCGAGAAACCGAGCACAATCAGTGTCGATGGGGGCGGCACGGGATAGCCGCGCAGCCACGCCGAGTTGGTTCCGCTGATGGGCGGTGGCAGATGGTAAACCGGGCCCAGGATCTCGATTGCCCCCTGCTCGCCATAGTTGCCCGCCAATACCCGCACATTCGTTCGCTGCTCCGGAGGCAATGAATCCCGAATACCAGCGACCGTCTTGACTATCTCGTCCCAGCCGATCTCCTCGCGCAGATCGCCATTGTGCTGGAGCGCGAAATCCCTGAGCCAACCGCCGGACGCCAGCGGCAGAATCAGTGCGCAGCATAGCAGTCCGTACGCTGCCAGGCCGCCGAACATGGCAGCTTTTGCGGTCCACCGAAGCCGCGGCCGCAGGGACGTGGCCCAGCGCTCACCTGCGGCCGCGCCCATCGCCACCAGCATCGGGTAGGCCGCTCCCAGGTAATAGCCGCGTCCCTTCCCAGCCCAAAAGAGCGCCAGCGGGATCAAATACATCCACGCGAGCAAACGGTAGCGCCGGTCGCGCAAAAAGCACAGCAAGCCGGCGATCCATAGCGGCGCCGCAAACAAGTTCGTGCAGGCCAGGAACTGAGAGAGCAGGAATCCATTCGCTCGCCCCTCGCCCACGTCGCGGGTGTGAATGTGCCGTAGAAAGTGCAGCGAGATGAATCCATGGCTCGCCTGCCACACCAGGTTCGGCAGAAAGATCGCGAGTGCGAGTGCGATTCCACCCCAGAACCAGGCGCTTCCGAGAAAGCGGCGTGCGCGGGTCATTAGAAGCCCACCCAGGATCCCGGCGATGAAGAACGCGATCGAGTACTTGGTCAGGAGGCCCAGGCCCACCGTCGCTCCGATCGCCAGCCACCAGCGCGGATTCTCCGTCTTCAACAGGCGAATCACGAAGTAGGCAGTCAGGACCCACCACAGATAATCGAAGCTCGTGTATTGGAACTCCGTCCCCTGAAACAGAGGCAAAGGCGACAGCGCAATCGCCAGAGCCGCGGCCACCTGAGCCAGCCGTCCTCCGCCAAGCTCGCGCGCCATCCGCGCGGTCACGAAGATGACCAATGCCTGCGCGATGACCGAGAAAAGCCGAAGGCCCACAAGCGAGACGCCGAAAAGTTCCAGGCCAACGCGCTCCAGAAATGGCGTCACCGGAGGATAGGCTACGAATCCCCAGTCAAGATGGCGCGCATCGCTCAAAAACTGGAGCTCATCGCGATGAAAACCGTAGCGACTGTTCGTGAGGAGGTGGACACAAGCCACCATGGCTGCAATTCCCAGCACAACAATCGTGTCAGTCCGGGAGTGGGTGTCAATCTGCGCCATCCTGCCTGCTCCTAGCCTATCCAGTTTGTCTCACCACTTCGCTACGCACAAGAGCATATGCCAGCTCCGAGCTTTCGCTGTGCTGGTCGCGTGACCTACCGAGATCATCCAACCGGCTCGGGATCAACCCAAACGCTACTGCCATCGTTTAGACGTGGACATTCATCCCCCGCAAATCGTACCCTGGACCTGTGCGACCGGCCCACGGGCGGCCGCTCCACAACGACTGCCACATGATCGGAACCACAGTTTCGCACTATCGCATCCTGGAGAAGCTGGGCAGTGGGGGCATGGGGATCGTCTACAAGGCCGAGGACACCAAACTGGGACGGATGGTGGCGCTCAAGTTCCTGCCCGAAGAGCTGGCCAAAGACGATCAGGCCTCGCGCCGTTTCCGGCGAGAGGCCCGAGCTGCGTCGGCGCTCAACCATCCGCACATCTGCACCATTCACGAGGTGGATGAATCCAGCGGGCGACCCTTCATTGCGATGGAGTATCTGGAAGGCCAGACGCTCCGGCAGCGGATGGCAGCCGGACCTTTCGCAATTGACGACCTCCTGAGCCTGGCCATCCAGATGGCGGACGCACTCGATGCGGCGCATCGGAAGGGGATCATCCACAGGGACATCAAGCCCGCGAACATTTTCATCACACCGCGCGGACAGGCGAAGATCCTGGATTTCGGCCTGGCTAAATCGATCGGGCCGGCGCCGGAGACTCCGGAAGACGCGCCCACGCTGGCAATCGACGTCCAAACCAGTCCCGGCACGGCGATGGGGACGGTGGCGTACATGTCGCCGGAGCAGGCCCGGGGGGAAGAACTCGACGCGCGCACGGATCTATTCAGCTATGGCGTGGTCCTGTACGAAATGGCCACGGGCCGAACGCCGTTCGGCGGCAACACCCCGGCGGTGATTTTTGGCGCCATCCTGCACGAGACCCCCGCGCCTGTAACCAGCTTGAACCCCGCCCTTCCGCCAAGGCTCGAGGAAATCATCCACAAGGCCCTGGAGAAGGATCGGGAACTGCGCGCCCAGAGCGCGGCCGAGCTGCGAAGCGATCTGAAGCGCTTGAAGCGGGATCTGGATTCAGGACGCACGGTCGGAGTGACGACGGCGATTCAAGCCACCTCTGCGGCACCCGCGGTGAGCCACGCCGCGCCGGCGCCCGTCCACCGGCGGAGGTGGCTTGGCCTCGGCGCGTGCGCGCTGGCGGGCTTGGCTGCGTTTGCGTATGTCCTGCGGCCGGAATTGCCTCCGCCCCAAGTGGTCGGTTCGCTCCAGGTCACCACGGACGGTCAGGTGAAGTCAGGCGCTGCAACCGATGGCGCCAGGATCTACTTCTCGAAGGCCGGCCAGATCTACCAGGTGGCGAAGGCCGGAGGGGAGATCGTCCCGATACGGCAATCCACCGCGGACCTGTTTCCCGTCGCCATATCGCGGGATCGGTCCCAACTCCTGGTATTGACAAACAGCTTCGTCCCCGAAGGAGGCGCCGCCTTGACCTTCCCGGTTCTGGGCGGCGCGCCGCGGCGATTGGGCAACGTGGTGGCCACCGATGCTTCGTGGTCTCCGGACGAGGACAGACTGGCGTATACGTCGGGCAAGGACCTCTACGTTGCAAGGGGCGACGGGACGGAGCCTCACAAGCTGGCGAGTTTAGCCGGTGTTGCCTCCTGGCCACGCTGGTCCCCCGATGGAACCCGGCTGCGTTTCACCGTGAACGGCCAGAGCGGCTCCGCCATCTGGGAAGTCGCTCCGGATGGAAGCGGTCTCCATCAACTGCTGGCCGGCTGGAATACCCCTCCGGCGGAGTGTTGCGGCAGCTGGACACCGGACGGAAAGTACTTCGTGTTCCAGTCGTCCCGCGATGGCATCGCGAATATCTGGGCCATGCGCGAAAGCGGCAGCCTGTTGCGGCGAGCGAACCACCAGCCCGTTCGGTTGACGTCCGGGCCCACTCCCACTTTGGCTCCCGTGCCGGGCACGGACGGGGGTCAGGTTTTCGTCCAGACCATCCAGCCGCGCGGGGAGCTGGTACGGTTCGATGCGAAGCCGCGCGAGTTCCGCAGTTTCTTTCCCGGCGCCCAAGCGGACATTCAAGCGTCGGCCGTGGACTTCTCGAGGGACGGACAATGGATCGCTTATGTGAGCTATCCGGATGGGAACTTGTGGCGGAGCCGGCCCGACGGCAGCGAACGGCTGCAACTGACCTACCCGCCCCTGTTGGCGAACATGCCCCGCTGGTCCCCCGATGGAATCCGGATCGCGTTCATGGGGCAAACCCCAGGCAAACCGTGGCAGGTGTACCTGGTGAGCACGGAGGGCGGCGCCGTCGAGCGGCCCTTACCGGAGGAACGCGACCAGGCCGATCCTAGTTGGTCGCCCGACGGAAGTTCGCTGGTTTTCGGCGGCCAGGCGGTGGCCGAAGCGGACGCCGCCAGGGTGAATGCCATCCGCGTGCTGGATTTGCGAACCCGCCAAGTCACCGTTCTGCCCGGGTCACAAGGCCTGTGGTCTCCCCGCTGGTCGCCCACGGGAGGCCGCATTGCCGCCATGTCCAATGACGGGAACAGGCTGTTCCTCTTCGACGTCAGCGCCCGAGCTTGGACCGAGCTCGCGCAGATGTCTCTTGGCTACCCGCAATGGTCGCATAGCGGAGACGCCGTTTTCTTCCTGGGTCACCCGCCCGGAGCGGACAAGGTGTTTCGCGTCAGGGTCCCCGGTCGCAGGATCGAGGACGTGGCGGACCTGAAGAACTTTCACCAGGCGCCATTTCTGGCCGGCGGCTGGATGGGTCTGGCTCCGGACGATTCCCCGATGCTGATGCGCGACGCCGGAACCCAGGACTTTTACGCCCTCAGTTTGCGGCTTCCATGAGCCCCCGCAGTACCGAACCGCGCGCGTTAGCAAGCGGTCCTCGGGCTCAGAATTCGTAGCGGAGTTCCAGACGCGCGAAGCGCGGCGGCTGAATGGCCACCGGCAATCTCAGAATGAACGCGGGGCTGCTGAGATCGCTCTCCTGAAGCCGCTGGGCCGCATTCGTGACGTTGAGGATGTCGATCGCGGCAGCAAAGCGGCCGAATTCGCGTCCCAGGCGCAGATTCCAATTGGCGACATATTGCGCGCGGTTGCCGCCATCGGGACTGCCGCGCACCGTGGTGGCAACCATGATCGGCCCCTGCGCCAGGCCGGTGACGAGTAACTGGCGGGCGAAGGGAAGGCCGTCCAGGTAGTCCGCGACACTGGCCAGCTCGATCCCGGCGGGAAGACGGTATACCACCTGCGCCTTGGCAACGTAAGCGCGGTCCACGAAACTCCTGCCTGCGGCGTTGATAGTGGTGTTGGGATCGGCGAACAGCGCTCCCACAACGCCGGGATCGTTTTCGAATACCGCGTCGCCGGGATTGGTGGGGCCGTGCGACTTCTCGGCGACGAAGGACAGTTGAAACGTCAGCCGCCTCCACTGATCGGCCAGTTCGGCCACCAATCCTGAGTTCTGCTCGCCCAGACCCGGCGGATTGGTCAACAGATAGCGATCCTGGCCGAAGGTGGAGGGGTTCTGTTGGTAGACGGTCAAGGACTGGTTGTCGTATGGATCGAGGACCGCGACCGGCGTGAAGGCCGACGCAGGCACGCCCACGTTGATGGCGGCCAGCCTCTGTTTCTCGTCGCTGCGAAACAGGTGAATGCTGGCGGAGAGGCGAGCGAAGGGCGCGATCCGGGCGCCGATGTCGAACTGATCGGAATAGGGCCGGCGGAGGGACGGGTCAATGGAGGAGTACGGGCCACCGAAGCGCGCGACCAGCGGGCCTTGATACAGGTACACGTTTCCGCCCAGACTGTTCGGATCTCCGAAATCGAGGTACCTTCCGGCCAGCGGCGCGTAAGTGCGGGAGAACGAGCCGCCCAGGACCAGGCTGCGGGAATGCGGAACCCTCCAGGCGAAGCCGGCGCGCGGCGCGACGCTGTTCCAGGCGATCAGGTCCGAGCGCGCGGGGACGGAGCCGCGCGAGAAGTCGGCCGTGAGACCGGCGTCGAGCCAAAGCGCGGGCGTGATGGCGAATCGATCCGAGACGTAGCCGGAGAAAGACTGCACACGCTCCCGCGTGTCCGTGGGCATGTCGAATTCGACGGTGAAGGCGGGCGCACCCGCGGCCGTGATCAGATCCGTGCCGGATGGCGCGGTGAATCGGTTGCGCGGCGCGGACGTCTCGGAGCCTCCGCCGGCCGCGATGTGGTGGCGAGCGGTGGCGACGGCGAGGACACCTTCAACGTCGTTGCGCGTGCGGGTGGCGAGGTTCGCGAGCGGTGGTGCGCCGGTGACCGCGCCTCCCAGAAGCTCGATGCTGTTCTCGGAGCCGCTGCCTGTGGTGTCGAGATGAGCGTCCGAGTAACCGTAGCGGACTTGGAGGATGCCGCGCGAAAGCACGTGCGTCCACCCAACCTGAAGGAAATCGAAGCGGTCTCGCTCGCTCTGGCCGGCGAAGCCGCCCGCCAGAGGAAACTGCGGCATCATGCGCCCGCCCGCGAGCGCTTCAAAGCCGGCGGGCTGGCCCCAATCCGACAGATTCACGCTCGATCCGCTGTACAGCGCCTCGATCTGATCGCGGCTGCCGGCGCGGATGCGGCTGCGCACGTTCTCGAAGAGCAGCCGGCTGTGCTGCTCGGCGCCGGGCGCGGCGAGCGGAACCGTTTGCGCGGACCATTGCCCGGCGGCCGAGGCCATCAGATCCGCCCAGCTCGTCAGGGGGCCGTCGGCCTCGATGCGGTCCCGCGTGAAGGACGTGAAGCGTTCGGATTGCTGCACCAGGCCGCGATCGGCCGCGCCGGGGAGATTTGTGGTGCCGAGAAAAGAGCCGGTGTCCGCGGTCGAGAGCGCGCCATGCCAGGATTCGCGCGGCTCCTTGAGAACGAGACCGCTGCCGGTCGTGGGATCCTCGAGGGCCTCGACATCGGGCAGGATGGAGGGCCGCCCCGGCTGGTAGGAATCGGCGGCGTCCATGCCGTCGAGCGTATAGCGGGCGCGAGTCCAGGAGACTCCGCTCTGCGATTCGACCGCGAGGCGGTTATCCGCGAGGCCGGTGAAATCGAGGGGCTCGGTCACGGTGGCGGGCTCGCGGCTCAGCAATACGCCCTGCAGACTGTACGCCTCCGGGTAAGTGGGCGCGAGCGGAGCCGGAGGCGCATGCAGGAGGCCCGCCAGGTCGACCACCAGATCGAGGCTGGTTGTTTCGTGCGGCGTCACGAGGACGGCCGCGCCCGGGCGGGCATCCAAAGAGAACTCGTAGCGGCCGTTGGGCAAGGCGATGGCGAAGCGGCCGCTGGCGTCGGTGACGACGGAGGCCCGGAACCCAGCGCCTCCCGTGATGAGAATCTTGGCGCCGCCGGTCGCGTGGAGCGTGCCCTCGACGAAACCGGTGGTCAGTTGGGCCAGGAGGAGGGCGGGGAAGAGAAAGGCAAACCGGACCGCCCGTCGAGGAATCACGCCCTCACTTCCCGCCTGGCTCCGGCGTTCCAGCCGGGCATCCCATCGTCACCAAACCGGATGGGAGATTCACGTTGCACAGCCATTGCGGGAAGAGCGGGTCGGAAACCTGCGTGTTGCCTGGTAGCTGATAGCCAAAGCCGGCCGCGGCCGCTGTCGTGGGTGTGAAATTGGCGATGACCGTCGCCATGCAGTTGGGAACGCTCGTTGCGCTTCCGCAGCTTGGCGCGCCCGGAGCGGCCGGGTCCGCAAAACTCGGATTTGTCCCGAAGGTGTTATTTGGCCCGTACGAGAATCCGGCGCTATCGGTTGCCGCGTCGTTGGTTCCGCTGGCGGAGTATCCCCAGGAGTCGTAGATTTGGTCGGTGGTCGTGGCGCTGGATCCCACGTAATAGGCGTAAATTGGATTTGCGCCACAGCCGTCTGTTGCGCTGGTGGCCGCGAGGTTGAGGTACGCCTGGACGTCGAATGCGGAGTTGAGGAACAATTCCCCGCAATAAGTGCCGCTCTGGTTCGTATCTCCGTTGTTGCCCCAGATTGTATTGTGGCGTAAGTAGATCGATGCAAAGGGCGGTGTTCCGGCATCGTTAAAGGTGACCTCCAGCCCCTTCCCGCCATTGGCAACAAGGATGTTATTGTCCACTACGGCCTGCGCCCGATACGGAGACGGTAAACCGTTCCTCCCGTCGAAGGTATCGAGGATGACTCCTTCGCCATCGGTGGGCTGCCCACCCGAGCATATACTTGGCTCGAAGTTCCCCCAGGAGAAGTTTCCAGCGATATAGATGTGGGTTCCCGGCAGCGAGTCGGATTGTGCGGGTTGATAGACGCTGATGCCGCTGTAGCAGTATTCGTTGCCCTGCGCCGCGTTGTACGCAATGTTGCCGACGATGGCCAGGTAATCCACACCTGCGGTGCCCTGGCTCCAACTGGTAAGTCCGCCGCCCTGACAGCCGTTCGCTATATCGTTCGCGAAAACGATGTGATGAATCTGCACCGGAGTTGCGTAATTCGGCGCGGCCGCAAAGCAGGACGCGGCCGTGGTGCCGGTCGCGTGGACCTCCCATCCTTGCACGCCCCAGTAGCTACGATCTATCAGCAACCCGCTCTCCCCACTGATCGTGCATCCGTCGAACTTCGCGCAGATGAGCCACGCCACGTTGTTCCCGGCGCCGCATGTCACCGTTCCCCAGCTCCCGTATGTGAAGTTCCACGGCGAGTAAGACGTACTCGCTGCTGCAATGATGACATCGCCACAGTTCACGGCGTGATTGGGTGACAGCCAAGGCGCGCCAGGGGACAGACCGTCGTTGGAGTCGTTGCCGCCATCCGCGGCCGTTGCGAGGAAGTAAGTGGTCCCAATCGGCGCCGGCGTGCCGGTGCCGCTCAGGCCGATGGCCGCCGTGGCGCCGGTCGAAGAGTTGCTGGCGATGGTAAGCTGACCCGTTGCCAACCCCACGGCGGCCGGGTCGAACTGTACCTCCAGCGGCGCTATCTGGCCCGGATTCAACGTCACCGGGAACGAGGCCCCTAACAGCGAAAAGCCCGGACCCGTCAGCGTTGCCGCGGTGATCGTTATCGGCGCAGTGCCCGTCGAGGTCAAGGTCACAGACTGCGTCGCCGTCGTGTTGACCTCCACATTGCCGAATGCCAGGCTGGCCGTGCCGATGCTCAGCGTCGCCGTCTGGCCTGCGCTTGCCGCGTGGCTTCCGCAACCGGACAGAACGGGGAAGAGGCAGCACAAGATGAATCCCGCGCACCAACCGTGGAGCTGCAAGATTTCGGCGCGACTGCGCGGGCAGGGCCGAATAGGTCGCGAACGGCTGGTGCCAGGCGCCAGGACTCCGTGCACTAATTCACCTCTGCGAGCGCGTTCGGGCTTGAATTTCGAGAGACTTCAGAAGGAGTCTAGCACAGACTAGGGAAGCCTCTGACCAGGCAGCCCCCCGTCCATCCGCCCCCGCATCGAGAGCCACAAACTGTAAAGGCGGCGCGGCACTGCTACTCCGGCGTACGCCAACGGCGAAGTGTTAGTCGCAGGTGTTTGGGCATCGGCATCATGGGCGCGCCGGCGAGCATGGATACACGAAGTGAGGATAGTATGCATCCCGAACGTCGATTTTGCGTTCGTCGGCGGTCGGTACGTCGAACTTCAGATCGATTGGAGCTTGAATCGACGACGCCGGGATTCCAACTCGGTAGGGCTCAGCGATGCCGGCAAATGCTTCGCCGAGGGCGGCCTTCCTTAGGGAGAGTTGCGGTGGAATAGGCCCAAAGGGCCCCTGCACCGCCGGCATAGAAAGCACCTTCAGCGATGTGAACTCGAAAACACATCCCGTCGTCCTGCTTAAGTCCAATAACTTCGACGTCAGGGAGGCCGATAAGCTCAAGCCGCAGAATCTCAGGCCGTTTTTCAACACCAATTCTTGGACTTGATCCAGACTGGCCGCGCTGCCCGAGTCGTCGGCGCGGCCAAACAGGAAGATCGAATCGCCAAACCTTGGAGGAGTCAGCAAGTTGCTTGCGGCAAGCAAAGCATCATAAGTGGATCCGTTTGAGTTAGTGGAAGCTCCGCGAGAGGACTTCAATTTGCGCAGCCGCTTCCCGGCCTTCTTGGCCGGCTCGAAGGGGCCCGGAGCGCTACGCGATCCCGCCACAAGCAAAGCAAAGGCGTCCCCGCGCCGCCCGTGCTCGACGAAGCTCGCGGCCAACTCAGTCTGCATCTCCCACTCCTCCTTGGAGACTCGTCCGCCACCGTCGAGGATAAGAGCGACGCGCTTGGCCCCGTCATCGATGGTCGCGCTCTCCACGGAAAGCCATTCAGTCCCGAGTTGCACTGCCAGGTCGCTGACGCCCAGGTCCTTCACCATCACCGTCTTCCGCGACGACGGATCGAAACGTGTTACCACCAGAGGCACGTCGCACGTGCGCTTTTCGCCCTGCTGCGCGGGGCTCGCTGCGGCGCACAGGAGGCAAGCGCCAACAACGACCGTCGAGGACGCCGTGTTGAGTCTCATAGGTCTCGTCTTCTCCAATCCCGTCCGATTCTACGGTGGCCTCGCCATCGGAACGCCATCGAACCGCGTTTCGGTTCCGTCTACCGCATTATGCTACGATTGCTAACAACTTTCCCGAACAATGCCCCGCACCACCACCTCCGCTACCCCCGCCCCTTCGCGAGCCGCCGAGTTTCGCGAGCAGCTCTCGAAGCGCGTGCTCGTCGCCGACGGCGCCATGGGCACCATGCTCTACACCAAGGGTGTCTTCATCAACCGCTGCTATGACGAGCTGAACCTCTCCGCGCCCGCGATGGTCCGGGAACTGCACGAAGAGTACGTCAAGGCCGGCGCAGAAGTCCTCGAGACCAACACCTTCGGCGCCAACCGAATTCGCCTCGCCGGCTACGGCTTCGCCGAGAAGCTGGGGGCGATCAACCAGGCTGGGGTGCGCCTCGCCCGCGAAGCTGCCGCCGGCCAGGCCTTTGTGGCGGGGTCCATCGGCCCCCTCGGCATCCGCATCGAGCCCCTCGGCCACACCTCCTTCGCCGAAGCTCGCGCCGCTTTCCGCGAACATGCCGCCGCTCTGGTCGAGGCCGGGGTCGACCTGCTCATTCTCGAAACATTCGGCGCCATCGACGAGCTTCGCGAGGCCGTCGCCGCCGCCCGCGAAGCCGCCGGCCCGGACATGGCCATTGTCGTCCAGGTCACCATCGACGATTTCGGCAACATGCCCGATGGCACCGAAACTGCGGTCTTCACCCGGAAGCTCGACGAATGGCCGGTCGATGCGATCGGACTGAACTGCTCGGTCGGGCCCAAAGCGGCGCTCGAAACCATCGAGAAGATGGCCCCGCACACGCACAAGCCTCTCACCGCCATGCCGAACGCCGGTCACCCGGCCACGGTGGAGGGCCGCAAGATCTATCTCTGCTCGCCCGAATACATGGCCCAATACGCCCGGCGTTTTATTCAGGCGGGGGTTAAGATCATCGGCGGATGCTGCGGCACCACGCCCGAGCACATTCGCCTCATCCGCTCCGAGGCGCGCTCGCTCCAGCCGGTGCAGCGCGGCCTGGCGGTCACCGTGGAGGAGCCCGCCGCCCGCGCGCAGGCCATGCCGGCCGTGCCGCTGGCCGCCAAGTCGCAGCTTGGCGCCAAGCTCGCTGCCGGGCGCTTCGTTTCCTTCGTCGAGATTCTGCCGCCCCGGGGCGTCGACGCCTCCCAGGAAATCGAGGGAGCCCGCGTCTGCGCCGCCGCCGGCATCGACTGCATCAACGTCCCCGACGGCCCGCGCGCCTCCGCGCGCATGAGCGCTCAGATCACCTGCATGTTGATCCAGCAGCAGGCCGGCATCGAAGCCGTCCTCCATTTCTGCTGCCGCGACCGCAACATCCTCGGCATCCAGTCCGAGCTGCTCGGCGCGCACGCCGCCGGCGTCCGCAACCTGATTTGCATCACCGGCGATCCGCCTCGCATGGGCGCCTACCCGGCCGCCACCGCGGTCTTCGACGTGGATGCCATCGGTCTCGCCAACATCGTCAACAACCTCAACCACGGCCTCGACCTCGGCGGCAACCCCGTCGGCTCCCAGACCGCCCTGGTCCTGGGCGTGGGCGCCAATCCCGGCGCCGTCAACCTGGACGAGGAAATCCGCCGCTTCGAGTGGAAGGTGCAGGCCGGCGCCGAATACGTCGTCACGCAGCCTGTTTTCGACGTGAACCTGCTCGAGCAGTTCTGCCGCCGCATCGAGCACGTCCGCATCCCGCTAGTCGCCGGCATCTGGCCGCTCACCAGCTATCGCAACGCCGAGTTCATGGTCAACGAGCTGCGCGTGCCGGTCCCGGAGGAGTTCATGGACCGGATGCGCCGCGCCGATACCGCCGAAAGAGCCCGCCAGGAGGGCATCGCCATGGCCCAGGAGATGGTCCGGCGCGTCCGCCCCCTGGTGGCGGGCGTTCAGTTGAGCGCGCCCTTTGGCCGCTACCAGATGGCCATCGAAGTCGCCCAGGCTATCGGGCCGAAATAACTCTAGCGGGCCGGCACTCCCTTCGCTTACACTGAATAACTGCTAATCCCTCATGGCCACCGACTTGATCGTGATTGATTCCGAGCAGCCGTCCGCGGAGGCGCTGGACCGGGCCGCCGCCGCCATCCGCGGCGGCGCCGTGGTCGCCATCCCAACCGACGCCCTCTACTCGCTGGTTGCGGACCCTTTCAGCCTCCACGCCGTCGGCAAGGTCTTCCGAGCCAAGGGGCGCGAGCCGCACCGCTCGCTGCCGCTCCTGGTGAGCGATCTCATGATGGCCGAAGATCTGTCCAAGGAGATGCCCGCCCGCTTCCACGTCCTGGCGCGCCACTTCTGGCCGGGCCCGCTGACCATCATAGTTCCGGCCTCCGCCAACGTTCCGCTCAAGGTGACGGGGAACACGGGCCGGCTCGCGCTGAGACAATCCCGCTCCATAATCGCGGCCAAGCTGCTCGAGCGGCTCGGCCAGCCCCTGGTCGCCACCAGCGCCAACATCTCCGGCAAGCCCACCTGCCGCAGTGGCATTGAGGTTTTCGGCCAGATGGACGGCCGCCTCGACCTAGTCCTCGACGGCGGCCTCTGTGCCGGCCCCGGCTCGACCACCATCGACGTCACCGAGCCCGTCTGGAAGGTCATCCGCGAAGGCGCCATCCACGAAAAGGACATCGCGGACTGCCTGGGGTGAAGTGCCCGTCGCCCGTTGATCCAGTCGGGCTTTTCCAGCTTCCTCCCCGAACAAATCCAGGCGGCGAAGCTTAGGAAAGCCCTCAAAGAATCAACGGGCCACGGGCTACGAGCCACAAGCGGCGCGCGTCAGCGCCCTTTTCTGCTATCATCTTCTTGGAGCGTATTCGAAGGGTTGGCCGGCTCCCTATAATTTGATCCAACACCATCAAATTGGGGGTCCGACTCGAATGTGCGCTGGTGAGCATGCTCCGGCGGCAACGTGCGGAGAAGCCTGAAGGCGCCCGGGGGACACCCGCCCCGTTCACAAGACAGGGGTCAATGAAGGGTTCCGGACCGGGCTCGACGGGGCGCTCCTTTTTCCCCGGACTCTCGTCTTCATGAACCTGCTCTTTATAGGGGATATTTTCGCATCCCCAGGCCGCCGCATCATCGCGGACCACCTCGCCCACATCATCTCCTCGGAGCGCATCGACCTGGCTGTCGCCAACGCCGAGAACGCCGCCGGAGGCTTCGGCATCACCCCGCTCATCGCCGAAGAGCTGTTCGCGCTCGGCCTCGACGTGCTGACCACCGGCAACCACATCTGGGACAAGCGGGAAACCGCCGAGTACCTGGACCGCCAGCCGCGCCTCCTCCGCCCGGCCAACTACCCCGGCGACTCGCCCGGCCGCGGCGTCCACATCGGGCGCGGCCGCAATGGCGTCGAAGCCGCCGTCGTTAACCTCCAGGGCCGCACCCATATGCTGCCCATCGACGACCCGTTCCGCAAGGCCGACGAGATCCTCAACGCCATCGATCCGGCTGTCAAGGTGCGCCTGGTGGATTTCCACGCCGAGATCACCAGCGAGAAGCAGGCCATCGGCTGGTATCTGGACGGCCGGGTCTCCGCCGTCCTCGGCACCCACACCCACGTCCCTACGGCCGACACCCGCATCCTGCCGCACGGCACCGCCTATCAGACTGATGTCGGCATGACCGGCCCCTACGACTCCGTCATCGGCGTGGAGAAGAACGTTATCCTCCGCCGCTTCCTCACCGGCATACCGGTGCGCATGGAAGCCGCTCGCGGTAAGGTAGAATTGCACTCTGTGATCGTGGAAGTTGACGAGGCCACCGGGACGGCGACCTCCATTCGGCGGTATACTATCGCTCCTGACGGATAAAGCGTCATGTCAACGGGTCTCGTTCCGATTGTCGTTGAGGTAGTCACCACCGTTCTGTTCTGCGGGGTCCTGCTCTACCTGCGCAAGTCCATGACGCGGAAGACCGTGGCGTTGTGGGTGGTGCTGTGGGTGGCCCGCGGCGTGGTTTCCTTGGGGGCGATGCGGTTCGTGAATGGCGCCGATCGCCTCGTCTTCCTGCTTTACGCCCCTCTGCAGATCGCCTTCGCTATGGCGCTCGTCATCATCGCCGTGCGCCTCGAGAGCCAGAAGCAGCAGCTCCGTGCCCTCAACGAAGAGCTCAGTCGTCTGCGCAAGGACGCCGAAGGCCAGCTTGACCTCGACCCCCTCACCGGCCTTAAGAACCGTTCGGCGCTCGCGCACTGGATGGAGGAGCAGGCCACGTTCGACGGTTTGGTGGTGGTCAGCGACATGGACGACTTTAAGTCAATCAACGACAAGTACGGCCACCTGGTGGGCGACGAGATCCTGCACGGCGTCGGCAAGCTCGTTCGGGCCTCTATCCGCGACACGGATCTGGCCTTCCGCTGGGGCGGCGACGAGTTCGTGATCTTCTTCCACACGCGCGAGGCCAAGCTGGTCGATAGCCGCATGCGCAAGATCGAGGAGCACCTGGCCAGCTTCCGCATCCGCCAGCACGGCTCTCTTCCCGTTCATTTCAGTTGGGGTGTCACGACCACCGCCGGCCGGCCGCTGCGCGAGAGCGTCGAGGAAGCCGACCGCCTGATGTACGAATCCAAGCGCACCCACCGCGGAAGCGCCACCGCCGGCCAGTAGCAGCCTTCAGCCGTCAGCCTTCGGAAGCCACACGCCCGGTTCTCCGTGGGGCAGGCGGTTCCGCCTGCCTGGACAGGCCTCCGACCGGTCGCGCCAAGGCGCCCCCCCGGCGCCGAAGCGCGAGTAAGCAAGTCGCAGCGCCGCAGAGGTACCCTGAAAGCCTTATGCAAGATACAGGGCTGGCCACCCAGGTCCGCGGGGCCGTGCTGAAGCGCCGTCTGGCGCATACCTTCCACTACTGGATGGAAACTGAGGTCCACGTCTTCGGCTTCTCCATCGCCGCCAACGTGCTGCTCTCGTTCTTTCCCTTCTTGATCGTCATGATCTCGGTGTGCCACAAATTGCTGGGCTGGAAGACCGCTGGCGACGCCATTAACATCGCGATTCGCGACTACTTTCCGGACCGGCTGGGCGTGTTCATCAGCAGCGGCCTGCCGCACAGGACTCTTCAGATCGCCTCCGTTTTCCTTCTGCTGTTCACGGCCAATGGCGTGTTCGAGCCGCTCGAAGTAGCCTTGAACCGCGCCTGGGGCATCGCGAAGAACCGCAGTTTCGTGCGCAATCAGATGGTGAGCCTTGGCCTGATCTTCACCTGCGGCACGCTAGCCCTGGTCTCCTCTCTGCTGACTGGAATGAACATGCGGGAGCTCGGCGGGGCTGGGTTGTCGCGGTTCATAGCCGTGATCCTCTTTAAAGTGGCCGCCGTCCCCATGTCGATCCTGATGCTGTTCCTCATCTACTGGCGCTTGCCGAACGCGAAGATCTCGCCCCGGGTCGTGCTGCCGCCGGCGATCTTCGTCGGCCTGGCGCTCGAGCTTCTGAAGTACATCAACCTGCTGACCTGGCCCCTGTGGCGAAGGAAGCTGCAGGCCGAATACGGCCCCTTTTGCTACTCGGTCACCATCGTGCTGTGGAGCTTCCTAGCCGCCATGGTGATCCTGGCCGGCGCCGAGTGGGCCGCGCGAGCAGCCGCCGAGCAGCGCCAGGATGCGGTCGCGCAGCCGGCCGGAGAATAGGCGCCTGCGCAAGGTTCCGCCGCCCCGTCTGGAACCGCTAAGCTGTACCTATGCGGAAATCCGGTTTGCTGGTCGTTTTTTTTCTGGGGATGTGCCAGGCCGAAGTGCACACGCTGACCATGCGGGAAGCCGTGGCGCGGGCGCTCAAAGAGAGCCCCGACGTGGTGCTGGCGCGTTTGGAAGAGCAGAGGGCCGCCCAGGCCGCGCGGCTGGCCCACGCCGTCTTCGTTCCCAGAGTCGTGGTGGGGAGCGGCGCCGCCTTGAGCGACGGTTTCCCCATGAGCATCGAGGGGTCGGCGCCCTCGATCTTTCAGGCCAACGCCATCAGCAGCGTCTTCAACCGCGCTCAAAGCCTGCGCGTCGCGGCCGCTAAAGAGAGCCGCCGCGGAGCGGAGATCGACGCCAATGCCAAGCAGGAAGAGGTGGTCTATCGGACCGCCGAAATGTTCCTCGACGCCGAGAGCGCCGCGCGGATCGCCGAGATGAGCCGCCAGGAGGCGGACGAGCTCGGACGCGTCCTCGACGCCGTTCGCGCCCGCGCCGCCGAAGGCCGGGAGCTGCCCATCGAGGTAAAGAAGGCGGAGCTAAACCTGGCTCGCGCTCGATACCGCTCCCAAGTGCTCGAGTCGAATGCGGAGGCTGCCCGGATCTCGCTGGCCACCCTTCTGGCGTTTGAGCCCAGCGACCAGGTGCGTCCCGCGCCCGGCGAGCGAACGGCGCCGGCGGTTCCGGAGTCCGCGGATGCCGCAATCCAGGCGGCGCTCGCCTCCAGCAAGGAGATCCGATCGCTCGAGTCCAAGCTTCTGGCCAAGCAACTCGACGTGCGCTCCCAGCAGGCCGAGCGCCTGCCGCGGCTGGACCTGGTGGCGCAATACGCTGTGCTCTCGAAATTCAACAACTACGCAAAGTATTTCAACGCCTTTCAGAGGAACAACGCCGAGCTAGGGGTATCCTTCCAGGTGCCGCTCTTCAGCGGGCCGAGCGTGAGCGCGGCCGTGGCCCAGGCGGGGACCGAGGCGGCCGAGGTCCGCGTGCAGCTCCGCGCAGCGCAGAGCCGTGTCGCCGCCGACGCGCGCCGGACCTACGAGGACATGCGCCAGGCTGAGACCGCTAAGGAGATCTCGAAGATGGACCTGGACGTCGCCCGCGACCAGGTGTCCGTTCTGCTGGCCCAGATGGAGGAGGGGCGGGCTTCGCTGCGCCAGGTCGACGAGGCCCGCACGGCCGAGACGGACAAGTGGGTGGCCTTCTACGACGCGGCTGCCAACGCCGAAAAGGCCCGATTGGCCGTATTACGCCAAACGGGCGAGCTGCTTGCCGCCCTGAGATGATGCCGTCGGCCAGGCGGTTCCGCCTGCCCGGGCGGGCCGAACTTGTCTCGTGGCCGTTTTTTAGGATTGCGGCTGGCCCCACTTTGTGCTGAAGTAGCCAAGAGGAGTTCCATGTTGCGCCGCCTTCTTTGTGTCGCCCTGATCGTGTTTGCGGGAGTCTCGTGCAGTCGGGATCCCGAAGTGGTCAAGAAGAAGTATTTGCAGAATGGAAACCGGTACTTCGAAAAGGGCAAGTACAAAGAGGCCTACATCATGTACCGGAACGCCCTCAAGAAAGATCCCCGGTACAGCGAGGCCTACTATCGTGCGGGGCTGACGGAGCTGCGCCTGGGCGAGCCCGTCGCCGCGTTGCGCGACATGCGCCGGGCGGCCGACACGGACCCCAACTTCACCAACCCCGATGCGCGCGCACAAGAGGGCAATCTCGTCATCACGGCTTACGTAATGAACGACAGCCGCCCTCCCGTCCTCAGGGACGAGCTTCGCAGCGTCTCCAGCGAACTGTTGAAACATAACCCCAAGTCGGCCGCGGGACTCCGCCTGCGGGGGTACCTCAAACTGATCGCCGAACACGATGCGCACGGCGCCGTCGAGGACTTCCGCCTGGCGGATCAGATCACGCCCTACGACCCGGATATCGTTCTGCCCCTGGTACAGGCCCTGCAGACCGTCGGCCAGGGCGCCGAGGCCGAGAAACTGGCGAAGGCTCTCATCGAAAAGCACAAGGACTTCATCGCCATATACGACGTGATGTATATGAGCTACCTGCGTGCGAACCGGAACGATGACGCCGAGGCCATTCTGAAGTTGAAGGCCGCCAACAATCCCAAGGACGCAGTCTATCTCTTGCAGCTTGCCCAGTACTACTACCGCTTCAACCGCCATGCCGAGATGCAGCAGACGCTCGACCGGCTGCTCTCGAACCGCAAGGCGTATCCTATGGCCCCGCTGCAGGTCGCGAGGTTCTACGGGGCCGCTCGCGATTATGACGAGGCGATGAAGCAACTCCAGGAAGGCGCCCGCACGGACTCCGAGCACAAGGCGGACTACCAGAAGGAGATCGCACAAGTCCTGGTCTCCGAGAACAGGAAGGACGAAGCGGTCCGGTTGCTCGAGCAAATTCTGAAGGCGAACCCCAAGGACGAGCGGGCCCAGGCCATGCGCTCTTCGCTGCTGATTGAAACCGGCGACCCCCGCCAGGTCCAGCAGGCGATCACGGAGTTGCAGGCGGCGGTTACGCAGGACAGCCAGAATCCGGTTCTGCGTTTCAATCTCGGGCGGGCGTTGCTGGCCAAGAACCTCATCGAACAGGCGCGCGTGCAGTTCCAGGAAGCCCTCAAGATCCGCCGCGAGTACGTGCCGGCGCGGCTGGCCCTGGCGCAGTTGTTCATAATCGACAAGCAATACGCGAGTGCGGTCCAGACGGCCAAGGAGGTTCTCGACTACGATCCGCGCAATCTGACTGCGAGACTGGTCCGGACCAGCGCTTTGGCGGCCATGGGGAACAGCGCCCAGGCACGCTCCGAACTGGCCGAGGCCGTCGCCCAGTTCCCCACCTCGGCGGAAGCGCAACTGCAGTTGGGGGTCCTGGACCTCGCGGAGAAGCGTTTCCCGGAAGCCGAGCAAAGGTTCAGACAGGTCTATCACGACCACCCGGCCGATTTGCGCGCGCTGATGGGGATCGCCGAGACCTACACGCAGCAGGACCAGCACGACAAGGCCATTCAGCTACTCCAAGGCGAGTTGGCCAAGTATCCTGCCCGGCTGGAACTGAAGTACGCCCTGGGCAACGTCGCGGTCAAGGCGAAGAAGTGGGATCTTGCGATCGAGCAGTTCGAGGCCATTATTGCCGCCCGGCCCGACGCCGGCGACGTTTATGTCCGGCTGGGCCAGATGCTGGCGGCGAAGGGCGATTACGAGGGCGCGGCGCGCACGTTCGAGAAGGCCAAGCAAATGCGCCCCAATGATCCCGACGCTTATCTCCAGTCGGCGCTTCTGCTGGAGCAGATCGGCAAGAGGGCGCAGGCGCGGCCGGTCTACGAACAGGTTTTGAAGCTGCAGCCGGACAGCCCGATCGCGCTGAACAACCTCGCCTATCTGCTGGCGGGAACCGGCTCGCCGGGCGACCTCGACCAGGCGCTGCAGCTCGCCCAGAGGGCCCGCCAGAAGCTTCCCGACAACCCGGACATAGCGGATACCCTGGGCTGGATCTATATCAAGAAGAACCTCACCGTGAACGCGGTGGACCTGTTCCGCGATCTGATGGCCAAGGAGTCGGTACTCCCTCCCTCCGCCAATTTCGCGACCTTCCACTACCACTACGGAATGGCCCTGGTCCAGCGCGGAGACAAGCTGTTGGCGAGGAAGGAGCTGAAGATCGCGCTCGAGCGGAAACCGTCGCCGGACCAAGCCGCGAAGATCAGGGAGCTGCTGGGGAAGATCGGCTAGTGTAGCGCGCTTCAGCGTGGAGCGGCGAACCTCAGCTCGGCGCTCCGTGTGCTGAAGCCCAGGACAATAGTGGCTTTCGCCCCGTCCGAAGTCGAGACCAAGCGGCCGCCGGTCGGCGGCTCGGACTGGAAGCCCTACGTCCTTCCGTTCGCGGTGTTGATCGTTCTGCTGGGGCTGGGGCCTTACCTGGGTATCGGCCCCGCGCTGGCGCATCCGTCGCGCACCCTTGCGGTTCTGGCGACGCTCCTGGTCTTCTCCCGCGGAGTCATCTCCTTTCGGCCGGCGCGGCCCGTTTCCAGCATTCTCCTGGGACTCGCGGTGTTCGCCATCTGGATCGCCCCCGATCTGCTGTTCCCGGGATACCGGCACTCCTGGTTGTTTGATAACGCGCTTACCCGCGTGTCTGCGAACGGCCTCCCGGCGCCGGCTCTGCGGACCAGTGCGTGGTACGTGTGCTTCCGCGTGGGAGGGGCGGCGCTCCTGATTCCTGTGGTCGAGGAGCTCTTTTGGCGCGCCTGGCTGATGCGTTGGCTGATCTCGCCCGACTTTGAGAAGATACCGCTCGGCGCTTACGCCCCGCAGGCGTTCTGGTTTACCGCGGTACTGTTTGCCAGCGAGCACGGTACTTTCTGGGACGTCGGCCTCGCCGCAGGCATCCTCTACAACTGGTGGATGATTCGCACGCGGAGCCTGGCCGACTGCATCCTGGCGCACGCGGTCACCAACGCTTCGCTCGCCGCCTACGTGCTGCTGGGCGGCCAGTGGCAGTACTGGAACTGAAACCTCGTTCACAGAATTCTGCCGGCAAAAAACCTCGCGCTGTGAGCGAATTGCGGCTGGAAGTGCATTGCATCTCCGGTGGGTGTCTGCTACGATGTTGAAGGACGGACGCCCACGAGTTGCTCCCCCAATTCCCAACCAACGGAGTGAATAATACTAAGGAATGAGTTTCACAGTCTTTCTCGGCAATCTGCCGGCTTGGGTGACTGCCGACGATATTCAGTCCTGGCTCAGCGCGGAGAGCTTGGTCGCCGACGCGATCAAGGTCATCCGTAACCCCGAAACGCAAGAGTCGAAGGGCTTCGCCTTCATCGATGCCCCCAATCAAGAAGAGATGCAGGCGATCATCCGCCGGTTTGATCATGCGCCTCTCGAAGGCAAGCTGCTTCGCGCCAATCCTGCACAACCGCCGAAGCCGAGAATCTACGGCAACGGCAAGCCGGAAGATCGCTCTCAAAAGCGTCATACCGGCAAGAGACCCAAGCCCGGTACCGAGGCGCCCAAAAGCGCTTTCGCAGCCGAGCTAGCGAAGGCTCTGTAGGCCAGAGCCGAACCCCTCCGTGGCCAGTGGGATAACCTCCGGCACCCGCTGCACTATCCTTCGCCAGCCAGTGGCCCGCGTTAGTCCTTTCCAGTCTCTTGCGCCACCGCCCTGCGCCCGCGAAAGCGCGGGCCGGGTAGTGCGCCAAATCTGTGTGCCTGTCCTGGTGGCGGCCTCGGGAGCGGGGAACGGCAGGAGTAGAGTTCGCCTGAACCTTGGCGCTACCCGATCGACCGCATGGTGAAACGCCCACGCGACGGTTGACATCCAGCCCCGACAGATATAGAGTTCTTGAACACAGGCATTCAAGGCGATCTACGGTTCCGCCGCGCCACCTTCGCGCCCAGCAAGAGATCCAGGACGAGTTGCGCCTTCAGGTCGAGCAGGCGACAGCCGAGCTCAAGCGCACAAGAACCGAGCGCGACAAACTGGCTGCTATCAGTGCAGACGTGGCGGACACTTCAGACGGCGCTCTGGCCGTGCGGCAATCCATGCAACTCCACCGTGAGGCAATGGAGCGATTGCGCGAAGCCATCCTAACCGTTGAGGCGTTCAACCGTCACTTGGGACTAGTTGAGATTCAAACTGATCCGCTACCGAGCGAGAGATGGCGCCTTGGTTCGATTTTTTGCCGGTAGAGTCTGATCTTGCGATGACGTTCATCGCCTCCGCAAGACTGCGCCATAGCCCGGAAGGGTCCGCGATCTCTATTGACAACGCACGCAAGGCACTTGCGGAGATTCGACGCGGCCTGATGAAGCCCTCCCGCCGTCACTACCTCAGCGAAGCCGAGGTATTCTTCCTGGAACAGCGGTGCGCGCAAATCGAGGCAGCCCTGGAGAGATTGTAAGCACTCAGATTTAGCGCACTAACGCGGGCCGGAACGGCAATTCGTGTTATGCTGCAACCAGTAGTGTTTCGCGCGTCGCGCGGTTGTTCGCCCTTCTGAAAGGGCACAGGCAGACTTATGATCAACATACTGATACTACGCGGCTTATTCGTAGTCTTGTTGGGATGTGCCGGTTACTTTCTTCATCCCTTCAAAGACCTCCCGGGCCACCCGGCTCCGGTCTTCGGCGGCGTTGCGGGCTTGGTTCTTGGATTGGGCGTAATCCTGTTCGAAATGAGGCTGAAAGAGGTCAGCCTGAAGCGGCTGATCGGAGCGGCCATCGGATCCACCATGGGAATCATGGGTGCGGTCCTGATGGCCATGGTGTTGGGCTGGGCCCTCGGCGGCCAGAACGCGTTTCTGCCGTTCCTCCAGGTCCTCGTCCTGCTATGGATGACCTACATCGGTCTGGTGATCGGCGGCAACAAGGGCGACATGCTCAACCTGGCGGCCTTTGGCGGCGTCTTCGGTGGCGAAACCACCGGCAAACAGGCCTTTAAAATCCTGGATACGAGCGTCATCATCGACGGCCGCATCGCCGATATCGCCGAGACCGGCTTCCTGGACGGCACGCTGGTGATTCCGCAGTTCGTGCTGCGCGAGCTGCAACTGGTGGCGGACTCGGCCGACTCGATGAAGCGCAACCGCGGCCGGCGCGGCCTGGACATCCTGCAGCGCATTCAGAAGATGGGCCACCTGAACGTGCAGATCATCGAGGACGACTTCCCCAATGTCCGCGACGTCGACATGAAGCTGATCGAGTTGGGCAAGGTGTACGACTGCAAGGTCGTCACCAACGATTTCAACCTGAACAAAATGGCCCAACTGCACGGTGTCGAGGTGCTGAACATCAACGAGCTGGCCAACGCGCTGAAGCCCATCGTGCTGCCAGGCGAAGTGATGCGCGTGTTCATTCTCAAGGAAGGCAAGGAATACAACCAGGGCGTGGCGTATCTCGACGATGGCACCATGGTGGTGGTGGACAACGCCAAGCGGCTGATCTCGAAAACCATCGATATCAGCGTCACCAGCGTGCTGCAGACCACCGCGGGGAAGATGATCTTCGGCCGCTTCGACGAGCGCGTCCATGCGGTGTACGATAAGCCGCAGCCCGCGGGCCAGCACTCGGAGAAGCACGACCGCCCGCACCGGGAACAGCCCGCCGCGGCTTCGGTGCCCCCGACCAGCTAGACATGACGGCATTCTTGTTGGCGCCCCAGCCGCTTGCTTACGCGCGCGGTTCGGTGCGGAACCGATTCCGAAGCGCGACCGTGAGGGAGCGGATGTGTTCGCTTACACGCCAGCGCCGAGCCCCAATCAGGGATACAATCAAATCTCCACTATGAAAGTCGCCGTGATTTTGCCCGCCGCGGGCCTCGGGACCCGGATGGGCCGCCATGCTGCCGAGAAGACCGGGACGAGCCGCAAGCAGTTCATGCTGCTGGAAGGCTCGCCCATCCTTTTGCATACGATCCGGAAGTTCGTTGCCAGCACCCTGGTGGAGGAGATTGTCGTCGCGTTGCGCGCCGACGACCTGGGCTGGGTGGGCGATCTGCTCGCCAAGGAGGCGCTGGCGAAGCCCGTGCGCCTGGTGCAGGGCGGCGAATCCCGGCAGGAATCCGTCGAGAACGCGTTGGCCGTGATCGGGCCGGATGTTGACCTGGTTGCCGTCCACGACGCTGTGCGGCCTTTCATCGACCTCGCTACCATCGACAAAGTCATCCACGAAGCGGCCCAGACCGGCGCCGCGATTGTCGGCATCGTGCCCGTGGACACGGTCAAGACCCTGCACAAGAACAAGGTCCGGGGCACGGTCCCGCGCGAGGGACTGGCCCTGGCGCAGACCCCGCAGGTGTTCCGCTACGCCCTTCTCAAGCAGGCCTTCGAGAAGGCGCGCGAGGATGGCTTCATCGCCACGGATGAATCCAGCCTGCTCGAACGCCTCGATCAGGCCGAGGTCAGCGTGGTCCTCGGCAGCGACCGCAATCTGAAAATCACCAAGCCCTCCGACATGGACCTCGCCCGGCTGTTCCTGGCCGAGGAGATGGCCGAGCGCAGAGTGTCGTGAGCGAGTTCCGGACCGGCATCGGCTGGGACGTCCACCGGCTGGTGGCGGGACGGCCGCTCGTTCTGGGCGGCGTTCGGATACCCTGCGACTTCGGTCTCGAGGGCCACTCCGACGCAGACGTCCTTTCCCACGCCATTACCGACGCCATCCTCGGCGCCGCGGCGCTGGGCGACATAGGGATGCAT
>Ga0187864_10000117_pt1 | contig 89089 bp, 79 predicted proteins | sample June2016WEW_11_4_FD_132985 | JGI IMG/M metagenome (GOLD analysis project Ga0187864, IMG submission 132985) | Peatland microbial communities from SPRUCE experiment site at the Marcell Experimental Forest, Minnesota, USA - June2016WEW_11_40 | ecosystem: Environmental > Terrestrial > Soil >... | reverse complement strand
CAGGAGCGAAGGTTTCCGGTGACCATGGCGGCGGGGAAACACCCGTTCCCATTCCGAACACGGCAGTTAAGCCCGCCAGCGCCGATGGTACTTGGGGGGCATCCCCCCGGGAGAGTAGGACGTCGCCGGGATTTGTCCGAAGGCCCCCTGCGGCTGCAGGGGGCCTTCTTGTCGGTCAGGTGAGGCGGACCCTGGGGTCGAGGACGGCGTAAAGGGCGTCGACGATGATGTTCGCTACCACTATGAAGGTCGATGCGAGGATCACCAGCGCGATGATGACCGGCAGGTCCTCGCGGGTGATAGATGTCAGGATCTGGTTGCCGAGGCCCGGGAGGCCGAATACGTTCTCAGTCACAATGACCCCGCCGAGCAGGGTACCCACGTCGATGCCGAACTCGGTGAGCACCGGTGTCAGCGCGGCGCGCAGACCGTGACGGTAGATGACCCGTCGCTCACTCAGGCCTTTTGCCCGCGCCGTGCGGATGTAGTCTTCGCCCAGCACGTCCAGCATGGAACCGCGCGTGAGTCGCGAATAGATCGAGGCGGTGACTAGGGCGATGGTGAACCAGGGCAGGATCAGGTGCCGCGCCCATTCGGCCGGGTCCTGGGTAAGGCTGATGAAGCCGGTCACCGTGAAGAAGTTGAAGCCCAGCCGGTGCAGCTCGAAGAAGAACACCAGCAGAAAGAGCTCGCCGAGAAGGAACGTGGGCATGGAGTAGAAGAACAGCGCGAAGGCGGTGACGCTGCGGTCGGCGAGCGTGCGCGGGTGCCTAGCCGCGAGCACGCCCGAGGCAACGCCGATAATGAGCCAGATCAGAGCTCCGCCCACTGCCAGCGACGCGGTCACGGGGAGATCCTGGCCGATGATGGTCGTGACCGGCTCACCGCCCACGTACGAGTAGCCGAGGTTCCCGTGCAGCAGGCGCGAGAGATAACGGCCGTACTGGACGATGACCGGCTGGTCGAGCCCGAGGTTATGGCGGACGGCTGCGAGTGTCTGGGCGTTGGCCAACCTCCCGGCGATGAGGCGAGCGGGGTCGTTGGGGGCGACGAAGTACAAGATGAACACGACTGTCACCACCACCCAGAGCACGATCGCCCCGAAGGCGATACGCCGTGCGAGAAAGCGCGTCATACTGCGCTGTCCTCGTCGGTCGTGCTCAGCACGGCGGTGGCGGTGAAAATGCCGGCGGATTTGCGGGTGAACAGACGGTTGTATCGCGGGTCGAAGGCATCGCGGACGCTGTCACCTAGGAGGTTGAAGGCGAGCGTCGTGGCGAGTAGGGCCAAGCCGGGGAAGATCAAGTACCACCAGGCCACCTGGTAGTACTGCAGGGCCTCCGACAGCATGTCTCCCCAGCTCGGGGTTGGCGGAACGATCCCGATCGAGAGGAACGAGAGGGTCGCTTCGAAGACGATCGATGCCGGGATCAGAAGCGTCAGGTAGACGATCACCGGGGCGAGCACGTTGGGCAAGATGTCAACGAACATGATGCGCAGGTTGCCGGCGCCGAGCGCGTGGGCGGCCTCGACGAACTCCTTCTCCTTGATCGAGAGCACCTGGCCTCGCACTATCCGGCCGACCGAGGCGAACGAGAAGAACGCGATCACCCCGATGATCACCAGCAGACGGTCGCTGTTGCCGACGACCGACACGAGGGCGATGGCGAAGATCAGATAGGGCAGCGACAGCACGGCATCCATGAAACGCGCCAGGATCGTGTCCACCACCCGGCCGAAGTAGCCGGCCGCGAGGCCGATGACCACACCCACGGCGGTGGCCAGCGAGCTTGCCACGACGCCGACTAAAAGCGAGATCCGGGCCCCGTAGAAGATGCGGACGAGCACGTCACGCCCCAGCTCGTCCGCGCCAAGCAGGAAGTGATGGCCGGGACCGACCGGTATACCTGCAGGAGAGCGGCCGAAAGAGTACTGGGTGTCAGGGCCGTGACCGGTCAGGTGCGCCACCAGCGGGGCGAGGATCGCCATCAGGGCGATGAGCACGATGACGACGCTCGAAGCGATGGCCGCCCGGTCGTGCCGCAGCCTCTCGAAGGCCAGCCGCCAGGGGCTACGGCCCTCGATGGTCTTGGCTGCGCCGATTGCGGTGACCGTCTCGGCGTCGGGGCCGCCGATCTCTACGATCATCCCCTGAGTCACGGTGTGTCCCAGGGGATGGCAGAGTGGTCGCCGCCGCGCATCGGGACGGCAGGCCCGCCGAGCGAGGCGACATTGGTCACCTTTGGCGGCGGTGCTCCGGGGAGTTCTTCACGGTCGGCGAGCGGGAAGTGGCACGCGACGCGGTGCCCGAAGCTGTCGCCGAGCCGCGGCTCGAGCACGGGCATCTCCTCGGCACATCGGGTCTGAGCCTTCGGGCAGCGTGGGTGGAACCTGCACCCACGCGGGGGGTCGATGGGTGAGGGGACATCGCCACCCAGCACGGTGCGCGTGCGGCGGTCGGCTTCGTCGGGGTCTGGCACCGGGATGGCAGACTGGAGTGCCTTCGTGTAGGGATGGCGAGGCCGACTGTAGAGGTCGTCGCGTCCGGCCACCTCCACTATCTGCCCAAGGTACATCACCGCGACGCGATCGCTCACATGGCGCACGACCGAGAGGTCATGGGTGATGAACACGTAGGTGAGGTGGAACTCGTCCTGGAGGTCGGCGAGGAGGTTGATCACCTGGGCGCGGACCGACACGTCGAGGGCGGACACGGGCTCGTCGGCCACGATAAGTTCTGGCTGGAGCGCGAGGGCGCGTGCCACCCCGATCCGCTGGCGTTGGCCTCCCGAGAACTCCGCGGGGAACCGGTTGTAGTGTTCGGGGTTGAGCCCCACCAGTTCCATGAGGTGCTGCACCCGTTGCTTCCGCTGATCTGTGCTGGTCTTTGGCTCGTGGATGGTGAAGGGATCGCCGATGATGGACCCGACCCGCCGGCGAGGATTGAGCGAGCTGTAGGGGTCCTGGAAGATCATTTGCATGCGTCGGCGGTAGGGACGCAGTCGCCTGCGGCTCAAGCGCGAGATGTCCTCGCCATCGATGAGCACGGTGCCCGATGTCAGGTCGACAAGCCGCGTGATGCAACGTGCCACGGTCGACTTCCCGCAGCCTGTCTCCCCTACGAGGCCCAGAGTCTCGCCGCGCACGACCTCCATAGTCACATCGTCGACAGCATGCACGACGTCAGAGCTGCGTTGCAGGAGCCGGCCTGTACGAACCGGGAAGTGCTTGGTGACCCCCTCGAGGCGGACGAGGGCATTCGGTTGCGAGCCCAGTTGGGACCGGGAGCGCGATGTCATCACAGTTCGTCCTTGCCCGGATCGGTAACCGGGCTGTCAGCTACGGCCACCGGCGCCGAGCTGCCCTCTGCCGCAGAAGCGGCGTGCCGCCGCATGTCTGTCTCCGCGGATGACCCGGTGAGGTCGGCTGGCAGCCAGCAGGCCGAGCGATGGACCGAAGTGTCAACAAGGCGCAGAGGTGGTGAGCCGGTACGGCACTTGGGCATCGTGAAGGCACAGCGCGGATGAAAGGGGCACCCCGAGGGTGGGTTGATGAGGCTGGGTGGCTGCCCCGCGATAGACGGCAAGCGCTGTCCCTCCTGGCCGCTCTGGGGCAGCGAGTTGAGCAAAGCGGAGGTGTAGGGGTGGTGCGGGCTGTAGTAGATGCTTCGTGTGCCAGCGGTTTCCATCACCTTGCCCGCGTACATGATCATGACCTCGTGGGCCATGTCGGCGATGATCCCGAGGTCATGGGTGATCAGGATGACGGAGATACCAAGCTCCTCCTGGAGGTGCTTGATCAGCTCCATGATCTGCGCCTGCACGGTGACGTCTAGCGCCGTGGTCGGCTCGTCGGCCACCAGCAGCGCCGGGTTGAGAGCGAGCGCCATCGCGATCATCGCTCGCTGGCGCATGCCGCCGGAGAACTGATGGGGGTAGTCGTTGACCCGCTCCTCGGGACGGGGGATGCCGACCAGGCCGAGCAGCTCCACGACGCGTGCGCGCGCCGCCGGCTTGTCGACGTCCTGATGGGTTCGGATCATCTCCATGATCTGCCACCCCACTCGGTAGTAGGGGTGGAGGCTCGACATCGGGTCCTGGAAGATCATCCCGATCTTCGCCCCGCGTACCGCGCGGAGCTCGGCCGGGGACATGGTGAGCAGGTCTTTCCCCTCGAGGAAGGCTCGGCCGGACACTCTGGCCCCGACCGTAAGGCCTACCGTCGTTTGGACGGCGACGCTCTTGCCCGAGCCCGACTCGCCGACGATGCCCAGCGTCTGACCGGAGTCCACCGCGAAGCTGATGCCCCTCACGGCTTCGACGACTCCGTCGGGAGTGGGGAACGAGACGACAAGATTCTCCACTTCGAGCAGCAAGCCATTCACTCCCTAGGTAAGGAAGCCCAGCCGATAGGCCGACGTGCTGCCAGAAGGACGACTACCGGCAACTTTTGTCGCACGTTACTTGGCCCACCTGCTCGCCTATCTCCTGAGGCTCAAAATCGAATCAACTCTATGTGCGGCGGTAGGAAAAGGTGACATCAGTGAGAAGATGTGAGCCCCGGCACCCGAGGGTGCCGGGGCTCACTCAGACCTGGCCTCTTGCCAGCCTCGCCTGACTACTTACCGCCGGTGAGCCAGACGTTGGTGATGTCGCAGTTTTCCGTCCACACGTTGAAGTAGCAGTTGTGGAGGTTGCTAGAGTGGTAGACGGACACCTTCTGTGCGGCGATGGGCACCACAGCGGCGTCGGCCATGATCTGCTTTGCGGCATCCTGCCAGTAGACCGTGGCCTGGCTCGTCGAGGTGGCGGACTCGGCTTTGTCGATGTTGGAATTCACCGTCGAGCTGTTGTAGTCGCCGTAGTCGACGCTGTTGGGCCCGTAGGTGCGGCCGTCGAAGAGCGGCTCGATGATGGAGCGCCCATTGTTGCCCAGCCAGTCCGGGATCCATCCAGGCTCTGCGATGTCCCAGGACCCCGACTTCGTGGCGGTCACGTTCTCCAGGTACTTCGAATAGAAGTCGCTCGCCGTCGCAGAGATCAGGTTGACCTTGAAGCCGGCAGCCTGAAGGGCTGACTGGTCGGTCTGGGCGATCTGCGGGTGAACGGTGTTCGTGCGGTACACCAGGTTCAGCGTGATCTGCCCCGGTGAGTAGCCAGCTTGGGCGAGGAGCGCCTTGGCCTTGGTCGGATCACCGTTGTTGCCCGTCGTCGGGTACGGGTTGTAGCCCGGGACGTTCCCGACGCTGCCGCCCGGGATCACCTGATTGAGCGGCTGGGAGATCACCGAGCCGCCGTAGACCTCTGAGTCCGCCGTCTTGTTGAAGGCGTACTCGAGGGCCTGGCGTACGGGCAGCTTGCTGAGGGCTCCCCCGTTGTTCGGGCTCAGGAAGTTGATCACTATGTAGGGGTTGATGGTGAGGAAGTTGCTCGCGCCCTGCGGGCCGATCACGAGGTCCGGGTCGTGACTCGCCACCATGCCGGCCAGCTGCGAGGTGTCGACGTTCTGGTCCCATTCCATTTGGGCTGTGCCGGCCTGGATCTGCTGCACGGCGGCAATCGGTGTGTTGGCCACGCCCTCCTCGATGTTGACTTTGTTCACGTACGCATGGCGCAGGGGGTCACTGGACGCGACCCAGGCCGGGTTGCGCACCAGGACAATGCTCCTGTTGGGGTTGTAGCTCTGGACCTTGTAGGGCCCGTCGGACAGGAAGTGCTGGGCCAAGTCGGTGCTTCCGGGCAGGTACTTGAGGTCCTCGACCGGCGCCGGCGACGAGAACGTCATCGCCAGGATGTTGATGAAGTCCGAGGCCGGTTGGGTGAGCGTGAACTGCACCGTCTCGGGACCGGTGGCCTTCACTCCTGCGACGTTGTGGGTCTCGATGTAGTTCTTGATGGCCGTTACGGTGCCGCTAACGTTGGTGAACCCGTTGCAGTAGCTCTGCATTCCGACGATCGTCGCCTCGAAGTACCCCGGCGCGCCGACAGGGTTGACCGGATTGCACAGGCGTTTCATGCCCAGAACCTCGTCGGCGGCAGTCACCTGACGAGGTGGGCTGGTGTTCCACTTGGCGCCCGAACGGATCGTGATGGTGTAGGTCTTGCCGCCGTTGGTGATAGCAGGCATGCCCGTCGCCAGGTCCGGTACCGGGTTTATCTGACCTGCGGTGGTGGAGGCCGTCGGATATTGGTAAAGCTGCCGGGAGATCGCCCGCAGCAGCGTGTAGGTGGTGTCGTAGTAAGCGGACGCGGTGTCGAAGTGGTCCACGTCGCTGCTCCCGACGACCGTGAGCGTTCCGCCGCGCGTGGCACCTGTGGCTGTAGGCGCAGTCGAGCTGCTTGAGGAGCATGCTGCAAGGAGCAGCGCCGCCATCGCGGTGCTGGCGCCGATCATCACCAACGTCTTGGTCCGTCGCACGATGTACCTCTCGCTTTCTCGGCCGGTTTGCGCCGTGTTTCGGCGATCGCAGCAGATGACAAAAATGTTACTGTTCTGAAGTGTCTTAGCGCTGGAATGCCCACTGGTCGCGTTGCTTGCTGTCGCCCGTGGGCTCATCGCAGCGTAGACCGGTCTTGAGCCGTTGGCCCCTTTGGCGCCGTGGGCCGAGGTCTCAAACCCATTCTCTTCAAGACGGTGGGTCCCCATCCCACTACTGGGCGTGACCCGTGCCGGTTGAGCCTGCGCTTATCAGCACAGCCTCTACACTCGGCAGGTGGCCAGAGACGCAGCTTCTGGCCGTTCAAGATGGTCGGGCCGTCCGAGGCCGGCGGCCAGGTCGTCGGGCCAAGCTCGGGAACCTGATGCTCGGGCGGCCGGCGTTCGCGGCCGTGGTGGGAGGGGACGCTACAAGGACAATCCTTATAGAGACAATAAGGACAAACGCTACAAAGAGAACAAGGACAAAGAGCCGTACCGGGGAAATGGCGCGCGGCGTCAGGGCGTGGCAAGGGGGAGAGAGCGTCCTGATCGTCCAGCCAAAGGTGATTCACCTCGCGCCCCTGTCAGTAGATCGGCCCCCTTTCCAGGCAGATCCTCGCTGAGCAGACCCCCTGCAAGCAGGCGAGGGACAGGGATGTCCCCAGGGAGAAGATCCCCGGCAGGCACGCCCCGGGAAGCGAGGCGACCGTCGAGGAAGCCTCCTGTCGCAGCACACAGGCCCCAAGCAGGCAGGCCTTCGCCAGCAGGTCGAGCCCAAACCGCGAAGCGGCCAACGGGGGCGAGCTTCCCGCGCACGTGGGGGAGCGTGGCCCGAAGAGGCGCACGCTCGATGGCAGTTACCGGCACCGAGCCGGCACCGCCGCCCGTTCGACACTCCGGCCCACCACCACCTCGGCGCCGCCAAGAAGAGTGGGTGCTGGAGGAGCCGGCCAACACAGATGCGCCCTCAGCGTCGACTATCGGATACCTGGAGGGAGCTCCGCACCGGCGGGCAGAGCCGCGTCCGGAAACGGTGCGGGCCGAGCGTTCCGCTGCAAAGAGCAGAGGCACCTCGCGGCAGCGCCGGGCGACCGAGGAGGTCACCCTTCCTCGAGACGTCACAGAAGAGCTTGCGACCGCAGTGGGGCGTGAGCGCGCACGAGACCTTGCCGACATGATGGCGCTTGCTACGCGCGCGTACGACCGTGACCGCTATCCAGAAGCGTTGCGCATCACCCGGGTCCTAGTCGAGGTGGTGCCGGAGTCGGCCGCAGCCCGCGAGCTGCACGGGCTGGTGTGTTACCGGCTCGGGCGCTGGCGGGAGGCCGCACGACACCTAGTGGCGGCGAGGACTCTGTCCGGCGACGACCCGAGCCAACTGCCCGTGATCATGGACTGCTGCCGGGCGCAGGGGCAGCACCGCAAGGTCGAGGCGCTGTGGGAGGAGCTGCGCTCTTTCTCGCCTCCCGCTGACGTGCTGTCCGAGGGTCGCCTGGTCCTCGCCGCATACCGGGCCGATCGGGGTGAGCTCGACTCGGCGATCGATCTGCTGGTATCTGCCGGAGCGGGGCGCAATCTGCGTCGTCCGGCCGACCGCCACCTGCGGCAGTGGTACGTGCTCGCCGACCTGTACGAACGTGCCGGTGATCTGCCGCACGCGCGCCAGCTGTTCGCCCGAGTGGCGGCATCTGACCCTGACCTCGCCGACGCGCGGCAGCGACTGTCCGAGCTGGGCGCTCAGGCCGCTCCGGCTCCTAAAGCTGGGCGCTCAGGCCGCTCCGGCTCCTAGAGTCGAGCAGGTGACCGCTGGGCTCGTCGACCTGCGAAGCGACACCGTCACGAAGCCGACCTCCGAGATGCGCCGCGCTATGGCTGAGGCGGAGGTTGGCGACGACGGCTACGGTGAGGACCCGACCGTCCACGCTCTCGAAGAGACCTATGCGCAGCGCGTGGGGAAAGAAGCCGCGCTGTTCGTGCCCTCTGGCACTATGGCCAACCAAGTGGCCCTGCGCGTGCTGTGCCTTCCAGGGACGCTCGTCGTCGCCGGCCGACGCCAGCACATCGTCATCTACGAAGCCGCCGCCGGGGCGCGAAACGCCGGGGCGCAGTTTCATCTGGTCGACGACGACGACGGACGACTCGATCCCGAGGACGTTTCATGGGCGATCGAGGCCTCAGCTCACCACCAGCCGGCGGTCGGTCTCGTGTGCGTGGAGCAGACGCACATGCCCGCGGGTGGCGTGCCCTGGAGCATCGAGGATCTCCGGTCTGTCGCGGCGTCGGCGGCGGGCATTGCGTTGCACATGGACGGCGCGCGGCTCTTCAACGCCGAGGTGGCTACCGGCGTAAGCGCGCAGCGGTTCGCTGCCGAGGCCACGACGGTGATGACCTGCATGTCGAAGGGGCTTTGCGCGCCGATCGGCTCGTTGTTGGCAGGGCCGGCGGAGGTGATTGGTTCCGCCCGACTCGAACGTCAGCGACTCGGCGGCGGGATGCGCCAGGCGGGCGTGATTGCCGCGGCGGGCCTGGTGGCCCTTCGCACGATGGTCGACCGCCTATCCGAGGACCACCGAAGGGCACGGCGTATCGCCGAGGCCGTGGCGGAACGTTGGTCTGGCTGCGGCCTCGACCCGGCATCGGTGCGTACGAACATCGTCGTGTTTGCCCACGACGATGTTTCGGCGCTGCTCGGTCACCTTCTCGCCGAGGGGGTCCAGGCCGGCACGATCGCCCCGGGGGTTTGCCGGCTGGTCACCCATCACGATGTGGACGACGCCGGCATCGAGCGAGCCATAGAGGCGATCGCCACCGCCCCGTAGGAGAACTGCCCCGTAGAAGCGGTGCGGGCAACTCCAGGCGGGCTTAGCGTTCGGTGGCATGACCTTCGGCCTGGGAGTCGTGCTGTGTCGCCCGGTAGGCTCGGTGACATGACCACAGACATCGAGGAATTACTCGGCGACGAGGCCGAGTCGCTGCTCAGCCACCAGTGCAAGGGCGTGACGGTGGACGAGCTCTCGCTCCCCGGTCCCGACTACATAGAGAGGGTCGTGGTGGCGTCCGATCGCCCGATCCCCGTAGTCAGGAACCTCGCCGCCCTCTACGCCCACGGGAGGCTCGGTGGAACTGGGTACCTGTCGATCCTCCCGGTGGATCAGGGGATCGAGCACTCCGCGGCAGCGAGCTTCTCCAAGAACCCTGCCTACTTCGACCCGGCGAACCTCGTGGAGCTGGCCCTAGCCGCCGGTTCTTCGGGCATCGCCACGACCCTCGGGGGCCTGGGAATCGTGGCCCGGCGCTACGCGCATCGCATCCCGTTCATCGTCAAGCTCAATCACAATGACTTCTTGCACTACCCGAACCGCTATGACCAGGTGATGTTCGGTTCGGTCCGCCAGGCCGCCGGCCTCGGTGCGCTGGGAGTCGGAGCCACGATCTACTTCGGCTCCGACGAGTCCGACCGCCAACTCTCCGAGGTCCGTACAGCCTTCGAGCAGGCTCACGACCTGGGGCTCTTCACGGTGCTGTGGTGCTACCTGCGCAACGCTGCCTTCAAGACCCCCGACGCCGACTACCACGTGGCGGCCGACCTTACCGGGCAGGCCAACCACATCGGGGTCACCATCGAGGCCGACCTGATAAAGCAGAAGCAACCGGAGAACAATGGCGGTTATCAGGCGCTGTCGTTCGGACGCACCGACCCTCTCGTCTACGACCAGCTCACTACGGACAACCCGATCGACATGACGCGCTGGCAGGTCCTCAACTGCTACGCGGGGCGCGTGGGGCTCATCAACTCCGGTGGCGAGTCGAAGGGCTCCGGTGACCTGGCCCAGGCTGTGCGAACCGCTGTCATCAACAAGCGAGCGGGGGGCACAGGGCTGATCGTCGGTCGCAAGGCCTTCCAACGGCCCATGGCAGAGGGTGTCGGGCTCCTCCACGCCGTCCAGGACGTCTTCCTGGACGACTCGATCACGATTGCGTGATCCGTTGAGGATGCTTGTCCGCTGAGGGCCCTGGCCAGGGCGGTATGCTCGTCATAGAAGCCGCAACGATGCGCAGCGTGCCCTGAAGCGGCGGGCGATGACTTCGGCCGCTTTTGCAGGATGCGTAGATACGGAGGACAAGTGGCCACCGCCACGCAGGCACACACGACGGAGCTGGACCGGGTGGTCATTCGGTTTGCGGGGGATTCCGGTGACGGAATTCAGCTGACCGGGACACAATTCACCACGGTCAGCTCCCTTTTCGGTAACGACACCGCCACACTTCCCGATTTCCCGGCTGAGATCCGGGCTCCGGCCGGGAGCCTGGCAGGGGTCTCCGCGTTCCAGGTCCACATCTCGGACCACGACATCCTCACTCCGGGCGACTCACCGAGCGTGCTGGTGGCGATGAACCCGGCTGCGTTGAGGGCCAACCTCCCCGCGGTCGTCCGCGGAGGAACGCTGATCGTGAACGTCGACGCCTTTGACGAGCGCTCCTTCGAGAAAGCCGGCTACTCGTCCAACCCGTTGACCGACGGCAGCCTCGCGGGCTTCACGGTCCACGAGGTCCCGATGACCTCGTTGACAATGGAGGTGGGCAAGCAGGCCGGGGTGAAGCCGCGAGAAGCGGAGCGTGCCAAGAACTTCTTCGCCCTGGGCCTAGTCAGTTGGCTCTACAGCCGTCCGGTCGAGGGAACCCTCGAATGGATCGCCAAGCGTTTCGCGAAGTCGCCGGCGATCGCTGACATCAACGCCCGTGCGTTTCGTGTCGGGCATGCCTTCGGCGAGACCGCTGAGCTGTTCGAGTCGAACTACCAGGTGCATCCCGCCGCGCTCGAGCCGGGCACCTATACGAACATCACCGGCAGCACTGCCCTCGCCTGGGGTCTCATCGCCGCGTCTCGGCAGGCTCGGTTACCGCTGTTCTTGGGCTCCTACCCGATCACGCCCGCGTCGGACATCCTCCACGAGCTGGCGAAGCATAAGGAGTTCGGCGTGCGGACCTTCCAGGCCGAGGACGAGATAGCCGCGGTCGGCGCCGCCATCGGCGCGGCGTTCGGCGGGTCGCTGGGCGTGACCAGCACGAGCGGCCCCGGCATCGACCTGAAGTCCGAGTCGATAGGTATGGCCGTCAGCCTCGAGCTCCCGCTGGTGGTGGTTGACGTCCAGCGCGGTGGACCCTCCACGGGGCTGCCCACCAAGACCGAGCAGTCAGATCTGCTACACGCAATGTACGGGCGGCACGGCGAGTGCCCGGTCCCGATCGTGGCGGCACGTACGCCGTCGCACTGCTTCGAGGCCGCCATCGAAGCAGTGCGCATCGCGCTGGTTTACCGCACGCCGGTGCTCCTGCTCTCCGACGGCTACCTGGCGAATGGGGCCGAGCCGTGGCGTCTGCCGGACATCGCCTCATTGCCCGATCTCCGAGTGGAGTTCGCCACCCAGCCGAACCACACCGACGAAGACGGCCGCAGGGTCTTCTGGCCCTATCTTCGCGACGAGCGCACGCTGGCGAGGCCTTGGGCAATACCGGGCACGCCGGGGCTCGAGCACCGAATCGGCGGGCTGGAGAAGCTGGACGGCTCCGGGGAGGTCTCCTACGACCCGGAGAACCACGAGAAGATGGTCCATCTGCGCGCGGCCAAGGTAGCCGGGATAGCCGCGGACATCGCACCGGTCGAGGTCGACGACCCCGACGGGATCGGCGGGGCGCCGTTGCTCGTGCTCGGATGGGGTTCCACGTTCGGCGCGATCGCGACAGCTGTGGGCCGGGTCCGCGAGAGGGGCCTCGATGTCGCCCACGCCCATCTCGTCCACCTCAACCCGTTCCCGGCGAACCTGGGCGAGGTCCTCGAGTCCTACCCGAGCATTCTCGTTCCCGAGGCGAACCTCGGTCAGCTGGTCAAGCTGGTGCGCGCCGAGTTCCTCGTCGATGCCAAGTCGCTCACGAAGGTCCAGGGGGTGCCGTTTCACGCGGCTCAGATCGAGGACGCCGTGCTCGAGATGCTGGGGGTGGACGCCGGCGCGAGCCTTCAGACGCAGGACGTGGCCAGCTGATGACCGACACCGCGCTTCCCGTCACGACGCGCAAGGACTGGACCTCCGACCAGGAGGTCCGGTGGTGCCCCGGGTGCGGCGACTACTCGATCCTCGCCGCGATGCAGATGCTTCTGCCCGAGCTCGGAGTGCGCCGAGAGAACACGGTGTTCGTCTCGGGGATCGGGTGCGCGGCACGATTCCCGTACTACATGAACACTTACGGTATGCACGCTATCCACGGGCGGGCGCCTGCGGTCGCCACTGGACTCGCCGTCACCCGTCCTGATCTAGACGTGTGGGTCGTCACCGGTGACGGGGACGGATTGTCGATCGGAGGGAACCACCTCATACATGCCCTACGGCGGAACGTGAACCTGACCATCCTGCTCTTCAACAACCAGATCTACGGCCTCACCAAGGGCCAGATCTCTCCGACCTCCGAGCGCGGCAAGGTAACCAAGTCGACACCGTTCGGGTCTCTAGATACTCCGTTCAACCCGATCAGCCTGGCGTTGGGGGCGGAGGCAACGTTCGTGGCGCGTACCCATGACATGGACCGCAAGCACATGCAGGAAATGTTCCGCCGTGCCCACGACCATGTCGGTGCCGCCTTCGTGGAGATCTACCAGAACTGCAACGTCTTCAACGACGGCGCCTTCGAGAAGATCACCGGCCGCGACTCTCGGGCGGACAACCTCATACCGCTCGTTCACGGCGAGCCGATCCGTTTCGGTGCCGACGGCAGGCATGGCGTGGTGTTCGAAGCCGATGGGCAGATGCGAGTCTGCGAGGTGGCGGAGGTGGGGGAGGACAGGTTGCTCGTGCACGACGAGCGTCGTGAGGATCCCGGTCTGGCTCTCCAGCTCTCGCGGCTGGCGCGTGGGCCCTATGAGCCGACCCCGATCGGGGTGTTCCGGGCCGTCGAGCGCACCGAGTACACAGAGGCCATGAGCCGCCAGCTGCTCGAAGCCGAGCAACGCAAGGGCCTGGGTGACCTGGATGGGCTGTTGGCCTCAGGCGGGACGTGGACTGTGGAGGACGGCGGCTCCTAGGGCGCTTCGAAGTTCGCGGTGCTCCCGAGCGGGTGCGGCTTGCCGAGTAGGTAGCCCTGTACCAGGTCGCAGCCGGTGCGCCGCAGCTCGGCAAGCTCGAGCTCGGTCTCCACACCTTCGGCGGTGACGATCAGTCCCAGGGAGTGGGCCAGCTCGACCACCGCGCCGATCATCGACAAGCTCTGGGTGTCGTGACCCAAGCGCGAGACGAAGCTTCGGTCGATCTTCAGGTCGTCGACAGGGAGCTCGGCCAGGTACGACAGCGAGGAGTACCCGGTTCCGAAGTCGTCTATCGCGAGGCGCACACCGAGCGCCTTCAGGGCCGTCAGCGCGACGCGAGACCCCTCGTCGCTCGTGACGAGGATGCTCTCGGTAAGTTCCAGGGTCACGGCGGCCGGCGGAAGCCCGGCGCGTTCGAGCGCTTCGCGCACATCGTCCACCAGGTCCGCGTCGGCCAGCTGGCGTCCGGAGACGTTGATGGACACGCCGACGTCGTGCCCGGCATCTCGCCAGGCGCGGCAGTCGCTACAAGCGGTCTCGAGGACCCATCTGCCGATGTCGACGATCAATCCTGTGTCTTCAGCGATGGGGATGAACTCGACGGGCGCCACCGGCCCGAGGTCGGGATGGCACCACCGCAGGAGGGCCTCCATTGTGACAACGCGCTGCGAGCGGAGGTCAGTCACCGGCTGGTAGTGGATCTGTAGCTCTCCGTGCTTGAGCGTCCTGTGGAGCGCGTTCGCGAGCTCGGCGCGCCTAGAACTGGCTTCGTCGATGGCCGGCTCGTAGAGCACGTGACGCGCCCGGCCGCGTCGTTTGGCCAGGTGCATCGCAGCGTCAGCCTGCGACATGACGACCTCCGCATCGTCGCCGGGCCGGCCGATCGCGATCCCTATGCTCGCGGAGGCGAACAGCTCTCGTGCCGCGACGGCAAACGGCTCTGAAAGTGCTTCGATAACGCGCTCCGCCACGGCGGCAGCCTCGGTCTGTGGGGCGGTGAGATCCTCGCAGAGCAAGACGAACTCGTCACTGCCGAAGCGCGCGGCGGTGTCGGTGGGACGAACGAGTTTCTGGAGCCTTCTGGCCACCTGCATGAGAAGACCATCGCCTGAGGAGTGCCCGACCGCGTCGTTCACGGACTTGAAGTGGTCCATGTCGACGAAGAGCACCGCCACCGCTGTCTCGCGTCGCTTCGAGGCCATCAGGGCGTGCGAGAGCCGGTCGAGTAGAAGCGTCCGGTTCGCCAGTCCTGTCAGGGGGTCGTGGAGCTGCTGATGAGTGAGGCGTGCCTGACCTGCTGCGAGCTCGGACTGCAGTCGCCGCTGCTCGACGTCGAAGTGCTTCGCCATCCCGACCAACGAGGCGTCGCATCCCGCTCGCGCTACATCCACGGCCTCGGCAACCGTCGCAGCGTCGGTGCCCAGGCCCCCAGCCTCCGCGTAGATCACCTCGATGATGGCCGATCTCCAATCCAAGTTCAGCTTGGTCAGCTCGGCGAGGGACATGATGCCGTGCAGGGGGACCGTTCCCTGCCCCTTCCACGTGGCGTCCTCCTCGGGGGTAGTCGGGTCGCCGGTCACCAAGTACTTGGAGAACGTGGTGGTGGCGAAGGACCCGATGCGCATTATGTCCTGCGCGATTCGGTCGTTCTGGCCGGCGCTCCAGGTAGCTGCGCCGTTACTGGATTGCCGCCATTGGCGCGCCATGATGTCGCCCACGTCCGTGACACGCGCCGCTAGCGCCCTGCCGAGAGCGACGCGAGCGGCGGAGACGGACGTCTCTTTGCTCGGGGCCGTGGCCGGACGCGTGAGGGACGACATCTCAGCGCCCGCCTCGAGGCCTGAGGAAGCGGTGAGAAGCCCGCGCATTGGTGACGTGGCTGAGTTCAGCAACCCTCACGTTGGAGTAATCGACCAGCGTCGCTGGCGCCTTGAGCCCCTGAGGTGATGCCGGCCCGAGCCTCCGTAAGGCGCTCGGTATGCGCCTGCGCTCGTGTGATCGCGCTCAACCGGGCCACCCCTTGCGCCGATACCCCGAAGGACACCTGGCCCGCGAGGTGGGCTGTGGTGTCTTTCGGGGGCAGAGGAACGGGGCGCACGCGGCGATGCCGTGGCCCTTGGCTACGGCCGAGGGCGTCGCCGCGTCCCCCGTTTCCTCTCAGTTTCGTGAAGGGTCAGCTGTGTTGAGCGGTCAGGGGTCCGAAGGGCTCACCCGACCACCGGTCTGAAGACCATGCCGGTTCGCGGCTTGGGGTGGAAGTGGGTGCTCTTTGGCGGCATGCGCCTGCGCTCGTGTGCCCAGTTCGATATCTGCGCAACCGTGACCGGCCGCAGCAGCAACGTAGCGTCAGCATCGCCTCCGGTCACGGCCCGAACGGCGTCGCGCCAGTCGTAGCTGAATGTCGGAATGACACCAGCGACTTCGTCCAACGCCAGTGCGACGAGGCTCGAGTCGAGGTTCGACCCCGCGACCCTGGACGCCTCGGGCCGTGGCGTGAGGGCCCACGTACCGTCACGCGTGACGAGTGCGAGCGTCCCGGAGCGAACCAGCTCGCCGGCGAGGTCCTCGGCCACGTCCCCGGCGAGCTCGCAATCGAACCAACGGCCCATCACCTGGAGGAGCTCGATGCCGGGCGGAACTCGGCTCAGCACCCGGTGGACGGCTCCCACCGAGAGTTGAGCCTCACTGAGCTCCACGACGAGAGCCATCACCAGGTCGTAGTCGCCGGGCGCACCGTCTCTCGCAGAGCGACGCTCGGCTTGGTACGCGACGGCGGTCTCGTAGCGGTGGTGACCATCAGCGATGACCACCGGTGCCTGCGCCACACCCTGTGAGATCGACTCGATGGCAGCAGGGTCGTCGATCACCCACAGCTGGTGGACGGTGCCGGAGTCGTCCGTCGCGGTGCGCCCGGGTGGCCCTAGCGGCTCGTAGGCCTTGGTCAGACCTTCCGTGAGCGACAGGCCCCAAATCGGGGAGAGGTTGGCGTGACATGCGCGCAACAGGTCCAAGCGGTCGCCGATGTCCTTTCGGATCGTCTGCTCGTGGGGCACGACGTCCCCGTCGCGTGGTTCGCACGCCAAAGCTCCGATGATCCCGGTCGTCGTGCCGCCGCCAGGTCCGGTCATCCTGTAGGGGTACATGGACGGGGCCTCGTCACGCCGGAGGAGGCCCTCCTCCACCCACGAGCTGAGCAATCGCGCAGCCGTCCGGTACCTGTCCAACCCCGAGAGAGCGTCCTCCACGGGCAGCTCGACGTGGATCGAGTTCGCCCGGTGACGTGAAGCGAGCTTCGCCCTCTCCTCAGGGCCGACGACGTCGTAGGGGGGGGCGACGACTTCGTCGAGTGGTACCGAGGGGTCGTAGCGAAGGGCGGTGAAGGGCTCGAATCTCGGCACGGACAGATGCGTACCACAGGAGGGCCGGTAAGGAGGGACCGACCGTCAACGTCCGATGACGAGGCGCGAGCCCGAGGTTCGCCGCGAGCTGCCCGTAGAATGCCGGCGTGTTAGCCGAGGACGCCGCAGGGGGTCCGGCGGGGAACCAAGGGGAGTCTCTCGACCGTGTGCTCACCGTCCCGAACGCCATCACGGCGGCTCGCATGGCCTGTATCCCGATCTTCGGCTGGTTGCTGTTCGGGATCCACCGCCAGACGGCGGCGGCGGTGCTGCTCGGGGTCCTCGGGGCGAGTGACTTCGCAGATGGCTTCGCTGCTCGGCGATGGCGCCAGGTCTCGACGCTCGGAAAGGTCCTCGATCCCACGGTTGACCGGCTCCTGCTCGGCACAGCGGTGATCTCGATCACCGTGCACGGGGCGGTGCCGGTGTGGTTCGGCGTCGCCACCTTGGTCCGAGAGGTGCTCGTGGCGGCGACCGTGGTCGTGCTGGCATTGCTGGGGGCGAAGCGCATAGACGTCGTATGGGTAGGCAAGGCGGGGACCTTCGGCCTGATGTTCGCCTACCCGGCGTTCCTTCTCGCGCACGGCACAGCCGGGTGGCAGCAGCCATTCGAGGTGGTGGCCTGGTTGTGTGCGGTACCCGGCCTGGTCCTGGCCTGGATCGCAGCTTTCTTCTACGTACCGGCAGCGCGGCGTGCCCTCAACGCTGGGCGTGCGCGGCGCCGTGGGATGATGCTCCCGTGAAGGCCGTGATCATGGCAGGAGGCGAGGGAGCGCGTCTTCGCCCTCTCACCTCGAACCAGCCAAAGCCCATGCTCCCCATGGCGAACAGGCCGATGATGGAGCACGTCGTGTCCCTGTTGAGGCACCACGGCTTCGACGATGTGGTCGTGACCGTGGCGTTCATGGCGAACGTCGTGCGTAGCTATTTCGGGGACGGCTCGGAGTTCGGCGTGCGCATGGTGTACGCCACCGAGGAAGCACCCCTCGGGACGGCGGGTTCTGTCCGAAACGCCCGAGAGCAGCTCGACGAGCGTTTCGTCGTCATTTCCGGCGACGTCCTCACAGACATGGACCTTGGATCGGTGCTCGACTACCACGTCTCGAAGGGTGCTCTGGCCACGATCGGTCTCAAGGCGGTCGAGAACCCTCTCGAGTTCGGGATCGTCATCACCCGCGACGACGGATCGATCGAGCGGTTCCTCGAGAAGCCCAGCTGGGGCCAGGTGTTCAGCGACACCGTGAACACCGGCGTGTACGTGCTCGAACCGGAGATCTTCGACTTCATCCCCGAAGGCAGGCCCTCGGACTTCTCCGAGGAGGTGTTCCCCGCGGTTCTCGCCGCGCAAAAGCCCCTCTTCGGCTACGTCGCCGGGGGGTATTGGGAGGACGTCGGCACGCTCGGTGCGTACCTGCGAGCGCATCAGGACATCCTCGACGAGAAGGTCCGTGTCGAGATCGCCGGTTTTCCGCTGCGCCCGGGGGTGTGGCTCGGCAAAGGCGCTGAGGTCCAGCCGTCGGCCACCATCAGTGGCCCGGCTGTGATCGGAGACAACTGCTACATCGGCGCCGACGCCCGAGTGGGTGAGTATTGCGTCATCGGGCCGAACGTGCGGATAGGTGAGAACGCCTCGCTGATGCGTACGGTGGTTCACGAGAACGGGTTCGTAGGTCCGATGGTCCGGCTCGACGGTTGCGTGCTGGGCCGCTCCTGTGACCTACGTCAGGGCGCGCGCTGCGAAGAGGGAGTCGTGCTCGGCGAGGAGACCTCGGTGGGTGCGCACGCCGTCATCAGGTCGGGCGTGAAGGTGTACCCGTTCAAGACCGTCGACGCCGGAGCCATCATCAACACGTCCATCGTGTGGGAGTCACGGGGCGCCCGCACGCTCTTCGGCAGAAGCGGGATCACTGGCTTGGTGAACGTCGACATCTCCCCGGACCTGGTGATGCGCCTGTCGATGGCGTGGGCGAGCACTCTCGAGAGAGGTGCGACGATCACCACCTCTCGCGACACCTCCAGGGCCGCCCGTGTGCTCAAGCGGGCGATCATGGTGGGCTGCAACACCGCGGGAGTCAACGTCGACGACCTCGAGGTCTCCACGATCCCCGTGACCCGCTTCCGGGTCCGCTCAGGACAGAGCTTGGGGGGCATCACGGTACGTCTCGTCGAGGACGACCTCCGGTCGGTGATGATCCGGTTCTTCGATTCCGACGGCATCGACGTCGCAGAAGGGACCCAGCGCAAGATCGAGCGTCTTTACCATCGTGAGGAGTTCCGCCGGGCTTTGGGGCCGAACATAGGGGACATAGGGTTCCCTGCGAGAACCCTCGAGTCCTATACCGCAGCGCTGATGAGCGCCGTCGACGTGGAGGCGATCTCACGAACGGAGTTCAAGCTCGTGCTCGACTACTCGTTGGGAACGGTGAGCTTCGTCATGCCGAACGTCCTCGGCAAGCTCGGCTCGGACGTGCTCGTGGTGAACCCATATGCCGTGACGGCCTCGGATGTCGCCAGGGAGCGTGGCTCGGCTGTGGGAAACGTTGCCGACCTCGTTCGTGCGTCAGGCGCTCACCTCGGAGCGGTAATCGACGCAGGGGGTGAGCACATAACCTTGGTCGACGACGAGGGCCGCGTCCTGAGCGACAACGAAGCGCTCTTGCTGTTGCTGGATCTCGTCGTCTCCACCACGCCCGCAGCGAGAGTGGCACTGCCTGTCGCCGCACCCATCGCGGCCGAGCGGATCTGCTCGGCTGCCGGTGCCGAGATCACCTGGACGAAGCTGTCAGCGAACGACCTGATGAAGGTCGCCAGCAGTGGGGAGGTGTGCTTCGCCGCCAGCCAGCTCGGCGGCTACATCTTCCCGGGCTTCCTTCCCGCCTTCGACGCCGTGGCCACACTGGTGCACCTGCTGGCGATGCTCAGCGCCACGGGCGAGCGCATGTCCAAGCTGAGCGACGCGCTGCCCGCCATCCACATCGCCCACGAGGAGGTCGTCACCCCTCGCGAGCAGATGGGAACCGTCATGCGGACGGTGGTCGAGCGTGTCAAGGGCAGGCCGGTCATCCTGGTCGACGGGGTGAAGCTCCCCGAACCGGACGGCTGGACGTTGGTGCTGCCCGACCCCGAGGAGCCCGTGACCCACGTGTGGGCGGAGGGACCATCTGCGCCGGTGGCCCGTGCCCGGGTGCAGGAGCAGGCCGTGCCTATCAGGCAGAGCCTGCGCTGAAGGGCCGGGCGGCGTCTGCGACGCTCCCGGCGGCGCAGTAGGGTCCCGGCCATGGTCGTGCCGTCCGAGCTGCACTACACGTCGGATCACGAGTGGTCCCGCTTCCACGAGGGACGGGTTCGGATGGGGATCACGGACTACGCGCAGGACGCGTTGGGCGACATCGTGTTTGTCTTGCTCCCCGAGGTGGGCTCGCGGGTGGAGCAGGGCGGTGTCCTCGGTGAGGTCGAGTCTACGAAGTCTGTCTCGGAGATATACGCGCCGGTGGCCGGTGAGGTCGTGGCTATCAACGGTTCGTTGGCGGACGCGCCCGAGAAGCTCAACTCCGACCCCTATGGCGAGGGTTGGATCTGTGAGATATCTCCGGTGGATTCCGACGCGTACAGCGGCCTTCTCAACGCGGCCAGCTACGAGCAGCTGATCTCGGGATGACTTGCAGCGGAACCTCGCGGGTACCAGTCGCGGGTGCCGATGGCAACTGAAAAAGGGCTTCGGGTCGAGGGGAGTTGACAGGCTAGCGTGGATGACGTGTTCTGTAACAACTGCGGGCATCGCAACCCACCCGACGCCAATTTCTGCTCATCTTGCGGGGCGGTCCTGACGTTGCCGAGCTCGGACACGACGGTGACTCTGCATTCGGTCGATCCACAAGGCGAAGCGGGCGAGGAGGAGCTCACGGTCACTCTTCCCGAGCGCCCCAGTGGGGCCGGGCTCCTGGTCGTGAAGCGCGGTCCTAATGCGGGTGCTCGTTTCGTTCTCGACGCCGAGGTGACACGGGCGGGTCGGCATCCAGAGAGCGACATCTTCCTCGACGACATCACCGTGTCCAGGCGCCACGCTGAGTTCATCCGCCAGGACTCGGGGTACGCGGTGCGCGACGTCGGCTCGCTGAACGGCACCTACGTCAACCGCGAGCGTATCGAGGAGTTCGTTCTCTCCTCCGGCGACGAGGTTCAGATCGGTAAGTTCAAGTTGGTCTACCTGGCAGCAGCAGACGAGTGAAAGATCCGAAGGCGAGCGAACCGGGGGGCACATCCTGCTTGTCCATGCCGATGTCAGAAGACGTGCCCGTGTCAGAGGACGTCCGGTGAACGGGCCACCCAGGGGTGCAGGTGCTGCGGAGGTGCGCGGAAGGGGACGGATGTGAGCGGGCGGACCTACCTGTCGATAGGGGACGTGCTCACCCTCTTGCGTCGGGAATTCCCGGACGTGACCATCTCGAAGATCCGCTTCTTGGAGAGCCAGGGGCTCGTGAACCCCGAGAGGACGCCTTCGGGGTACCGGAAGTTCTACGAGCAGGACGTGGAGCGGCTCAGGTGGGTGCTTCGCCAACAGCGCGAGCACTTTCTGCCGCTCAAGGTGATCAAAGGCCGCCTCGCGGAGGAATCCTCGACGGGCGAGGAGAACGGGCACGAGACCCCACGTGCCGAGTGTCGTCGTGCAGGGCGCGTCCCATCTCCTGGCACGGGGCCAGCGGGCGCAAAAGCACATGGGCGCGCCACCCGGGTCCTGGTGCGACAGCGACCGATCGAGCCTGAGGGCAGGGGGGACGAGGAAAGACCTGGGCCGAGCAACCCCAGCACCACCAGGTCGGTGGCGGGCCCGCAGCACCGAGACGAACGCCATGCTGCGCAAGCGGACGGTGAAGAGGTCGCAGGTCAGGAGCTGCCAGGGTTCGAGGACCGAAAGGCCGCGCGGCGCGCGCTCCCAACGGCTGTGCTCGTTGCGGGTGGGTCTCCTGATACGAGCGGGGTGCTCACGATGGCGGCATTCTCGGGAAGCAGCATGACCCTTGAGGAGCTCGCCGCAGCCAGCGGGCTCGAGGTCGCCGACGTGTCCGAGCTCGAGTCCTACGGTCTGGTCGCGAGCCGGTCGATCGGCGGGGTCGCGTATTTCGACGAGGACGCGCTCACGGTCGCCCACCTAGCAGGGAAGTTCGCTGGCTACGGCGTGGAGGCGCGTCACCTGCGCTTGCACCTGCTGGCGGTCCAGCGCGAAGCGGGCTTCATCGAGCAGATCGTGTTGCCACTGCTCAAGCAGCGCAACCCCGCCTCGAGGCAGCGAGCTCACGAGACCGTCGCCGAGCTTTCACGTCTGGGACAGGAGCTGCGCGCGGTGCTCCTGAGCAAACGCCTTCGTGAGCAGTTGGGTGGCTGACGGCTCGTCGCAGCTGCGGACGCGAGTGACGAGGAGCCAAAGGCGACCGAGGTCACTGCCGAGCCCGCAGTGAGGGAGCCTGGCCCCTTCCTCGATGCTCGAGCGCCGTGACTTGGCAGGGCCGCGCCCGGGTCCTGTGCGACCGAGAGCAGCTGGCCTCCGTTGCCGCGCGGCTCGGCACGGAGCTGTCGGAGGCGTACCCACGAGGGATGTTGCTCGTCGCCGTGTTGAAGGGGAGCACCTTCTTCCTGGCGGACTTGGTGCGCCGGACAAACGTGCCGTGCCAGGTCGATTTCCTGGGGATCTCGGCTTACACCGCGGGGACCGGACGCGTGCGGATTACGAAGGACCTCGATCAAGACGTCTGTGACCGAGACGTGGTGCTCGTGGAGGACATCGTCGACACCGGTCTCACCAGCACCTACGTCCTGGGCGAGCTGGGCCGGCGAGGTCCCGCCTCGGTCGAGGTGTGTGCCCTGTTCGATCGGCGTGTCCGCAGGATCGTTCCGGTGAACGTGCGGTTCAGAGGATTCGAGGCGGGGGACGACCTGCTCCTGGGCTACGGCCTCGATGTGGCAGGCAGATATCGCAACCTGCCTTTCGTGGCGGCAGGTGACGCACGGCTGTTGGAAAGCGACCCGGACGCGCATGTCGCGGAGCTCTACGAGCGGTAAGTTGCAGTCATGGTCGAAGTGCGGCTCAGCGCGGTGAGAGTTGACCTCCAGTCGAACACGCCCGTGTTGCTCCTGACCGAGGCTGAAGGTCTCGGCAGGACTCTGCCGATCTTCATCGGCGCGCCGGAGGCGACCGCCATCGCCTTCGCCATCCAAGGTGTCTCCCCGCCGCGCCCGATGACCCATGATCTGCTGCGCGACATGATGGAGGCTTTCGGGGCACATCTCGAGCGGGTCGTGATCACGGAACTGCGCTCAGCCACTTACTATGCGGAACTGCAGCTCAAGCGAGGCGACGGTCCTTTGACCGTGTCGAGCCGACCATCGGACGCGGTGGCTCTGGCGGTGCGAACTGGCAGCCCGCTCTACGTGGCCGACGACCTGATGGAGGCAGAGGGAATCCTCCTTCCGTCCGACGAGGAGGGCGAGGACGGTGAGGCCGCCAGCCCGGACGAGCTGGTGGGCGAATTCCGCCAGTTCCTCGACACGATCCGTCCCGAGGACTTCAGCTCCTGAGACACAGACGCCCCCACCCCGCCAGAGGGATGCTCGGCGCGATCGCGTTCAGCGGCGCAGCCGGGCTCGTCGGTGCGGCCGCGCTGACATCTTGCACTTCTCATGTGAGCAGTTCGCCATCGCGAACGACTTACGGCTCTACGACAAGCTCGTCGCAGAGCACGACCACGAGCTCTGTTTCATCTGTCACACCGGGAACTTCCACCTGTCAGGTCAATTCGCTGACGCTCGGCCTGGAAGGTCGCAGCGGCGCGGCGGGCACCGTCGAGTGGACGTTCGACTTGCGCAACGCGTCGACGAGCTCGTGCGTTCTGCTCGGCTTCCCAGGGGCGCAGATGCTCGACGTGTCGGGGACCCCGCTTGCGATTCAGACGACCCTGCGTGGCGGCGGCTACGCGTTCACGAACCTCTCTCCCACGAAGGTGACCTTGGAGCCGGGTTCGACCGCCTACTTCAACGTGGGGTACTCCGACGTCCCGACCGGCTCTGAGAGCACCTGCCCGAGCTCGTCGCGCCTCGAGGTGACCCCACCGAACGACTTCAGCCAGCTTGCGATCACCTTCCAGGCCGCGGTGTGCAACCACGGAACGCTGACGGTGTCGCCCGTGTTCGGACCCGGGTCACCCGAGACCCAGACCACGGCGCCTCCAAGTAGCTGAGGCGCCTCGCAGCCTCCGTAGCCGTCGCGGAGAAAAGGCCCGGCAATAGGATGTATCCATGTTAGGGAGGCTTCTGAGGAGTCGTCTCCTCGGGCTCGGCTCGAAGAGGCCGAACCTGCTCAGGCAGGGTGCCCGTGTGATCAAATCGTGGAGCCCCGAGGAGCGCGACGCGGTGCTGTACGCGGCGTCGTCTCTGTTCGCGATCTCCACGGCGGAAGCGTCGTCCATCACGCTCTACCAACAGTGGGGCAAGCTGGCAGCGGGGCCATATGCCGTGGGCGCCGTGCTGTCTGCCTTCGCGGCTCGAAAGGAGCGCCGTCTGAGGGCCGAGGGCGACACTCTCGTCGCTGTGGCCGGCACGTCCAAGTCCACGGGGGCGTGGCACTGGACGGGGACCCGCACCACGATCTTCCTCATGGTCCTTGTCGGTGCGACCCTCCTGCCGTTGTCTCTCGAGGTGCTGTGGCGCACCGACACCGGTGGCACGGCCCACGTCCAGCCGGAGGCCGCTGTCGTCGAGCAGGCCGGGGTGCGCGTAGCCCATCACCAAGACCCGTACCCGAACGTCGCCGGCAGGCATCCCAAGGTTCCGCCGGGCCAGCCCGTCTATGACGCCTACGACCCGTACCTGCCTCTCATGTCATATCTGGGTCTGGCCCGCAGCACGGACGCCCCTCCGCGCCTTACCGACGCTCGGGTCACCTTCTCCATCATCACGGTCATCGTCGTGGTTGCCGCGCTCGGGATGTGCAGGGGGGACACAGGCCCACGAGTGCTCGCCTTGCAGAGCATGACCGTGCTCCCTACGGCGGCACTTCCTCTTGCCACGGGTGGGGACGACCTGCCCGTGGCCGCCTTCATGCTCCTCGGGCTGGTGCTCATGCAGCGACGAAGACCGCTCGGCGCGGGCATTTCACTTGGCATAGCCGCGTCGATGAAGATCACAGCGTGGCCCGTCGCGGCACTCGCGTTCCTCGCGGCTCGCGACCGCGAGGGGCGATCCGGCAGGCGCCCGGCGCTCTGGCTGCTCGGGGGGTTGGGCGCGGTGATGCTTCCGGCCATCCTGCCCACGATGGCGGAGAACATCCCTGCCTTCGTGGACAACGTGGTGCGCTTCCCCCTCGGGCTCGCGGGTATCAGCTCGCCGGCACAGAGCCCGTTGCTCGGACACCTCGTCGTGTCGTTGTTCCCGGGCATCCACCGCCTCTTCACGCTTTGCGTGGCCGGTGCCGGAGCGATCGTGCTGGTCTACGTGCTCGTGCGCCGCACCCCGAGGACGCCGGCCGCGCTCTCGAGGCTCGTGGGGTGGGTGTTGACGCTGGGCATCTTGCTTGCACCTGACACACGGCTCGGATACATGCTGTACCCCATCAACTTCTTCGCGTGGTCTTGGCTGTTGTCCTGCGAGGACGAGGCTCTCGGGTTCTCCGACGAGGCTTCCCCTGTCGTCGAGGAGCCCGCAGATGAGACACCGCGCGAGGTGGGACTCGTGGCGATGCCAGAGCGTTCACGCGAGCCAGCGGCTTACATCCGCACGTAAGCGGCGACTCCACACGACGAGCATTTCGTCTCGCGTACTCGAAGGCGTGCCTCGTCTACATACCGAGCGCCAACGAGCGCCGGCTCATGGCTCGTCTGTGACCTCGAACAACCTCAAGGTGAACGGCGTCGTGCCGCTGGAGGAAGCTCCACCCTGATAAGACGTGCCGCTCGCCGACGAGGCAGGGAACGTCTCCGGCAGAATGGTGACGCCGATCTCCCACTCGTACCCGTTGCTGGCGGGGTGCTGGGTTATGACCTGGTAGTCCGCTTCGGAGGACGCGGGGCCCTGGTGGAGGATGTGCCAGCGTTGCGATGGGAGCTGGGCTCGGAAGAACTCGATCACGTCATGCTCGGACGCGGAGACAGCGAAGCCGATGGAGTGGTCGTAGAGACCGACGCCGCTGTCCACGGCCGAACCGGAGACGATATGTGCCCCGCGGGGCAGGGCCAACGAGGCGAGGATGTCGGTGGGCGGGAGACCTCCGGTCGTGATGGAGGACAGTCCAGGGCGCGCCGCCACGGCGCGGATCGGTGAACCGGTGGCGGTTCGGGTCGAGCTCGGTACGGAGGCGGGCTTTCCTCCCGTGAGAGCGCCCGCCACGATGCCCAGCACCGTCAACCCGCCTGCGATCGCGACGACGATGAGCGCGAGACGAGTGCTCGGACCAGCAGGCCTCTGACGTGTGGATCGCGTGAAGGTGATCGATTCTCGTTCGTCACCGTTCGCGTCAGCGTCGAGGGCGAGTTCTGGTTGCGCCTCGTCACCGTGCCCGTCAGGGGAGTACGTCTTCGCGGCCGCTCAGCCCTCTCGCTCATCTACACGTGCAGAGCCGTCCGTGCTCCAGCCGAAATGGTCCAGCGGGCCGTGGCCCTTACCGAGGCGCCAGCTCGAGGCACCCCGGATGGCGGTCGTGACGAAGGCCTTGGCCTGCGATACGGCATCGAGGAGGGGCATGCCGCGCGCCAGCAGGGCGGTGACCGCTGCCGACAGGGTGCAGCCTGTCCCGTGGTCGTTGGACGACGCCACCCTTGCAGCATTGAGCACCACCGTCTGCGTCGGCCCCACCACGACGTCTGGGACTTCGTCGCCAGCGATGTGTCCGCCCGTGACGATCACCGCGTGTGCTCCTCGATCGCACAGGACCCGGCCGGCGGCGATCATCGCATCCACGTCGTCGACCGGCGCTCGAGTAAGCAGTGCCGCCTCGCGGATGTTGGGGGTGATCACCTCGGCGTGGGGGACGAGCAGATCGACATAGGCGTCCACGCCACCTTCACCGAGGAGCGGGTGCCCGCTCGATGCGACGAGCACGGGGTCGACGACGAGATTCGGAAGCTCTCCCGCTGCCGCCCGCCGGGCCACCGCGGCGATGTTCGCGACAGTCGCGAGCATGCCTGTCTTCACGGCAGCCACCGGTAGGTCGCTCAGCACGGCGGTCATCTGCAGGTCGAGGAACTCGGAGTCGACCGGCTCGACCCCGAGGACCTCGGAGGTGTTCTGGGCGGTGACGGCGCTCACCGCGCTCGTCCCGAACACCCCGAGCGCCGCGAAAGTCTTCAGATCTGCCTGCAGCCCCGCGCCGCCGCCGGAGTCCGAGCCGGCGATCGTCATCGCTACCGGCGGGTTCAGGGCTCTGCCCTGCCCTCCACGGGACGACGCACGAGAGGCCCGTTCACGCCCTGTATCGTAGGGGGCGGCATCGGAGCGAGGGTGCCCAGAGGGTGCAGGGCCAGCGTCGTCCCGGGCAGCCGCTTACTTCCGCCGGCAGCGTGGCCAACCACGAAAGCGACCTGAGTGAGGACACAGCACTACCTGCAAAAGGGCCTCTATGTCCCCGCGTTCGAGCACGACGCGTGCGGTATCGGGCTCGTGGTCGACCTCCACGGCCGACGTAGCCACAAGCTCATCGCGCAGTCCCTCGATGCGCTAGAGCACCTCGCGCACCGCGGAGCCTCGGGTTCTGAGGTCGCCACCGGCGACGGTGCGGGCATACTCACCCAGGTCCCACATCGGTTCCTCGCCGAGATGGCGGGCTTCGATCTGCCTGAAGAGGGCACTTACGCGCCCGGGATCGTGTTCTTGCCTACGGACGACGAGGACGCAGCCAAGGCCGAGCACCGCATCGAGGAGCTCGCCGTCGAGGAGGAGCTGGCCGTGCTCGGCTGGCGCGACGTGCCCATCGAACCCTCGGGCCTCGGAGCATCTGCCCTCGCGTGCATGCCGAGGCTGCGCCAAGTGGTCGTGGCGCGCGCCCATGACTCCGACGAAACACAACGCGGGTCCAAGAGCGTGCGCGCTCAGACGCGCGGCGGGGCAAACGGGCATGGCGAGGGCGCGCTGGCGCTCGACCGGCTCGCGTTCTGCCTGCGCAAGCGAATCGAGCACGAGCTCGACGGTGTCTATGTGGCGTCGCTCTCGGCACGCACCCTCGTGTACAAGGGCATGCTCACCGGGCACCAGCTACGCAAGTTCTACCCGGATCTCTCGCACCCGTCCTTCGAAAGCGGCCTCGCGCTCGTGCACTCACGCTTCTCCACGAACACGTTCCCCTCCTGGCCGCTCGCACATCCTTACCGTTACCTGGCGCACAACGGCGAGATCAACACCTTGCGAGGCAACCGCAACTGGATGCGCGCCCGTGAAGCGCTTCTTCGAAGCGACCTGATCCCAGGCGACCTGGAGCGCCTGTTCTCCGTCTGTGATCCGCGAGGTAGCGATTCGGCCAGCTTCGACGAGGCGCTGGAGCTGCTTCACCTCGGCGGGAGATCCCTGCCTCACGCGGTGCTGATGATGATCCCCGAGGCATGGGAGAACCACAGCTCCATGGACCCCGCTCGTCGGGCCTTCTACCGTTACCACGCATCGCTCATGGAGCCGTGGGACGGGCCGGCGGCGGTGGTCTTCACGGACGGAACGCTCGCCGGCGGCGTCCTCGACCGCAACGGCCTTCGTCCGGCTCGCTTCTGGGTGACAGACGACGGACTGGTGGTGCTGGCCTCCGAGGTCGGTGTGCTCGACATCGACCCGCAGAAGGTCGTGAGGAAGGGACGTCTTGCACCAGGGCGGATGTTCCTCGTGGACACCGCCCAGGGTCGCATCGTCGAGGACGCCGAGATAAAGGCGCAGTTGGCGTCGGAGCACCCCTACGCGCGGTGGTTGGAGGAGCGTCAGGTCGCCTTCGAGGACCTCCCTCCGAGGGTGATGCTCACCCCTCAGCACGCGTCGGTCGTGAGCCACCAGCGCCTGTTCGGCTACACGAACGAGGAGTGCCAGATCATCCTGTCTCCGATGGCCAAGACCGGCGCGGAGCCCATCGGGTCGATGGGGAACGACGCTGCAATAGCAGCGCTCAGCGACAAGCCCCGCCTCATCTACGACTACTTCACCCAGCTCTTCGCCCAGGTGACGAACCCACCCCTAGACGCGATCCGCGAGGAGCTCGTCACCTCGAACCGCTCGAAGCTCGGTCCCGAGCAGAACCTGCTTGAGCCCACCGCGGAGTCCTGCCGCCAGATCATCCTTCCCTACCCCGTGATCGACAACGACGATCTGGCCAAGCTGCGATACGTGAACGAGGACGGGGAGACCCCGGGCTTCCAGGCTTTCGCCATCGACGGTCTCTTCGACCCCAGCGGTGGGGGTGAGGCGCTCGCCGCCGCCATCGCCGACGTGCGCCGGCGCGTGAGCAGCGCCATCGCCCTCGGCGCGAACATCGTGATCCTCTCGGACCGGAACTCGAACCAGCACGTGGCCCCGATTCCCTCCTTGTTGCTCACGGCCGCGGTGCACGCGCACCTGGTGCGCGAGAAGACGCGCACCAGGGTGGGTCTCGTGGTCGAGAGCGGCGACGCGCGCGAGGTGCACCACATCGCCCTGCTGATCGGGTTCGGCGCCTCGGCGGTGAACCCGTACCTGGCCCTCGAGACCGTGAACGACATGATCGCCACGGGCCTGCTCGAGCGGCTCACCCCCCGTCAGGCTCGAGCCAATTTCATGAAGGCGCTCGCCAAGGGCGTCATCAAGACGATGTCGAAGATGGGCGTCTCGACCGTTGCGTCGTACACCGGCGCCCAGATCTTCGAGGCCGTGGGCCTGGCCAGCGACGTGGTCGACGAGTACTTCACGGGCACGACGAGCCGTATCGAGGGGGTGGGCCTCGACGTGCTCGCGCAGGAGGTGGCAGCACGCCACCGGCTGGCGCACCTCGAGAGGCCCACTGAGCGCGCTCACCGGGAGCTCGAGGGGGGAGGCGAGTACCAGTGGCGGCGCGAGGGTGAGGTGCATCTGTTCAACCCGCTCACGGTGTTCAAGCTCCAGCACGCGACACAGGCCAAGCGCTACGACATCTTCAAGGAGTACACGCGCCTGGTGGATGACCAGTCTGAGAAGCTCGCCACGCTTCGGGGACTGTTGCGGCTGCGCGAGGGCGTGTTGCCGCCTGTGCCGGTGGACGAGGTTGAGCCGGTGTCGGAGATAGTGAGACGTTTCTCCACCGGAGCGATGAGCTATGGGTCGATCTCCGCGGAGGCGCACGAGACCCTTGCGATCGCCATGAACCGCCTGGGTGCCAAGTCCAACACCGGTGAGGGGGGTGAGGACGCCGAGCGGTACGTGCCCGACGCCAACGGGGACCTGCGCCGAAGCGCCGTCAAGCAGGTGGCCTCGGGGCGCTTTGGGGTGACGAGCGAGTACCTGGTGAACGCGGACGACCTCCAGATAAAGATCGCCCAGGGGGCCAAGCCCGGCGAAGGTGGGCAGCTGCCAGGCCACAAGGTGTACCCGTGGATCGCAAAGACCCGCTTCTCCACACCAGGGGTGGGCCTGATCTCGCCTCCACCGCATCACGACATCTACTCGATCGAGGACATCGCCCAACTGATCCACGACTTGAAGTCCTCCAACCCCCGGGCGCGCGTACACGTGAAGCTCGTGGCCGAGGTGGGGGTGGGCACGGTTGCCGCCGGAGTGGCCAAGGCCCACTCGGACGTCGTGCTGATCTCGGGCCACGACGGCGGCACGGGGGCGAGCCCGCTCAGCTCGATCAAGCACGCCGGGATCCCCTGGGAGCTGGGGCTAGCTGAGACGCAGCAGACCCTCGTCGCCAACGGACTGCGGGACCGCATCGCGGTACAGGTCGACGGGCAGCTGAAGACCGGGCGCGACGTGATGATCGCGGCGCTGTTGGGCGCAGAGGAGTTTGGATTCGGCACCGCGGCTCTCGTCGTGTCGGGCTGCGTGATGATGCGCGTCTGTCACCTCGACAGCTGCCCGGTCGGGATCGCCACACAGAACCCCGAGCTGCGAAAGCGTTTCACCGGAAAACCTGAGTTCGTCGAGCATTTCTTCGAGTTCGTGGCCGAGGAGGTACGTGAGTACCTGGCGATGCTCGGGCTCCGCTCGCTCGCAGACGCAGTAGGTCGCGTCGACCTGCTCGACTCGATGGAAGCGGTCGAGCACTGGAAGGCCAAGGGCCTCGATCTCTCCCCGGTGCTAGCCGCACCCGAGCAAGGACCGGCCACGGAGAGGATTTGCTGCAGGGCACAGGACCACGGCCTCGAGCGCGCGCTCGACCATCGGTTCCTCGAAGCCTGCCGCCCTGCGATCGAGCGTGGGGAGAAGGTCTCGATGGAGCTCGCCATCACGAACGTCGACCGCACGGTAGGCACGCTCCTCGGGTACGAGATCACCTCGGCGCGAGGTGCCGCGGGGCTCGAGGACGACACGATCACCCTGACCTTCAGAGGTTCGGCGGGACAGAGCTTCGGTGCGTTCGTACCTCGTGGGGTCACGTTGCGCCTTTACGGCGACGCCAACGACTACTTGGCCAAGGGGCTCTCCGGAGGCCGCGTGGTCGTGCGCCCACCCGAGACGTCGCAGTTCGCGGCCGAGGAGCAGATCATCGCGGGAAACGTGATCCTCTACGGCGCTACGGCAGGGGAGTGCTACGTGTCCGGACAGGTGGGAGAACGCTTCTGCGTGCGCAACTCAGGAGCCACGGCGGTGGTGGAGGGAGTCGGCGACCACGGTTGCGAGTACATGACAGGCGGCCGGGTGGTTGTCCTCGGGCCCACCGGGCGCAACTTCGGTGCGGGCATGTCAGGTGGCATCGCGTACGTCTATGACCCGAAGCGTTGCTTCGCGGATCGGGTCAACTTCGACATGGTCGACCTCGAGTCCACCGACGAGGAGGACCGGCGCTTCTTGCTCGAGATCGTCACCCGTCACGGCACCGAGACCGGCTCGCATCTCGCGCAGAAGCTTCTCGTCTCGTGGGAACGAGCGGTCGGCGATTTCGTGAAGGTGATGCCCCGCGACTACCGCCGAGTGCTAGAGGCGACGCGCCACGCGGTCGAGGCGGGGATGTCGGTGGACGAGGCGGTCATGGCCTCCGCCCACGGATAGCCGCATTCATGGGCAAGGTCACGGGCTTCCTCGAATACCCGCGCCGTCTGCCTGAACGGCGTCCCGTCAAGGTGCGCGTGCGTGACTGGCGCGAGGTGTATGAGCAGTTCGGCGAAGACGAGGCGTGGCCCCAAGGGGCGCGCTGCATGGATTGCGGGATCCCGTTCTGCCACGACGCTTGCCCGCTCGGGAACTTGATCCCGGAGTGGAACCACCTCGTGTACCGGGGGGACTGGTTCAACGCCGTGGAGCGCCTGCACGCCACTAACAACTTCCCCGAGTTCACAGGGCGATTGTGCCCTGCACCGTGCGAGGGCGCGTGCGTGCTCGGGATCAACGCTGATCCCGTGACTATCGAGCGGATCGAGCTCGAGATCGCCGAGCGCGCGTTCGCAGAAGGTTGGGTTTCCCCCCAGGTCCCAGGGGAGCGCACGGGCAAGTCGATCGCCGTGGTGGGCTCGGGGCCCGCGGGCCTCGCCTGCGCGCAGCAGTTGGCGCGCGCAGGGCACCGGGTGGTGGTGTTCGAACGGGCGGAGAAGCCCGGCGGGTTGCTGCGCTACGGGATTCCGGAGTTCAAGATGGAGAAGGCTGTGCTGGACCGCCGCCTGCGCCAACTACGCGCGGAGGGGGTGGAGCTCCGTTGCTCCACGTCAGTCGGCATTCTGCGTGAGACGAACGAGCCGGTGGCAACCGACCCACAAGGGATCGAGCCGGGCATGAGCCGAGGCCTGGGGTCGGTGTGTGCACCCGACGTGGAGGTGGTGTCGGGCGAGGCGCTCCTCGGGGAGTTCGACGCGCTGGTTCTGTCCGGGGGGGCTACGTTGCCGCGCGACCTCGCGGTTCCAGGACGCGAGCTTCGAGGGATCCACCTGGCGATGGACTATTTGAAGCTCTCGAACCTGGTTCGCGAGGGGGCGCTCGAGGTCTGCCCGATCAGCGCCGAGGGCAAGCGAGTGGTGATAATCGGGGGTGGCGACACCGGTGCGGACTGCCTGGGTACCGCGCACCGGCAGGGCGCGTCGAGCGTGCACCAGCTGGAGATCATGGCGCGCCCTCCCGAGATGCGGTCTGCTGACAACCCATGGCCCACGTGGCCGCTCATATTCAGGACCTCCTTCGCTCACGAGGAGGGCGGTGAAAGGCTCTATGGCGTCACGACGAACGAGTTCGTCGGTGACTCCTCGGACAACGTACGCGCCCTTTGGTGCCAGCAGGTGGAGATGATGGACCAAGGGGGCTCGGTACGCTTCGAGCCCGTGCCCGGAAGCGAGCTCGAGCTGCAATGCGATCTGGTGCTTCTTGCCATGGGATTCGTCGGTGCGGAGCGCCGTGGGATCGTCGGAGAACTCGGGCTCGGGCTCGACCTGAGAGGGAACGTGGCGTGTGACTCGAGCTGGCAGACGAGCCGTGAAGGGGTGTTCGTGTGTGGCGACATGGCCCGGGGTCAGAGCCTCATCGTGTGGGCGATCGCCGAGGGACGCTCGTGTGCTACGAGCGTTGACCGTTGGCTGGTGGGAGAAAGCGCGCTACCCGCGCCCCTGGTTCCCGGTCAGCTGGCGCTGTGCTGATCTGCTGCCTGGCGGCGAATTGTCCGCGCGTCAGTAAGCAGGGGGGTAGTCGAGAAGCCGCCGCGGGTTGTCGACGAGCATCGTGCGGATCTGGTCGTCGGTGACGCCGCGCTCGCGAAGCATCGGGAGCACGTCGTGGCTTATGTGCAGGAAGTGCCAGTTCGGCTGGGTCTGCACGATGAATTCGTCGTCGAACCAGTCGAAATGGCAGGCCGAGTCGTGAGAAAGCACGAGCTGGCGGGCAAAGCCGCGCTCGCACATCGCCGCCACGGTGTCGGCGCGTCGAGGTGTGGGGCAGTAGGTGTCCAGGCCGAAACGGTCCATGCCGAGCGTGGAACCTGCGTTGGCCAGCTCCTGGAGGTAGTCCAAATCGGTTGAGTCCCCGCAGTGGCCGATCACGACCCGTGAGAGATCGGCGCCCTCCTCACTGAAGACGCGCTGTTGGTCGGAACCCCGTCTTGTCGCTGCATGGGTGTGGGTGGAGATCGGAAGACCCGTTTGGCGCTGTACGTGGGCGACCGCGCGTAGCACGCGTTCGACCCCTGTGGTCAGACCAGGCTCGTCGGTGCAGCACTTCAGAATCCCGGGACGAACGCCGGAGCCAGCAATACCATTTTCGATATCATGAAGGAAGAGCTCCTCCAGGGCGTCGATACCGCTCGGGTTGAAAGGGGCGCCGCGGAAGTCGAAGTAGTGCGGCAGGTCGTTGTAGGTGTAGAGGCCGGTTGCCACGACGATGTTGAGATCGACTTGCTCGGCCACCTCTTGGACGAGCTCGATGTCACGGCCGAGCCCGACCACGGTCAGGTCCACGATCGTGTTGATCCCCGCCTCCGCCAGCTCCCCGAGCCGATCTATGGCTTGTGCGACGCGGGCATTTCGGTCCCAACCTGTCGGCCAGTTGGCCACCACTTCGGTCGAGAGGACGAAGACGTGCTCGTGCATGAGGGTCGTTCCGAGCATGTCGGCTTCCACCGGCCCGCGCACCGTGTTCACCTGACCCATGACCCCTCCGTTCCGAGTCCCTTTGCGCTCGCTTGGTGTTCATGATGCCCCGTAGGTGCTCGAGGCCGGCGACGCGCTCTGCGCGTACGAGGCGGCAAGGGAGAGTACTTCGGAGACGTACGACCGGGAATGGTTGTAGGAGTAGATGGCGCCGGGGATGTCCGCGCCGCCGGCCCCACCGTTCGCGCACAATAGGCGTGCAGCGGCGTATACCGCGTCGGTGGGGTCATAGGGGCTCGGGGGATCCGCGCCTCCGGGCGGCACGGGCTCGTCGTACGCGCCGAAGGTGGCCGGCTCGAACTGCATAGGACCCTCTGTCCCCGCGTGGTTGGCGCCCGAGTGGACTCCAGGAAGCTCGGAGGTACCGTTGGAGGACTCGACTGTGCCGATTGCCGCGAGCACGCTCCAGGGCAGGCCCGGGCAGGTCAGGGCGGCACGTTCGTAGAGGGCGAGCATCTGGGGGGGCACGCGGCGCACCGCCGCGGCGCTCGGCAACGAGCCGGGGCCAAGCGCAGGGCCGATCGCACCGAGCCCGCCCAGGACGCCGTTCGCGCCCAGTGCTACGACACCGAGCGCCACGCAGAAGACCGCAGCGCCGACCAGGACGACGGCGAGGGCTACGAGGCGCAGAGATGACCTCACCTGACCGGCCTCCGAAGCGATGGGGACCAGGTCCGGGTGCGCGGGTCGGGCGCGGACGCCGCGGGCAGGGTCGTCGGACTTCGGTGAGCCCGGGCTCAGAGCGGACGGTGGCTCACGGCCCTACCACCCACCGTTTCGTCCAACCGTCACTTCGAGTGGACCACGCAGGTGGCGGTGCCGTCAAGGGTCTTGTCCGCGCGGCGCTCGGGCGAAGGCCCACTGTGATTGTGGCTCGAGCCTTGCACCTGGGTATGATTCGTGTGTGCTCAGCACGATGCAGGGGGCCCCCCTGCTTATCAGTGGGATTCTTCGCTACGGCCAGTATGTGTACGGCGACAGCGAGGTCGTGACGGCGCAGGCGAACGGCTACCGGCGAGCGACCTTCTTCGAGGTGGCGTCGCGCGCCGAGCAGCTCGCGAAGGCTCTGAGGCGGCTCGGCGTCGGCGACGACGACCGGGTGGGGACCTTCGCTTGGAACGAACAGGAGCATCTCGAGGCCTATCTCGGTGTCCCCTCCATGGGAGCGGTCCTTCATACGCTCAACGTTCGTCTCTCCCCCGACCAGCTGGCGTACGTCGTGAACCACGCCGAGGACAAGGTCGTCATCGTCGACGGCTCGCTAGCGCCCTTGTTCGCCAGGGTGCGCGACGAGTGCAAGACGATCGAGCACGTGATCGTCGTGGGCGACGGAGACGACTCGGGCCTCGGAAAGGTCCTGTCCTACGACGAGCTCGTCGCCGCCGAGAGCCCGGGCTACGACTGGCCGGCGCTCGACGAGAACCAGGCAGCGGCGATGTGCTACACGAGCGGGACCACCGGAAGGCCCAAGGGTGTGGTCTACAGCCACCGGTCGACGTGGTTGCACTCCTTCGGGGGCATGGCGGCGGGCGGCGTCGGCGTCACGGAGCACGACCGAGTCCTGGTGATCGTGCCGATGTTCCACGTAAACGCGTGGGTCATGCCCTACGTGGGGTTCTTCTCCGGAGCGGATCTCGTGATGCCGGAGCGGTTCATGAAAGCCGAGCCCCTGTGCAGGATCATCCGCGATCAACGCCCCACGTTGTCGATAGGTGTGCCGACGATCTGGAATGACGTGCTGAACTACGCCAAGACGCACGACGTGGACCTGTCCTCGTTCCGGCGTCTGCACGTCGGCGGAGCGGCCGTTCCGCGGGCGCTGCTGGAAGCCTACGAGGAGCGTTTCGGTGTGCGCATGATCCAGGGCTGGGGTATGACCGAGACGAGCCCGGTGTGCTCGCTGGGCTTCCCCCCAAAGGGGATCGCGCCCGAAGAGGACATGGACTGGCGGACCAAGACGGGACGGGTCGTCCCCGGAGTGGAGATCAGGATCGTCGACGAGCAGGGCGGAGTGCTGCCAACCGACGGCGTCTGCGTGGGGGAGTTCGAGGTACGTGGACCGTGGGTCACCACGTCCTATTACAAGGAGCCGAGCACGGAGCGCTTCCACGACGGATGGCTTCGCACGGGCGACTTGGGCACACTCGACGCGAAGGGTTTCATGCAGATCTCGGACCGAACGAAAGATGTGATCAAGTCCGGCGGCGAGTGGATCTCGTCCGTGGAGCTCGAGAACGAGGTGATGGGGTACCCGGGAGTCTTCGAGGCGGCGGTGATCGGCGTCCCTGATGCCCGCTGGAGTGAGAGGCCGCTCGTCGCGGTGGTGCCTGCAGACGGCGTCCGTCCAGAACCCGCGGACATGGTGGCCTTCCTGGCCGAGCGCGTCCCGCGCTGGTGGCTACCCGAGCGGTGGACGTTCGTGGAGGAGCTGCCCAAGACCTCGGTGGGCAAGTTCGACAAGAAGCTGCTGCGTGAGCGCGCCGCGGAGGGTGCCTTCGAGGTGCAGCAGGTGGACTTGTCGTCTCAGCTCGGCTGAGAGCGTTGGGGGTAGAGGACCTCGCCGAGCGCCTCTCGGCGATCGCCGAGGAGCTCGCGGAGCTGGCGCTCGACCGCCTGCGGGATGCGTCGGCCTTGGCGCGCTACGAGAGCGGGCCGGATCCGGTTCTCATGGCGGAGGAGAAGCGCATCACCCGAGCACGAAGGGCTGTGGAGAAGGCCGCCACGCTGCTACGAGCGGCTCGGGCCACAGACAGCTGATGCGTTCAGGCCAGGGCGTTTAGGGCGTCGATGAGCTGGCGTAGGCGCCCGTAGTGCACGCGGTCGAAACGAAGCGCCAGGCGCGCCAGTTCCAGATGGTCGTCACCCGATCGCTCGGGTGCGAGCGCCTTCGTCGGTCGGATCGTCCCGCTGACCACGATGTCTCCGAAGCGGTCGTTCAGTTCCGAGAGCTGGGCGCGCGTCGGTAGCTTACGAAGGCGAACGACCAGCAAGTCACCCACCCAGCGCACTGAGTGGTAGTTGCGGAAGAAGCCGAGCAGTTCTCGCGTCGCCTCTTGCACGTCGGAGGTCACCTTGTACAGGGAGTGGTCGTCGGCCTCCACTAATCCGCGTGCGGTCACCTCCTCTTCCACGAAGCGCCGCCATCCCCGCCAGTAGGTGCCCTGTGGGACATCCAACAGCACGAGGGGAGCCGGCTGGGCCTTCCCGGTCTGCAAGAGCGTGAGGAGCTCGAAGGACTCGTCCAGGGTGCCGAACCCCCCCGGAAGTACGGCGTAGCCGTCGGACTCCTTTATGAGCATGAGCTTGCGCGTGAAGAAGTAACGCATCTCGACGAGCTTGGGGTCCTGGGCGATGAACGCGTTCGCCCCCTGCTCGTGGGGGAGGCGGATGTTCACCCCGAGAGAGCGGGCTTGCCCGGCACCTTCCATGCCCGCCGCCATGATCCCGGGGCCAGCACCTGTGACAACCATCCACCCGTGACCCGCCATGCGCTGCGCGAGCTCGCGCGCCTGCACGTAGAGGGGATCCTCGGGAAGAGTGCGCGCCGAGCCGAAGAACGTGACCTTGCGCGCATCGCGAAAGGGACGGAACACCTTGAACGCCTCGGCCATCTCGGCCAAGGCCGCGCTGGCGAGCTTCAGGTCCACGGTGTCGGTGTGCTCCTCGGCGAGGTGGACGACGGTGCCGAGGATGGCTCTGTACAGCCCCCGCCGCGTGCTGACTCCCACCGAGTCCAGCAGCTCGTCGACCAAGCCCTTACTCCGCGGGTCGAGCTCCTCTTCGGGTGTCACTGCTTCGACACCGGCGGTGTCGGCGGCAAGCGGTGGGACGAACTCCTTCACCTGACCAGCATATTGTGCGCGGGTGCGCTATCAGCGAGTTGCTCGAGGCGGACGCGTCAGGCTTCTGTGGCGGCTAGGTGGTCGACGAGCCAGAGCACGCGCGCGGCTCGGACCCGAGCGGCAGGCAGGTCTGCACCGGCCTCGAGCGCACGCAGCGTGTCGCGCTTGGAATCGCCCGACACCGTGAAGACCACGAGGCGAGCGCGGGCGATGGCCTCGAAGGTGAGTGTCATGCGCTCGTGGGGGTTTCGTTCGTTGGGGTCCGACGACCGGATTGCCAGGGTGCCGGGGGAAGGGTCGAGGGCGGGGGACCCGGGGAAGAGAGATGCGGTGTGACCGTCGGGCCCCAAGCCGAGGTGGACGAGGTCGAGCGCGGGCATCTCTTCGAGCATGCGCTGGTAGGAGACGACGTCCCCGCACGACATCGGGTGGAACGACCCGACAGGGGGCACGCGCTCGAGCAGCGCCTCGCGCACGAGGCGCTGGTTCGCGTCGGGGTCGTCTGCCGCGACGCACCTCTCGTCGCCCAGGAGGACGTCGACCGACGCCCAGTCGATGGCCGCCGCGCCGACTTCGGCCAACTTCTCGTAGCAGTGCCGCGCAGTGGGGCCACCGGAGAGCACCACGACGAAGCGCGGGTCAGGCCGCGTCGCGAATGTGTCCAGGACCACCTCGGCGAACGCGGATGCGACGTCCTGCACGACGTGCACGCTGCCGGGCGGTGGGCTCACGAGGTTCTTGGGCGCGCGACGGTCCTCGAGTGGTCTGGAGCTGTCGCTGGAACTCGGTACGACAGCGGTTCGCGACGACAGCGTCCACGGCGCGTCACGGGTGGCGCCACTGACGTTGGTCTCGCGCCAGCAACAGGTTGGCTTCGTGCGGCCCCCAGCTTCCTGCGGGGTAGTGGGCAAGCGGAACGCCCTCTTCACCCCATGCCTGGAGGAACGGGTCGACAACGCGCCATGCCTGGGCGACCTCGTCGGTGCGGATGAACAGGGTCGCGTCGCCGATCATCGCGTCATGGAGCAGTCGTTCGTAGGCGTCGGCGTTGGTACCCTCGAAGACCCGCGCATATGAGAAGTCCATGTTCACCGAGCGCAGCCGGAAGGCCTCTCCTGGCACCTTGGCTCCGAAGAGCAGGCAGATGCCCTCGTCGGGCTGGACCCGGATGACCAGTTCGTTCGGGCGCAGATCGCGCGCCAGACGCCCGCCGAAAGCCAGGTGGGGGACCCTGTGGAACTGCATGGCCACCTCGGTCACGCGCCTGTTGAGACGTTTGCCGGTGCGGAGGTAGACGGGGACCCCCGCCCAGCGCCAATTGTCGACCGCGAGCTGCATTGCCACGTAGGTCTCGGTGACGCTGCGTGGATCAACGCCGTCCTCCTGTCGGTACCCGGGTACCTCCTGGTCGCCGATACGCCCGGGTGTGTACTGTCCGCGCACGGCCGTCTCCACGGCCTCGTCCGGGTCGGGGACGACGATGGCTCTGAGGAGCTTTACCTTCTCGTCGCGGATTCCCTGTGCGTCGACGGTGGCGGGTGGCTCCATCAATGTGAGAGCCAGCACCTGCATCAGATGGTTCTGGACGATGTCCCGGAGCGCTCCTGCATGTTCGTAGAAGCCGCCGCGGTGCTCCACTCCGAGTTGCTCGGCCACTGTGATCTGTACGTTGTCGACGTAACGGCGGTTCCAGATCGGTTCGAATATGGCGTTTGCGAACCTGAGGGCGAGGAGGTTCTGGACGGTCTCCTTGCCCATGTAGTGGTCGATTCGGAAGATCTGGGACTCGTCGAAAGCAGCGCGGAGCGCGTCGTCGAGCGCCATGGCACTGTCGAGGTCATGCCCGTAGGGCTTCTCCACGACGAGGCGGGCGAAGCTCCCTCCTTGTCCTGGGCGGTTGCAATCGTGCTTCGCCAGTGCCGAGGCCACCACTGCGAAGAGATCGGGGATCGTGGCCAGGTAGTAGACGCGGTTGCCTGAGGTCCCGAAGCGTCGGTCCGCCTCGGCGAGGGCCTGCTTCAGCCGGTCGAAGGTGTCTTTGTCCGCATAGTCGCCGGCGACGTATCGGGCGCGCTTCACGATCTCGGGCCACGGGGCCCCGGCGGGCGCGGCGTCGAGGATCGTCTTCTGGAACTCCTTGTCGCTCCACGCGGTGCGTGAGACGCCGATTATCGCGAAGCCGTTCGGCAAAATGCCGTGTTCGCACAGAGCGGCTATCGCCGGTAGGAGCTTGCGTGCCGTGAGGTCACCTGAGGCTCCGAACACGACGAGCGTCAGTGGCGGCGGAGCCTCGACCCTGTCGAAGTTGTCGGAGGGCTCGTGCTGGTCTTGGACGTTCAAAGCGCCCCTCTCATCGGCGCGCGTTCTTGGACCTAGCGGCGCTCGAGGTGCCGGCTGGTTCGCTGACCACGGCATGTCCGCCGAATTGATTGCGCAGAGCGGCCAGGAGACGGTTCGAGAACGCATCGGGCTCTCGTGAGGCGAAGCGCTGATAGACAGAGGCGCTTATCACCGGGACGGGCACCGACCGCTCGAGAGCCTCCTGCACTGTCCATCTCCCCTCCCCGGAGTCGACGACGAACCCCTCGATCTTCTCGAACCCCGAGTCGGGCGCAAGCGCGCGCTCGGTGAGCTCCAGCAGCCATGAACGCACTACCGACCCGTAACGCCAGATCGAGGCGATCTGGTGGAGGTCCAACTCGAGCTCATGGGCGTGCTCCATGAGCTCGAAGCCCTCCGCGTAGGCCTGCATCAGCCCGTACTCGATCCCGTTGTGGACCATCTTCACGAAGTGGCCGGCACCGACGGGGCCGACGTGCGCGTACCCGCCCTCGGGGGCAAGCGCCACGAACAGCGGTTCACACGTGGCCACCGCCTCGTTGGTGCCTCCGACCATGAGGCAGTAGCCCTCACTGAGCCCCCACACGCCTCCGGAGGTCCCGGCGTCCACGAACCCGATTCCGTTCTCCGCGAGGGACCCGGCGCTGGGCCGGGCATCGCGGTAGTTGGAGTTCCCGCCGTCGACCACGACATCACCGCTGCCCATCAGACCCTTGAGGGTGGCGATGGTGTCGGTGGTGGGGTCTCCGGCGGGCACCATCACCCAGGCGACGCGTGGCGGGTCGAGCTTCGTGATCATGTCCCTCAAGCTCGAAGCCGTGTGAGCACCCTTGGCAGCCACTGACTCGCGCGCCTCGGCAGAAACGTCGAACGCGACGACCTCATGGCCTTTGTCGATGAGACGCTGGGTCATGTTCGCACCCATCTTGCCCAGCCCCACCATGCCGATCTTCATGTCGGGCTCCTCTGTTTATGTCGGTCCTCGGCTGGTCCTCGGCATGTTCCGGACGGCTCAGGCGATCTCCGCCAAGTCGTCGAGGGCGACACGCAGCACGCGCCGTCCGCGCGCAACGAGGCTCCGGTGGTCGCCCACGCTCTGTGCGGCGATGAGCGTGGCGAAGTCGTACGGCTTTCCCGGCACGGGCACTTCGGGTCCGTATGTGCGCGAGACGATCTGGACGGCCACCACCGAGTCGGGACCGCCCTTGTGCAGTTGCCCCGTGGAGTGCAAGAAGCGCGGTCCGTAGCCCGCGGTCACCGGCGCTCCGGCGAGATGGTCGCGAACAGCGCGCCGCAGGGTCTCGAGCTCGGCGTCGTGGCCGAAGGGAAGGTAGGCCTGCAGGGACACGTAGTCGCCAGGACGGAAGGTGTCGGCCAGCCAGGCGAGGACGCCGCTCGGCTCGTGCGCTTCGAGCTCCGGAAGGGGCAGGTGGCTGAGCACGTCGTTCGTGTTGCGTTTGGACTCGGCCACGTCGGGCTCGTCGAACGGGTCGATGCCCAGCACGTGAGCGCAGAGGGCTACCGCCACCTCCCAGCGATAGAACTGCCCCCCCAGGTCTGCCGGCTCGTTGGGGTGCAGCTGGACCACATGCCGGTCGGGTCCTGTCTCGGGGACGGTGGTGGGGACGGGCACGCAGCCTGTGCCCTGCTTGCCGGTCGACTCGGCGACGAGTTGCTCGACCCAGAGGCCGAACGCGCCGTAGGCATCGGGAAGCTCGACGGTCAGCTTGTTTCTTCCCGCTCTGGCCTCTTCGCCCGTGGTCATGCCGAGAGCAGCAGCCTCGACCAGGTCGGTCGAAAGCGCGCGCGAGCACAGATCCGCGACGTCGTAGCCGATCAACGCTGCCGGGACCATGCCGAAGTACGAGAGCACCGAGTAACGACCCCCGATATCCGGAGGGTTCTCGAAGCACCGAGCGAACCCGCGCTCGGCGGCGAGCTTGGCCAGTGGTGTGCCGGGGTCGGTCACTGCGGCATACCTCGAGGGGTCGGGCAACCGGGACCACGCGTGGGCGAGCAGCGCGTTCGGCTCGAGCGTGGTGCCGGACTTCGAGGACACGAGCACGAAGGCGTCGGAGAAGTCGAGGGAGCTGACGGTGACGGGATGGGTGGTGTCACACACCACCAGCCGCCGTGGAGCGCCACTGTGATCGCCCGACTTCGCGACCCCGGCGCCTTTTGCCGCTCCGAGCACTGCCGGACCCAGCGACGAACCCCCCATCCCGAGCAGCACGACCGTTTGCTGGTCGACGGTGCGGGTCCATTCGTGAATGTTGGCCGCTTCCGCCTCTATTCGCCTGGGAATCTCGAGCCAGCCGAGGCGTGTGGGGGACACGTTGTTCGCCGGCCACAAGCTCCGGTCGCGCGCTTCGAGGCGGGCGAGGAGAGCCGGGGCGTCCTCGCTCATTGCCGTGATCTCGGGCGGCTCGACGTGAGAGCCTGCGCCTTGTCCGTGAGGACTTGCATGACCTCTTCGAAGGACTTGGTGAAGCTGGCCACACCCTGAGCCTCGAGGGTGAGCGCCACGTCCGCCATGTCCACCCCGAGCTCGCTGAGACGGTCCAGGACAGACCTGGCTTCGTCGGGATCGGCGTCGACGGTTCTGGACACGGTGCCGTGGTCCAAGAAGGCTTCGACCGTCTGGTCGGGCATGGTGTTGACCGTATCGGGGCCTATGAGAGTGTCCACGTAGGCGAGATCGGGATAGGCAGGGTCCTTCGTCGAGGTCGAGGCCCACAGAGGCCGTTGCACCCTGGCGCCCTTCGCAGCAAGGGCGTTCCAGCGTGGCCCCGAGAACCGGCTCTTGAAGAGCTCATAGGCGGTCCGTGCCTGCGCGACGGCGGCCTTGCCACGCATGGCGAGGGCCTCGCTTTGCGGACGGTCTTTGCCGTCTACGCCTTGGTCGTCGTCGCCGCGGTCCACCAGTTGTTCGAGACGCCGGTCCACCTCGGTGTCGACCCGGCTGACGAAGAAAGAGGCCACGCTGTGCACTGCGGAGAGGTCCTCGGTTCTTGACTCGACGAGGTCCTCGAGCCCTCCCAGGTAGGCCTCGATAACCTCGAGGTAGCGCTCCACGCTGAAGAGCAGCGTGATGTTGATGTTTCGCCCTTCGCCGATCATTGCTCGGATCGCCGGGAGCCCCTCGGTGGTCCCGGGTATCTTCACGTACAGGTTCGGCCGAGCGATGAGCTCGTGGAGACGCCTGGCCGCTTCGATGGTGGCCTCGGTGTCGTAGGCCAAAGCCGGTGCAACCTCGATGGAGACGAACCCGTCGGTTCCCCGCGACGCGTCGTAGACCGGGCGAAGCACGCCAAGCGCGTCGACGATGTCTGTGATCGTCATCTCCCAGTAGGCCTCTTCGACGCTGTGGCTCGCCAAGAGGTCCTCGAATTGCTCGTCGTAGTCCTGGCCAGACTCGATCGCCTTCGCGAAGATGGTCGGGTTCGAGGTCACCCCCCGGATGCCCTTGTAGACGAGGTCGGCCAGTGTCGCGTCGCGCAAGGCGTCGCGGCGGATGTTGTCGATCCACGGGCTTTGTCCCTGCTGCTCGTAGAGATCGTGCAGCGTCGTCATGGCGTTCTCCTTCCTCGCGCCTGTGCCGCTCCCGGGTGGGGCCCGTGCCCGGCCCTCCTCCATACGGCGCGGGCTCGATCGGCCACGTTGTTGGGCGTGTAGCCGAAATGAGTGAACAGTTCGGCGGCAGGTGCAGACGCACCGAAACGGTCAATGGCGACGACGTCGTCGGCGAAGCGCTCCCATCCGAGCGAGGCAGCAGCCTCCACGGCCAGTGTGGGAACGCCTTCGGGGAGGACACTGTCGCGATAGGCGGCGTCCTGGCGATCGAAGAGGTCCCACGACGGGAGCGAGACCACCCTTGCGGCGATCCGTTCTTGCGCGTCCGCGTCGGCCAGCAGGGCGGCTGCCTCCAGGCACAAATGGACCTCGCTGCCCGAAGAGACTAGGACGAGCTCGGGGACGCCGCCTGGCGCCTCGCGGAGCACGTACCCGCCTCGGCGGACGCCGTCGAAGGCCTCTGCGGTCCCCTCGAGCACCGGGATCGCCTGCCGCGAAAGAACGAGGCCGGTGGGCCCGTCGGAGTCGACTGCGATTCGCCAGGCGTGCGCGCACTCGTTGGCGTCTGCCGGCCGTATCAGGCGCAGCCCTGGCATCGCCCGCAACGAGGCCAGGTGCTCGACCGGTTGGTGAGTGGGGCCGTCCTCGCCGAGCCCGATCGAGTCGTGCGTCCACGAATAAATGACGTGTGCCTCGCTCAACGCGGCCAGGCGCACGGCGGGGCGCATGTAGTCGCTGAAGATGAAGAAGGTCCCTCCGATCGGCAGGACACCCCTGTGCAACGCAAGACCGTTCATGATCCCGCCCATGGCGTGCTCGCGTACTCCGTAGTGGACTTGGGTGCCCTGCGGGGATCGGGAGGACTGGTCGAGGGCGTCCTTGAGCTTCACGCCCGTGTTCCCCGTGAGGTCCGCCGATCCGACGAACAGGCCGGGGATCAGCTCGGCGGACGCGTCGATGCACTGGTTGATCGCCCGGCGTGTCGCGAGCTGCGTGCCAGGCTCGAAGGTCGGCAGCTTCTGGGCCCAACCTTCGAGCCCGCGCCCGGCCTGGCAGGCGTCCCACACGGCGTGGTCGCCGTCCCAGAGGTCGAAGCGGTCGTTCCACCTCCGACGCCACTTCTGACCGCGCGTGACGCAGCGTCGATAGAACTGGAGGACCTCTTCGGGTACCCAGAAGCGCTCGTCGGGCGGCAGCCCGAGGATCTCCTTGGTTCTGCGGACCTCGTCCTCCCCGAGGGGGTCCCCGTGCGCTGCGGCGCTGTCCATCTTCCCCGGCGACGGCCAGCCGATGTGGCTACGAAGCACGATCATCGACGGTCTGTTCTCGACGGCCATCGCCCGGCGCAGCGCCGCCTCGAGCGCTTCGGTGTCGTTTGCGACCTCGCCGATGTCCTCGGTATGCCAGCCGTAGGCTTCGAAGCGCATGGGAACGTCGTCGGAGTACGCGAGCTCGGTAGGGCCATCGATCGAGATGTGGTTGTCGTCGTACACGTAGACGAGTCGTCCCAGCCCGAGATGGCCCGCCAGCGAAGCTGCCTCGTGGCTGACTCCTTCTTCGAGGTCGCCGTCGGAGCAGATGACGAAGGTGTGGTGGTCCACCAGCTCGGGACCGAAGCGGGCGCGTAGCCACCGCTCGGCGAGAGCGAGCCCGACCCCGTTGGCTACGCCTTGGCCGAGCGGGCCGGTAGTCACCTCCACGCCTGCGGTGAGATGGAGCTCGGGGTGCCCGGGTGTCCGGCTGTCCCATTGTCGGAACTGTTCGAGGTCATCGAGCTCGAGGCCGTACCCGGTCAGGAACAGCATCGAGTAGAGAAGGATCGAGGCATGCCCTGCCGACAGGACGAAGCGGTCGCGATCGGGCCAGCTCGGGTCGCTGGGGTCGTGGCGCAAGACCCGCGTGAAGAGGACATGCGCAAGCGGAGCAAGGGCCATTGCGGTGCCGGGGTGCCCCGAGTTGGCCCTCTGGGGCGCGTCCATGGCCAGCCCCCTCACGACATTGATCCCGAGCTGTTCGAGGTCTGGGTCCTCCACGACGCCACCGTACCTGCTGTCCTCGCCCGCTCAGCGCCCGTCTCGCGGCCAGCACTGTGTCAGTCAGGTCCTAAGACGACTCGTCATCGAGGTGGAGCCGGGTCCCCGATCAGATCGGGATAGCCCTCGGGTCCCGAAGGAGCGCTATCGACGCGGTGAAGCCGTGCAGGAAGTTACGCCCGCCGACGGGACCGATCTCACCGGCTGCGAAGAACCCAGCGGTGGGAAGTCGACCGATCGAGTCGGCGAGCACTCCCACGTCGTGGTGAGGCTCTTCGAACATCCGCGTCCCCCTGCCGTTGCAGGTGAACACGAGCGCGGCGTCGGCGCGCCGGCCTTCGAGCATCAAGCGGAGGTCTTCGTCGGCGGATCGCGCGTCACGCAGGTGGAACTGCACTGTCGTTCCGACCGGCATCATTTCGCTCACTGCCAGAGCACCGACCTGTCGGTCCGCACCGATCACGTTGCGCACGAGGAAGTCGCCGCGATCGAAGCGCTCACGGTGCTCGTCGATCACGCGGCCGACGTGCAGGCCTCCCGTGTCGAGCAGGCCGAGCTCCTGCTTCGACAACGAGTGATGCGCCTGAGCCACGAGCCGCTCGAGTGCAGGACGACCTGCGAGCTCGACTATGACGTTGCGCTCAGCCTTGGTGACCACTAGGGGATCGCCGAACGGGCGGCATCCTTGAGAAACGACGGTCTCGACCTCGACGCCGGGTCCGAGGATCACGCCGACGGCGCCTGAGCTCGTCACCCGGCGACCACTGGCCAGGCGGTTGCCGCCCGGGCCCCGGGCGGCGGAGGCCATTCCTCCAACGACCGGGAGACCCGGGTGGCGGGTGGCGATCCGGTCCAGGAATTGCTCGACCGGGAAGCTGTATGGGTCTGCCACGACCAGGAGGGCCTGCGGGTCGAAGGGAATGTCGACGGGCCATCCCGAGGCCGCTGTCGCATCGAAGGCTCCGTCGACGCTCGCCTCGAGCAGAAGGGGAAGCAACGGACCGGTGCGGGCTGCGAACAGCGAGACCGCTGCGGATCGCTCCACCTCGCGATGGGGGCCGACGACCGATTCTGCGGCGCAGCCCAGTAGGACCAGGGGACTGAGCACTTCGTCGATCGCGGCGGCCGCGTCCTCGAGAGCGCCGGCGTGCGGAGGAGTGACGAACACCAGTGCCAGGTCCGGGCGTTCGCCCAGGCTCTCGAGGACAGCCCCGGCCACCTCTCCCACAGCGTGAGCGGTGACTGGGTGCTCGCTCATGCCCGCGGCGAACGGCATCGAACCTGACGCTAATGCGGCACTTGCACACCGGTCACGGCGCCGTCGGTGCTTGCCAGCATGCGCCGTCGCGGGGGAGGATGGCGGCCCACAGCGGCGGCTAGGAGAGACGTGGCGCACGGTGGTGGCAAGGAAGCTGGAGGTCGAGCCCATCGCGGCATGAGCGCTGCCGGGGGCGACTTCTTCCGGCTGGTCGTCGACTACGCGAAGCAGGAGACGCTCGGTCCCGTGAAGGGCCTCGCGCGCTTCGTGGCATTCGGCATTTTCGGGTCCATCGTGCTGTCAGTGGGAGTCATCGTCCTTCTGATGGCCGTCCTGCGGGTTCTCCAGACCGAGACGGGCACCACTTTCGGTGGCAAGCTTTCTTGGCTGCCCTACGTGATCACCGCGGGTGCAGCGCTGGTGGTGGCCGGACTGGCCGGATGGCGCATCACCAAGGGCGCCGCCGCGCGAACGGCACGACGGTCCGACGACGAACAGAGGAGCTGAGGTGACGGCGACGGCGAGGATCACGCGCGACGACTTGGAGAGGAAGTTGCGCGATATCTCGGGCGACCTCGAAGACACGGTCGAGTCACAGCGGCCGAAACTGTTGGCCGGGGCGGTGATCGGGGTGCTTGTGATCGGGGTGCTTGCGTACCTGCTGGGCCGCCGCCGCGGCCGCAAGCCCGTCATCGTCGAGCTGAGGAGGGTTTGATGGACCGTCTGCTCGGCCAGGTGGTGTCGCGGGCGTTGCATCGTGGAATGCGAGGAGAACCGTTGTGGCTTGCGGTAGGCGTGGGGGCTTGGGTGTGGCGCCGGGCGCGACATCCAGCGCCTCGGACCGTCTGGAGGGGAAGGGTCCGGCCCGGCCAGCAACTGCTCGTCACCGTGCCGGACCTCCGAGCCAAGAGCATGACGGAGCAGGCCTGAAAGTCTCTGGCGACGACGGAGAGGTGCTGGGCGTGCTCTGGAGCCTGGCCTCAGAGAAACGGTGACTCCTTCCTCGAAGGTGCCCCGTGGCCCACTGCTGGCCGCAGAGCACGTCTTGCTCATCGATCAGAAACAGCGCGGCTACCTCACGACGCTCGCATCCGGCCAGATCTTCCACACCCATGCGGGCATGGTCGCCCATGACGACGTGATCGGCCTGGCAGAGGGGTCGCAGGTGCTGACGTCAACGGGGCGGCGCTTCTTGGTGGTGCGGCCGACGCTGGCGGACGTCGTGTTGAAGATGCCTCGTGGCGCGCAGGTGATCTACCCGAAAGACCTTGGGGCGATACTGCTGGCTGCCGACGTGGGGCCGGGAATGCGCGTGCTCGAGGCCGGAGTCGGCTCGGGGGCGTTGTCCATGGCGATGCTGCGCGCCGGCGCGCAGGTGCTGGGGTACGAGATCCGGGCCGACTTCGCCAGACGTGCCCGAGCCAACGTCGTCGAGTGGGTCGGCGAGGCGCCGTACGACGTGGTCGAGCGCGATGTCTACGAGGGCATCGAAGAGCGCGACCTCGACCGGGTCGTCCTCGACCTCCCCGAGCCCTGGCGGGTACTTCCTCACGCAGAAAAGGCCCTCCGCCCCGGAGGTATCCTCCTTGCCTACCTGCCTACGATCAACCAGGTATCGGTACTTCGGGCCGTCATGGCCCGGAGCCGCTTCGCAATGGCAGAGACATCCGAGCTGTTGCGCCGCACCTGGCACGTGGAGGAGCGGTCCGTGCGTCCCGACCACCGGATGGTGGCACACACCGGCTTTCTCACCACCGCCAGGCTGCTCGCGCCGCCCGGCTGAGAAGCCGACGAAGTCAGCTTTGTTCGATGAAGATGCACTCCCCAGGGCACTCCTCGGCCGCTTCGGTCACGGCATCCTCGAGATCCTCGGGCACAAAGGCCATGCCTGCTGAGCCGCCCGGGTCGTTCTTTACCTGGTCGGATTCCTTGACGTAGGCGAGGCCGTCGTCGAGCAGGGTGAACACAGCCGGCGCGATCTCCTCGCACAGGCCGTCCCCGGTGCACAGATCCTGGTCGATCCAGACCTTCATCGGTTCGCCTCTCGCCTGGTGCTCAGGCACGCTGTTTCGGACGGTAACGACGCGCGAATCAGGGTGTCAACTGTCTCCACCGCGGCTACCGGTGCGCGCCGTGTCCCGGTGTGCACTGCCTGTCGCCGCCCAAGGGCCGCCCAGGTGCGCCATCGGGCAAGCTTACCGTTCGTCGCTGCGTGCTCGGGCCGTGACCGCGCCGGCGCGAGCACGCAGGAGAACGAGTTTAAGAACCTGGAGGCCGAAGCGCCGACGCGCACGCCCGACGTCGGGGCGCGCTCTGTCGGGCGCGCGGGAGTGTAGGGTCCCGACAGGAGGTTACAGCTAGCTCGAGGGAGGTGGTCCCGACGGCGGAACCAGAGGATCGACGGCAGCTGGCCCTCCGCGAGGAGATCGAGCGCGTGCGGGAGCATTCCCGGCGCGCGGAGGAAGAGGTCGCTCTCCTGCGTCGGCGTCTGTCCGAGGGACCGGGAAGGGTCCAGTCCCTCGAAGAGAGGCTGCTGGAGAGCAAAGGCCAGCTCGCGCAGGCCGTCTCGCAGAACGAGAAGCTCACCTACACCCTTCAGCAGGCGAAGGAGCACATAGCCGCCTTGCGCGAGGAGGTGGACAAGCTCACCCAGCCTCCGAGCGCATACGGCACCTTCCTCCATGCCAATGAGGACGGAACCGTCGATGTGTTCTCGGCAGGCCGCAAGATGCGTGTCGCCGTGCACCCCGAGATCGAACCGTCCGACCTTCGTCGCGGCCAGGAAGTCGTCCTGAACGAGTCGTTCAACGTGATCCTCGCCCGCGAAGGGGAGGACTCCGGCGAGGTCGTCACGTTGAAGGAGATCCTCGAAGACCGTCGCCGGGCGATCGTCTACGCCCGTGCCGACGAGGAGAGGGTGGTGGAGCTCGCAGACAACCTCGTGGGCGTCCACCTGCGCGCCGGCGACACGGTGCTCATGGAGACTCGTTCTCAATTGTTGGTGGAGAAGCTGCCGCGCCCGGAGGTGGAGGAGCTGGTCCTGGAGGAGGTGCCGGATATCACCTACGCGGACGTGGGCGGGCTCGATTCCCAGATCGAGGCCATCACCGACGCCGTCGAGCTTCCGTACCTGCACAGGGCGTTGTTCAACGACTACCGCCTTCCAGCGGCGAAGGGCATCCTTCTATACGGCCCACCTGGTTGTGGCAAGACGCTTATCGCGAAAGCCGTGGCGAACTCGCTGGCGAAGAAGGTCGCCGAAGTCACTGGCAATGCCAACGTCAGCAGCTACTTCTTGAACATCAAGGGCCCCGAGCTGTTGAACAAGTACGTGGGGGAGACCGAGCGCCAGATCAGGCTGGTGTTCCAGCGCGCCCGTGAGAAGGCCGAGGAGGGCGTGCCGGTGATCGTCTTCTTCGACGAGATGGACTCGTTGTTCCGCACGCGCGGCACGGGGATCAGCTCCGACATCGAGTCGACCATCGTCCCGCAGCTCCTCGCCGAGATCGACGGGGTGGAGACGCTGCGAGACGTGATCGTCATCGGTGCGTCGAACAGGGAGGACCTGATCGACCCGGCGATCCTGCGCCCCGGCCGGCTCGACGTGAAGATCAAGATCGAGCGTCCCAACGAGCAGGCCGCCGCGCAGATCTTCGCCCGTTACCTGACGGGCGACCTGCCACTCGAGGCGACCGAGGTTGAGCACCTCGGTGGGGGAGACCCGAACAAGGCGGTGCAGGCGATGATCGAGAAGACCGTGGAGGAGATGTACCGGGCCGACGACGAGAGCAAGTTCCTCGAGGTCACCTACCAGAACGGAGACAAGGAGCTGCTCTACTACCGGGACTTCGCTTCGGGAGCCATGATCGAGAACATCGTCCGCCGGGGTAAGAAGCTGGCCATCAAGCGAGAGATCGCCGGCGAGGGGAAGGGCGTGCGTACCTCGGACCTGATTGAGTCGATACGGCGCGAGTACAAGGAGAACGAGGACCTGCCGAACACCACCAACCCCGATGACTGGGCGCGGATTTCCGGCAAGAAGGGCGAGCGTATCGTCTACGTGCGAACCCTCCTTGCCAGCTCGGACGAGACGACAGGTGGGCGCTCGATCGAGCGGATGGGCACGGGCCAGTATCTCTGAGAGAAAGCGCGGACGGGCCCCGCCCGGACGCGAGCCCGTCGCGGGTCGGTGGGTACTAGGGTCGGCTTAGTGGCAGTGCCGAAGATCTGCGGGGTGGAGACCGAGTACGGCATCCATCACGCCGGGGCTGAAGGCAATCCGGTTGCATCCTCGTCGCTGCTGGTAAATGCATACATCTCCGACCTCGCCCGGGTGGAATGGGACTTCAAGGACGAGATGCCGGCCAACGACGCGCGCGGGTTCGCCAGGGAGGGGGTACTGCCTCCCGAGGTGGAGACGCATCTCGTGAACACGGTCTTGACGAACGGCGCTCGTTACTACGTGGACCATGCTCACCCGGAGTTCTCCACTCCCGAGTGCGCAGATCCTCTGGAGCTGGTCCGCTACGACAAAGCGGGCGAGGAAGTCTTGCGGCGATCCATGGCGGCGGCGCGCTGGCTCCTACCAGATCCACAGGCGATCGTCGTCTACAAGAACAATTCCGACGGGAAGGGCAACTCCTACGGGACCCACGAGAACTACTTGATGGACCGCACCGTGCCTTTCGCTCGGATCGCGCGGTCGATCACGCCCCATTTCGTGACCCGCCAGCTGTACACGGGAGCGGGCAAAGTGGGTACCGAGACGTCGCCCGCCGGACGCGACGTGGCCTTCCAGCTCTCACAGCGTTCGGAGTTCTTCGAGGAAGAGGTGGGCCTGGAGACCACGTTGAAGCGGCCCATCGTCAACACGCGTGACGAACCACACGCCGATCCGCAACGGTACCGCCGCTTCCACGTCATCGTGGGCGACTCGAACCTCGCCGAGGTCGCTACGTTCCTGAAGGTGGGGACGACCGCCCTGGTGCTCGCGCTGATCGAGGACGACGCCTTCGGCGGCGTCGACCTGACCTTGGCGAACCCGGTGAAGGCGATCCACCAGGTCTCCTACGACCTGACCCTGGCCGAGCCGCTCGAAATGGCCGACGGTCGCACGGCTACGGCGATGGAGCTGCAGTGGGAGCTCTACGGGCTCTCGCGCAAGTACGCGGAGGACCGTGGTCTGGACTGCCTGGGCGACGACACGATAGGCCGCGAGGTCCTGCGCAGGTGGGAAGGGGTGCTGAACGGCCTCGAGGCCGACCCGGCCACCGTGGCCGGTCAAGTCGACTGGGTGGCAAAGCTCCAGCTGCTCGAGGCGTTCAGGGCGCGTCATGGCCTGGGCTGGAAGGACCACCGCCTCTCGGCTGTCGACCTCCAGTACCACGACCTGCGCCCGGAGCGCTCCCTCTTCATCCGGCTGGCCACCGACCACCTGGTCGAGCGCGACCGTATTCTGGCCGCGGTCAGCGAGCCTCCTCGCAGGACCCGGGCCTATTTCCGAGGCCAGTGCCTGAGGCGCTGGGCGTCACAGGTGGCCAGCGCTAACTGGGACTCGCTGGTGTTCGACCTGGGTACCGATCCACTGCGACGCGTCCCTATGATGGACCCGCTTCGTGGAACGGCCGAGCACACCGAGGAGCTGCTCGAAGGAAGCTTCTCGGTGGCGGAGCTGTTGACACGATTAAGCGGCTAGGGAGCAGGAATGGCAGAACGGGAGTTGAAGCGAAAGCCGGCGACGACGCCACGAGAGGACAAGGCGCCCGAGGAGACCGAGGCGCCCGTGACGTCCGCGCAGCGCGACAAGTTGAAGGCCGAGCTCGATGACCTGCTCGACGAGATTGACGAGGTCCTCGAGGAGAACGCCGAGGAGTTCGTGCGCAACTACGTACAGAAGGGCGGAGAATAGCCACGTGGGCCTTTGGGCTCGACGTATGGAAAGGCCGGGAACAGCCACGTGGGTCTGTTGATGTTCGAGGTACAGAGAGGCGGGAGATAGTCACGTGGGTCTGTTGATGTTCGAGCCCCGGGATGATCCGGGTCCGAGCTTCGCCGCCCTGCTTCGCGAGAGCCATCCGAGCGCAGTGCCCATAAGTGGCGCGCAAGCCGCCTCGTTGGAGAACGCGGGTCAGGTGCGTGCGAGCCGGCTACCTGCGGAGCTGCCGTTGCGTCACGGCACCACGGTCGCGGCCATCCGATATGTCGACGGAGTGGTGATGGCCGGTGACCGCCGTGCCACCGAGGGGAACGTGATCGCCCACAGGAAAATGGAGAAGGTCTTCCCGGCCGACCGTCATTCTGCCGTGGCCATCGCTGGAGTAGCGGGCCCGGCGGTGGAGATGGTGAAGCTGTTCCAGACGCAGCTCGAGCACTACGAGAAGGTCGAGGGAGTCGTCCTCAGTCTGGAGGGAAAGGCGAACCAGCTCGGTCAGATGGTACGCGAGCACCTACCGATGGCCATGCAAGGTCTCGTGGTCGTCCCCCTTTACGCCGGATACGACCTGCGAAGGCGTGAGGGACGGATCTTCACCTACGACGTGACCGGAGGTCACTTCGAAGAGGCGGACCATGCGGCAACCGGGTCAGGAGGTCGCGACGCGCGTACCACGATCAAGCTGGGCTGGCGGCCTGACCTTCGGCGCGACGAGGCCATCGAGCTCGCGGTGCGCGCCTTGTACGAGGCCGCAGACGAGGACGCAGCGACCGGGGGACCGGACGTGGTGCGGGGGATCTTTCCGATGGTCGCCGCCGTGACGGCAGAGGGCTACGAAGAGGTGGCCCAGGAGGAAGTGGCCGAGCGTTTCACCGCGCTGGTGGAGCAGCGGGGCCTCGGGTGCGCGCAGGGGGGTGGTGCCTCATGACGATGCCCTTCTACGTCGCCCCCGAGCAGGTGATGAAGGACAGGGCAGAGTACGCCCAGAAGGGCATCGCCCGGGGTCGGTCCCTGGTGGCGACCGACTACGACCAAGGAGTCTTGATCGTCGCGGACAATCCTTCGCGATCGCTGCACAAGGTGAGCGAGATCTATGACCGCATCGCGTTCGCAGGAGTAGGCAAGTACAACGAGTTCGACCAGCTGCGCGTGGCCGGCGTACGCCACGCCGACACCAAGGGTTTCGCCTTCAGCCGTGAAGACGTCGACGCGCGATCGCTCGCGAACCTGTACGCGCAGTTCCTCGGCCAAGTGTTCACCCACGAGATGAAGCCGCTTGAGGTGGAGATCCTGGTCGCCGAGCTGGGCGCGGAGGCCCCGCCCGACCAGCTGTACCACGTCGCGTACGAGGGAACGATCACCGACGAGGAGGGCTTCGCGGTGTTGGGGGGGGAGGCCGGAACCATATCGGAGCGCTTTGCAGCCAGCTACGAGACGGGCTGGGTTCTCGACCGCGCGCTGCGGGCGGCCGTCAGTGCGCTCGCGGGCCCCGATCGCACTCTCGGTCCGCAGGACTTGGAAGTGGCGGTGCTGGCACGGAACAACGGTCGCCGGGCGTTCCGGCGTCTTGCATCGGCGGAGCTCTCGGAGCTGCTCGCCGGAGGCAAGCGCCCCGGGAAGGCATCTCGCGTGACGGGCGAGCGTGGCGCGCGGGAGACCTCAGCCCGAGACGCAAGCCAGTAGAGCAACAAGCCAGTAGAGCAAAGAGAGCGCCTCGCCGCCCCGAGGCGGCGGGTGTGGATGGTGTTAACCCCGTTCGCGGCGCCTCGCAGTGTGTCTGCGGGCTGTCTGTGAGTCGAAGAACGTCTCACTGTGGGATCGGTCGCTCACGTCGGGCACGGCACTAGCGTGGGAGATCATGGAACGGCGCATCTTCGGGCTCGAGAACGAGTACGGGGTTACGTGCACCCTGCGGGGCCAGAGGAGACTCAGTCCCGACGAGGTGGCGCGCTATCTGTTCCGACGCGTGGTCAGCTGGGGCCGCTCGTCGAATGTCTTCCTCGAGAACGGCGCCCGACTTTATCTCGACGTGGGGAGCCATCCCGAATACGCGACACCTGAATGCGACTCGATATGTGATCTCGTAGCCCATGACAAGGCGGGGGAGCGCATCCTCGACCACCTTGTCACCGGAGCAGAGGCACGACTACGTGAGGAGGGGATCCGCGGCATGATCTACCTCTTCAAGAACAACACGGACTCCGCGGGAAATTCCTACGGGTGCCACGAGAACTACCTCACGAGCAGACGCGACGACTTCGCTCACTACACCGAGGTGCTCATTCCGTTCCTGGTCAGCCGGCAGATCTACGCGGGCGCAGGAAAGGTGTTGCAGACCGCGCGCGGTGCCGTGTACTGCCTGTCGCAGCGGGCCGAGCACATCTGGGAGGGTGTGTCCTCCGCGACCACGCGGAGCCGGCCGATCATAAACACCCGCGACGAGCCGCACGCGGACGCAGAACGCTTTCGGCGCTTGCACGTCATCGTGGGCGACTCGAACATGAACGAGTACGCCACATACCTGAAGGTGGGCGCCACGAGCGTGCTGTTGCGCATGCTCGAGGACTCTGGGACGGTCCTGCGTGACCTCACGCTGGAGAACCCGATCCGGGCCATCCGCGAGATCAGCCACGACCTCACCTGCAGACGCAAGGTCCGTCTGGCCAACGGCCGCGAGGTCAGCGCGCTCGACATCCAGTCTGAGTACCTCACGCGTGCACTTCGTTATCGCGACTCCCACGGCTTGTCTGACCAGGAGGACCGAGCGCTGGAGATGTGGGAGCACTGCATGAAGGGGTTGGAGTCGGACCCGACGAGCCTGGGACGCGAATGTGACTGGGTCGCAAAGCACCAGCTGATCGAGGCCTATCGGCACCGCCACAGCTTCCCGCTCGGGCACCCGAAGGTTGCGCTGCTCGACCTGCAGTACCACGACGTGAGCCGCGATCGCGGGCTCTACTACCGCCTCGAGGCGCGTGGCTCGGTGGAACGCGTCTGCGACGACGTCTCGGTCAGCGAAGCGATGAACCAGCCGCCCTCTACCACCCGCGCGCGTCTTCGTGGTGAGTTCATCAGGCGGGCCAAGGAGCGTCGACGAGACTTCACCGTCGACTGGGTACACCTGAAGCTGAACGACCAGGCGCAACGCACGGTGCTGCTCAAGGACCCTTTCCGCTCGCACGACGAGCGCGTGGAGAAGCTGATCGCCAACCTGTGAGTCTCGGACATACACGCAGGGCTTCGAAGTCGCCTATCCTCGCTCTTTCATGGTGGCCGACGTCTCGAGCCCATTTCCCGCCGTGCCTGTTCCAAAGAACGATGCTCTGACTGACCGAGGCCCACACGGCGGAGCCGACGTTGAGGGCACTGTCGGTGAGCTGGGTGAAAGGGAGATCGTTCAGATGCCCTCAGAGCTTTCGTCGACACCGGAGGAAGGCGCGGGCGCGTCACGCGAGGCCGGCGGAACGCGGCGTAGGAACACCAGACGCTGGGTCCTCGAATGGCTCGCGGTGCTTCTCGTGGCCCTGGGTGTCGCCGCCGCGGTCCGGGCTTTCGTCGTCCAGACCTTCTACATCCCCTCCGGGTCGATGGAGCCGACTCTCATGATCGGTGACCGTATCCTGGTCGACAAGCTGAGCTATCACCTCCACGGGGTCGGCAGGGGAGACATCGTGGTGTTCTCGAGACCCCCCGGCGAGCCCGCGAGCCCGGAACTGAAGGATCTCGTGAAACGTGTGATCGGGTTGCCCGGTGAGAGGATCTCCTCCGAGCCCAACGGGACCGTCCTGATCAACCGCAAGCCCCTGTCTGAACCGTGGCTGAGCGCTTCGGCACGAAGTGATCCCGGCCCGCCGATCCGCCCTCAGGTCATCCCACCGGGGGAGTACTTCGTGATGGGCGACAACAGAGGGAACTCACAGGATAGCCGTTACTTCGGCCCTATTTCTAAGTCGATCATGGTGGGACGCGTCTTCTTCAGGATCTGGCCCATCGCACACATGGGCTTCTTCTGAGAGGCGCTGCGCAGAGCCGGACCCCACCTGGGAGTGTGCGAACGCCGTGCGTTCGTGCTCCACGTCGCGCACTCGTAGACTTGATCCCGCATGCTGTCTCTCAGCCCGGCGAAACTGCTGGTCGTCCTCGTGATCGCGTTGATCGTTCTCGGGCCTGAGAAGTTGCCTCAAATGGCTCGCCAGGTCGGGGCTATGTGGGGGGACCTACGCCGGTGGAGGAGAATGTTCGAGACCGAGGTGCGCAGCACCTTTCCGGACCTACCCCCGACCCACGAGGTGGTCCAGGCCGTTCGATCGCCGCTCGCATTCCTCGACAAGCTCGCGGACGCGCACGACAGCTCGGTTGCAAGAGGCGAGAGCGAACGCGCGGTGGCCGAGCAACCGGAGCCTTCGACGTCTGGAGCGGTCATCCGACCAGACGGCGCACCGGGGGAACCGAGCGCCGACGCGAACCGGTACGGAAATGGTGGAGAGCCGGCTCATGACCGCGCAGCCGGGCGGCAGGTCGGGCAGGATCGAGTCCGAAACGTTGCCGTGCCCATCGAGCCGCAGGCGGTTCCCGACGACCCGAGCATGAACTGAGCGCCGGCGCGCTCGGTGGTAACGGTCTTGCGCCTGGTTCGCCTCCGTACCCGCCAGCCCCGGCCCTCGCCCGACGCCATGACGCTCGGGGAGCACCTGGGCGAGCTGAGGCGCCGCTTGGTGGTGACGGTGATCGCGTTCGCGGTCGCCGCGACGGTGTCGTTCGTGGTGTACCCGCACATCCTCAACTTCTTGAAGTCCCCCTATTGCCAGGTAGCCGGGGCGCGCCACTGCCAGCTCTATGTCACCGGACCACTGGACGGCTTGGCCCTTCGGATCAAGCTCGCGGCCTACGGGGGGCTGTTTCTCTCGTCACCGGTCGTGCTCTGGGAGCTTTGGCGGTTCATCACCCCCGCTCTGCGTAGAGGCGAGAAGCGCTATGCGGTTCCTTTCGTCTTGGCTTCCATACTGCTCTTCGTCGCTGGAGCGGCGCTCGCCTACTTCGTGTTCGCCCACGCCCTTCAGTTCCTCCAGAGCGTCGGGGGTCCCTCACTGCACGAGATCTACGACCCCAACAAATACCTGAGCTTGATGGTCGCGCTGATGACGGTGTTCGGCCTGACCTTCGAGTTCCCCGTCCTGCTCGTGTCGCTGGAGCTGGCCGGTGCAGTCCGGCCGGCGAAGCTTGCCTCGTGGCGCCGCTGGGCGATCGTTCTCATCGTGCTCTTCGCCGCGATCATCACTCCGAGCAGTGACCCGTTCTCAATGCTCGCGCTTGCCGTACCCATGTACTTCTTCTACGAGGTCTCCATCATCATCGGCAGACTTCTACGTCGCTGACAAACATGGGTGAATAGGCGGTTGTCTTCGTGAGCGCTGAAGCGTCGCGCGCTTCTCAGGTGCGCGACGCGTTCGAATTCCGTCTGGCCTTCCGGTTGGACCCGTTCCAATCGAAGGCCTGCGACGCGCTCGACGCGGGGCGTTCTGTGCTCGTGTCGGCCCCGACTGGATCGGGGAAGACGGTGGTCGCCGATTACGCGGTCGCACGCGCCATGGCCGACGGTCGCAAGGCCTTCTACACGACGCCGCTCAAGGCATTGTCGAACCAGAAGTTCGCCGAGCTGTCCGCGGTGTACGGGCGTGAGCGCACGGGTCTGCTCACAGGGGACATCTCCCACAGGCCGGACGCTCCAGTGGTGGTGATGACCACCGAAGTATTGCGCAACATGTTTTTCGCCCGAGCACCCGTGCTGAGCGGGCTCGGGCTGGTCGTCCTCGACGAGGTGCACTACCTGCAGGACCCGTACCGGGGATCGGTGTGGGAAGAAGTGATAATCGTCGCCCCGCCCGAGGTGGTGATGGTCTGTCTGTCGGCGACGGTGTCGAACGCTGAACAGCTTGGAGCTTGGCTGACCAAGGTCAGGGGCCCCACCGAAGTGGTGGTGGAGAAGCGCCGTCCGGTCGAGCTGAGCAACCACGTTGCGATCGCCGAGAGGGGAACGAGGAACGTGGACCTCGTTCCCCTGCTCGAGGACGGGCGCGCCCATCCTCGAGCGGTGGCGTTGGACCAGCGCGTCGCGCGCATGTCCCAGCGTGCAGGTGGGTTGAGCCATTCGCGCTTCGTCTCGCCCAGGCGCACTGAGATGATCGACGCTCTGGGCGAGAAGAGGATGCTGCCTGCGATCATCTTCATTTTCAGTCGAGCAGGTTGTGACGCGGCGGTGACCCAGTGCTTGGCCGACGGACTTCGGCTCACGACACCGGCTCAACGCAAGGAGATCCGAAGACGTTGCGAGTCCCATACCGAAGGCCTGCCTGAAGAGGAGCTGCGCGTGCTCGGGTACGGCACCTGGAGCGCGGGGCTCGAGGCGGGGCTCGGCTCCCATCATGCGGGTTTGATCCCGGCGTTTCGCGAGGCAGTCGAGGACTGCTTCTCCAGTGGCCTGCTGGGAGTCGTCTTCGCCACCGAGACCCTGTCGTTGGGAATCAACATGCCGGCGCGTACCGTGGTGATCGAAAGGCTCTCAAAGGTTCGCTCCCACGGCCGGGCAAGGCTGACTTCGGGGGAGTACGCACAGCTCACAGGGCGCGCCGGGCGCCGGGGCCTGGACCCGGTGGGCCACGCGGTGACGTTGTGGAGACCTCAGGTGTCGCTCCTCGAGCTGGCGAGTCTCGCCACCTCGCCTGCCCCGGCGCTCACGTCATCGTTCAGGGCCACCTACAACCTGGCCGTGAACCTGGTCCGCCGGTATCCCGCAGACCAGGCTCACTACGTGCTGGACCGGTCGTTCGCCCAGTTCGTCGACAGCCGCCACCACCACGCCCTGTCGCGACGCCTCGAACGCGCGCTAAGCCTTCTTGAGAAGTGGGGATACTTAGACATCGACAGTTGGCAGCTCAGCGAGCGCGGTGAGCTGCTGGCTCGCGTCTATCACGAGTCGGACTTGCTGGTAAGCGAAGCGCTGTCAGAAGGGCTCCTCGACCGTATTGATGCCCCTACGCTCGCCGCCGTCTTGTCTGCGTGCACCTTCGAGGCGCGCGCAGGACACCGGCGCGCGGAACCTCGCCCACCCAAGGACGCCCGCCCACGTCTCGCGGCATTAGTGACGCTGTGGGAACGCCTGCACGCGGACGAGGAAGAGGCTCGTCTTCCGCGAACGAGGGCTCCGGACCCCTCCTTCGCCGAGGCCGCTTGGCGTTGGGCGCGCGGCGAGCGGCTCGTGCGCGTGCTCGATCGGGCCGAGCTCTCTGCGGGGGACTTCGTGCGAAACACGAAGCAGCTCGTGGACCTTCTGAGCCAGATCGCTGTCGTCGCCCGCGAGGAGTCCACGGCGAACGCCGCCGCGCAGGCGGCGAAGGCTCTCAGGCGAGGGGTCGTCGCTACCTCGCTGTGGCCGGTCGCAGCGGGGCCCATCGCGGGCCCCGAAGACGACGTGCCACCGGCGCCTTCGGAGGCAAGCTCCACCCGCCCTGGTGGGGCGGGGTCCGCGACCTCCGACCAACCTCGGCCGTAGTGTTGCCGGGGCATGTTCCCCTACGCCGAAGAGACCTTCAGCGAAGCAGAGTCGGAGCTGCTCCGGCGCTATTTCACGAACTTGGACGGGCCGGTGTTCGCGCTCGTCAACCTACCCGAGGTGACAAAGGGAGCGCTCTTTGCCAGGTACTCGCGCTCGGCGAAGAGCCTCAGGCGACTGTTCCTGGACGAGTTCGTAGGAGATCTCGACACAAGCGCTGACGCCGGCACCGACGCCACCGTGGGCATCGAGCGCGCAGAGCGGCTCTACGAACGAGTGTTCCTCGAGTATGGCGACGACTCGGTGGCGCAGCTCGGGGGCGTTCACCTGGCGTGCGAGCAGGCTTCGAACTTGCTCACCAAGGTGCTCGAACGAGGCCGGCTGATGGCATACCTCGAGCAGTCAACGCGCTATATCGCGTACGACAACCGTCTCTCCACCGGTCATTACCGCTACTACCGGGGTCCCGAGGTCCTCGACTCACCGCTCGGAGCGCGATATGTCGGCGACATGGACCGCATGTTCGACTGTTACGGCCGGCTCTTGCCCGAGATCCAGACATGGCTGGGGCGTCGCTATCCCCACCAGCGCGGCGACTCCGACTTCGTCTACCGGCAGTCGATCAGGGCAAAGGCACTAGACGCGCTTCGCGGCCTTCTTCCGGCGGCCTCGCTGTCGAACTTGGGCATCTACGGCACAGGCCAGTCCTACGAGATGCTTCTTCTGCGCATGCGGTCCGATCCGCTCCCCGAGGCAAGGCGCTACGGGAAGCTGATGCTCGACGAGCTGCGAAAGGTGATCCCGTCGTTCTTGCGTCGTCTCGATGCCCCCGAGCGGGGGGGCGTGTGGGCGAACTACCTCGCCGCGACGCGTTCGGAGACCGAGGAGGTGGTCGAGCGGCTGTGGCCGCGTGAGAAGGCGGGCGAGCCAGCGCCTCCCGTGGTCCGGTTGGTCGACTTCGACCCCGACGGGGAGGACAAGGTCTTGGCCGCGATGTGCTACCCGTACACGACGCTGGGGGAGGAGGAGATCCTGCGCCGTGTTCGCCAGCTGTCGGGTGCGGACCGCATGGCGATCGCGCGGGCGTACGTGGGGGAGCGGATGAACCGGCGTCACCGCCCGGGCCGGGCGTTCGAGCGCACTGGGTACCGCTTCGACGTGGTGGCCGACTACGGGGCGTTCAGGGACCTGCAGCGGCATCGGATGCTCACCATCGATTGGCAGGAGCTCGCTCCACACCTCGGATACGACATTCCTGAAATCGTCATGGAAGCCGGAAGATCAAAGGAATTCGCGTCCTCTTTGGAACGTTCAGCGGAGCTGCACGCGGCGATGTCAGAGATCAGCCCCGCGCATGCCGCGTACGCGGTGGCGCTTGCTTTTCGGACGCGCTTCGTCATGCAGATGAACGCGCGCGAGGCGATGCACGTGATCGAGCTCCGATCGGGCCCGCAGGGCCATCCCACCTACCGGCGCGTCGCGCAGGAGATGTACCGACTGATCGCGAACCGCGCGGGCCACCGTCTCATCGCTGACGCGATGTCGTTCGCGGACCTGGGCGCGCACGACCTCGAGCGTCTCGATGCAGAGCGCCGGGCCGAAGAACGCCGGGCGCGGCTCGCGACCTAACCGTGGTCGGCATTGGTGAAACATAGGAGCCGCTGAGCAGGGCTGATGTGCAAACGCCCTGGTGAGCGGGAAGTAGATACGTTTGACGACGGCGAGAATGGAACGCATAGTGTGGGCTGAATCCCAGACGCCCCGAAGTCGCGCCAGCGGTCTAAGGCCGGGCGGGAACCGAGGGGGGGATGCTGTCAGAGGCGGAGCGAGGCCCGCGGACCGAGTAGAGAACGTCCCACCATCACCTCGGCGGCGGCGCCGGTGAGGCGGAGATGGTACCAAAGGTCCCGGGCCTCGCCGCCCGGCATCTTTCGACCGTACCCGCGGCGCGGGCTGATCGAGTTCTTCGACTGTTTGTGAGCACTCCTGTTTCTGAGCACTCCTGTTTCTGAGCACTCTGCGCGGCAGGGGTGATCGTCGGAGCGTGACTGGCATTTCGCTCAGAACAGATATGCTCCCCCGGCGTCAGGTGGACCGCGAAGGGTAGGAATGGCCGACGACCTGGAAGACGTGGTGGAGCCGGAGGAGCTCGTCGACGAGGAGCTGGACGAGCTTCCCGACGAGGAGCTGGACGACAAGGACCTGGACGAGGACCTCGTCGACGACCTCGAGGCAGACGATCTGACCGGCGCAGAGCTCGGAGTCGAGCTCCCGGTCGGTAAAGACCCGCTCGCCGCCGCCGTTCTCCCCGAGGTCGCTGCCGTGGCTGTGCCCACCGTCGAGGAGGGCGAAGACGACGAGGAAGAGGTCGACGACGAAGACGTCGAGGCGAGTCTGGACGAGATCCTGAAGGAGCGCCTGGTCGTCGAGGAGGAAGAGGACGACGTTCCCGAGACGGAGGACCGCTCGGAGATCTCCGAGCGAGTCCTGCCGAAGCAGCCCGACGAGTTCGTCTGCAGCTCCTGCTTCTTGGTCAAACACTCGAGCCAGCTGGCGGATCCCTCGAGACGTTTGTGCCGCGACTGTGTCTGAGGGGCAGAATGAGAGGTCGTTGGGATGGGGGGCCGTAGCGATGAGCGAAGATAAGTCCGAGATTCAGCGCTTGGTGGATTTGCTGGTGTGCGCCCCCGGAGCGCTTGTACAGAGCGCCACGGAGGAGCTCGAGAAGCTGGTGGAGGAGGGCCGCCACCGTGTCGACGGGCAGTTGCACACAGCGAGACTGGTCGGGCAGGTCGCAGTTCAGGCCGCCCGACGCCAGGCCGAGCAGGTTCTACAGGCAGTCTTTGCCAGGGTCACCGGTGGGGGAGGAGACCCTCAGCAGTCCCCTGCGGGCATCGCCGTGGTCGATGACCTTGGTACAGACGAGACCGGTGCAAGCACCAACGGCGACGCGACGGCATGGGTGGCTTCGGGCCCTGTGGCAACCGAGAACGGCCCCAAGCCGGCGACGGGCCTCGCGATCCCTGGCTACGACAGCCTTTCGGCGTCACAAGTGGTCCAGCGCCTCGACGGTTTGTCTCGCGTCGAGCTCGAGGACGTTAGAGACCACGAGTTCTCGCATCGGCACCGTCGGACGATATTGAATCGGGTGGATCAGCTTCTGCGCGGTGCCGCCACAGGGCAGCCCTCGTAAGCGCCGTCGAACATGGCAGGCCACGGGGTTGCGCCGGTGGAACCAGCGAGACCCGCCCAGCCTGCCGACGCCGAGCGATGCGCGCAGCTGTGCCGTGACGCGCTGGAGTCGCTCCAGGAGCGACGCGGCGGCGCCCTTTTCGCTCGGCGCGAGACGGGGTTGCTCGCGAAAGCGTTGCTGCGGCCGGGCGGACTGTCGCGCCTTTTGTCCGACCCGCGACGGCGCGTCCTGGTCAGCACCGTCGACGACGTCATCGTGAGCCTTGCAGTGGGGAGGGTGGACCCGGTGGGGGAGGCTTCGCTGGGCGTAGTGGACGGTATGTACGTGGACCCCGCTCACCGTGGGCTAGGAGCCGGTCACGCCCTCTTGCACGCCCTGGTCGAGTGGTTCGGCGAATCGGGGTGTCGGTCTGTCGACGCGACGGCGTTGCCAGGAGATCGCGAGACCAAGAGCTTCTTCGAGGGGGCCGGCTTCAAGGCCCGTCTCCTCACGATGCACCGGTCGCTTCGCTGAACGTGGTGTCGAGCAGGTGCCGGGGGTGAGCGCGCGGGCCGGCGATGAGATAGATCGCGCGCCCAGCGCGACGCCGGTCGTCGCTGTTGGTGGCCTGGCCGTCCTAGACGGTGCGGTCTTGCTGGTGCGCAGGGGTAAGCCGCCAGAAGCCGGTCGCTGGACGGTGCCCGGAGGGCGCGTGGAGGCCGGGGAGACCCTCGCTCAGGCGGTTGAGCGCGAGCTGCTCGAAGAGACAAGGCTGGACGTGCGCTGTGGAGAGCTGCGGGGGTGGGTGGAGCGGATCCTCCCCGGTTATCACTATGTGATCCTCGATTTCGACGTCACCGTGGTGGGCGGCCGCACGCCCGTTGCGGGAGGAGACGCTGTCAGCGTCTCTTGGGTGCCCCTGGGCGAGATCGGATCGATCGACACCGTCCAGGGCTTGGTGCAGTTCCTGCGAGAGCACGAGGTTCTCGGCTGAACGTCGGCCTTCTGTGGCGCCCTGGCATCTCCACAGCGCCCTGTGCCTCGTCGCCTGGTCAGGATCGCCGATTGGCAGCCACAGCGCGACGGCGAGGACCGGGCGGCGGGGGAATCGGCAAACCGAGCAACCGTGCAAGTTCTGGGACCGCTCCGGCCGCATGGCGCGCGGCACGAAGAAGGTCCTCGCTCGGCTCGCGGGGAAGGCCGGTCGGCTTCACGGTGCGGCGAACGGGGGACTCCACCACGGCCTCTAGCAGCTGGGCCCAACGGTCTTCGGGCAGCTCGGGGGACATGGCAGCGCCCGCCGCAGCGGCGAGGTGCACCGCCAGCTCGCCCGGCACACGCGCGCTCGGCTCAGAGGGCCTGGAGGAGATCCTGAGCGCGTCTGCCACGCGGTCGTCGTCGAGGGCCGTTTTGATCCGGCGGAGCCAGGACTCGCGTAGCGCGGTGACCCGGGCTTCGAGGGACTCGCGAAGCGTCGTGAGCAGGGTGCGTGCCTCGTCGTCGAGGGTCACCGACGACGATCCGGCAACCACGGAACGCAACTCGCGCAATGGGGTGTCCTTTCCCGCGTTTCGCGCTGCCACACCCCGGTCCTTCCAAGTGGCGAGCGTTATCGTGGGCCGCAGCTCCTCGGCCATCATGAGGAGCGGATCGGGGGAGATCTCAGCCCGGTCTTCCGCGCGAGCCCGTGTGTTTTGCTCCTCGATCGCTCGGCGAACCGCGGGCATGCCGCCTCGAAGCAACTGCTCTGCCACGGGCAGCTGCTCGGGGCGCAGGGCTGCCAAGGCTGCGTTGCGGTGGGTGGTGACCTGCTCGAGCCTTCTGCGGTCCGGCCGAGGCGCAGTCTCGTCGCGCGGACGTTGCGCCCGGGCGGCCCGAGCGGGCTCTGGGCGTTCGGGCCGACCCGTTGCGTGCGCAGGCTGACGTGGCACTTCGGTGCGGTCTTTCGTCGCATCGGGGCGCCCGCGGCGGGGGCGTTCGCGGCGCAGACCCGGCCGCGCCCTTCCCCCCTCTGGAGACGCTCCTACATCTTCGTCGCCACGCTTCGCCCCCGGCGGGCGTCGGCGGTCGTCACGGCGCGAGCGCGAGGCGGGGCGCGCCTCCTCTTCGTCCTCACGGTGCCACCGGGCCCGCGCCACGACGGTGACCGAGACACCACCAACGTCGTGCCCAGAGCCGAGGATTTCGATACGCCCGCCACCACCGTCGTCGCCGGTCGTCTCCTTCGGCGGTTGCACAGCGGTGACGAAGATGCCGTCCAGCTGGACGTCGGCCTCAACTCGCAGCACGTCTCCGACGGCCGCCTCCGCAGGGAGGAGGGTGCCGTCGACCGATCCACGTGGCTGACGCGCCCCCGGCGCGCGCCAGGTCCACGACCCGTCATCTCGCCGGCTGGTCAGCTCGATGTCCATTCTCCGAGACATGGCCGATGACCACGCTACCCGCACTCGCGGATGCACACCCAGAACCGCAGGAGATCACGTCCAACGCGGCGCTCTCCTCCCACCTCCACGCGCGCAGCGCCAAGGCTTCGAAGAGCTTGCACGCCTTGCATCTGCGCGGTCGCACCTGCTCGTCTCAGGTGCTCAGCGCCGGCACTCGGTCGTGCGTCATCGTGGAAAGCTCGACCAGACGCGTCGACCAGACGTCTGGTATCGCTCAAAGCAGCCTCCGCGACGCCCCTCGCCGGAACCACATGCACGGTGATCGTCTTTCCTGTCGGATCACAGTCGGCGCAGCTCACTCCCATCCCGCCGATAATGGATCTTATGTAAAGTTAGCGTAGGTTGGGCAGACCGTCTCAGGGTCCCGTCGTTGCAGGCTGCTTCTCCCCCTTGTGGGCCAGCTCGGCGCCGGAGCCTGAGCCGCGAATCTCCGGCACCCTGGACAGCACCGAGGTCTTTTCAGAGCCTCTCAGGGCCACGTAGGGATCGATCATCTGCGAGCGGCTCGAAGTCGATGACGAGCTCGCTGCCGAGGGCACGGGCGATCCGGTCGAGGCTGACGACGGTCGGCGACACGTGGCCTTGTTCGAGACGAGCGATCGAGGGCTGGCTGGTCCCCGCCCTCTCGGCCAGCTCGGCCTGGCTCACCCCCGCGCGCTGCCTGGCGACGCGCACCGCGCTGCCGACCATGATCGAAGTGAGAGTGCGCTCGTAGTGTGCGAGAGGGCCGGTCCGGGCGGGTCTGCGGTGGTCGCGGCCCTTGGTGCCCGCTGCTTTCATGTTCCTCTCCCCTGCGGCTGCTCGGAGGTTCTCGGCGCTCGACATGGGCCGACGAACAGCTTCATGGCGTCCGGGCAGACGCCCGTCCAGACAAGTGAACACCAAGGACTAAGGAATATCAACGATGGTATATGTGCGCCCGGTCTTGTGGGTGGTGGACGCCCTCGTTGTTCGGCCTTGGTCGAGCAGCCCGAGCGCGTCAGTGGCGGGCGTCGTAGGTGGGTACCAGGCTACGAGCGGCGCGTGCCTCGTCCACCCGGCGCACGGGGGTCGTGCGAGGGGCCTCGGTTGCCTCCGCGGCGCCTCCGGGCGTGCCAGCCCGTGCGACGATGCGATCGCACGCCGAGGCGAACGCCTCGAGCGTCTGGAGGCTCTCGGTCTCGGTCGGCTCGATCATGAGAGCTTCTTCCACCGTGAGCGGGAAGTACACGGTGGGCGCGTGAAAACCTTCTTCGAGCAAGCACTTGGCCACGTCGAGCGCCCTCACGCCACTTCGCCTCTTGAGCGAGACGGCCGAGAGCACACACTCGTGCATGCAGGGACGGTCGTAGGGAGCGTCGAAGGTTCCCGAGAGTCGCTTTCTCAGCCAGTTGGCGTTGAGCACAGCACGCTCTGCCACCTCGCGCAGCCCGTCGTCGCCGTGGACGAGGATGTACGTGAGGGCGCGTGCGAGGACGAGAGCGTTGCCGTGCCAGGAGTGGACGCGACCGATGGAACGCTGCGGTGTGGTCCATTCGTAGCGCGCACCCACGCCGTCGACGCCGGGATCGACCCTTCGGGGGCGGGGGCCTGGCAGGAACGAAGCCAGACGCCTCGACACCGCCACCGGGCCTGCTCCTGGCCCACCACCTCCGTGAGGGGTGGCGAAGGTCTTGTGAAGGTTCAGGTGCACGATGTCGAAGCCCATGTCGCCCGGGCGGACGACCCCGAGGATCGCGTTCAGGTTCGCCCCGTCGTAGTAGAGAAGGCCGCCCACCTCGTGCACCGCCTCGGCGATGGCGACGATGTCCTCTTCGAAGAGCCCGAGAGTATTGGGGTTCGTGAGCATGATGCCGGCGACCTCGGTGTCGAGAACACTTCGCAACGCCTCGACGTCTATGCACCCGCGAGCATCGCTCTTCACGGTCACCGTCTCGTAGCCGCCAAGGGTCACAGAAGCAGGGTTCGTGCCGTGAGCCGAGTCCGGTATCACGACCTTGCGTCGGGGCTGGCCCTGCGCTTCGTGCCAGGCACGCATGAGCAAGAGCCCTGTGAGCTCGCCTGCCGCGCCGGCGGCCGGCTGGAGCGTCGCGCCCGCCATTCCGGTGATGGCGCAGAGGGCCTCTTCGAGCTCGACGAGCAGCGCCATCCAGCCCTGGCTGCAGCTGGCCGGGGCCGCCGGGTGGACGTCTGCGAGCCCGGGGAGCGAGGCGACCTCGTCACAAACCTTCGGGTTGTACTTCATCGTGCACGACCCGAGCGGATAGGCGCCGAGGTCGACGGAGAACTGCCGGTGGCTGAGCCGGGTGAAGTGGCCCACCAGGTCGCGTTCGGACACCTCGGCAAGTGCCGGCGGGGCGTCGCGTCTGTGTACTTCGGGCAAGAGCTGCTCCAGGGGCGCTTCGGGGACCTCGGTGGTGCGCAACTGCCATGCGCGTCTGCCCGGTTCGGAGAGCTCGAACAGGGTCGGCTCGCTGTCGTGGCCGAGCAGAGGCGCGCTCGCGGCGCGGCCCCCCGCGCAGAGGTGTGCCTCGCTCTTCTCGGGATCAGTCCTCTCTTCGGGATCAGTCATCAAAGAGCCTTTGTGAAGCTGTCGGCGAAGGAATCGATCTCGGCGCGAGTACGGCGCTCCGTGACCGCCACGAGCAGCCCGTCCCGGCGAGCGTCGGTGTACGTGTCGTCGAGAGATATGCCCGCCAGGAACCCTTCGTCGGCAAGGCGCTCGATCAGCACGTCCGCGCCGAGCGGGAGCCGAAGGGCGAACTCGTTCATGATCGGCGCCGACACGAGCGGCTCCACCCCCGGCACCGCCAAAAGAGCCTTACGGCAGTAGTGGGCACCTCTGGCCGAGCGAAGTGCCACTTCGGCGATGCCCGAGGTGCCGAGCCAACCCATCTGTATGGCGGCGGTCACGGCCATGAGCGTCTGGTTGGTGCAGACATTGGATGTCGCCTTCTCGCGCCGGATGTCCTGCTCGCGTGCGCGCAAGGTGGTCACGTAGGCGCGCCGCCCATCTACGTCGACCGTCTCTCCCACCAGGCGTCCGGGCATGCGCCGTACATGGGTGGACCTGCAGGCGAAGAGGCCGAGGTACGGGCCGCCGAAGCCGAGTGGCATGCCGAGGGGCTGCCCCTCCCCCACCACCACGTCGGCTCCCCAGTCTCCGGGCGAGCGGAGCAACCCCGCGCAGATCGGATCGAACGCCACCACGAGAAGCGCCCCGGTGCGGTCGCACAGCGCACGAGCTTCCCCCAGGTCCTCGAGGCAGCCGAGGTAGTTCGGGTACGCGACCACCACCACCCCCGGAGCTCCGCCCTGCGCCACCGGCCCACCTGGCACGACCGAGGACCAGTGTGTCGAGCCAGCGACCAGAGGGACCTCGACGACCACGTGCCCGGTGCCCGCGGCGAACGTCTGTAGCACCGAGCGCCACGACGGGTTCACCCCCTGCGACAGCCACACGAGCTCACGCCCCGTGGCGTTTAGCGCGAGGTTCGTCGCCTCCACCAAAGCCGCGGCCCCGTCGTAGAGCGAGGCGTTGGCCACCTCCACACCTGCAAGCCGGGCGACCAGGGTCTGGAACTCGAACAGAGCCTGTAGCACGCCCTGGGCGACCTCGGGCTGGTAGGGGGTGTAGGAGGTGACGAACTCCGAGCGCGAGGCGAGCGCGCGGGTGACGGCCGGCACCTCGCGGTCGTAGGCGCCGCCCCCGGCGAAGCAGACCAGGTCCCGCCCGACGGGGCGGTTCGTGGCTGCGAGGTCGTGGATGTGGGCGAGCACATCGGGCTCTGGCGCCCCAGGCGTGAGACCCGTCCCCCCTGCAAGGCGGAGCGCAGGGGGGACCGCCGCGAACAGCTCTTCGACGGACGACAGCCCGAGGAAGCCGAGCATCGAGGCGATCTCGGACTTCGTGTGAGGGGTGTAGCCGCCCATCACGCCACCTCGGCCCGCGAGACGCTCCTACCGGGGCGAACGAACGGCAGTTCGGCGAGTCGAGCCGGGACTGCTCTGCTCCTGAGCTCGAGCTCCACCTCGTCGCCGTCTTCGATGCGCGCGCCGGTCGCCACGAGGGCCATCGCTATCCCGCGCTCTAGCACCGGGGAGAAGTTGCCACTCGTCACCGTCCCCACGATCTGTGCACCGTGGTGGACCAGACCACCGTCACGAAGTGGTTGGCGTCCCTCGGCCACGATCCCGCGCAGAATACGCGAGGGACCGGTCCGCCGCTCGTGCTCCAGGGCGCACCGGCCTCGGAAGTCTCCCTTGTCCCAGCTCACCACCCAGCCCAACTTCGCCTGGAGCGGGGTGATGCCAGGCCCGAGCTCGTGGCCGTGAAGCGGCAGGCCCGCCTCGAGGCGCAAGGTGTCACGCGCGCTGAGCCCCGCCGGCACGACGCCCGTCTCGAGCACCGCGCGCCAGAAAGAGCCTGCCACCTCCACGGGAAGCGCGCACTCCACGCCGTCCTCACCCGTGTAGCCGGTGCCCGCAGCGGTGCAGCTCGCACCCTCCCAGGTGAACGAGCCCACCGCGAAGCGAGGAACACGAGCCGCATCGGGGGCGATCCTCGACAGCAGACGACGCGCCTGGGGTCCCTGCAGCGCCACGACCGCCCTCGTGGCCGTGGTGTCGGTGCCACCGATCGCCTCTCGCACGCGCGAGGTGTTCGAGGCGTTCGGCATGACGTCGTAGATCTCCTCGGCGGTCCACCAAACGATCAGGTCGTCGACGACAGAGGCGTCGGCGTTGTCAAGCAGGTGCGTGTACTGGGCGTGTCCCGGACCTATTTTGCGCAGGTCGTTCGTGAGGACCCGTTGGAGGGTGTCGAAAGCGCCGTCGCCCTCGACTCGCACGGTGCCGAGGTGGCTCACATCGAAGGCGACCGCCGCGCTCCTGCAGGCCCGGTGCTCGACCAGGGTCCCGCGAGGGTACGCCAGCGGCATAAGCCATCCCCCGAACTCCACGAACTTCGCCCCGAGCGTGACGTGCTCTGCTTCGAGTGGAGAGCGCCGAAATCCGGTCCGTCGTGCCGCATCGGCGTGATCTGGCGCGCCCGCCGATGCCGGGGAACGCTCTGGGGCGCTCACGCGATCAGCCTATGCGGCGGGCGAGGAGCTACGCGGCGGGCGAGGAGGACTGGAAAGCCCGTGCTTGGCTAGAAGGGCCATGTAGTCACGCTGATAGAGCAGCTTTACCTCCACCTCGGGATGCAGCTCTCGTAGGCGACGAACTTTCGCGTTCTTCCGGGTGACGAGCCTCTGGTTGAGCGTGGTCAGCTCCAGGAAACAATTGTGCTCGGGAAGGTAGAAGTCGGGTCGGAACGCCGCCTTCGGCGTGCCATCGCAGTGCCAGTCGAGCACGAACTCCACGGGTTCGTACTCCCAGCGCACGCCGTAGAAGTCGAGGAACTCGGCGAACTGGCGCTCGGAGTCGTGGGCGAACTGGAACTTCTCGACGTCGGCTCCTCGGTTCGCGCGCACGGATCTCAACCGCTCGTGGCCTCTTTCGCTGTCGCGACCCGGCTGCGGTTCACCCGGGAGTGATCGCTGCCGCGCGCGATCTGGACGATGGCCGCATCGAGCTCCTCCACCACCCCCGACAGAGGGACGATGTTCAGCACACCCTGGCCGCCTCTGAGCAGATCGACGACCTCACCGTCGCTTCGGGCGAGCACGGATCCTGATCCGACAAGAACGAGGTTCGCCGAGGCCAAATCGGCTCCGAGGTCTTCGCGTAGGCATTCCAGGGCGCGCCGTGCGCGCTGAAGTGAGATGCCGGAATCGAGGAGCTGCTTGATCACCTTCAGCTCGAGCAAGTCCCGATACGCGTAGAGCCGCTGCGTCCCACTACCACGCGCGTCGGCTATCGAGGGCCGAAGAAGCCCGGTGCGCGCCCAGTAATCGAGCTGACGGTAGGTGATTCCTATGAGCTTGCACACCTGAGGACCACGGAACCCGTCGGTGTCGGACAGCGCGTCCTGGGGGCTTGCGAGGTCGGAGATGCCAGGGAGCCGGGCGGCGTAAGGCGTTCTCGAGACCATTTACGACTCCCTCCACCTCAGGTGCAGGTTCATCCTAACCGGTTTCCTCACATCGAGGTAGTTACGACGCTGTCACCCGCCCCGAGCCCGCTCCTGCCGGGCTCGGGGTCTGAGTCCTGGTGGTCCGGGGATGTCCCACAGCCCCAGGTCGGCGGGCTGTCCGTGGCCTCGGGGGCGCTCAGGGGCGCCGGGCGTCGTCCTGGGCCAAGATGAACCTCCTGATGGGAGAACTGGACGATTTCGTCCGCACAGAGTTCGCGCATACCGGGAAGACGCGGGCGCTGTACCGCAAGGGCAACGGTCCGGCTGTTGTGGTGATCGAGGAGCTCCCCGGTATCACACCCGGCGTGCTCGGCTTCGCCCGGCGAGTCGCCGACCTCGGGTGCACTGCCGCGGTTCCCCATCTGTTCGGAGAACCCGGGACTCGCGGCACGGCTCTGCATGGGATGTCGACGCTCATACCCGCCTGTGTGTCACGCGACTTCACCGTGCTCGCTACCGGCAAGACCTCTTCGGTCGTCGACTGGCTGCGGGCGTTGGCACGTTCGTTGCACGGCGAGTGTGGTGGTCCTGGCGTCGGTGTGGTCGGCATGTGCTTCATCGGTGGGTTTGCCCTTGCAATGGTCGCGGGCGCCCCGGTATTGGCGCCGGTGCTCTCCCAGCCATCGCTCCCATTTCCGATCAGCGCGCGCCGAAAGCGCGATCTCGGCCTATCACCCGCCGATCTCGAGGCGGCGAAGCGCCAGTGCACGGTACGAGATCTGACAGTGCTCGGGCTGCGCTTCACGCATGACAAGATCTCCCCGTCAGAGCGATTCGCCCGCCTTCGTGAGGAGCTGGGAGAACGCTTCGCCAGTGTCGAGATCGACTCGTCGCCAGGGAATCCTCACGACAACCCGAGCTCGGCCCACTCCGTCCTGACCGAGCACCTCGTGGACCGGCCTGGTCATCCAACGCGCGAGGCGCTGGACAAGGTGCTCGCTCTGTTCCGGGACCGGCTGCTGGCCCCTGCCGCCGGCAGCTCCTGAGCGCGGCTGCGACCGAGTCCGTGGGTCAGTCACATGCCAGACCCTCCCGCAACGGTACGTCTGAGCGTGCGGGTCCAACCCGGCGCGCGACAGACACGGGTGGGCGGACGCTATGGGGACAACCAGCCCCCTGTCCTCATCGCACGAGTGGCGGCTCCCGCCGTGGACGGCCGCGCCAACCGCGCTCTCATTGAAGCGCTCGCCGACGCGCTCGGCGTAAAGTGCAGCGCAGTTCGAATTGTCGCTGGCGCCTCGGCGCGGACCAAGGTGGTGGAGGTGAGTGGCATAGACCGCCCCACCGTGGAGCGTTTGTTCACCTTGTGAGACTGCCCCGTACCACTGTGCGGGCGAGGATCCCGAGGGTGGCTCGTAGCGCCCCCTCGGACAGAACCGGGAAGATCCCAGCCTCTTTCCAGACCGGGTCGATGGACGACCAGTCGTAGTACGAAGTGACGAGCGTGCCATCGTCGATGGGCGCGAGCATGTAGCCGTAGACGTGACCTATCTGCGGGCGGATCTGGCCGAGGATCGTCCAAGCAATCTCCCGGTCGTGAACGAACGACGTGATGGTGACGGTCACGTCGTAGCGGCCCATCGGGTAGTCGTTAAGGGCCTCGCGATCCATGTGCACGACGAAGCTGTCGCCGACGGCGGTAACGGGCTCGCCCGTGGCGTCCATCAGCATCCCTGAGCTGTCGATCGCCACGTGACCCTGCGGGTCGCACAGCAGCTGGAAGATCGTGGCCGGGTCCGCAGCAATTGTCCGGCGGACCTCCAGCCGGTCGTTTGTCATCTCGGCATCGTGTCACGTGGCGGGACTCGGCATCGCCGAAGCGCACCGACCGAGCCGGCGGGCTTCGTTCGGTGTCCCGGTTCGTTCGGTGTCAATTCAAATCGTCACCGCCAGACTTACCGACAAGGTGAGCGATGACTTGCCTGGGGCCAGAGGAAGCCCGAGGGCGAAGTTGGAGAGGCCGGCAATGATTGCCGGGCAGGTGGATGAACGTTGAATCGCCGGCACGGAGAAGGTGTTGGCGACGAGCGTCCGGCGCGGCCGCGATCGCCGGCGCGCAGGCCTCCACGATCCCGTGACCTAACTTGCTCGAACCCATCTCACGGTGCCTGGGCACCACTGGCCCTGTGTGAGCTCTTGATCGGAGCGTGAGCCTTCCGGTCAGCGTTTTCGCGGCATCGCTGGCGATACGCGTCGGATGGGGGAAAATGGCAGCGTGACCGCCGTTGCGGATTCTTGGGATGGCGCCCTGGCGAGTCGGTCGCGAACCAGCGAAGCTCGTTGTGAGGCGCGGTGGTGAGCCGCAGGCGTCCGACGGTGGAGCCGGCTGTCGAACCCGAGATCAGCGAGCAGAGCCTCCGCAGGATGATCCACGAGAACGCCGATGGGATGCTCGTGATCGATCGCGAGGGCGTCGTGCGCTTCGCCAACCCGGCCGCCGAGAGGCTGCTCGGTAGGCAGGACGGATCTCTGGAGGGCACGCAGCTCGGTTTCCCCGTGGTCGCGGGCGAGCTGGGCGAGATCGAGGTTCTCGCCGGCGAGTCGCCTAGAACGGCCGAGATGCGTGCTGTCATGATCGAATGGGATGGCGAGCCCGCACTGCTCGGCTCGCTCAGGGACGTCACGGGCCGCAAGCGGGCGGAGGCGAAGTTCCGAGGGCTGCTGGAGGCGGCGCCGTACGCGGTCCTGATCGTCGACGAGCGGGGCCGTGTGGTGCTGGCCAACGCCCCGGCCGAGGTGATGTTCGGCTACACCCACAGGGAGCTGCTCGAGCTCACGGTCGAAGCACTCGTCCCTGAGCGCTTCAGAGAGCCCCATGCGGACTACATGAAGCGCTTCTTCGACAACCCCCATCCACGTCCGATGAAGGCGGGGCTCGAACTGTACGCGTTGTCCAAGGACGGCCGCGAGATTCCGGTCGAGATCTCGCTCGGCCCTCTAGAGACCGTTGAGGGCACGCTCGTGTCGGCCGCGATCCAGGACGTCTCGGAGCTAAAGCGGGCGGAGACCGAGTTGCGCGAGGCCGAGGAACGGTTCCGGCGGGCGTTCGAGGAGGCACCAATCGGAATGGCGATGCTCGATCCTGACGGTCGCTTCGTCCAAGTCAACGAAGCTCTATGCGAGATCACCGGTTACTCACGCGACCAGCTCGAAGCCACAAGCCTTGACGCGATCACCCACCCCGATGACCTCAGCGTGGAGGAGCAGGAGACCGGGCGCGTGCTCGCGGGTGGGCCCGCCGGTCAGCGCTTGGAGAAGCGTCTCCTCCACGCGACGCGCCGGCCCGTGTTGGTGGCGATGCAAGCGACGCTGTTGCACGACTCCGCGGGTAACCCGCTTAGCGTTCTCGCCCAGATTCAGGACATCACCGATCGCCGACGCTACGAAGACCGGCTGCGCCACCTTGCTGACCATGACGCCCTGACAGGCTTGCTCAATCGGCGCAGCTTCGAGCGCGAGGTCGAATCTCACCAGGCGCGCACCGAGCGTTACGGCGGCGAGGGCGCCGCGATCATGCTCGATCTGGATCACTTCAAGTTCATCAACGACACGCTCGGGCATAGCGCGGGCGACGAGACGATCGCTCGGGCCGCCAACGTTCTTCGCTCGCGTCTTCGCGAGACTGACGTGCTCGCACGGCTCGGCGGCGATGAGTTCGCAGTACTGCTCCCGCGCGCCGACGCGCCAAGAGCGCTGCTCGTGGCCGAGGAGCTGCTCGAAGCGCTACGGGCAGAGACGGTCGAGCTCGGTGGCCACCCACGGCCGCTCTCCGCGAGCGCCGGCATCGCGCTCTTCGATAGCGAACAGGACATCCGCGGCGAGGACGTGCTCGTCAAGGCCGACCTGGCTATGTACGACGCCAAGAACGCCGGGCGTAACCGCGTCGAGCTCTACGCCACCGGCGAGGACGAACCGTCAAGCATGAAGGGCCGGGTCACGTGGGCGCAACGGATCGGAGAAGCGCTCCAGCACGGCGGGTTTACGCTTCTGGCACAGCCGATCGTCGACCTCGCTACCGGCCGTACGAGCCAACATGAGCTGCTGCTGCGGATGCGCGACGAGCGCGGCGGTCTCGTTCCGCCGAGCGCGTTCCTCTACATCGCGGAGCGGCTCGGGATGGTGCAGGAGATCGACCGCTGGGTCACAGAACAGGCGATCACCCTAGTAGCCGACGGCCGCAGGCGAGGCGAGGACCTGACACTCGAGGTGAACCTCTCCGGCCTCTCGATCGGAGATCCTCAGCTGCTGGAGCTCATCAGTCGCGAGCTCGAGCGCACCAACGTTCCGCCGCACAACCTCATCTTCGAGGTCACAGAGACAGCCGCGGTCATAAACATCACCCGCGCTGGCCAATTCGCTCGTTCCCTCACGCGGCTGGGCTGCCGGTTCGCACTGGACGACTTCGGCGCCGGCTACGGTTCCTTCTACTACCTGAAACACCTCCCCTTCGACTTCCTCAAGATCGACGGCGAATTCGTCAAGGGCTGCCGCAACAGCCAAACCGATCGCCTCCTGATTAAAGCCGCAGTAGACATCGCAACCGGCATGGGCAAACAGACCATCGCGGAGTTCGTCGGCGACCAGCAGACCACCCGCCTGCTCGCCCGCCTCGGCGTCGACTACGGACAGGGCTTCCATCTCGGTCACCCCGCCCCCCTCGAACACGATACGGGGCTCCAGCCTTAGAACCCCGTCAAACTTTCCTGGTCGCCTTTGCGGCGTTGTTGGCCAGGTTGGGGTCGAACGCAAACACTGGCAGTGACCTTCACGCCCTTGATGGCAATTACTACAAGGCTCCGCTAGTGATCGATGTGATCCTCGACTGAGTCGTGATGGGGAGTTTCACACGCAGAGCAGCGTGCCTCGCGTGGGATACGGCTCGCGTTGGCCGTGCGTCGGGCTGGCGAGATTTGAACTCGCGACCTCTTGACCCCCAGTCCTAACGGGACTTTATCCCTGGTTGTCAGCTGTCGTCCCGAGTCGTCAGCGTCGCAGGTCAGTGAGGGTCTGTGTCATCGGGCGCCATCCGACGTCGTCAGTAGTTTTCACCGCCATGGCTACCACTTTGGCTACCGTCGTGCGTCGACGCGACCTTCTATTTTGACCTCTTGACTGTCACGCATTTTCGCTTGGCGCTCATAGGCGCGAGGCGCGTACGACGCGAGAGGGAGCCTGTTCGCTTGAGGCCTTTCGTGCCGCGGCGAATGGGCGAGCGTTTCAACGGCGTGCCACATTTCATCGCCACGCCTTCTCCCTCAGCACCGGCGGAGGCTCGTAGGCGGACACACGACACCTCGACTCGCCTGGCCATAGTCCTATCCTTCCGGGGCGAGTTGCCCCCGCCTGCATCAGTGTAAGTCGTCATGACATGGACAGGTGCGCAATCGGAGGGGGCCACAAAATACCTGACCACAACGGGTCTGGGATATGTGTGCGGGCGACAAAGCACCCCCGTTGTGACAAGACGGTGACAAGCTCCGCGTCAGCCCTCCAAGCCAGAACGCAGTTCGTCGCATTTCTCTGCCGCCAGGCGATAAGCCTCGCTGGCAGTCGTGAGGGCACGGATTAGGTCGGCGTCACTTTCAGGGGTCGACTTCGACCACGCCGCTTCCAAGTCGCGCGACCTCGGCACCGTCGTGGCGTAGCCCGATGGAAACACCTCGCAGGATGCCCCAGGTGCCCCGCAAACGCGACCGCTGGACCCATGGATGCCGGAGGGTTGAACTCGGCCCACTTGTCGTAGCCGCCATGGGCGTCGAGCCAGGTGACCTCGACGAGGGTGCCTTGGGACTTGTAGGGCGGGCAACTATTCATGGGGCCTCCAGTGCAAGTAGTTGCGCACGTAGACGCCCGCCCACGCGACGCAGGCGAGAAGTAGTCCGTACTGCTTGAGCCAGATCGAGTAGAGGGCCCACGGGATCTCGGTCGAGGCCGCGAACAGCCAACCGACCCGGTGCTTAGACCCGACGGCCCAAATGGCACTGATGGCCAGGACGGAGATGACGAAGCCGGGAATTTGGTGCATCAATCCACCCAGACAATGCGCACGGCCACGACGGTGCCGAGGTCGCGCGCTGCTCGGTAGAGCTGGGAGCGAAGACACTTACGACGTGGCATCAGCTAAGCCTAGGTGTCTCAGGCCGGGCTCAGGCCGGCCAAGAGCCAGAGGCCCCGATGACCACGCAGCCACACAAAACAAAGGGAGCGCCCAAGCCGAGGAAGCCAAGGCGCCTCGGTCACCTCAACGAACTAGACCCGGACAAGCCGAAGAAACCAAGGCACCTCGGTCACTTCAACGTGCCAGACCCCGATGCCATGACCCTTGGTGACTGGCAACGCTTCAGGGGGTACGACCCCAAGACGCGCACCTACGTGGCACAGCGGCAAAGCGGGCGAGCGGCGGGCGCAACGTAGGATGAGGCGCCGTACCGCGTCGCAAGTCGTTTCGTAGCCAGCTCTACCGAGCTGCGCGCGACCGCGATTTTCGGGCCCTAAAAACTGCCTCTGGCTACTAGGCGCCAGCCCCGGCATTTGCGGGTCTTCTTTGTGCCTGGCGCGGGTGCTCTCCTGCCATTCTGGCGCGGCCAGAAGGCGACGACTGCTGTCTGACCGCTGTCGCTGTAGGCGGTCCTACGACTCTGGAGGCAGGCCGAGGTCGTGGCGGAGCGTGTTTGCTGCCGCGTGCTCGCCGCCTTCAGCCGAAGTGAATTCCGACACCCAGGCGGCCTGCGAGAATACGTTCTGGCTCGCAACCGACTGCAGAATCACGACAAACAGGCCGACAGTCACCACCAGCGCGTGCGCGTCGGATGTCATGTTCGCAGGCCACGGCAAGTCGGTGACTTGAGTTTCGTACCTCTGAGCGGCAGTGATTAGCGGCGCGACAGCGGACGCAACGTCACTTGCCGACGGATTGGACCCGAGATTGTCCACCGTCGTACCGACTTGCTTAACCACTGCGTTGGCCGCGTTCTCGTCGGCTTGGAACTGTGCGGTCAGTTTGGCGAGGGACGCCGTGGTCGGCGTGACCGCGGCCGCCTTGTCTTGCCACGTCAGGCCGCTGACCTGGGATGTTCTAGTCGGGCTGGCCGGATTTGAACCGGCGACCTCTTGACCCCCAGTCAAGCGCGCTAACCAAACTGCGCCACAGCCCGTGTGTGTTGTGACCTGCGGTTCTAGTCTCCCGTCAAATTGAGTCGAGGTGCCAGAAGGGCTGTTTTGCAAACGCTTTGCAAACATGCCCTCCGAGGTCGCGTCAGCAGCGCCCCTAAGGATGCCACCGACACCGACTTCGACAGTGTGTAGCTCCGCAACATCGGCCCCAGACTAACCCGCTCAGCCCGACTGCTGGCCTGGGGCGAACAGCAGGTCTGCCGTGCGGTCGGCTGCATCGCGGTCTAGCTCTTCGACGACGTGGCTGTACACGTCGCCAGTGATGGCCACGGAACTGTGCCCAAGACGCCGCGACATCGTATGGAGGTCGACCCCTGCCCGCAGCCCTGCCGTGGCGTGCCCGTGGCGCAAGGCGTGGAGCGGGAGGACCGGCAGCCCAGCTCGCTTGGCAGCCCGCTGAAACGCCCACGTCACGTACTGCGGGTGCAGGCCGGTGCCGTCCTCACGGGTGAACACAAGGCCCGTGTCCGTCCACGCAGGGCCCCACGACAGGCGCTCCTCGAGCTGACGGCGACGGTGAGCTCTGAGAGCCTCGACAACACCCGGAGCGATGGCGATGGTGCGCCGTCCCTTCGCTGTCTTTGGCCCGCTCTCTACGACTGCATAGCCGACCACGACGCGTGCTGAAGCGACGGTGAGCTTGCCTGCGTCGAGGTCGATGTGCTCCCACCGCAGCCCGGCCAGCTCGCCTCGTCGCATCCCGGTTGTCACTGCGAGCAGGTACAGCGCGTGAAGACGGTTGTCCTTCGTAGTGTCTATGAAGCGCGTGGTCTGCTCATCGGTCCAGATGGCCTGTTCCCTGTCCCGCGGCCGGGGCGGGTCAGCCATCGTCGCAACATTGCGAGCGAGCACACCCTTGCGCATCGCGTGTGTCAGTGCGGCTGAGATGGTGACGTGGACGGCGTGCACGGTCGTCGGCGACAGACCAGCCGGGGACTTACCGGGCCGAACCTGGCGACCGGTCCTGAGCAGCTCGCCGTAGAGCTTGTCGAGCATCGACGCCGTAAGCGATCGCAGACGCACCCCGCCGAGATTCGGGGCGACGTGCGTCTCGGCCAACGTGCGGTACTGCTGCACCGTCGTCGCTCGGAGCCCGCCAGCCTCCACCCGATCGGCGAGGCTCGGCAACCACACGTCGCGCAGGTACTCGCCAAGAGTGACCTTGGTCGGCGGGATGTATTCGTCGCGAGAGAGTTTTCCAAGGATCTCTGTCAGCCCGGCCTCGGCTTCACCCTTCGTCCGGAAGGTATGCCAGCGCTGCTGGCGCTTGCCGTCCTCGGCATGGCCGACGTCGACGACCACGACCCAACCCTTGCCGTGTTTGCGAATGTGTCCTCTCATGTTGCCATCCCTCCTCGCCGCTCGCCGAGGGCTGGCGGCAGGCACCCTGCAGCTCGAGCTCGCTGCACCCATTTCTTTGCTGTATTGCGGTTCTTGAGGCGGAGTTCGCGCTCGACCGCGGCCGTCGGAGGCTGGCCGCTCGCCACGGCAGCCCTGTACACCTTGGCGACACGTTCGAGTTGATCTTCGGTCGTCCGCCGCCTGCCGCGTGCGGCAAGCGTTGCCAACCCCTTCCGGTAGCTCTGCTTGGCGGTTTTGCCATAGACCGCGACGAGCTGATCGTTCTCTCCCAGGTGGTAGACGGTCTGTTGGTCGATAGCGGTGCGCAGTAGCCAGTCCATGGGTATTGCACGCAAGTCCGAGGACCTCAGAGGGCGGCGATCGTCGGGACGTTCGAGCATCCGAAGCTCGTCACATCGGGTGTTCACGCCGTCGAACACGATCCGCATCAGGACGTCATACGGGAGTTCGCCCCCCAGCGCTGCATACCACCTTGCTTCGTAAATCCACAGGCCGGTGCCTTCGACTTCGATGAGATCGCCCCCATTGGCGATCGGCCAAATCTGAGTCGAGGTCGGTCTCGTGAGTGACACCAGGGCGGGGTGATCGAGATTCGGTTCTAAGAGGTTCCCGCTGCTCACTTCCTCTCGCCGGTTTGCCATCACGAGAACACGGTATAACTGCTGGCACAGTAGTGTCAAGCCTGTGCCGTGAAGATGCACCGACAGCGACACCGAAACCCGAGGCAGGGTCGGCACAAACCTGTCCATGCTGTGGTCATGAATACCAACGACGTCCGAGACCTCGCTCACGCGAGAAGACTGGCGGCGAACGGCGAGGGAAGGGCGATACGCGAGCAGGCTCAGGTTCCACAAAGCGCCGTCGCAGCAGCCATTGAGGTCACGCCGTCAGCCGTGAACCGCTGGGAGGCTGGTACCCGCGTCCCGAGGGGGAGGGCAGCCATTCGCTGGGTTCGACTGCTCCGCCGGCTGCAGGTAGTGCCCTCGAGTGAGCTTCAGGAGGCCGCCGAATGACCGCCGTTGTCCTCCTCAACCGGGAACAGCGACAGCACGCCGCCAAGCGCCTCACTCTCGGCGACGTGGAGGAGCGCGACACGATCAGCGTCGAGGAGACAGCTCAGATCCTCGGCATCTCGCGCGGCTTGAGCTACGCGTTAGCGAGGCGGGGCGAACTGCCCGGCGTCCTGCGCCTCGGTTCTCGCCTCCGCGTCTCCGTCCACGCATTGCGCGCCGAGCTAGGGGTTCTGTGACAACGCGCCACACCCTCACCGACCCTGCCGCGGTGCTCGACGCGACCCGTAGGTACGCCTGGCGCGGGTGGCTCGTTTATTCCATCCCGCCCCCGTTCTGCGCGCCACCGGAATCGATCCTCGCGAAGCGACCTAAACGACGAGATTTACTGACGCAGAACGCCCGGCCGAAACAAGCGACCGGGCGTTCAAACAAACAAAGGAGATAGAAGGTGAAGCAGAGTCAGGTTACCACCGATGACCTTCGAGCGCGCCTCGAGCGTGGGGGCGCTCCCGGGTGGCGCCCGGCGGTCGGAGACGTAGTGGTCGGCACAGTCGTTGAGATCGACGAAGCGGTATCCAACTACGGCGAGGGCACGTATCCCATCATCACGGTTTGCGGGGAAGATAAGAGCGAAGTCGCCATTCACGGTTTTCACAGCGTGCTGAAGTCGGAGATCGCTCGTAAGAAGCCCGCTGTCGGCGATCTCCTCGGTGTCAAGTACTTGGGCGTGCCAGAAGGAAAAAAATACGAGGCGTATAGAGTCCGCGTCGAGCGCGCTGAGACACCAGTTGACTGGGACACCATGGCCGCGCAGGCCGAGGGCGAGCTCACCGACGCGCCAGCGTTCGATGACGAAGAGCCGTTCTGAGTCATGACTGATAGCGAGCAGGGGGGCTGGGCTGAGGGACTGGCCCCCCAGCACCGCTATTACCTGGAGACCCGTGCCGTCTCCGCGGAGGTCGCCGTCGCTCGTGGGTACCGGACAGCTAACAGCAAGAAGACGCTCGAGGAGTTGGGATTCGGGGTCGCTCAGCGTCGGATCCCCGCCCTCGTCGTCCCGGTGTGGGCACCGTGGCCATCAGATGACCCTGCTGTTTACCAAGCCCGCCCCGATTACCCACGACACAACGCTGAAGGCAAGGCGCTCAAGTTCGAGTATCCCTCCAAGGCCACGATGCACCTCGATGTGCACCCTCAGATGCGCGGTCTCGTCGGTGATCACCGCGTCCCGCTCGTCATCACCGAGGGAATCGTGAAAGCCGACGCTGGCGTCAGTCGTCTCGATGTCTGCGTTATCGGCGTCGCCGGTGTGTGGTGCTGGCGTGGGACCAATGACGACGGCGGCAAAACGGTGCTCGCGGACTGGGAGCACGTCGCCTTGAACGACAGAGAGATCATCGTTGTCTTCGACTCCGACGTGATGTTGAAGCACTCCGTCCACGCTGCCCTTGTTCGGCTCGGCGCGTTCCTCGAGCGCCGCGGAGCTCCCGGTCTTCACTACGCCTATCTCCCGTCGGGCGACCGCGGGAAACCTGTCGGTCTCGACGACTGGCTGGCCATGCGCGCCGACGAGCCAGCTGACCGATTGATCCAGGAGCTGGCCGCTCTCTGCACGGACCGGCCACTGGGCGAGAACCGACAACTGAATGTGCCCTACGAACCGCCAGCGAGGCGCAATCTGGCCGAGGTCGAGGCTGTCTTCATGAAGTGGCTTGCTGAACCCGACCTCGACGCTGTCAGAGTCACCTTGGCCGTCATGGTTGCCAATCGTGCGTCAGGCGACCCGGTGTGGCTACTCATCATCGCTCCGCCGTCATCGGGGAAGACAGAGATCATCGTGGCGCTGAGCGACTTACCCGACGTCACTGTTGTGGGCCGGTTCACCGAGGCTGGACTCTTGTCTGGCACCCCAGCAAAGGACCGAGCATCGGACGCTAGTGGTGGACTACTTCGTCTCGTCGGGGACAGCGGGATCTTGATCTGTAAGGACTTCGGGGCCATCCTCACCATGAAGCACGAGACGAGGAACTTGATCCTTCAGGCGCTCCGCGATGTCTTCGACGGCCGTTACGACCGAGACGTTGGCGCCGATGGCCATCGCAAACTCAATTGGAAGGGCCACTGTGGATTTATCGGGGGCACTACCGAGGCCATTGACTCCCACCATGCGGTGATCGCTGCACTGGGTGATCGCTACATCTCACTTCGGCTGCAATTGCCTGAAGATGCCGAAACTCAGGCTGACGCCGCCATCAAGGACAGTGGAGTCGAGGAGCAAATGCGGTTGGAGCTCGGTGAGGCTGTAGCGGGATTCCTGGGACACCTCGACTCACTCCTGCCGACAATCGACGACCACGAGCGGTCTCGCATCACCAAGCTGGCTGCCCTCGTCGTCAGGTGCCGGAGCATCGTCGAACGCGACAACTACAACAGGGAGATCGTCAACGTTCCCCGCTCCGAGCAACCAGCTCGGATCGCCAAGCAGCTGGCGAAGACCTATGCAGGACTGCTGCACATCGGGCGTGACCCCGACGCGGCGTGGCGTCTAGTCGTCCGTGTCGGCATCGACTCCATGCCCGCTGGCCGACGCCAAGTGCTCGATTATCTCGCTACCCAAGAACACTCCCAGCCCACCGACATCATCGGCGAAGCCATCCGTCTGCCCACCACGGCCACGCGGCGCCACCTTGAAGACCTCGAAGCCCATGGCGTCGTGGATAGACGAATCGGATTGGAGAAGGCACACACTTGGGTCCTGAGCGACTGGTGTCGGCAACGGTGGCCCACCTTTCCCGAAAACTCCACACCCCCCGACACCAACTCTCATACTCATTTTTCACGAGAAAACACAGATGAGAGAACCGATAGTGCCTTGATGGAGTTTTCGGGAAAGTTAGGTGACTCCGAGCCATGGACCGAGAAGGTGGCCGTGGTCAAGGTACTGGCCGCGTTCCCCGGTTCCGAGGCGGTTCACGACCGTGAGGCCTCCTCGTGACGCAAGCCGCCTTCAGGAGCCCGCCAGACCGATTCTCGGTGAACGATGCGAAGACATGAGGCCGAAGGTGACTCAATGACCGCCTGGCGCTGTCCGGCGTGCGGCGCTGAGGCGCGAGCGCTCGCCTCAGGGGTAGGCCACCGGTGCTCGTGCCAGCGGCTCCGGTGGGTGACTTTCAAGGCCGCCCCCGCCGTTTGCAATCCGTTTGCAGGCACGCCGAACAGGCACTCTGACCTGGGGCGATACGCGGACCATCTGACTCGCACTCAAGAGGTGCGCCGTGCCAGTGACCAACTCGGCTCCGACCCCATGGAAGCCGCTCCATGACCTTCGACCCCCCGGACGACCGCCGGTACGTGGCAACGAACAGGACTACCGAGCAACAACACGGGGTTCGCAGTAGCGAGGTTCGGCTCGCTGACTCCCACGCCATTCGCACCCATCAGGCAGAACGGGACGCCCGTCATGCCCAGCGCAAGCGCGAGGTCGTAGAGGCGCGCCAGGCGGGATTGACCTTCGATGAGATCGGCACCCGTCTCGGGATCTCCGATCGAGCGGCGTCCAAGCTCTACCGCTCCGCTCTTCGAGACAACTACCGCCGAGCCAGCGAGGAGGAGCGCGAGACGGCTCTACTGCGCTGCGACGGGATTATCACCAGGTGGTGGCCGAGGTTGCTCAGCGCCGACGACGAGGTGGCCGACCGGGCGACGAAGAACCTGTTCCGGGCTATGGACTTCCAAGCCGACCTGTGGGGACTCAAGCGCACGAACGTGAACGTGAAGGTGGATAGCGCGCTGCGGATGCCGACCGATGACGAGGTGTGGCAGATGCTCCAGGCGTACCGACAGAGGGCCTTGGCCGACGGGAAGGCAGTCATCGACGTGCCGCCCGTTGAGGGTGAGCCCAAGGCGCTAGGGAACGGGAGCGAGCCGGATGCCTGACAACGACGCTGTGTCGTGTCTGTGCCGACCAGCTTGGGCGCGAGGCCATCGAGCCGGGCTGAGGCTTTGTTACTTCGTGCAGGGCTGTGGGTCGTCGGGGTACCGCGGCTGTATGAAGGGTGAGGCTGACATTCCAGCGTTAGGTGGGCTCAGTCAACCTCAAAGTACGCGGCGCAGTCGGCATCAACCGGGAGGGGCGGCGGGACGCCGTAGTACATCACCTGAGTTGACGTTATCGACACGCTGAACATCCACTGCCCGTAGTCGTACGAAGGATCAGGGGTAGGAACGGTGAAGCTCCCCGTCAATCCCCCTGCTCCATTTGTGGTTCCACTTCCGCCACCCGCTACGTCCTCCGCTGGGGATCCCCCAACCGATATCGCTCCGTAGCCGGCAGGCCTGTCTGGCTGATTCGATGTGACCGTCCACGTCACGATTTGCCCAGGCGAATAGGAGGATGCCGAAAGCTTGACCGCACAGGTCGGCGTCGGTGGCGCAGGTGTCGGTGCCGTCCGTGTTGGGGCTGTTGTCGGTGCCGCAGGTGTCGGTGCCGACCCCGCCGAAGACGGGACAGGCGACCTTGAAACCGCTGCCGTGGGAGCCCCTTGGTTCGTCGGTGTCGCATTCGTGTGCGGAGCCGTGACCGTGGTCTGGTGTTGCGCTGAGGTCTTCGGTGGTGCCGTTGCATTCGCTGGGGTTGCCGTCGTGCTGGGCGCGGTTGTTGGCTTCGCCGTAGCCGTACCAGACGTGTGGTGCGTCGCTTTGACCGCGATGACCACGCCGAGGGCGACGATCGCTAGGGCCGCTATCACCAGCAACCCCCGATTGGGTCCATTCCAAGAACTAGAACCTCGTCGGGAGGGCGGCTTGTTATCGGCTGCCTGACCTATCGGCGTAGTGGGCGCAACGGCCGGTGGCTGCGAACCGCTAGTGACAGACCCAGGTGGAGGCGTGAGCCGACGCCAGTAGCTGCCATCCTTCGGACCGTCACTCATTCCGCCTCCCCCGCCATCAACGCTAGTCCTGGCTCCGCCCAGCGCCTTGTCGGGCAAGAGCTCGGTGAGCGGCTCAGCGTGGCCGCCGTCGAGGCGTTTCTGAACGTCCCTAGTGCGAACCTTCGCGAGGGTGTCGGTTACCCTGAGTGGTCGTCGCGGGAGTCGTTTTCAACCTCCCCTGTTGCAACCTCGCGGCCGCGCTCGGTGACCGCGTCTTTGCGTGGCGCTCCCATCGAGGCACGGCGACTGGACCGGGTTGGAATCCTCCGGCAACCGCGCCACCGAGTGGCACCGCTGCAAAAGTGCCCATAACGTCGCGGCTTATGCCCATCTCCTGGTCCAGGGCAAAAGCCCGTGTGCGAGCCTCGATAGCCTCTCCCGCTCAGGACGAACTTGGCGAAGCCTCAGCGCGCGCTGAAGTGACTTCTGATCACTTCTGTCGCGATGTGCCGAGTCCGAAGACGGCCATAGACATCTTTGCCGGGGCGTGGAGCTCGCGACTGCCAGCGCCATACGACGAGCTGACTGGTGGCCAGGTTGCGCTGTTCGACGACGCGCGCATCCACTGGGGGGTGGAGCAGTTCGGCGGGGTGACGGGCATGAGAGTCCTCGAGCTGGGTCCACTCGAAGGTGGCCACACCTACATGCTCGACCGCAAGGGGGCGAGCGAGGTCACCGCCGTCGAAGCAAACCAGAGGGCTTTCCTGCGCTGCCTGATCGTGAAGGAGCTGCTTGGAATACCAAGCGCCCGGTTCCTGTGTGGCGAATTCGTCAAGTACCTGGAGCAGGCGGTGTGGAGCCACGCCGCGCCTTGGGACCTGTGCTCAGCGGTAGGAGTCCTCTACCACCAACAGGACCCGGTCGCTCTCTTGGAGCTAGCCAGCAAGGTGAGTGATCGCCTGTTGCTGTGGACCCACTACTACGACGAAGCGGTGATCTCGGCGCGGCCCGAGCTCGTAGCGAAGTTTCCGTCATCCAGCACGGCAGCGACGGCGGGTTTCTCGCATACGCTTTACCGCTACGAATACGGGTCCGCGCTCGAATCGGTTGGCTTCTGCGGAGGCCTCGCGACCTGGTCTCACTGGATGCGCCGTGACGAGATTCTGGGGTGCCTCGAGCATCTGGGTTTCAAGGTCATCGCAACCGCGTTCGACGATCCAGCGCACACGAACGGTCCCGCCTTCTGCGTGGCGGCCCAGCGCCGATAGCCGTGACCCCCCAATCGGGCGCTCCAGAGGAGACCTCGACACGCAGGTTGATGGGGACGACGAGCGAGTCTCTTATACGGGGTCAATCCAGCTGTAGGGCACCAAAATCTCAGTCAGGCCGCTGAACTGGCACTGCACATTGACGTCGGCCATCATGCTGTGGGTACCGAGAATCCCATCCACTGGCTCTGATCAGGTCATTGTGGTGACTCAGGCCCTTAACCTGTGGTCACTCCCCCGCGGTTGCCGCGTCGACCCTCGCCAAGGAATTTCGGGAACATCCCACTCGACAGTGTGTCCGGGCAATCCTATGGCGGTTGCGGGCTCTCCGAGAGCCGCGGGTTTCGCCATACCTGAACACCATCGACCTCGGTCATGAGTTCGAGAGACGCTTGAGCGGGATCGAAACGAAACCGAGTGGGCTTCTCCTGTTCCAAGACCCACCCAGCACCATGAAGCGCTTCTATGACCTCTCCGTCAATGGCCCGCGAGTGGGTGCCTATGACCATCCACCGGACGCGGGAATTCAATGCCTGCACACAACCCGCACATAGCTTCGAT